>Ga0315274_10009060_pt1 | contig 14406 bp, 8 predicted proteins | sample YL17G02_20_MG_FD_203700 | JGI IMG/M metagenome (GOLD analysis project Ga0315274, IMG submission 203700) | Sediment microbial communities from Yellowstone Lake, YNP, Wyoming, USA - YL17G02_20 | ecosystem: Environmental > Aquatic > Freshwater > Lake > Sediment | place: USA: Wyoming | collected... | reverse complement strand
ACTCTCTCGAAAGAATGAACAAAGAACGCAAACTGATCATCGCGGGCAATTGGAAGATGAACAAGACCGCGGCCGAGGCGCTCGACCTCGTCAACGGTCTCAAGCGTGAGCTGGCCAGCGTGAAGGAAGTGGACATCGTGGTCTGCCCGCCCTTCACCGCGCTGTGCGAAGTCTCCAAGGCCGTGCTCGATTCGAATCTCCGCCTGGGCGCGCAGAACATGAGCGAGCAGGGTTCCGGCGCCTTCACGGGCGAAATCTGCGCCGCCATGCTCAAGGAGTTCTCCGTCCGCTACGTCATCCTGGGGCACTCGGAGCGGCGTCAGTATCAACAGGAACCGGATGCGCTGATCGCGCGGAAAGCGCTCGCCGCGCACGCGGCCTCGCTCAAACCAATTGTCTGTGTGGGCGAGACGCTCGCCGAACGCGAAGCGGGGCAGACGGAACAGGTCGTCGGCACGCAGGTGCGGGGCAGCCTGGCCGGCCTGTCCGCGGAGCAGTTGGGAGAGACGATTCTCGCTTATGAGCCGGTGTGGGCCATTGGCACGGGCAGGACGGCCACCGCTCAGCAGGCGCAGGAAGTGCACGCCTTCATCCGCGGGGAATTAACCGCGGCCTACGGCGAACCCGTCGCCCGGCGGGTTCGTATTCAATACGGCGGCAGCGTGAAACCGTCCAATGCGCGCGAGTTGATGGGCCAGCCGGACGTGGACGGCGCCCTCGTGGGCGGGGCCTCGCTGGAGGTCCGCAGCTTTTCCGAGATCATCAAGAATTCAATCTGACACAACGAGGACAACTATGGGTTTCCTGATCGGTCTGTTCACGGTCGTGCTGGTGCTCGACAGCGTCTTCCTCATCTTCCTGGTCTTGCTGCAATTGCCCAAGAAGGAGGCGGGCGCCGGCATGGCCTTTGGCGGCGGGGCTACCGAGGCGTTGTTCGGCGCTGGCTCCGGCACGGTGCTCACCAAGGCCACGAAGTACGCCGCCGGCATCTTCATGGGTTTGGCCCTCGTACTCTCCACGCTCAATGCCTATCGGCACAGCCACCGCGGCCAGGCCTTCGCGGATCAATTGGCCCAGAGCGCCGCCGAATCCGCCCCCACCCTTGCGGCGACGACCAACACGACCGCGGCGACGTCCCCCGCCCCGGCCTCGGAACCGGCCGGCACACCGAGTCTGCTGTTGAGTTCCACCAACGCGGCGGCGGCGAATCCGCCCGCGGAGCCGGCCAAATAGGCCGGGCCCATGAAGCTTGCGCGAAGCGCCCCGGAGTGCAACGCCGGGGCGCTTCGTCATTTCCGCGCCGCGGTCCGTGACCGGGGGGGCGGGCACTTGGCCCGAACTCCGTGGTGGAACGCGGTACAGGCGCCCTCGCGCGGGAGGTCGTTTCGTTCTGGGAGACTCGCTTTCGCGCTCCTCGGCACGCTGATGCTCGTCGCTTGCCGAGGCCCGAACCCCGCCGCCGACCTGGTCATCATCAACGGCGCGGAACCGGAGACGCTCGATCCGGCGCTCATGACCGGGCAGGCGGACCTGCGGGTCGGCTTGGCGGTCTTCGAGGGGCTCACGCGCTTCAACCCGACCAACGCCGCGCCCACGCCGGGTCTGGCCGAGCGTTGGGAGGTTTCACCGGACGGTTTGACCTACACCTTCCATCTGCGCTCGCACGCGGTCTGGTCCACCGGCGAACCGATCACCGCGGACGACGTCGTCTATTCCTGGCGGCGCGTCCTGCATCCGGCCACCGCTAGTGAATACGCGGGCCTGCTCTTCTACGTGAAGAATGGCGAAGCCTTCAACACGGGGGCGATCCAGGACCCGGCGCAGGTGGGCGCGGCAGCGCTCGATGCCCGGACTGTGCGGGTCGAGTTGCAGAACCCCACGCCCTTCTTCCTGGACTTGTGCGGGACGCCGACGTTGGCCGTCGTGCCGCGACAGACGATCGAGCGGCACGGCGACCGCTGGCTTAGCGCGCGTCCGGTGCCCGCGAGCGGCGCCTACTGCCTCGAAGCGTGGCGCGTCAATGACCGCATCCGCCTGCGCAAGAATCCCCGCTATTGGGACGCCGCCAACACCCGCAGCGAGATCGTTGACCTCTTGCCGTGTGTCAACGCCAACACCGCCCTGAATCTTTACACCTCCGGCGCGGCGGACGTGGTCTGGGACAAGAATCTCGTGCCGGGCGAACTGCTGGATGTGCTGCTTCGTCGCCCGGACTTCCACAGCTATCCGGTGCTGGGCACCTACTTCCTCCGGTTCAACGTGACGCGGGCTCCGTTCCACGATCCGCGCGTGCGTGCGGCGTTCGCTCTGGCCGTGGACAAGCGACGCATCGTGGACAAGATCACCCGGGGCGGAGAGCAGATCGCCTCCGCCTACACGCCGCCGGGTGTCCCAGGCTATGACGCGCCGGTGGGACTGTCCCTCGATCCAGGCCGTGCGCGGGACCTGATGGCCCAGGCCGGCTTCCCGGGCGGGCGCCGCTTCCCGGCGTGCGACTATTTGTGCGACACCACGTCGAGGCTGCACGAGCAGATCGCCATCGAACTGCAAGCCATGTGGGAACGGGAACTGGGCGTTCGGGTCACGCTGCGCAAGATGGAGTGGAAAACCTTCCTGGTCGCCCAACGCGACCTTGCCTACGACCTCTGCCGCAGCAGTTGGATCGGCGACTACAACGATCCCAACACGTTCCTCGACATGTTCATGAGCCACAATGGCAACAACCGCACCGGCTGGAAGTGTGAGCCCTACGACCGCCTGCTGCGCGAGGCCAACGCCCAACTCGATCCCGCCCGCCGCCTGGCCCTGCTGCGTGAAGCAGAGACGTTGCTGGTGCGCGAGGCGGCGCCCATCGTGCCGCTCTACTTCTATGCCGGCCTGGAGTACTACGATGCGGACCGCATTCATGGCATCTTCGCCAATGTGCGGGCCGAGCATCCGCTGAGGGCCATCTGGAAATCGCCTCCGGCCGGCCGGCCGCTCGCCCAACCGTGACGGCGTACGTCCTCAAGCGTCTGGCGTTCGTGGGGCCGCTGTTGGTCGTGATCAGCTTCTTGGCGTTCGTCCTTCTGCGCCTGGCACCGGGAGGGCCGTTCGACAAGGAACGCGTGCCGGCTTCTCCCGAGATCGAGAAGGCCCTGCGCGCGCGCTACCACCTCGATGAGCCGCTCGGGCAGCAATACCTCCGCTATGTCGGCTTGTGGTGGGAGAAAAGGGAGCCGGGCGGGTGGCGACGGGTGAACGGCGGGCTCATCGTAGGCGACTTCGGTCCGTCATTGAAGTATCGCGATCACTCGGTGAACGACATCATCGCGCAAGCGTTGCCGGTCTCGTTGTCGCTCGGCGCGCTGGCGTTCTGCCTGGCCACAGGTCTGGGGATTCCGCTGGGTTTCCACACCGCGGTGCGGAAAGGCCATTGGGACGAATACGCTGGCAGCCTGCTGGCGCTGCTCGTGATTTGCATCCCGGCGCTGGTCGTCGGGCCGATCCTGGTCATGGTCCTGGCTTTGAAGTGGCAGTGGTTTCCGGTCGCGCTTTGGGGTGGGCCGTGGCACGCCGTCCTGCCGACGCTCACGTTGGGTCTCTACTTCGCCGGCCGCATCGCCCGCCTCATGCGCGAGGGGATGTTAGGCGTCCTGCCGTCCGAGTTCATCACCGCGGCGCGCGCCAAGGGCCTGAGTGAAACCGCGATCCTGCTGCGCCACGCCTTTCGGCTGGCCGTGCTGCCCGTCGTGTCCTACTCCGGCCCGCTGCTCGCCGACCTGCTCACCGGCTCGTTTGTCGTCGAGAGCCTCTTCCAGATTCCCGGCATCGGTGTGTTTCTCGTAAACAGCGCGCTGAGCCGGGACTACCCGATGGTCGTGGGATTGGTCGTGCTCTATGCCGTCCTGTTGCTGCTGCTGAACCTGATCGTGGACGTTGCCTACGGTCTGCTCGACCCACGCGTGAGCTATGAATGAAGCACGCACGAGCCGGACCGCGGGAGCCCAGGAAGCCGGCAGACCGGGGGCCAGCGGCGCCGACACCGCAATCCCGCTCAGCCCCAGCCGGCGCGCCTGGCGGGCGTTCGCGCGCCAGCGCGCGGCCGTGGCGTCTGCGGTGTTCCTCGCATTCGTGGTGGCGCTGATCTGCTTGTGGCCGATCGCGCATCTCCCTGCGATCTCCTCTTATCTCCCGGAGGCAATCACGTGGTCGCCCACCGCCTTGTCCGAGGCCCAGTTCACCCCGCCCAGTCTGGCCCATTGGTTAGGCACCGACGTTCATGGGCGTGACCTTTTGAGCCGCCTGGTGTCGGGCACGGGCATTTCTTTCCTCGTGGGGATCGTCGGCGCCGGGATGAGCCTGCTGATCGGGGTGCTCTGGGGAGCCCTGGCGGGCTACCTGGGCGGCCGCTGGGACAGCGTACTGATGCGCATCGTCGATATCCTCTATGCGCTGCCCTCGATCGTCTTTGTCATGGTGCTGATGGCGGTGGCGGAGGCCCCGCTGAAGGCGCACTTGACGCGGGCCGTCTCGTCGGCCACCGGCGAATGGGCGAGCCTGCTCCTGCTGTTCATCGGGCTGGGGTCGGTGTCATGGTTGACGATGGCGCGGATCGTCCGCGGCCAGGTGTGGTCGCTGCGCTCGCGGGGTTTTGTGGATGCCAGCCGCGCGCTGGGAGCCGGTCACGTCTGGATTCTGCGGCGCCATCTCCTGCCCAACCTCGCCGGCGTCGTGATCGTCTATCTGGCGCTGACGGTGCCGTCGGTGATGCTCTACGAATCTTTCCTGAGCTACCTGGGATTGGGCATTGAGCCACCGCAAGCCAGCCTGGGCTATCTGATTGCCGACGGCGCGGGCAACATCAACGCGATCCGGACCTACTGGTGGCTGGTGGTCTTCCCGGGAGGAATGCTGGCCGTGTTGCTGCTGGCGTTGAACTTCCTTGGGGACGGCTTGCGCGACGCCTGGGACCCGCGGTCGATCGGCCAGTGACGCTCCCTCCGCGCACGTCGGCCAGCGGCGGCGGGAGGGAGTGATCAATCAAGTCACCGACCGCCGCCCGAACCGCCGAGGACGCCGGCAGCGAATCCGGCATCCGCAAACCGAGTGGCTGGCGGCGATTCGGTGCAGCGACTGGTGTGCGCCTGACATAGGCGTGAACTGATGGGGTGAAAGTCCCCTGTGCAGGAACACGGTCACCCGACCTCTCATACGGGAGGAACGATGGCAGAAGCACTCGGCCGAAGCAACTGCGGGGTCGTCCCGCCGCGGCGGGATGGGAAGGAGTAGTCAAACCCGTGAGCCGACGAAGATTCACGAAGAGACCGGACGAACTCACCACTCGGGAAGGGCCGAACTTGGCAGGCAGAGGGGATCACGGCTCGGTAGCACTCCTGCGCACCCGTGTCCGGGAGAGGCACCAGCTCCGTGGGCGCATCGCTCAAGGTGACTGTCGTCCAGTCTCCCCAGGAGCCCAGATTCACGCCTCGCTGCGCTTGCACAGCCATTCCCGGTGTCCCATGCAGTTGCACCGGCAGTCGCACCGACAACCGCGACATCTTGGACCCAGTCGGCCGGGACATACCTCCCGAGGCTCCGTGGCTGGGTGGCATTGCTCGCGTCGATGAACGCCCTCCCGCCATCGGCCACGTATGCGACACCGCCTGCGACGGTCACACCGTAGGCGGACCCGCTCGTGGGATAATTCCCTATCCGCCGGGGTTGGGCTGGATCGGTCACGTCGAGGATATGCAAGCCGCCGCTCCAATCGGCCACATCAGCAGTTGCTCCCGCCACAGCCACGCTCCAAACACAGCCGCTCGTGTCCAGCGCCCCCACGCGTCGAGGCTGAACAGGATTGCTGAGGTCGATGATCTCCATGTGGCCCACCCCTCTGGTGGTCATCGCGATCATCGCCATCCTGGCAGCGCTGCTCCTGCCGGCCTTAAGTCACGCCAAACGCTCAGCCCTCAGCGCCGCCTGCCCGAACAACCAAAAGCAACTCCAACTCGCCTTGATTCTCCAGGCAGGAGACAACAACGACAAGATGCCGCCGAATGACAGGTCAGACAATGCGGGTCCCGCTCCGCCGGTTAACAGATGAGTGGGTGGAGTCATGACCGATGAGTTAAACGGGTGGCCGCCCGTGGTACCAGCTCGCTTCAGCGAGGAGCGGTTAAGCCAAGTTCGGCGGCGCGAGTGAATCCTCACTCCAGCGGCCAACCTCCCACTTGCAACGGCTGGCGTTCCCACTAGGCTATCGCCCCATGCGTATTCTGTCTGGCATTCAACCGTCCGGCGCGCTGCATCTCGGCAATTACTTCGGGATGATGAAGCCGGCCCTCGAGCTGCAGGAGCAGGGCGAGGCGTTCTACTTCATCGCGAATTACCACTCGATGACGTCGTTGTTCGACCCGGCCGAGCGCCGGCAGAACACGCTGGACGTGGCGCTCGATTTCCTCGCCTGCGGTCTCGACCCGAAGCGGACGGTCTTCTTCCGCCAGTCGGATGTGCCGGAGGTGGCCGAGCTCACGTGGCTGCTCGGCACTGTCACTCCGTTCGCGCTGCTCGAGCGCTGTCATAGCTACAAGGACAAGCTGGCGAAAGGCATCATGTTCAACTTCGGCTTGTTCGCCTACCCCGTGCTGATGGCGGCGGACATCCTGATCTACGACTCGAACGTCGTGCCCGTGGGCCTGGACCAGAAGCAACACGTGGAGGTCACGCGCGACATCGCCATCAAGTTCAATGAGACCTACGGCGAGACCTTCGTGCTGCCCGAACCCCGCATCCGCGCCGAGACCGCCAAGGTGCCGGGCATCGACGGCGAGAAGATGAGCAAAAGCTACGGCAACACCATCGAGATCTTCGGCGACGAAAAGGCGCTCCGGAAAAAGGTGATGAGCATCGTGATGGACAGCCGTTCGCCGCAGGAACCCAAACCCGACGCGGAACAGAACAACGCGATCCAGTTGCTCAAGCTGGTCGCTTCACCGGCGGTGGCAGGCGACTTCGAAGGCCGGCTGCGCGCCGGGGGCCTGGGTTACGGCGATCTCAAGAAAGCGCTGTTCGACCACTACTGGAACTGCTTTGCCGCCGCGCGGGCCCGGCGCGCCGAGCTGATCGCGAACCTGGACTATGTGCATCAAGTGCTGCGCGACGGCGCCGCCCGGGCGCGCGCCCAAGCTGGGATCGTTCTGCAGCGCGCCCGGAAGAACAGCGGCGTGGAGTAAGAGCCGATTGGGGGCAGGTAGGGCGGACCTGTCCTCAGTCCGCCGCCCTGGGCATGGGTCATGACCAATCGGCGCGGTGAGGACACGCGCGCCCTACCCAATGCGCGGTTTCCAAGCCGGCTCCGGGCGGACACACGCCGCGTCAGAACTTGCTCTGTTCCAGGAAACGGAGGCTCTGTGGGAGCTGCTCGAGAACGGTCGGCGACTCATCCTCGATGAAGTAGTATTTCGTGCCGGCCTTCCTGGCGGCCTTGAGGATGGCGGGGAAGTCCATCTGGCCGGTGCCCAGGGCCATGTCGTTCCGGACGTCGGTGCCGCCGCTCAGGTCGCCCTTCACGCCTTTCTTGAGATCCTTGAGGTGCATCAGCTCCCAGCGCTTGCCGTACTTCTTGAGGAGCTTGACCGGGTCCTGCCCCGGATGGACGGTCCACAGCAAATCCATTTCGTAGGTGACGAACTTGGGGTTCGTCTCCCCCATCATCAGGTCGAAGAGCGTGCCCTGGCCGAACGGCTGGAACTCGTAGCCGTGCTGGTGGTAGAAGAACCGGATGCCGTGCTTGGCCAGCACTTCCCCGGCCCGGTTAAACACGGCGATGGCCTCGCGGCAGGTCTTCTCGTCGAACGCGCCCGGGTGGGGAATCCACGCGATGCCGGCGTATTTCAACCCGAGCGCCTTGGCCTCGCGCGCCACGCCCTCGGCGTCATCGCGGTACCGCTCGTACGGGAAGTGGGCGGCGATCGGCTTCAGCCCGCGCGCGGCGAGCTGTTGGGTGAACGTCTCCGGTGAGAGGCCATACGTGCCCGCCAGTTCCACGAGTTCGAAGCCGAAGCCTTTGACCTTGTCCAGGGTGCCGGGCACGTCCTGTTTGAACTGGTCGCGCAAGCTATAGAGCTGAAGGCCGACGGGCCCTTTGAAACTCTTGCTGGTGCCGGCCTTGCCGGACGGTCCGCCGACGGCGAGCATCGGGAAGGTCACCCAAGCCAGACCGCACACGAGCGAGGAGAACAGAATACGTTTCATGGGCGGACGCTACCACGGGGCGGGGACGGAAGGGAAGTCGCATTCGTCGCCTTGGACTCTCGCAAGAGGGTCTCTCGACAACAGGATTTCTCGGTCTTGACATCCCCCGTGGCGAAGCGTAGGCATTCATGCAGCTCAATCAGACCTCTCACAATGGAAAGAACTTCTCATGAAACTTCGCAGCCACCTTCAAGGTATTAGCGCTGCTCTGCTCCCGTTTGCCACCGCAGCGGCCCAACCGGCCCTCACGCCAAATGGACCGCCCGAAGCAGTCGAGCGGACCGCCCACGCCACCACCTGGCAGATCACAGAGCCGATCGCCAATGACGTCACCGGCGAGGTCAGCGTCCGCCCGGTTCAGTTCGTCGAGTTGGCCGATGGACTTAACTGGCGCGATGGGTCAGGGGCGTGGCAACCTACCCGGCCCGAGTTCACCCGAGTTCCGGGCGGCTTTGCGGTCACCACCGGCCCGCACAAGGTGTTTCTGCCAGACGCGCTGGAGCCTGATGGCGTGGAACTGATTACGCCTGACGGCCTGCGGCTCAGGTCCGCCCCGCTTTGTCTGAGCTATTTCGATCCCGTCTCCGGCAAGTCGGTGATCCTGGCGGAAGCGCAGACAGCCTTCGCTGAACAAGTCGCCCCCAACGAAATCGCCTACGCCGCGGTGCTTGCCTCACCGGCGGCGTCGGTCCGCTACGCGTACGAACGGGGCTCATTCCATCAGAACCTCGTGCTCCACGAGGCGCCGCCGCCGCCCGAATCCTTCGGCCTGTCCTCGGCGTCCCGATTGGAGCTCCTGTGCGAGTTCTCCAGTGACTCCCCGCTCCCCGTCAAGGTCGCCCGCGTGATCGGCGGGGAAACCGATCCGCTCGTGCGGGCGCAGATGGTGGAACCGGACCTAGTCGATGAAACGCTGGCGTTCGGGGAGGAGTTCACGCTCCGTGAAGGACGTGCGTTTCGGCTGGGCGAGGTGTCGGAGAACGAGCCGGAGGTGCCGGTCGCGAAGCGGTTCACGCTGATCGACCAGCGCCCGATCCTCATCGAAGCCGTCGAGCACTCCCGTCTCAAGCCCTGGCTGGACTTGTTGCCTCCAGGGCGGGCGGCGGGACAGGTGAACGCTGCGGATTCCGCCACCCGCATGGTGTCGCTGGGCCGGCGTTTACCGGTGGCCTACGCCACGCGCGGGGCGCTCCGCCCCCTGCTGGCCGCAGCTCGACCACGCCCTGGGACCGGGGTGGTGCTGGACTGGGAAGGGCTGGTGAGCGGGGCGAGCGATGTGACATTGAAGAGCGACATGACCTACAAAGTCGTTGGTGTTACGACACTTAACGGCACCACAACGCTCGAAGGCGCGGTGGTCAAGTACGTGACTGGGGCGTCCATCGAATGCTTCGGACCCGTGGTGTGCAAAACGGACGCCGCCCGACCGTGCATCTTCAGCGCCGTGGACGATGACACGGTCGGGCAGACCCTGCCCGGCTCCACCCACAACCCAACGACTTCCTACTACGCCAATCCGGCCTTGAAGATTCGGCAAGGCGGCACGCAGCTCCACGATCTGCGGGTGGCCCATGCCCAACTCGGGTTGTTCTTCTACGATTTCAGCGCCGGGTCGGACAACGCGGTCACCCATGCCCAGTTTCTCCGTTGCGGCACCGCCCTGCAGTTCAACGGCTATGGCACGTTCATCCAGAAGTTCCGCGTCGGCAACGTGCTGATGAACAATGTGGGCACCGCGTTCTATGGCTACAGCTTCCAGGGCACGAACGAACACCTCACCTTGAACGGCGTCACGACTCTCGCCTGCGACTACAACGGCGGCACCTACGGGACCTGGAGTTCGCTGGCCTTCACGAACAGTCTCCTGGTGGCGGTGGGTAGCGACTATTCCGGACGAGTGGTCACCGTCAAGTGCGACAACGACTTCAACCGGCGCCTGACCAGTCCCAGCGGCGTGTTCCAGACCGTCGCAGCCGGTGCGCACTACCTGGCGAGTTCCATGTACCGGAACCTCGGCTCGCCGAACCTCACCCCTTCCCTCGCCGCCGAACTGCGGCAACTCACCACCTATCCGCCCGTCGAACTCACCGGCACCCTGGCCAATCCCACTACCCTCGCCCCGGACATCACGCGCGACATCGACTCGCCGGATCTGGGGTACCATTACCCGGCCCTGGACCGGATCTTCAACAACGTCACGGTGACGGGAACGCTGATGCTCAATAACGGCGTGGCCATCGGACTGCGGGGCACGCAGGGCCTGCAGGTCGGACCTTCGGCACAGGTCACCAGCGAGGGCGGGCCGCTGCAGATGAATCGGGTCGTGAGTTGCGCCAACGTCCAGGAACAGTGGCTGGCGACGGGGGGCAACACGTTCATGAAGCTCACCAGCAGCACCGGATACCCCAAAATGGACTTCTGGTTCACCGATCTGTCCGTCAGTCAAGGGCGGCTCGGCACGATCCTGCCCGGGGACAACTCCCGTTTTGAGTCGCTCTCATTCCAGGGCTGTTGGCTCCGGGGCAGCTACCTGTGGCTTTACCCGATCTCCTCCAGCTCAGTCACCGTGGGGCTGGTGAACAACGTGCTGGAGCGCAGCGACGTGACGTTCGGCCACTACTACTACAGCCAGGATACCCCGTTCCAAGTGTGCCTTTATAACAACCTGTTCGCCAAGGGTGCGCTCACGGTCAACTATGGTTCGGGGGCCAACAATCCGGTCTGGCAGGCCCATGACAACCTCTTCGACAATGCCACCGTAACCGCCAGTGGCGGCTCATGGGACACCTACATCAACCAATCCCATAACGGGTTCGCCAATTACACGACGGCTCCCACCGGGCTCCGAAGCACGACGGACGTGCCCCCCAGTTCCGGCTCCATTGCGTTCTCGTTTGCCCCAACCGTCGGTGACCGCCGCTGGTACCACGCCTCGACAGACATGATCAACAAGGGTAGTCGTACGGCCGGCGTCGCCGGGCTCTACCACTACACCGTCCGGCCCAACAACGTCAGGGAAGGGGCTGAAACCCCGGACAAGACGGTGGATATCGGCTATCACTACGTGGCCGCGGCGAACGTCGCGCTGAACCAGACCGCCACTCAATCCACTACTTACGGCAGCGCCGTCGCCGGCTTGGCGGTGGACGGCAACACGGACGGGAACTTTCTTAACAACTCCGTCACCCATACCCAGAGCAACGCGGAGGCGTGGTGGCATGTCGATCTCGGTGCCGTGCGATCTATCGCGTGGATGAACCTCTGGAACCGGACGGACTGTTGCGGGGATCGGCTGGCGAACTTCTACGTGTTCGTCTCCGACAATCCGTTCCAATCCACTTCCGTCTCAGCCACGCTCCAACAGGCGGGCGTGCGCGCGTTCTACTTCGCCGGGCCGGCAGCCACCCTGACGAGCTTCTCCGTCGGGCAGACCGGGCGCTACGTGCGGGTGCAGCTCACCGGGCAGAATTATCTCTCGCTGGCGGAGTTGCAGGTGTTTACTGGTGAAGCTCAAGATGCGGCGCCGTTCGCGATCGGAGTTTATGGGGACTTACAGTGCCTCGCAAGCACTGGATATGGTGGTTCCGAGGCCCGGTACAATAACGCCATAGACGCCATCGGAAACTGGATCTCGACCGACAATCTTAAAGTGGTTCTGTGTTCCGGAGACGTGGTGGACTTGTGTTATCCAGGAGATCAACAAGCACAGGACGAAGAATGGAGGGTGGCCTCGAATGCCTGGAAGAGGCTTTCGAACCAGTGTCTCGTCGTGATTGCCCCCGGCAACCACGAGCAGTTTGACCCTCCTAACCCTGATCCGCGCGATTACAATTATATCAAGTTCAACTCCAACTTCGGCTGGATCGGACCGGTCAGTGGCCAGGGGGACCGCTACGGCACGGGGATGCAGACCGCCTACTGGCGCCAAACGATTTCTGGGCTGCCTTTCCTGTTTCTGACAATCGAGTATCAGGATTATACATCTCAGATCGCGAGCCAGGTTGCGTGGGCTACGAATCTCATCGAGACTCAATTCCCCAATGATTTGGTCATCCTCGTGACGCATGATTACCTTAATCCCAATAATACTCCTGAATGGGGAGTTGGACGAAGCGTCCCGAGAGGCGAGTACCTGTGGAACAACCTCGTTCATCCGCTTCCCAACGTGATGATGGTACTCTCCGGTCACTGGGGGCCTCCGGGGAACACGAGGATGCTGCCACCGTGGGCGAACTCCGCTGGACGGATCGTGAATGAACTCTATCTCAATTATCAAGGGTGCGACACGGGCTGCGGTTGCGACCCGGATTGCGTTAGTTCTTGGTACAGAGATGGGAGAACGTCGGCTGTGGCAAGGCTGATAAAGGTCGATCCTCTCAAGAACCGTGTGACCGTGAAACACCGGTCGTTCGAGTCTGCGTCTGGAACTGGATTCTGGCTCACGGACTTCGAGGCGCCGCCTGGGGATTTTCAGCCGAAGCAACTATCAGAAGGCGAGTTTGACTTTCCCCTCTTCGAGTAGGTGGGACCGAAAAGGGTCACCCATCGGCGAGTCCGCTTCGTTCTGTGGCGTGAAGATCGGGGCAATGTGAACAAAGAAAGGCGGCAGTCGGTCTTGTGTAACCATGAGTCGTGAGCGATCTTCTGGCCAGCGGGGTGTTAAGGGCGACGGCCCGCGAGACAAGTCCGTCTGCCGGGCAGGGGCCGATTACTCGCGGAGCGTCCGATGCCTCGAGAAGTACTGAGAAAGGAATAGCAATGCGGCAAGTTCTGCGTTCTCTTCGCAGCCTGCTCCTCCTGGCCGCAGCGATGCCGCTAACGGCACAGCAATCCGGCGACTTCACTTACACGTCGGATAGCGTTTCCATAACCATCACTCGTTACAGTGGCAATGGTGGCGTTGTGACCATCCCGGACACGATCGAAGGACTACCGGTCACCGGCATCGGCGAAGACGCGTTCGCTTTCTGCCCCTCCATCACGCGCCTCACGCTGCCTGACAGTATCACAAGCATTGGGTCGCGGGCGTTCGAGTTCGCCAACCTGCTGAGCATGACCCTCCCCGACACCGTCACCAGTATCGGGTTCGAGGCGTTCTCTTATTGCCGGATCCTGACCACCGTCACGACCGGCAACGGCGTCACCAACATCGGTGGCTGGGCGTTTGATACCTGTACCAGCCTGACCAATGTCACGATCGGCAACAGCGTGACCGATTTTGGGGAGTATGCGTTCTACGGCTGCACCAGCCTGCCGCGTGTGACCATCCCCGACAGCGTCACCCGTATCGGGAGCCGGGCGTTTTGGGACTGCAGCGGCCTGAGCGCCGTCGTGATCGGCCACGGCGTCACCAACATCGGGGCGTCTGCGTTCTCCGACTGCACCAGCCTGACCAACCTCACGATCGGCAACAGCGTCACCGATCTTGGCGAGTGGGCGTTCCACGGCTGCACCAGCCTGCCGAGTGTGACCATCCCCGATGGTGTCAGGAACGTTAGGGACTCTTCGTTCGATAGCTGCAGCAGCCTGAGCACCGTCACAATGGGCAACGGCGTCAGCAACATCGGGCAGGGTGCGTTCTATCGGTGTGTCGCCCTGACCAACCTCACGATCGGCAACAATGTCGCCAGCATCGGAGCCGGGGCGTTCCGTGGCTGCCGCAGCCTGACCAGGGTGGTGATCCCTAACAGTGTCACCAACATCGATGGCGGGGCCTTTGGTTCTTGCACCAGCCTGATAGCCATTGAGGTGGACATGCTCAATCCGACCTACACCAGCGTCGAGGGTGTGCTGTTCAACAAGAGCCAGACTGCGCTCATCGGATACCCGGGGGGAAGAGCCGGCGGCTATACGATCCCCAACAGCGTCACCCGTCTCGGGGCCAGCGCGTTCGGGGGCTGCACCAACCTGACCAGCGTGGTGATCCCCGACAGCGTAACTAGCATTGAGAGCGGGGCGTTCGCGTCTTGCACCAGTCTGCCCAGCATAACCATTCCCAGCGGCGTCACCAACATCGGGACCTTTGCGTTCCAGAGCTGCACCAGCCTGACCAGTTTCGCGATCCCCCACAGCGTCACCTGCATCGCGGAGTATGCGTTCTCGCAGTGCACGAACCTGACCGGTGTCACGATCCCCGACAGCATCACCAACATCGGGGCGTGGGCGTTCGTG
>Ga0315274_10009059_pt1 | contig 14406 bp, 7 predicted proteins | sample YL17G02_20_MG_FD_203700 | JGI IMG/M metagenome (GOLD analysis project Ga0315274, IMG submission 203700) | Sediment microbial communities from Yellowstone Lake, YNP, Wyoming, USA - YL17G02_20 | ecosystem: Environmental > Aquatic > Freshwater > Lake > Sediment | place: USA: Wyoming | collected... | reverse complement strand
CGTTCCTGCGCGACCTGAACCTGGCGATGGATGACCTGGAGAAGATGCGCCAGATGGCCAAGGCCCTCGAACGGCTCCAGCAGCAAATGGAAAAGCCGGGCAAAGATCTCGCCGAGCAACTCGAAAAAGGCCAGGCGCAAGCCGCCCAGCAAACGCTGCGAAAAATGATCGCTCAGTTGCAGACGGCCAACCTGTCCGAGGACCAGCTCAAGAACCTGATGGCCGAGGTGGACAAGGCTGTCCAACCCGGCAGTCAGTACGGCAAGGTCGGTGAGTTGCTCAAGGCGGCGGTCAAACAGATGCAGCAAGACCAGAAGGGGGCGGCTGCCCAGTCGTTGGCCGACGCCGCGAAGGAATTGCAGCGGTTGCTCGACCAGGTGGGTGACGCCCAGGCCCTGGCGGCCACGCTCGAGTCCCTCCAACGGGCGCAAATGTGCATCGGCAACGGTATGGGCTGGGGTCAAAACCGAGGCGGCGCGCCTCGCCATGGCAAAGGCAAGAACGGCGGGCGCGGCTTCGGGGACTGGCGGGATGACGACAGCAGTTGGGAGATGCCCGAGCAGCAGGATTTCTGGGAGAATTCCCTCGACCGGCCGCGGCTCGATTCGCGCGGGATCACCGACCGCGGCGGCGCGGAGCTGAACGAGAACCTGGCGCCCACCAAAGTCAAAGGCCAGTTCAATCCCGGTGCGCCCACGCCGAGCATTACCATCAAAGGCCTCAGTATTGCCGGCCAGAGCAAGGTGGCGATCGAGCAGGCCGTGGTGGCGGCGCAGAGCGAAGCGGAGAGCGCGCTGAGCCACGGCCAGGTGCCCCGCGCCTACGAAGGCGCCGTAAAGGACTATTTTGACGACTCGAAGTAGCAGGGCCTCGCTGGTTAACCCGCCCATGAGCACCGAACAGCACATCCAGTCCTTTCGCCAAACCTACGCTGCCCTCCGCGCCGAGATCGGCAAAGTCATCGTCGGCCACGACGCCATCGTGGACGGCACCCTGATCGCCCTGTTCTCCGGGGGCCACGTGCTGCTGGAAGGCGTGCCCGGCCTGGGGAAAACGCTCCTCGTCCGCACCCTGGGCGAGGTGCTGGACCTGAGCTTCAACCGCATCCAGTTCACCCCCGACCTGATGCCTGCGGACATCATCGGCACCAACCTGGTCATGGAATCGACTTCGGGCCGACGCGAGTTCCAGTTCCAGCTCGGACCGGTCTTCGCCCACCTGATCCTCGCCGACGAAATCAACCGCGCGACACCGAAAACCCAGTCCGCCCTGCTCGAGGCCATGCAGGAGCACCAGGTCACTGCTGGCGGCGAGATCCGGAAGCTGGCCGAGCCATTCTTCGTCATGGCCACACAGAACCCCATCGACCAGGAAGGCACTTATCCGTTGCCGGAGGCGCAGCTCGACCGGTTCTTCTTCAAACTGCTCGTGGGCTACCCGAATGCTGGTGAACTCACCGAGGTCCTCAACCGCACCACAGAAGACAAGCTGATCCAGGTCGGTCAGGTCCTGAAACGCGAAACGCTCCTCGAATTCATGCGGTTGGTCCGCCAGGTGCCGGCCGCCTCGCACGTGAAGGATTACGCCGTGCGTCTCGTCATGGCCACCCATCCGAAGACCGAGACGGCCGTGGCGATCAGCAACCAGTACCTGCGCTTTGGCAGCAGCCCGCGCGGCGGCCAGGTCCTGATGCTCGCCGGCAAGGTCCGCGCCCTGATGCATGGCCGTTTCAATGTCAGCTTCGATGACATCCAGGCGGTCGCGCCCGCCGCCTTTCGCCACCGGCTCATCCTGAACTTCGAGGCCGAAGCCGAGGCGATCACGACGGATCATATCATCGCGCAGGTCCTGAAGGATGTGCCACGGGACGCGACGGTGGTGCAGGCGTAGAGAGCGCACCGAAACATGAACGCAGCAGACCAAGCTATCGAAGAAATCCGGGCGGTGCGACATCGCATTTCGGCCGAACATGGCCACGACATCGCGAAATATTTGGCCCACTTGCGCGAAGATGAAAAGCAATGGCAGGAGCAGATCCAGCGCGGCAAGGAACTCACTCAAAAGCTCAAAGCGGAACGACAAGGATGCCCGGAGAAAACCGGAGACACCTTGGCTCTCCGCGAAGAACCGAAGCGCTGAAGCTATTGTGAACCAGCGACTCCTCCTCAACTTTCAGGCCAAAGCCGAAGACATAACCACCGACCATACCATCGACCAAGTGCTCCAGCAGGTGCCGAACATGGTCGAGGCGCTGGGCGTGCGACTTTGATCTCTGGCGCGCCTTATGCATATCATGGCTCGTCCAGTGGACGTGTCGGATAGCGGCGCCAACTTGGCGGCAGTGCATGCCGCCCTTTCGCCTCAATGCCCCATGCGTGCAACCAAGAGCGGCGTTCGGTTTCGCAGCCTCTCGGATGAGCTGATGATACGGTGTGAGCTGGCCCTTCCTGAGTCCGAACGCAAACAGGATAGATTGCGGGCACTCGGCTACCGTCCACCCAAGCGTTGACGTCAGATGGTTGAACCCGCCCCATCGCCCGAAGAGATTTCCGCCTGGAAAGCACAACAGGAGGCGAATCGCGCGGCATGGCTGCGTCAGCTCAACAGCCCGGCCGAAATCTGGCAACAACAGCAGGCGGCCTTGGACGCCTTGGCCAAGCTGCGCCCCGACAACCGCCGCAAGCAGCGTCGGCGCGCTTCCAACGCGCCACCCGGCGGCTCAGATTCCTGAACTCCTTAACCATGGTCCTCCTTACCCCCGAACTCCTGCGCCGCCTTGAGCAATTCCAGCTCCTGGCCGCGCGGCGTGCCAAGAGTTCCGCCAAGGGCGAGCGACAGAGCAAGGCCCGCGGACAGTCGGTGGAGTTCGCCGACTACCGCAACTACGTCTCCGGCGACGATCTGCGGTATCTGGATTGGAACCTCTACGGCCGGCTCGACCGGCTCTTCCTCAAGCTCTACCAGGAAGAGCGCGAGTTGCCCGTCCGCATTTTCCTCGACGCCAGCGAGTCCATGACCTTCGGCAAACCGCCCAAGTTCGATTTCGCCCGGCAGATCGCCGCGGCAGCCGGCTACGTGGCGCTGTGCGGATTCGACCGGGTGAGCGTGGACGTCTTCCCGGACAACCCGGTTGACTCGGTCTTTCGGGGCGCGCTGCGTCTGGTGCGGGGGCGGAAATCGGCGTTGGCCTTCTTCCAGAACCTGAGCCAACTCGCGGCGGGCGGTCGGGCCGAGTTCAACGCCGCGTTGCGACGCGGGGCGCTCAAGGCCCGGCAGGCCGGTGTCGCGATTGTCCTGAGTGACCTGTTGGATCCGAAAGGCTACGACGCCGGGCTGACGGCGCTGATTGGTCGTGGTTTTCAGGTTAACGTGATTCAAATCCTGGCGCCGGAAGAGCTGTCGCCGACCGCCTTCGGCGACCTGCGCCTGGTCGATTCCGAGACCGGCGTGGAGCAGGAGGTCACCTTCGGCAAGTTTCGGCTGAAGGCCTACCAGCAGACGGTGAACAACTATTGCCAGCGTCTGCGCGAGTATTGCCAGGCGCGCGGCCTCAACTTCTTCAGCGTGGCCTCAGACACGCCGCTGGAACAACTCCTCCTGCGGCAGTTGCGCGAGGCGGAGGTGTGGGGATGAAAGAAATGTCGAAGTCCGAAATCCGAATGTCGAAGGAAATCCGAAATCCGAATCCGGAGTCCTCGCATCGACCTGACGGATTTCCGGTTTCGGGCCTCAGGCGTCCTTCGGACTTCGGGCTTCGGGCTTCGGACTTTGCATGAGGTTCCTCGCTCCGTTCGCCTTCTGGTTCGCGCTGACCATCCCGGTGGTGGTCCTGTTCTACTTGCTCAAGCGCAAACGGGTGGTGCGCTTGGTGTCGAGCACGCTGCTGTGGCAGAAGTTCCTGGCGGAGACGCAAGCCAGCGCCCCCTTCCAACGGCTGCGGCACAACTGGCTGTTGATCCTGCAAGTCCTCCTGTTGGTTCTGGCCGTGCTCGCGCTGTCGCGGCCCTTCTTTGCCGGGCGCACCAAGCCGAGCGGTTTGCGCGTCGTCATCCTGGATGCCTCGGCCTCGATGCAGAGCACCGACGAGTCACCCTCGCGCTTCGAGAAGGCGCGGGCCGAGGCGCTCCGGTGGGTGGACAGCCTGCGCGACGCCGACCAAATGGTCATCCTGCATGCGGCGGCGGTCGCCAAAGTCAAACAGTCTTCCACCAGCGAAAAGGCAGCGCTGCGCCGGGCCCTCCAAATCTGCGCGGTCACCGACGGTCCCACGCGGCTGACGGAGGCGCTCAAGATGGCTGAGACCTTGGTGCGCAACCAACCCGACGCCGAGATCCACCTGTTCAGCGATGGCGCTGTGCCCGGCCTCGGCGAGTTCGAGAACAAGAACCTGCCGCTCGTCTTCCACCAGGTCGGCCAGCGCGCGAACAATGTCGGCATCGTCTCGCTGGACGTCCGGCCCAATCCGGACGATGCGACCCAGCGGGCCGTTTTCACCAGCGTCGCCAACTTCTCCACCAACACCGTGCAGACCGAGGTGGAACTCCTGTTCGAGCAGCAATTGCTGGAGACTCGTCCGCTCACCTTGCGACCCAAAGAGACTTCGCCGCAGCTCTTTGTCGTTTCGCAACCGGTCGATGGCGTGTTCACCGCCCGACTGACGGTGCAGGACGACCTGGTGGCCGACAACCAGGCGCGAATCCTCAGTCTGTTGCCGCAACCAGTAAAAGTGCTCCTGGTGACCAAAGGCAATCGGTTCCTGGAAAAAGCCCTCAAAGCCGCGCCCAACGTGCAACTGACCGTGGCCCCGGACGTGGCGGAATCGGCGCCCAATGCCGACATGGTGGTCTTGGACGACGTGATACCGACCGCTTGGCCGGCGAAGAACCTCCTGGCCATCCGCACGGCCAACACGAATTGGTTCGAGTCCGTCTCCCGCACCGAGGCCCCGCCGATTGTGGACTGGAAAAACACGCACCCGCTCCTGCGCTTCGTGAACTTCGACAACGTGCCGATCGCCGAAAGCCTGGCGGTGAAGACACCGAGTTGGGCGGAATCGATCGTGGACTCGCCGAAAACCCCTTTGATCCTGGCGGGAGAGTTGGGTCGGCAACGCATCGTGTGGCTGGGGTTTGACACCCTGCAAAGCCTCTGGCCATACCGCTGGACCTTTCCGGTCTTCATCGCGAACACGGTCGATTGGCTGAACCCGGCGGCGGCCAATGCCCGGCAGTTGCTGGTGCGGGCCGGGGAGCCGTTTCGGCTCGGCTTGGCCCAGCAGGTCGCCGGCGCGGAGATCACTCTGCCCGACGGCGCGACGAAGCCTTTGCCGGTTGGTCCAGGGGCGCGTGAGATCGTCTTTGGCGACACGGACCGGCAGGGCGTTTACCGGCTCAAGTACGGCACCAACGAGACGCTCTTCAGCGTGCACGCCATGGATGCGGTCGAGAGTGACACCACGCCGCGCACCGAGCTGCCGCTGGGCAAGTACGCGAAAGTCAGCGCCACCAGGCTGCGGCGAGCCAACCTGGAACTGTGGCGATGGATCCTGGTCGCGGGGCTCGGCGTCTTGTTGTTTGAGTGGTGGTACTACCATCGGAGGACGGCGTGAGGGATGGCCGATTGCCGATGGCCGATGGCCGAAGCGGACGAAGGTCGCGTCGGTGTCGCGTAGTCGGGCGAGATTCCAGCGAACCGCGGAATCGTGTGTACCGTTCGGGAAGAAACCCTGAAATCCAATCCGTCAGCGCGTGGAGGCAGGGCGCCTGGACGGTGCAGCGTTCATCACACAGTACCGACAGCGGGGATAGCTCCGGCAGGAGCGGCGGATTTGTAGGCAAGGCGTTTTCCATCCGCCTAAAGCCCCGTGGGGGCGACAGGTCTCGCCATCGGACCCTTCGAGCCGTGCAGGGGAGAACCGAACATGCCGCCCCTACGGGGCTAGGGCGATTCTATGGCGGCTTTGGCTATAAACATGGCGCTCCTAGCGGAGCTTTCGGACAAGCTGGGTTGCCGAAACGCAAGCGGCTATGAAACCGGGGGACGAGGAGGAGCAGCGCGAACGGAGTTGGCGGAAGGACTACTTCGCCGCTTGCGAAGTCGCCGCGCAGCAGTCTTGGCTGATAGTCCTGCTGGTCGCCGTAGCCACTTCCTGGCTGTTCTATACGCTGTTTCCGCGGATTGCCGTTAAGAGAGTTCCAACCGTGATCGTTTACACCTCCCAAGATCAGGTCTATGCCGAGCCGATTCTGCAGGGTTTCACCAGGCAAACCGGCATCAAGGTGCAGGCGGTCTATGACAGCGAGGCCGTGAAGACCGTGGGTTTGGTGAACCGTCTTTTGGCCGAGCGGTCGAACCCGCAATGCGATGTGTTCTGGAACAATGAAGAGCTGCGGACCCATCAGTTGGCGGCGCAGCACGTCTTCCGGGAGACCAATGGTTGGGCGGCGTTTGGCGCGCGGAGCCGGCGCGTCGTTATCAACACCAACTTTCTCCCCGTCTCTGCCGCACCCAAACGACTGACCGAACTGACCAACGCGGTCTGGCGCGGCAAGGTCGCGTTGGCCTACCCGTTGTTCGGCACGACCGCGACCCAGTTCCTGGCGTTGCGCCAGTCCTGGGGTGAGGAGCGCTGGCTGGCTTGGTGCCAGGCCCTGCAGGCCAATAAGCCGTTCCTGGTCGATGGGAACTCGGTCGTGGCCCGGTTCGTGGCCCGCGGCGAGGCCTGGATCGGTTTGACGGACTCGGACGATATCGCGGCGGAACAGCGCGAGGGGGCTCCGATCATTGCGTTGCCGTTGACTGACGAGTCGCTGGTGATTCCCAACATGGTGGGTGTGGTTCGCCGCGCGCGCCATCCGAAGGAGGCGCAGGCGCTGTTCGAGTACCTCCAGCAACCGGAGGTCACGGCGAAGCTGGTGTCGGTACGCGCGCTGGAGGACTTGCCGGTTGATCGACGCCAGACGTTGAGAGTGAACTGGGAGCTGCTCTTAAAGGATCTTGAATCGGCTACGGAGACGCTAAAGCGAGTGTTCTTACGGTGAAGGTTTAAAGCAATGAACTGGCTTTTGCTCCAAAACAGTCTGCTCGTTAGCGGCCTGACTACGGCGCTGGCGGTGGTCATGGGTTACCTCGGTGCGCTATGGCTGGCAGGGCTGGATCAACGCTGGCGCAACATCTTTCTCCTCTTGGCCATCGTGGCCCTGGCATTGCCGCCGTTTCTCGTGACGAATTGCTGGCTGTACCTGCTCGGTCAGAATGGCGCCTGGCGCGGTTGGCTGCCGTTCAGCATTTATACGCTGGGGGGAACGGTGTGGGTCCTGGCCCTGCTGACGTGGCCGATCACCCTGCTGTTCGTTTATGGCTCGTGGCAGCGCCTGGAGGTGGCACAGCTCGAGAGCGATCCGGTCTTGGGCGGTTGGTTTCTGGTGAAGGATCTCCTGGCGCCGCAGGCGCGCGGTGCGTTGGCGCAAGCCGCCGTGCTCACGTTCGTGCTGGCCATAAACAACTTCGCCGTGCCGGCGATACTGCAGACCAAGGTATATCCTGTGGAACTCTGGGTGAGCTTCAAGACCACGTTCAACTACGGCGCGGCGTTGCAGATGAGCTGGCCGCTGGTGTTGGCGCCGCTGGCCTTGTTGGCGTGGCTGCGCCAGACCCGGATCGCGTGGCCATGGGTCGAACCCGCCTCCTCGGCGCGCGCGTTCCGTCGGCAACTCGGCTTGGGCTGGTTCACAGTCGCCGGCGCAGTGAGTCTGGTGGTCGGGGGTCTTTCGGTCGGGCTTCCGTTGGTGCAACTGGTCAGCGAGCCGCGGATGTGGGCGAACCTGGCACCAGCGATATCGGCCGGCGGCGCGGCTGCGTTCAACTCGGTTTTTTACGCTGCTGGGACCGCTACGGTGTGCGTGGCGGTGGGCCTTTTGACCTGGCGCTGGCGCCTGGGACTGGTGTCGTGGTTGCCGTTCCTCGTGCCGGGAGTGCTGCTGGGTATCGGTCTGATTCTGATTATGAACCGGCCGTGGCTCGATGTGTTTTACCAAAGCGCCGGCCTGGTGATCCTCGCTTACACGTTGCGCTACCTCGCACCGCCCTGGAATATCACGGCCGATGCGCGCCGCCAGGTTGACCCCGACCTGACCGACGCCGCGACGTTGAGCGGCGCCACGCGCTGGCAGTCGTTCCTTTACGTGCATTTACCGCAGATGGCCCCGCAGCTCGGCGCCGCGTGGTACGTGACGTATTTGCTTTGTCTGTGGGATGTGGAGACACTCGAGTTGATCGTGCCGCCGGGCGGCGAGACCGTGGCGCTGCGGGTTTTCAACTTGCTGCACTACGGTCACAATCCGCAAGTGAACGCCCTTTGCCTGTTGCTGGTGGGACTGGCGCTGCTGCCTCTGGCCCTGTGGCGGTTGGCCGCCAGCGCCGCCCAGTGGCGAAAGCGTCTTACGCGCTGGCGGCAACCGCTCGGTGCTGTGGCCGTCGGGCTCGCGGGGCTGGCGCTGGCCGGTTGTGGCCAAAGCCAGGCCAGCAACTCGCGGCTCGACAGCAAGTTGTTTGGCGCGGTGCAGGTCATCGGCAGCCGTGGTACTGGCTTGGGCCAGTTTAACAAGCCGCGGTCCGTGGCGGTGGATCGCCAAGACAATCTGTATGTGGTGGATTTCACCGGCCGGGTCCAGAAGTTCGCCCCCGACGGGACGTTCCTGTTAAGCTGGCAGATGCCCCAGACCGAGAAGGGCAAGCCCAAGGGCATGGGCCTGGATAGTGACGGCAACATTATCGTGATCGAACCCCATTACTTCCGGGTCAACCATTTCACGCCCGAAGGCAAGCTGATGGCGCAATGGGGTGTGGGCGGGACGCGTGTGGGCCAATTGTCATTCCCGCGGGCCGTCGCAGCGGATGCGAAGGGCGAGCTGCTCATAGCCGAGTACGCCGTCGAGGAGCGGATCCAACGCTTCGCGGCGCGGGGCGCCAAATGCCTCGGCGCGTTCGGCCGCGGCGGGGCCGGGGCCGGGGAGTTCAATCGCGCAGAAGGGTTGGGACTCGACGCCCAGGGGCGGATCTACGTGGCCGACTCGTGCAACCACCGGATCCAGGTCTTCTCGCACGACGGCCAGTTCCTGCGCGCGCACGGCAAAGCCGGGAGCGGACGCGGCGAGTTGAGCTATCCTTACGACGTGCGCGTGGACACCGCGGGCCGACAATACGTATGCGAGTTTGGCAACAGCCGGATCCAGGTTTTCGATGCGCACGACCAGCCGGTCGAGATCATCGGTGGCCCGGGTTCGGCCCCGGGCTGGTTCAACAATCCCTGGAGCATCGCGCTTGATTCGCAGGGCAACCTGTACGTGGCCGACTCGCTGAACCACCGGGTGCAGAAGTTTGTCCGGCGGGCGGAGCTTCAGACCAGCCGCGCCGCCACTCCGAGGGCACACGGATGAGCCTGCAGTTTGCGAATCCCTCCTGGTTGCTGCTCTTCGCGGTGGCAGTGCCCTGGGTGGTCTGGCTGACATGGAAGTCCGATGCCCAGGTCAGCCTCTGGCGGCGCGTCACGGCGCTCATCCTGCGGGTGGTGATCGTTTGCGCGCTGGTGTTGGCCATCGCCGGTCTGCAATGGCGCAAACCGCTGGAAGGCATGAACGTCTTCTTCCTGCTGGATCGTTCCGATAGCGTGCCGTCAGCGCAACAGGAAAGGGCTGTCGAATTCGTCAACCGTCTCGTCGCCGCCAAGAAACCGGTGGACAGGGCCGGGGTCATCGTTTTCGGAGCGGAAGCCAGTCTGGAGTCCACCCTCAACTCGGCGGTGAAGCTGGAGAAGGTGCAGGCGGTCGTGCCCACGGTGGGCACGGACCTGGGAGCGGCGATTCGTCTCGCCACCGCGGCGTTCGAGGAAACCGGGCAGCGCCGGATCCTGGTCCTCTCCGACGGCAATGAGAACATGGGCGATGCGATGGGCGCCTTGCTGGCGGCCAAGCCGCTGAACGTGTCTGTGGACGTGCTGCCGCTGGGAGCTGGCCGGGGCAACGACGTCATGGTGCAGAAGGTCAGCCTGCCCAACAACCTCAAGAAAGGACAGACCTTCGAGGTCAAGATCTTCGCCCAGTCCGATCTGGCCCAGAGCGCCAGTGTTCGCCTTTACCGGAACCTCCAGTTCCTGGGCGAACAGAAGGTGGAGTTGGCTGCCGGCAAGAACCTCTTCACGTTCCCCCAAACGCTTGCCGACCCCGGCTTCTACAGTTACGATATTCACGTGGAGGCGGCCCAGGATGCCATCCCGCAGAACAACCGGGCCTCCGGGTACACAACCGTCCGCGGCGATCCCCGGATCCTGATCGTGTCGTCGGATCCTGGCGCGGACAAGCCGCTGGCGGCGGCGCTGCAGTCCTCCCGCCTGGAGATCAAGCTGGCCGACCTCAAAGGCTTGCCATCCACCTTGGCCGAAATGCAGAGCTATGACGCGATCTTCCTGAGCAACATCGCCGCAGGCGATCTCAGCCGGGACATGATGCGCCTGCTCGAAAGCGCGGTCCGGGACTTCGGCGTGGGCCTGGTCTGTGTGGGTGGCGACCAGACTTACGGCGCCGGCGGCTATCGCGGGACACCGCTCGAAGCCACCCTGCCGGTGAACATGGAACTGGACAGCAAGAAAGTCCTGCCAAAAGGAGCGCTGGCCTTGATCATGCACGGCATGGAATTCATGAACGGCAACCAGGTGGCGCGTGACATTGCCATCGGCGCCCTGGATGCGCTCGGCCCCCAGGACGAGATGGGCGTGCTGCTTTGGGATGGCGAGGACCGGTGGCTGTTCCCGCTGGCGCCGGTGGGCGACAAGAAGGAAATGGGCCGCAAACTCGCCGGGATGAACCAGGGCGACCTGCCGTCATTCCAGCACCTCATGGAAATGGGTTATGAAGGCCTGAGGAAATCCCAGGCCAACCTCAAACACATGATCGTGTTCAGCGACGGCGATCCCAACCCTCCGTCGCAGGGGCTTATGAACGCCCTGGTGGCTGACAAGATCACCGTGAGCACCGTCATGATCGCCGGCCACGTGCCGGGTGACCGGATGCAATGGATCGCCGAGCAGGGCCGGGGTCGGTTCTACGATGTGACATCGCCGGCGGATTTGCCGCAGGTGTTCATTAAGGAAGCGGCGGTCGTGCTGAAGTCCGCAATCTTCGAGGAACCGTTCAAACCCCAGCAAACGGCAGGCAGCGAACTGTTGCGCGGCATCGGCGCCGAGGAGTATCCCACCTTGCGCGGCTATGTGGCCACGACACCGAAGCCGCGGGCTGAGACGCCCCTGGTCTCGCACAATGGCGATCCGCTCCTGGCCCATTGGCAATATGGGCTCGGCCGCGCCGTGGCCTTCACCTCGGATGCCAAAGCGAAATGGGCAACCGACTGGCTGGGGTGGCAGAAGTACCGCCAATTCTGGTCGCAGATCGCCCAGTGGAGCCTGCGCAAAATCGATGCCTCGGACTTCACGACCGAAGTGGCGGTTGAAAACGGGCAGGGCACCATCAGCGTCGAGGCCTTGGACCCACAGGGCAACTACCGCAACTTCCTCAATCTGGAGACCGTGGCGATCAACCCCAAGGGCGAGCGCCAGACCGTTTGGCTCCAGCAAACCGGCCCGGGCCGCTACGAAGGCAAGTTCACAGCGAGGGACGTCGGCGCTTATCAGATGAACTTGCTGGACATTAAAGACGGCCAACTGCGCAGTGCCCAGACCGTCGGCGCCAACGTCAATTACTCCCCCGAATTCAACGCCACCGGGCCCAACCTGAACCTCCTCCAGCGCCTGGCCGACAGCGGTGGCGGCCGGCGTCTGAATCCGGACAACCCGATCGACAATCCCTTCCTCCACGATCGCCAGAAGACGTTCCAGCCGCGGGACCTGTGGGAATGGCTCCTGAAGCTGGCCATCCTGTTGTTCCCGGTTGATGTCGGAGTGCGGCGTATCCTGCTGGATCGCGCAGAGCTGCGGCGGGCATGGCAAATCCTGCGGCGGTGGCTCTGGTTCTGGCGTGGGGTGCCACGGCCGGTCGCAGCGGACGAGTCCCTGGCCGCCCTGTTGGCGCGACGCGACCAGGTGCGCTCGGCGCAGACCGGGCCGGCCCCGGCGGCCAAGCCGGAGCTCTTCCAGCCGCAGCGACCGCCGGTGAGCCAACCCACGGGCCGGGCGACCTCGACACCACCCGCGCCAAGGTCCGCCGCTGGCACCGACGAAACCAAACCCACACCCGCGGAGGCCAGTACCGCCAGCCGATTGTTGGAAGCCAAGCGGCGCGCGCGGAAGTGGACGGAGCAGTGAGGGGGGTTGGCGCGGTTAGTCCACTGTAAGTTGCGGTAACCGTCAGTGACGGCAGGTAGTTCGTGGCCCTGGCGCCGGAGCGCGGCATTTATGCCGCTTCACTAAACGAAGTCGCGGCGGGGCGGGAGGCTAATGGGGCGCCGGGACCCTTCAACGGCGAAGCGGCATAAATGCCGCGCTCCGGGCCTTGAGTGGTCGCCGATCGCATGAGACGATTCCCGCCATTACTGAGCGATCACAAGTTGCGGAACAAAATCGTTGCGCAAAGGCTTGCGCTTGTGGCTTGATTCTTGCGTTTTAAGCAGTGGCTCTTTTGAGAACCATAGAAAGCCGCGGCCCGGCTGCACACGCCTGGTCCGTGGGCGGGCATAACGTGCAGCGGGCGCGGTTACAGATTTACTATTCAGGACACGTGCAGGGCGTAGGGTTTCGCTACACCGCCAAAGCGGTTGCCACCGGCTTCGATGTGGTCGGCACAGTGCGGAATCTGCCGGATGGCCGCGTGGAATTGACCGCCGAAGGACACAGGGCCGAGCTGGAGGAGTTCCAGCGTGCGATCCGGGATGCCGGGTTGGGTCCGTTGATTCGAGACGAAGCTGTCACCTGGGGCGAAGCGCGGGGTGAGTTTCGTGGGTTTGAGATTAGCAGATAGCGAGTTACGCTTGTGATGAAGTACGCAATAATTGCTGACATCCACTCCAACCTGGAGGCGCTGGAGGTGGTTCTGCAGGACATCAAGCAGAACCACTGCACGCACACCGCATGCCTGGGGGATGTCGTGGGCTACGGCGCCAATCCCAAGGAGTGCCTCAAGATCATCCGGGATCTCGGGATTCCCTGCGTCAAAGGGAACCATGACGAATACTGCTCCAACGAAATCCATACCGAAGGTTTCAACCCATACGCCGCCCAAGCCGTGGCCTGGACTCGGCAGCAATTGAACGAAGACGAGCAGAAATGGTTGCGGGAGTTGAAGTACATCCGGCTCGTCGCGACCTTCACCCTGGTGCACGCCACCCTCGACGGTCCTCTGCGCTGGGGATACGTCTTCGATAAGCTCGCGGCTGCCGCCAGTTTCACCTACCAGAACACGGCGGTCTGTTTCTTCGGCCATACTCACGTGCCGGTGGCGTTCATCCGGGACACGGTGATCCGTGGCGGCACTTACTCCAAATTCAAAGTCGAGCCCGGTCGCAAATACTTCGTCAACGTCGGCAGCGTCGGCCAACCGCGGGACAACAATCCCAAGGCGGGCTATGTGATCTACGACATGGATGAGGGCACCATCGAGTTGCGCCGGCTCGATTACGACATTCGCAAGGCACAGGAGAAGATCCTTAAGGCAGGCTTGCCGCCCCGCTTGGCTGAGCGCTTGTCCGTTGGCAAGTAGCCGCCAGGCCACACGCAAGACGATGCGAGCGACGACCGCGAGCAACCCCGCGGCCAGGGTAATCCTTGAAGATCCTCCTCCTCAAACCGAGTTCGCTGGGCGATGTGGTGCAAGCGGTGCCGGTGCTGCGTTTGTTGAAGAAACACTGGCCCACCAGTGAGATCCACTGGTGGCTGGCCGCCGACCTTGTCCCACTGCTGGAGGGAGATCCGGACCTGAGCGGGATCATCCGCTTTGAACGGCGGCGCTGGGTAGCGCCCTGGCGTTGGCACGAGGCCTTGCACAGTGTGCACCGCCTGCGCCAGGAGCGCTTCGATCTGGTGATCGACCTGCAAGGACTGGCCCGCAGCGCCCTCTTTGCCTGGCTGGCACAGGGAGGATTGACCATCGGCCTCGACGACCCGCGTGAGGGCGCCGCCCTGTTTTATGACAAGGCCGTGCGCCGCCCTTCAGCCCTCACCCACGCCGTGGAATGGTACTTGGAGGTCGTGCACGAGCTCCACGTGCCGGTGAACGGCGATTTTGTGTGGCTGCCGCCACGCGCTCAGGCGGCGCAGGCGGTCCAGGAGAAATGGCGCCCGGCCAGGGCCCCCTGGCTCGTTCTCAACCCCGGCGCCCTTTGGCCCACCAAACGCTGGCCTGTGCCATACTTCGGCAAGTTGGTCCGACGGCTCGCGAGCGAAGATGGCGAGCTGCGTTTCGT
>Ga0315274_10009058_pt1 | contig 14407 bp, 13 predicted proteins | sample YL17G02_20_MG_FD_203700 | JGI IMG/M metagenome (GOLD analysis project Ga0315274, IMG submission 203700) | Sediment microbial communities from Yellowstone Lake, YNP, Wyoming, USA - YL17G02_20 | ecosystem: Environmental > Aquatic > Freshwater > Lake > Sediment | place: USA: Wyoming | collected... | reverse complement strand
TAACCTGCGGCAGCGTGAAAAACGCGCCCCCGTCTTTCGGCCAGCATTTGCACACCGGAAGCCGCGTCAGGTCGGGCGGATCCATGACGACTTCCTGGGAAGGTCCCGATCCCACCGTCCTCGGCGGCCATTTCGTCAGCTCGACGAGTTGCGGGATCATTTTGATCTTGTCCACAAAATCCTGCGGTATCTCGGGCTTGAGGAGAGACCGAATCCGGGCGGGGATACCCTCGATGTCCTCCACTCCGAGCGCCCATGCCATCCGCCTTTTGCTTCCGTACGCGTTGACGAGGACAGGTATCCCGCAAGGCTCTTTCTCACCGATCCTTACGACGTTTTCGAACAGCAATGCCTTGCCGCCGCCGGGATGTTTCATCATCCTGTCGGCCCACGCGGTGATCTCGAGCTCCGCGCGCACCGGCTGGGCGACTCTCACCAGCTCGCCGGATTCGTCCAGTCGCCGGATGAACTCTCCCAGGTTCGTGTACGCCATGCGATCGGCCTCTCTGTAACGCTCAACTGTTTTATGATAGCAGATTTCACTGGGGACGGTGACAGGCACATCGATTTCGCCCCAGTCGCGTCTGATTGGTCAGGACGGGATGGCAGGGCGAAATCGATGTGCCAGTCCCCGTTGATCAGATTCGCACATCGATCACCTAACACGAATATCATGGCTTCCGCCGGGGGGAAGTACTATAATCCCGAATTCCAAAATCCTGATGATCGAGGATGCAACGTGGACGCGAAGAAACTCGAAGTACCCCTGCTGGAGCTCATCAGACGGACCTCGACCGATCTGCCTTCGGACATCGAGGACGCACTGAAAGCCGGGTTCAGGCGCGAGAAAGCAGGGAGCCCAGCGAAAACAGCATTCCAGACAATGCTCTCAAGCGTTGAGTTGTCGAGACGCGAAAGCCTTCCCCTCTGCCAGGACACGGGCGCGCTGGTCTGGCACATTCACTATCCTGACGGCTCTGAATTGCTGCCGGTCGAGAGGGCCATCAGGAACGTCATCGTCAAGGCGACAGACCTAAGCCTCCTTCGCCCCAACGCGGTCGATCCGATCACCGGCAAGAACTCCGGCAACAACCTGGGCGAAGGTTCTCCTATCCTCTACTTCCATCCCTGGAAGAAGAAGACCTGGGAGTTCGATTTTCTCATGAAGGGCGGCGGAAGCGAAAACTGCGGAGCTCAGTATAAGCTCCCGGATTCGTCGCTCGGCGCGGGACGCGACCTGGACGGTGTCTACAAATGCGTGCTCGATAATGTCTGGCGGGCCCAGGGCAAGGGTTGCGCACCGGGAATCATCCTCGTGTGCGTCGGCGGCAATCGCGACACCGGTATGGCCGAGGCGAAAAGGCAGGGTTTCAGAAAACTGGACGATACCAATCCGGATCCGGACCTCGGCAAGCTCGAAAAGAGACTGATGGAGGACTGCAACAAGCTCGGTATCGGCCCGATGGGCTACGGGGGCAAGACGACCGTACTGGGGGTTAAAATCGGCAAGCTTCATCGTCTGCCCGCGTGTTACTTCGTCTCGATTTCATACCTCTGCTGGAGCGCTCGACGCCGGCAGATGACGATAAGCGGCGAGAAAGTGAAGTTCTCCGGCTAGCGGTGTTCTGGACAGGAAGAACCACGCGCAGGATGCGCGTGTTACGGGAGAAAACAATGATCAGTATAAAACTACCCACAGACGAGGCCACGGTGCGATCGCTGCACATCGGCGACGAGGTGCTCCTCACGGGTGTCATAGTCACCGCTCGCGACGCGGCTCACAAGTACATGGTGACCGAGAAGCCGAAAGATCTCGATCCCATACTGAGGAACAACGTCATCTATCACTGCGGGCCCATTGTGAAGAAGGTCGGCGAGAAGTGGTATATGGTCTGCGCCGGGCCCACGACCAGCATCCGGGAGGAGCCGTTCGAAGCCGAAGTCATCGAGATGTACGGAGTCCGGGGGATTATCGGAAAGGGCGGCATGGGTCCGAAGACCCTCGCAGCGTGCAAGGAATTCGGCGCGGTCTATCTTCACGCCACCGGGGGCTGTGCGGCGGAGCTCGCCTGCGCCATGACCGAGGTGCTGGACGTCAAGAAGCTGGAATTCGGCACCCCGGAGGCATTCTGGGTCATCCAGGTCAAGGATTTTCCGTGCACGGTCACGATGGACTCGCACGGTCAGAGCCTTCACGCGATCGTCGAGGAAGAATCGAAGAAGGTCCTGGAGAGCCTGATAAGGTAGCCGCTCAGAGATCCGCAATCGTTGGGGGGGGTCGGTGACAGGCATGCGGTTCTGTCCGCCGCGGCGGACAAAACCGCGTGCCAGTCCCTGAACGGCACATTTTTAAGCAAAAGATGAATATGTTCGAGATTTCTCAGGCGGGACTTCGGGACTGGGGACAGGCACGAATTTCGCCCCGGGCCGCATGGAAAGAGTCAAGCCAGTGATGAGCGAAATTCGAGCCAGTCCCCGATCTCGTCCAACTTTCGCTTCTTCATATTCGTTTTCTGCTTAAGCATGTGCCATTCGTGCCTGTCCCCGATAGACCATCGCCTAGAACGACGGCATCGTGCTGGACATTTCCCAGTCCGTGAAATTCTCGTAGATCGCCACCGGGGTGCCGTCCGGACATGCGCCCCACAGAATCTCCACAACCTCGTCCGCCACAGCTATGCTCCCGTTCGTCCAGTCCCGACTTGTGCCGCCTCCCTGGATCGCAATCCCTCCTCCCAGCGAGGAATCCTGCGGGGGAAGGCGGTTCTGGCTGTAATGTTCATATATCTTCAGATGCACGCGCTCGGTGATGGCTCCCGACCTCAGCGCGACATCCGCGTCATGCTTTCCAGGGTACGTTATGACCAGGCCCAGGTGATGCCGCCATTGTCTCTCGTGCTTGCAGATGGTGTAGTTTCCAACGGGCGTTCGACCATCATCCGCCGTCGTTTTTGCCCCTTCCGGCCGGCTCCCGAGCGCGACCTTCCAGCGGTCGATCAGCTTGTCGCCGGACAGAAGATACAGCATCCTGTTGTTCTTCGTGACAACGATCTTCGCATCGGGGATGGGATCGGTCAGTCGATGCTCCCGCAGAAACGCCCGATACGCGGCGTCGACCTTGTCGAAATCGACGTCGGGCTCGATTTTGCCTCTCACCACCGGATAAAGGTAGTAGCCGCCCAGGGCGAGGAGGACTATGACGGACAGAATGAGAATGGCGCGGTACATGGTTTCGGCTATTCTATCATGGAAGATATCAGCAGTACCGAACCCCTGCCGATATATACTAGACGGAACCGTCTGCATGGTCGGTTCATTGTCGCGTTTCATCTGGTAGACTGATCAACGATTCATGGCTTACCTGGAGATAACGGGGCTTCCGATTGGCGCCCGCTCCGACGAGTTCGGTGTGAGTGTCGGCCTGGAACTTGAGAAGGGCAGGGGATTGAGCGTTCTGTCGGACGACGGCGCTCTTCCTCAGGAATTGGCCGATGCCGTCACGGGGCGCGCTCGCTTTTCCGGCGAAGTGATCCTGAACGGCATGCGCATCGACCCGATGCCGCCGCGAAAACGCGCGGTGGCGGTTCTGGGCGAGGTCCCCGGCGTGCTGCCCTCCCGCACGGTCCGCGAGAACCTCGAGCTTGCCCTCAGAAAACGTCCCACGACCGTGAGCGAGCAGGTCTTCCTCGTCGACGAGGAGCTATCGGACGGCATGCTCGCGGGCCTTGGCGACAGCAGGGCGGGAGCGCTCGACGATGCCGGTCGCACGATTCTGGCCGCGGCTCGTATTCTTCTCGCCGGCTGCGACCTTTTGCTTATCCGAAGGCTCCCGGTTCCCGGTTTCACGAGAACCGGGGAGGAGCCGTCATGGAGACCCGGTTTCCATATGGACACGCTTCTGGAGCTGAAAAGCCTGCTCAGAAGGTTCCGCGCGACATGGATAAGCCTGCTGACCGACCCGGCATGCGTGCACGTCCTTTCAGATCGCGTCGCCATTTTCGCATTGGGCCGCATGGTCCAGGAAAGCTCGCTCCGCGAATGCCTGAATGCGCCGGCCTCCCGCATGGTCGCCGACTTCCTCACCTTCCCGAGAATGAACTATCGCATCGTGAAAATCGAACGCGACGGACCGTTCGTCATGCTGAGAAGCGGCCGGTACAGTTTCAGGGTGAGTGAATACATCAAACGTCAGCTTGTCGCCAGGGAAGGCGAAAACGCTGTGATGGGGATACGTCCCGAAGACCTCCTGATCCGGGCGTATGAGACCGGCGATCCGACCGTGATGAACCTGGCGAAGGTCATGAGGGTCGACGCGATCCCGGGCGCCCTTGTAGCCAGGCTCGATGTCGAGGGGGACGAATGGCTTGCGATGACCGAGCCGGGACGTCCGGTTTTCACCGGCCAGCTCATCGAGCTGCGTCCCGATCCGGACAAGGTCCACGTATTCAGCCCGTCCACGGGCGCGAACCTCCTCGATTGACCCGTCTTGGCTTTGGAGCCCTCTAAGCGCATTTCAGTTCTTGAATTTTCTGCGCTCGGCGTTGGCGCGAATCCGCAGCCGATCTATGCGCTTCGGGGTTGGCGGATGCAGTCTGAACAGGTTCTGGTAGGGGTCACGGTTGTGCGGGTTCATTATGCAGCATCCGCTCAGCGCCAGGTCGCAGTCGAAGGGGGAAAGAAGCACGGCCTCCTGAAGCCTCATGAGCCCGAAGGGGAGATAGTCCGCGTTTTCGAGCTTTCTGAGCGTCGCGTAGTCCACGACATACACCCTGTGCCTGTTGGCCCCCAGCAGTCCGGTCGGATAACCCACAAGAAACGCCGGAAGCAGGTTGAAGAGGGTCGACAGCAGGTTGGGCTCTCCAGGCGCCTTGCCGGACATTCTTGTCCCGATGCGGCCCGGCAGAAGAATGATCCACAGAAGCGTCGCCAGTCCCGTATTCGCCGAAGTCAGTCCCTGTCGTATGGCCTCAAACTCCCTGTAAATGAGACCGACCTGGGCCTTGTCCTCGATGCGATCGAAGAAACCCTGCGTACAGATCAGGTGCGACCTTCTCCTGCTGAGCCCGACGGACAGTATCATGGGGGACGTGTTCCAGATCATCCACATCGACGGCGGCCCGTTCCTGGTGTCGATCCGCATCGATTTGACCAGCTTCGCCGCCTCGGAGTATTTCGAGACATTCAGCGGCTCCGCCCCCAGTGTCTTCATGAGAATCCCGTCGCCGAAAATCGCGGCGATCACCCACCAGGCTATCGCTACCGCCGCGCCCGCCGCATAGGCGATCCAATGGTTGAATATCAGGCCCGGAATGAGAGCCGTGATAAGCGTGAAAAACAAATGCGCCGTGATTACTCTGCCGTCGGACATTGACCTGAGACTCCCGCAACAAAGACAAGCCGTACAGTACTTCCCTGGACTATTATCCGGTACAAAACCGGGTTGATTAACCGGATATCTTAATGCGAATTAACCCGGCGAAGCAGATACGCCGCCCAGCGACCCAATCCGGTCCAATTCAACCGATACCGACTTGATCGCTCTTGGCAGGATTATAACGTGGGATAGCCCATTATCAAACCCCCGCTGAGGCGTCCGTACGTTTCTCAGCCTTCATCGGTCCCTGCGAACCCTATCACCTGGTCGCATTTCCTGCACCGCTGTGACTCGATGGGATTCTCTGCGCCGCAGTACGGACACATTTTCGTCCCCAGGGCCGATTCCATCGAATCGAGCAGCCTGTGGCATTTTTTGCAGATTTTCTCGCTGAACGGATTTTCCTCGCCACAGTGCGGACAGAGCTTGTACCGCCCGTCCTTTCGCTCCTCTTTGGGCTTGCCGGCAAACACCGCCCGTGATCTGAAGACCAGGTACAAGGGAAGGAAGATCGGTCCGAAGAAAACCACCGAGACCGACCAGAAGGTCACCGCGGCCCTGCCCAGCCCGAGTCTCCTCGCGTCCTCCTGCACTCTCCAGCCGGCGAACGCAAAAAAGTACATCGCTGCGGCGAGGGCGATGAACCCCGTCAGCCAGTATCTCTGGATTACTTCGTGAGGCATTTCGGTCGGGGGATTATCGGAACTGTCGCACCAGGCGCACCACTTTGCCTATCACGCTCACGGTCGCGCGCTTCAGGTCGGGATACTCCGGATTCGCTGCCCGAAGAATCACCCCGTCAGGCGCAAAGTATACCCTCTTGAGCGTGACCTCGTCACCCTCCACCCTCACGGCGCAGACGGAGCCCTGGTCGAGCGCGTTCTTCAACATCGGGCTTACGATCACGTAGTCGCCCTCGAGTATGCCCACACCGACGAGGCTCTCGCCCGAGACCTTCAGCGCAAACAGGTCCACGTCGTTCGGCAGCCCCGTCCTCTCAACCGCCAGTTTCCCGATCGTGTACTCTTCCACACCCGACGGGTATCCCGCAGGTATCATCCCCAGCACCGGGACCTCCATCGTCGGCCCCTCCTTCAGAGCGTCCAGAAGGCTTCGCTTCATGTCCTCCAGTTGATGGAGAAGGTCCTTTACCTCGACCTTCGATCTTATCGCCACGCCCCCTTCAGCCTCTCCTGCGGCCGGCTCGAACGGACGCGTGAGCTCGGCCTCCACGCGCTTCACTATGTCGCCCTCGTCCAGGGCACGCCCTGAGTTGTCGAACTCAAGATATCCCGCGGCCATCATCAGAAGATCCACTCTCACGGCAAGGGCATCCGCGAAACGCTGAAGAATCCTGGGGGAAGGGGGATTTCGATGCGCGTTCTCGAGACGCGAGATGTAGCCGGCGTCCACCTGCGCCTCTCTTGCAAGCTCGTAAATACTCTTACCTCTGACCTTGCGGACCTTGCGCAGAATGTTGCCAAAGCGCCGCCTGACGGGCGTCGGCTCGCTTGAGGTTGATGGAGTGTCGGGTTTCATCGCAATATTAAATTCGGCAGTTCCGGTGGCTTCTTTGACAATATTCCAAATAATAGGCAAGGAACCGCCGGAAAAGTGCCAAATTATCAAGTTTGCTGTGACCTACACCCCACCGCGGCCCAAACTGATGGCCTCCTATTGATAGTTTAAATGAGAAGTTGCCAGATTGTCAAGGTTGGATTTCTTGCGCATGGTACGTAAGATTCGCAAGATTACGTAAAAGGCCGGGGGAGAGCCCCGGCCTTATGTTGCTGATTCTTTACGAGCCTCATTTCGCCGACGTTGGAATCCGCCCTTCTCCCTCAAGACGTCGCTGGAACTCCTCGAGCTTCACTGCGCCCGTGTCGCCTGTGCCGCGCTCGTTGACCGACACGGTGCCCGCCTCAGCTTCATCGGGTCCGACAACAAGCAGGTACGGCACCTTCATAATGCGACCGTCCCGAATCTTGTACCCCACCTTCTCGTTCCTGAGATCGGGGGTCACTCGGAATCCTGCCGAATGAAGCGTGTGAGCGACCTGCCGGGCGTATTCGTGCGTTTTCTCGCTGACCGGGAGAACTCGCGCCTGCTCCGGTGCGAGCCAGACAGGGAAATTCCCGGCCGTGTGCTCGATCAGCACACCCAGGAATCTCTCGAGAGACCCGATGATGGCCCGGTGCACGACCCTCGGTTTCCGGCGCTCGCCGCTTTCGTCCACGAATTCCAGGTTGAACCTCTCGGGGAGGTTGAAGTCCACCTGGATGGTGGACAACTGCCATATTCGCCCGATGGCGTCCCTCATGAAGATGTCCACCTTCGGACCGTAGAAAGCCCCTCCGCCCGGATCGTACGTGAACTCCCATCCGGTCTTCTTCAGCGCCTGTTCGAGCGCCTTTGTCGCAGCCTCCCAGTTCTCGTCGGTCCCGATCGATTTCTCCGGACGCGTTGCCAGCTTGACGACGAAATCGAAATCGAAAACCTTGAACACGAAATTCGCAAAATCCAGAAGACCGATGATCTCGTCTTCGAGCTGTCCGGGCGTGCAGAAGTGATGAGCGTCATCGATCGTCAGATTCCGTACCCTTGTTAGCCCGTGAAGCACTCCGGACCTTTCGAACCTGTAGCAAGTCCCGAACTCGAACAGCCTCAGCGGGAGGTCGCGATAGCTCCTCAGCTCGCTCTTGTATATCAGTATGTGTCCGGGGCAGTTCATCGGCTTCACCACGTAGGTCTGGTCCTCGGACGCATGCCTGGCCATGAACATGTTCTCGGCGTAATAGCTGAGATGCCCGGACGTCTCGAATAATTCCTGCTTGAACAGGTGCGGTGTGACGACCAGATCGTATCCGCGATGCACAAGTTCGCCCTCGACGAATCTCTTGAGGACATTCAGAATCATCGCGCCGCGAGGCTTGAAAATCGCCATGCCCGCACCCGCCTCATCCGTGAACATGAACAGATCGAGGTCCCGTCCCACGATGCGGTGATCCCGCCTGCGCGCTTCCTCCAGCATCTCGAGATGCGCCTTAAGGTCCTCTTTCGTGAAGAAAGCGGTCCCGTAGATGCGCTGGAGCATCGGGTTCTTCTCCTCCCCCTTCCAGTATGCCCCGGACGTGCTAAGCAGTTTGAAGTGCTTCAGCTTCCCTGTGGACGGCAGATGAGGTCCGCGACACAGGTCGGCGAATTCTCCCTGCGAATAGACCGTAAGTTTCTCGGTTTCCAGCTCATCAACGTGAGGGACCTTCAGGTTCTCGCCCAGCTCTTTCAGCCTCTTTACGACTTCCCCCTTGGACAGGACTTCGCACCTGAGGGGAAGGTCCTCCTTGCCGATTTTCTTCATCTCCTCCTCGAACATCGCGAGGTCTTCGGGAGTGAAAGGCTTGTCGACGAGAAAATCGTAGTAGAAGCCGTCCTCGATGGCCGGACCGAATCCGAGCTGTGCCTCCGGACGATGCCGTTTGACCGCCTGCGCCAAAACATGCGCCGCGGTGTGTCTGAGGATTTCCAGCGCTTCGGTATCCCGATCGGTAAGGAGCCTGATGTTGCCGTCAGTCGTCAATGCCCGGTCAAGCGCAACGAGCTCGCCGTTGAACAGCGCGCCCAGGCTTTTCCGGGCAAGGCCCTCCGACAATCCCTCGGCAATCTCCATTGGAGTAATGCCGTCCGGGTACTCCTTTGCATCACCATCAGGAAATGTGACGCGTACCATCGGGTATCACCTCACACGCTAGGCGGCTTTCAATCCAGCCGCTGCGAAGAATCGGTCCCCATCATAACACAACCGCTCCATAGAGGTCGCACCCTGCCTGCCGGGACCCGATCCATCCGACACATCTCCGTACATCCCGGTAGAAGTCCTTGTGCGGTTCCGCCTGCGTTGCCGTTTGTGCTAATCGTACGCTATACTATAAAGGCTAGGGTAAAAAAAGGAGCTGGCATGCAATGAAGGGAAAAACGTATTCTCTGTTTTTTGTTATTGTCCTGGCACTTGGTCTGCTATGCGGGTGCACAGGCTCGGTCTCTCCGACGTCCCCCGGACCCGCTCCAGCAGATCCAATCTCAAGCGCAGCGCAGTACGACCCGGGTCGACAGATCTGGGGAGTCTGGGAAGTCACGGTGAATGGGAACGGCGTGACGGTCGAGGAGATTTCCGACCGCTACTCCGCGGGTAAGGTACACTTCAACGTGAAGGCGTTTCTGAAGCCCCCGTACTGCTCCGACTGCATCAAGTTCGACAACGTCGTCAACGATGAGACAAACCAGCTTCTGAAGGCGGATGTCACCCTCAAGAACCCGTACCCGGTCTCGGGCGCGGATGTTCGCGGCATTGTGATTTCCAACATCCCGGAGATCTACCTCGCCAACCCGGACGACTACACGGATTTCTATGACGGCGACGATCCCGCGGACATCAACCCCTTCCGTCTCTTCGGCAAGGACCTGACTGACGGCATTGTCGGGCAGGGCATCGAGATCACCGAGCATTTCGAGCTCCACTACGACTCGACCCCTTTCATTTTCAAGACCGCCGTGGACGCCATCTATCCGACCGATTCGCTCCGCGAGCCCTACGCCATCCAGAACCAGACCATTGAAGGCGTCCTTGATACCGGAGGAGTGCTGAGCAGGAAGGTGGACGTCGAAGTGCTGGATCGCAACGACGACACCGGGACCGTCAGCGTCACGTGCGAGGACCTCGGCTTCGACACCGCTCTGTTCAAAGACAGTCAGAACGCCAATCACTACTACGGCTGGGTCAGTAACAGCAATGGGGCCCTTGACGGAACCTACGATGTTCTGATCTCCGCCGCCGATTCCGTTCAGCCCTGGATCCTGTACGATTACCTCACGGTTACGGTGACCGCGGATATCGGACAGTGGTCGATCACATCCTACAAGCTTCCCGACTCAGACTGCCCGAGAGATATCGGTACCGGCTACGACACGCTGACGGGCCTCCCCACGGTCTTGTTCCCGGGCGGCGACGCCTGCGATGAAATCACCACCACGGACCTCGAGTTCGCGGGCTACAACACGTATTTCGGGCTTGACGAAATCGACCCGCTGATCCCCGGATTCAGCCCGTACCCCGTGAGACGAATGGACTCCTCCATCGCAGGAGGCACTGCGTTCTTCTGCGACTCGTCCGCCACTTACGACGACGGTTTCTTTGAGGGCCCGGTTTCCTCCCTGATGATCACCATCTTCCCGGGAATGACCGGCGAGCCCTCATACATCAATCCCGGCGACGGCGATGCGGGTCGGATGTATCCCACTTTCCCCACATTCGAGGGCGTTGATGTCACGGACGACATGATGGGGATGCTCTATGGTCTCTGGGCGGACCCGGAAGGAGTCCTTCCTCCCGAGGTGTACGGGCTCGGCCCGGACTATACTAGACACGATGTTGCCATGGGAGGGTTCCTGCCTGCACAGCTTGTGGGAGACGGGCCAGGCAAGGTCTCCCCGCTCAGGTCCAACCTGAAGGCAATCGAAGTCCAGGGCGCAGGCTTCGACATCGGCTACCTGTTCGTGCTTGAATCCGCGGGTTCCGACTGCGAAATCGAAGTGCTTAGGTACACCGTTGATTTCTCTCTCAAGATTACTACCTTCTCCCCTCAGGCCACGATTCCCCTGCCGGGACTGAACGCGGTCGATCTCGACTCGATAATGTTCAACCCGCTCTACACTCCGAACCCGGACTTCGAATCTCTTGCAGTGCTCGTACAGGGGACGACCGGTCCTTACGTAAAGATGTTCGAGACGGCGGGATTCACCCAGGTCGATGAGATCGGTTCAGCTTCGGAGCCCATCCTCCCGGGAGCTGCGGCTTCCCTGGATTGCGAGAGTTTCACATGGTCAACGATCATTCTTACCGAGGAGGGCAGGGTAGCTGTCCTGAGATGGGTAGTCTGAGAGGTCCGGACGAATCCGTGGACTCTCCCCGGCGCTCGGTCGAGAAACGATGCATTTGACGCCTCAGGGAATTACAGGTTATGAGAGATAGAACCGTTCTCCTGCAGACTGCGTTGTACGGAGGGATCCTGATCCTGGCGGTTCTGAGTTTTCCACTCTGGGCGATGAGAAAGCCCGCCGGGGTCATGGACAAGACCCTCGCCGGGAACAGCGATCTCCTGTACTTCGCCACGGACGCTCCCGATACGTTCATCGTGTACTCCCCGGGGCTTCATAAAAACAGGCTTATCCTTCCGGCCAGCGAACGCATGGCGGACATGATCGTCTCTCCCGACGGGAAAGTGGTTTGGACCGCTACGAAATCAGGTTACGTGGATCGCTACGCGATACCCGTCGACAGCACCTTCTTTACAACGCCGGTGATTTCGAGACAGAAGATCGCGCCCGTGCTGTCCACCATAGCGCTCTCCGGCGACAGAAGGTTTGTTGCCGTCGGCTACGGCACTTCCGAGGACTATAACTCAAGAAGCATCAAGATTCTGCCGGCGGACAAACTCTCCCTGGCCGATCAGCTCGCTGAGTTTCATGTTGCCGGTGACATCCAGAGCATTGTCGCCCATCCCGTGGAAAACTATTTCTATGTCATCAACTCCCATTCCGACCGCGTTCGCATAATCAACGCCGATCGATTCGTCCTCGAACCGGAAATCATCGAGCTCGGGAGCTCCCCCGGCAACTTCATCATCGACCCGAAGGGGAAGTGGGGATACGGAGCGATGAACGCGCGCAAGAACATTACTCCGGTCGATCTCGACAGCAATCAGACGGCTGAACCGATTCCTCTCGGGTTCCCGCCCTACGCAATGGCGTTCAACGCGGATGGTTCTCGGCTGTACGTCGCCAGTCGCGATTCCGCCACCGTGGCGATTCTCGACACCGGCACGAACACCATAGTCAAGACCTTCGACCTGCCGCCACGCGTACAGGGGCTCCTCGAGTTCAACTTCCCTGAGATGATTGGGGTGTCCTCCGACGAGAAGTACCTGTACGTGATGCCCAAGCGGCCGGAGCTTGTGGTGTACGACATCACCGATGCGCGCGATCCGTCGAAGCCCGGCGCGAAACCCGTCATGGTGCAGAGCGAGGTGCTTGCCGCGACCCCGTTCTATATGGCGGTGGTCAGAGGTCACACAGTTCCGGGGGCATGAGATTCCTCGATTCTCCAGAGGGGCCAACCGCAAAAGAGAAGCCGGACAGGAATCCGGCCTTTTTGACATCACCACTGGTCCGATGCGCCTAGTTCTCATCGGCTGGGCAGATCTCGCATGGAGTGTCGCTCGATTTCTCCGTCTCGGCTGCCTTGCGCTTGCATGTCCCGGAGTTTGCGCAACCGTTACCCTTCCGGCTGTCGGTGGCGTAGAACCCGCTGCCCTTGAATATCACGCCGACCTGGCTGATCAGCTTCTTCGTTCGGCTGCATGAACACTCAGGACATTGATACTTCTTCTTCTCTCCTATGGCATGACTTCTCTCGAAGACATGACCACATTGTTTGCATTGGTACTCGTACGTCGGCACAGCTGAATTACCTCTTCGCGCTCGAAATAGATTCGGGAGGATCAGTCCTCCCATTCCGCCCCGCCCTTGTCCTTCCGGGACTGTCCTGTCCGAACAGGCTGTATCGGACTTGCAGCCCGGGGCACCAGGCTTGCCATCTCGCGGTAGTCGGTCTCCGTGATCTTCTGCTGTATCTTTCGGTATAGCTTCTGCAGAAGCTCCTCGACCGTTTGCTGCATCTCCTCCATCTGCCGGCGCATCCGGAGGATTATTTCCACCCCCGCCAGGTTGACGCCCATGTCCTGGGTCAGGCTGATGATGCTTCTCAGCCTCTCGATATCTTCTTCGCTGTAGAGCCTCGTCTGGCGGCTTGTACGTTGGGGTTTCAACAGACCCTCTCGCTCGTAAAGGCGGAGAGTCTGAGGGTGGACTCCAACCATTTCGGCGACCACGCTTATCGGGTATTTCGGGCGTTGTCGTTCGTCGTCCGTCATAGGCTTGCCATTGCCTGGGGTTCCGGCGGGGCAGGCAGGTCGAAAAACACTTCGCACGCCTGTCCGCTTATCTTGTTCACTATCGCCGTGTATCTCGCCGTGTCGTTGTCGGATAGGATCTCCGACTCCTCCGAGCATCCGATCAGAAACAGGTCCCTCGCTATCAGCTTGGCCGTCTCGTCGCTCAGATGCCCTATCGTGTACTTCTCTCGATCCAACTTGGTGTTCGCAAAATGATCCTTTGCTCTAGTCATGGACGTCATCTTTACGGCCTCCTCTCCAACGCTCTCAGATTGAGCCTCTCTGAGTTGCCCTGAAATATTATCCTCTGTTTCACGTCTGTGTGTCGCTGTTCTGTGGTTCCTCACCTCCTTCGCCGGCGTCCTTCTCTCTGTTGGAATGTACCGCGACAACTACCTGCGCAGCGCGAAGGACCCGATCGTGATACTTCCACCCTCGACGCTGCACGTGTGTGATCGTGCCGGCTGCTGTATCCTCAAGCTCACGGCGTTCCACCGCTTCCATCAGAGATGAGTCATACACATCACCCACCTCTGTCGGAATAGGTGTTACCCCATGCGCCGACAGCACGCGCATCAGTTCATTTAATGTATATTGTACACCAAGAACCACGCTTCTGGCTTCTTCCGGCAGATTTTCCGAGAATGAAATCGAGCTTTCGAAATAGTCAATGACCCTCAGAAGGTCGTACGCCAGGTCAAAACACGCATATTTCCTAATCCAGCTCTTCTCTTCCTCGACCCGCCTTTTGTAGTTAATGAAACCGGCACGCTCTCGTTGCCAGTTCTCCGTCATCCTGGCAAGCTGAGCGCCCAGGTCGTTCTCCTCAGCTTCATGAGACACCTGGGGCGACGGTTCGGTTTCGTCCGGGCACGTCTTTTCCGAAAAATCGGCAGGGGAGGCGGATTCGCCGTCGTCCACACTTTCAGCGCGAGGCTCTTGCGAGTCGCCGCCCCCCATCGTCTGTTCGTTCTCCAGGTCTGTCACGGGAATCCTCTTTTTCCTCTTTTTCCTCTTGTCCGTCACG
>Ga0315274_10009057_pt1 | contig 14407 bp, 3 predicted proteins | sample YL17G02_20_MG_FD_203700 | JGI IMG/M metagenome (GOLD analysis project Ga0315274, IMG submission 203700) | Sediment microbial communities from Yellowstone Lake, YNP, Wyoming, USA - YL17G02_20 | ecosystem: Environmental > Aquatic > Freshwater > Lake > Sediment | place: USA: Wyoming | collected... | reverse complement strand
TGAACACGCACGTCGCGGCGCATTCTACTCGCCCGGCGCCTACGGCCGCCAGAGGCTTCCGTCGGGCGTCCGCGAGACGGTCCAGCCCGGGTTCTCGTCGGTCGGCGGGAAGCGGGCGGCCAGCGCCTCGTCGAAGTCGATCCCCCACCCCGGCCGCTCGTTCGGATACACGTAGCCCCCCTCGACCTGCGGCGTGCCGGGGAACATCTCCTCCTCGACCGGCGCCCGGAAGGCCCACTCCTGGACGCCGAAGTTGTGGCACGCCACGTCGAGGTGGACGTTGACGGCCATGCCGACGGGCGAGACGTCGCCGGGCCCGTGCCACGCCGTCCGCACGCCGAACGCCTCGGCCAGGTGGGCCAACTTCAGCGCGGGCGTCGCGCCGCCGATCTGCGAGACGTGGACGCGAACGAAGTCGATCAGCCGCTCCGCCACGGCCGGCACGAACTCGCGCGGATGGTTAAACAGTTCGCCCAGCGCCAGCGGCGTCGCGCAGACGCTCCGGATCTGGCGCAGCCAGTCCAGGTCCTCCGGCGCGACGACGTCTTCCAGGAAGAACAGGCGATAGGGTTCGAGCGCCTTGGCCAGCCACACCGCGTCGATCGGGGCCAGGCGCTCGTGCACGTCGTGCAGGAGTTCGACCTCGTCGCCCAGTTCGCCGCGCAGGTGCTCGAACAGGGCCGGCACGCGGCGCAGTTTCTCGCGCGGGTCGAAGTAGTCGCCGGGGGGCGCGCCGCGCGGCCGGCGCCCGCCGTCCCCCTCGAGGCCCGCGTACCCGCCCAACTGGCACCGGACGTAGCGGAAGCCCCGGTCCATGAGGCGGCGGGCGTCGTCGGCCACCTCGCGGGCGTCGCGGCCCCCGGCGTGGACGTACACGGCCGCCGCCGGCCGGCTCCGGCCGCCCCACAGGTCGTAGCACGGCATGCCGGCGAGTTTGCCCTTGATGTCCCACAGGGCCATGTCCACGCCGCTGACGGCGTTGTTCAGGACCGGCCCGTTGCGCCAGTAGCCGTTCACCATCGCCATCTGCCAGAAGTCCTCGATGTTCCGCGGGTCCTTGCCGACGGCCAGGGGGCCGATGTGCCGCTCGAGGGCCGCCTGCACGGCCCGGTGCCGCTGCGTGAACGTCGCGCAGCCCAGGCCCCAGAGGCCCGGCTCGCTCGTCAGGACCTTGACGACGATCAGGCGGCTGCCGCACGGCTCCGTGACGAACGTCCGGACGCCGGTGATCTTGAGGTCGGCCATGACAGCCTCCCGTGAAACTCAGATGTAGATCCCTGGCGGCGTGAGTTGCGTCGTCAGGCCGCCGTCGACGTAGAGGACCTGGCCCGTGATGTAGGCGGCGGCGTCGGAGGCGAGGAACGCCACCGCCGCCCCGATCTCCTCGACCGTGCCGAAGCGGCCCAGGGGGATGCCCGCACACTTGTCGCGGAAGCGCTGCTCCCACTCCGGCCGGACGGCGTGCGAGAGGGTCGCCCCCGGCGCCACCGCGTTGACGCGGACGCCGTGCGGCGCCAGGTCGACGGCCATCGACCGCGTCAGGGCGTCCAGGGCCCCCTTCGACGCGTCGTAGCCCGCCAGCCCGCGGTGCGGGCGCAGGCCGCCCACCGACGAAATGGTGATGATGCACCCGCCCTTCGCCTCCGCCATGTGCCGCGCGCACGGGCGACTCAGGCCGTACACCATCCGCATGTTGGCCTCGAACGACTCGCGGTAGGCCGTCTCGTCCAGGTCGAGGATGCCCTTGGACCGGACGTGGGCGGCGTTGTTGACCAAGAGGTGGATGCGGCCGAAGCGCGCGAGGGCGGCGTCGAAGACGGCCGCGGCCCCGTCGGGCGTCGCGAGGTCGGCAGCGACAAACGTGACGTCGGAGCCCGAGGACCGGAGGCGCGCGGCAAAGGCCTCGCCCGCCTCGGCCGACCGGGCGGCCGTGAGCAGGCGCATCCCCTGCCGCGCCAGAAACTCGGCGATGCCGCAGCCGATGCCGCGGCTGGTGCCCGTCACGATGCCCGTCTTGCCCGCAAGGTCCGGGAAGCAGGCGCTGACGCGCCCCCTGCCCTGGTCGTCGCTCATGGTTTCCTTCCGCGCGCGGCCCGGCCGCCGGCCGATCCGATCCGGGGAGCATCTTACTCGACGGCGGGGCGGCCGACAAGCGTCCCCTGCGCCGGCCGCGCGCTCACTGCAGCGAGATGGCGATCGTGACGGGCTTGGACCAGACGGGTTCGCCGCCGGGGGCGGCGTAGCGGACGAAGACCGTGACGGTCGGGCTGTCGGGCATCCGGTCGCCCCAGCCGAGGGAGAGCGAGTAGCCCCAGCCGACGATGCTGCGGACGAGCGACGGCCTGAGTTCCGCGCAGGCGAACGTCCACGACTGCGCCGGCCGCGCGGTGGCCGGGTCGACGTCGCCCACCTTGCCGGGGAACAGGAGGAAGTCGAGCGTCCCGCTGCCGACGACCGGCCGGGGCTGGGCCCGCTGGAAGAGCGTGACGCGGATGCGGACGCCGTCGGGGCCCGGCCGCTCGTCCCAGTTGACGGCCATGGGGACGGCCTCGGCCGCGACGACGTCAACCTGGGAGACGGGCGCCGGCGGGCGGTCGGGCGTCGCCCCCTGGCGGACGGGTCCCCCGCAGCCCACGACGCCGCCGGCGCACGCCAGCAGCATCACGACGGCCCGGAGGCTCATGGCGCCCGCTCCTCGGGTCCGGGGATGATCGTGATGGCCGGATTGGCGGCGGGGGGCGTGCGGCCGCCCTGCGCGCCGTCCGGCGCCGGCGCGTCGGGCGACGGGGCCGGTCCGCCGACGCCCTTTTTCTCGACCTCGTCCGGATGGTAGACGCGGTCCGGGTCGAGCATCGTGTCGCGCAGGCCGTCCTCCTGCACCGCCTTGGGCAGCGTCAACTTCTTCACTTCGCGGACGGTCGTCTGGTCGGCGTGGGGGACGGTTCGCAGGACCTCCGGGGTGAGGATGATGAGCAACTCCGTCCGCTCCTTGGTCTTGGTGGTCGTCTTGAAGAGGTGGCCGAGGATCGGGATGTCGCCGAGCAGCGGGATCTTGCGCTCGCGGTCATCGTTGCGGGTGGTGATGAGGCCGCCGATGATGATCGTGTGACCGTCCTGGACCGTGACGGTAGTCTCGGCCGAGCGGTTGTTGATGATGGAGGCGCTGACCGTCTCGCTGATCTGGATGCTGGAACTCGACAGGGCGCTGATCTCGGGGTTGACCTGGAGTTTGACGAAGCCGTCGGGGTTGATGCGCGGCGTGACGTTCAGGATGATGCCGACCGGCTGGTACTCGATCGTGTTGAAGGTGGTCCCCTGCTCGGTGATGCGGCTGGAGGTGATGAACGGGACGCGCTGGCCGATGTTGATCGTCGCCAGTTGATTGTCGGACGCGAGGATCTGCGGGCGGCTGAGGACCTCCAGGCGCCCCTCGCTCTCGAGGGCCCGGAGGAAGTACTGGAGGTCGCCGCCGGTGACGGTGACGCTGAACCCGCCGTTGGCGATGTCGCCCTGGACGCCGAAGTTGGTGCCGCCGGTCGTCGTGATCCGCCGGCTCCCCTGGTGGACGTCCGTGAAGTTCCAGTCCATGCCGAAGTCGAGCGTGTCGTCCAGCGTGACCTCCACGAGGAGCACCTGGATGAGGACCTGGGGCGGCGGTTGATCGAGTTCCTCGACCAGGTGGGTGATCGTGCTGAAGTAGCGCGGGCTGGCCGACAGGACCAGGGTGTTGGACGTCGACTCGGCCACGACGGCGACCTCGCGCTCCAGCAGGCGCTGGGCGGCGCCGACGGCGTCGGCCCCGAGCGTCGCCGTGATCCGCTGGCGCTCCTGGGTCAGGAACTGGGTGAGGGCCGTCTCGATGTCGGCGGCCTGGGCGTTGCGGAGGCGGTAGACGGTGGTCTGGCGTTCCTGGGCGGGGCTGGAGTCGAGCGATTCGACGACCTTGGTGCACAGGTCCACGTAGCGCCGCGTGCCGCCGATCAGCAGGCTGTTGGTGCGGGCGTCGACGGTGACGGAGAGGGCGTACTGCTCGGCGCTGCCGAGGGTGGCGGCGGCGGCCGACTTCTCGCCCTCGGGCCCCGTCGTCGACAGGGTGTAGCGGACCTTCTGCGCGTTTGCGCCCGCGCCCCCGCCGGCCGCCGGCGCGCGGAACAGGTCCGAGAGGATCTGGGCCGTCTGGGCCGCGTCGGCGTTCTGGAGCGTGATGACGCGGATCTCGGCGAGGCGCGGCTGGGTGGAGTCCATCGCCTCGATCAGGCTCTCCAAGAGGGGCATGTTCTCGACCGGGGCCGACACGACGATGGCGTTGCTCCGCGCGTCGGGCGTGATGAGGACGCCTTCCTGGAGGGCGCTGGTGACAAGTTCCCGGCCGTCCTTCGTGCGCGTCACGAACTGGAGGAGGGCCTGGGTCATCGGCCCGCCGGGCTGGACCGTAGGCGGCTTGTTGTTGAGCGCGTCCGTGAGGATCCGCGCCAGTTCCGTCGCGTCGGCGTTTTCGAGCGAGACGATCCGGATCTCGGTCACCTGGGTGACGGTGGCCGTGTCGAGTTGCCGCACGAGGTCGGCGATCCGCTGCATGTCGGCGGGCCCGGCCGAGACGACGATCGCGTTGAGGCGCGTGTCGACGCTGATGCCGACGGCGGCGGCTGCGGCCGCCCCTTCCGCCTGGTACAGGCTGCGCAGGGTGTTCGCCACCTGGAGCGCGTCCGACTTCGAGAGCGGGAACACCTGGAGCGTGCTGCCCGGCAGGGGCACGGCGTCGAGCCGGCTGATGAGGTTCTCGGCCAGGGCCATGTCCTCGGGGCTCGCGCCTACGATGACGGCGTTGGTGCGCGGGTCGGCCACGACGGTGACGGGGTCCTTCGTCGTGTCGCGCTCGATGCGCTGGGCGAAGAGCGTCTGGAGGGTGGGCTGGAGGCTCGTGGCGACGGCCTGCTTGAGGAAGAAGACGCGGAAGTCGGCGCCCATGAGGGTCTGGTCGCCGTCGAGTTTCTGGATCATCTGCTCGACGGCCGTGAAGGTCTCGCGCGTCCCGGCCACCACGAGGGCGTTGGTCCGCTGGTCGGCGAGGATGACGACGGGCAGCGTGGGCCCGACGCCGCCGGCGGCCTGCTCGCCCGCACGTTTCGTGTTGAAGAACGTCTGGAGCATGGGCCCGAGGCGGGTCGCGTCGGCGCGCTTGAGGATGTAGATGCGAATGTCGCTCAGGCCCGTGAAGTCGCCGCCCGAGTCGATGCGGTCGATGATCTCCTCGAGCACCTTGAAGTTCTCGCGGCTGGCCGAGACGATCAGGACGTTCGTCCGGACGTCGACGGCGATGGCGACCTTCTCGCGGGCCGCCAGCGACGTGTTCGGCCCCGCCAGGGCGATGCCCGGCTTGTAGAGGCCCTGGGCCATGAGGCCCTGGAGCATGGCCGCCACGCGCTGGACGTCGGAGTTCTTGAGCACGTACATGCGGACGATGCCCGTCTCGTCGGGCGGCTCGACGTCGACCTTCGCCAGGAGCGCCCGGATCAGGACCATGTTCTCCTTGCTGGCCGACACGATCAGGGCGTTGGTGAGCGAGTCGGTCACGACGTCGACGCGGTCCTGCGGCGCGGGGGGCTGGCCCGGCGGCGTCATGCTCGTCAGCCGCGCCTGGAACAGGTTCTGGATCGTCGGGCCCACGATCCCGGCGTCGTTGAACTTCATCGGGATGACGGCCAGTTCGACGGCCAGGTCGCGCTGCTCGACGTCGAGTTTCTCCAGGAGGACCTTCAGGATGCGCGTATCGTCGGCGTTGGCGGTCACGATGAGGGCGTTCGTGCGGAGTTCGGGCAGGATGGCGGGCGCCTGGCGGGCCAGGTCGGGCGACCGCGCGGCGGCATAGCGCTGGGCGAAGAGGTTTGCGAGCGTCGTGCTCAGGGTGCCGGCGTTGGCGTACTTGAGGGGCAGGACCTGGACCTGGCCGCTCAGGGCGGGCCCGGCGTTGTCGAGTTGCTCGGCGAGGGTCTTGACGAGGTCGTAACTCTCCTTCGAGCCGCCGACGATCAGGCTGTTGGAGCGCGGGTCCGCCAGGACGATCGTCCGCAGCGCCTCCGCGTCGGCCACGCCCAGGCTCGTCTGCCGCTCGACGCGGGCGTCCATCATCGCCTGGAGGATGGGCGCCAGGGGCGCGGCGTCGGCGTTCTTGAGCGCGATGAGGCGCATGTCCCGCAGGTCGATCGGTGTCTTCATGTCCAGGCGCGTCACGAGCGATTCGAGCACCGCGAGCGTCTTGTCGCTGGAGGTCACGACGAGGGCGTTGGTGCGCGTGTCGACGGCGATGGTCGGGCGGTCCTCCGGGCGGGTGGCGGTCTCCGCGCCCTGGCCCGCGTAGAGGGCGTCGATCATCGTCTTCAGGCGCGTCGCGTCGGCGTTGACCAGCGGGAAGATCCGCACGACGCTCATCGCGCCGGCGCCGGGCACGTCCATCGTCTGGATGACGTCGGCAATGAGCGGCATCACGTCGCTCCGGGCGGCCACGACGAGGGTGTTCGTGGCCACGTCGGCCTGGACGGTGAGGGCCGCCCGCGTCTTCGGCAGTTCGGTCGAGTGGCCTTCCTGCTTCTCGAGCATCGTCCGCAGCCGCGTGACCTGGGTCCGCAGGCCTTCGGCGCCGGGGGTGGCGGCCGCGGCGGCGGTCTCGGCGAACACGGCCTGGAGGACCGGCAGGACCCGCCTCGCGTCGGCGTGCTTGAGGCGGAAGAGGCGCACGTCGGTCACGATCTTGCCGGCGTCGCGGTCGAGGTCCTTCAGGACGATCTCGGCCAGGGCCAGCGACTCCTCGATGCCGCTCAGGACGAGGGTGTTGGTCCGCACGTCGGCCGAGACGTTCAGGGGGGTCACGAGGGCCTTGCCGCTCGTGCTCTCGGGCTCGGCCTTGCCGGCGACGCTGGTGCCCGTCCTGCCCCCGAGCCGCACGCCCTGGGTGAAAATCTCGCGCAGGACGGTCATGGCGGACTCGGCGTCGGCGTTCCTGAGGTGCACCAGGCGCACCTTGACGCCCTCGGCCAGGGGGACGCTGTCGAGGATCTCGACGATGGCCTGGAGGGCCTTGAGGTTGTCGGGCGTGGAGGAGATGACGAGGGCGTTGGCCCCCTGCTGGTTGGCGACGTTGGGGTCGGCGGTGATCTTGATGGGCTTGGTGAGGTCGAGTTCGGGCGGCCGCTCAGCGCCCATGATGCGGAACCGCAGCAGGCGCACCTGTTCCTGGAGTTCGCGGGCCTCGGGCGTGACTTGGCCGGCGGCGTCGGGCTGGAGCATCTCGTTAAGGACGGCGGCCATGCGCGTCGCATCGGCGCGCTTCAGTTTGATCACCAGGACCTCGGTGTCGGCGAAGGCGGCCGGCTTGTCGAGGGCCTCGATGATCTTGCCCACCTGGTCGAACAGCGTGCCGCGCGCCGTCACGATGATCGACCGCGTCCGCTCGTCGGCCTGGGCGTTGACCGTCTCGCCCGGGCGGGCCTGGCGGACCTGGGCCAGCATCTGCTGGAGCGTCGGCAGGATCTTCGTCGGCGTCGCGTTGGTCAGGGGGTAGATGCGGAACTCCAGTTGCGGCGAAACCTCCTCCTTGTCGAGTTGCTCGATCAGATGGGCGACCTCGTCCATCTTCTCCTGGCTGGCGGTGACGACGACGGCGCGGGTCTGCGGCAGCGCCGTGATGGTGACGCGGTCCTGTTCCGGGGCGCCGGGCGGCGTGGCGGCCTGGTACATCGCGTTCAGCGACGTGGCGACCTGGGTGTTCGTGGCGTTCTGGACGGTGAAGACCTGGACCTGGCGTTTCGTGCTGGCGGCGGCCGCGTCCAGGAGTTCGATGAGCTTCTGGATCGTCTCGAAGTCCTCGTCGGAGGCGTCGATGAGGATCGAGCGCTGCTCCGGAAGGACGGTCGTCTCGACCTTGCCCGTGCCGCGCGCGCCCACGGTCCCTGCCCCGCCGGCCGGCCCGCGCGGGCCGCTCGGGCGGCGCGTGCGGCCGCTCGGCTGGCGGACCGGGGTGGCGCCCTGCGTGCCGCCCTGGCCGAACAGCCGGTCGATTGCGTTCTGCACCTCGACCGGGTCGGCGTACTGGAGGGTGATGATCCTCAGGTTCCCGCGGGCGGGCGTCATCTCTTCGACCTTGCCGACCCACTCCTGGACCTGCCGGTACATCTCCTCGCTGGTGGCGAGGACGAGGGCGTTGGCCCGTTCGTCGGAGGAGACGGCGAGGGGTTCGAGGCTGCGGCCGGCCTTGGCGGCGGCGGTCACCTGCTGGCTATACAGGTCGCGGACCATGGCGGAGACGGTCACGGCGTCGCCGTTCTTGAGGGGCAGGATGTAGACGCTCGGCGCGGTGGCCGCGGTGGCCTGGTCGAGGTCCTTCGCCATGGTCTTGAGTTTCTCGAGTTCGGCCGCCGGGCCGGTCATGACGAGGGCGTTGGAGGCCGCGTCGGCCGCCACGACGACGTCCTGGCCGGTGACGGCGCCGCCGCGGCGCGCCGTCCCGTAGACGCGCGACAGGACGTCGGCCAGTTCGGCGGCCTTGGCCTTGGTGAGGATGAGGAACTCCCGCCGTACGGCCGTGGCCCCCTCGGTGTCCAACTTGGCGACGAGTTCCTCGACCTTCGGCATGTTCTGCGGGCTGGCCGTCACGATGAGGCTGTTGGAGGCCGGCTCGGGAACGACCGTGACCTGGTTCTCGGGCGAGGCGCGTTCGCCGCGCGGCGGCGCGAACGCCTGGGCCAGCGCGGGGGCGATGGCGGCGGCCTGGGCGAACTGCAAGGGGATCAGCGTCGGCGTCGTCTGCCCCGCCCCGCTCGTCTCGTCCAACTCCTGGGCGAGTTTCTGGATCTTCTCGAACGTCGGCGCGTCGGCCCGGACCATGAGCGTCCGCGAGTCGCGGTTGCCCTCGATGACGACGTTCTGGCGGCCCGCACCCTGGCCGAAGCGGCCGCCCCCGGGCGTCGTGAACACGCGGGTCAGGCTCGCCGCGACGGTCGACGCGTCGGCGTTCTTCAGCGGGATGGTCTGGACGGCGTACTGGGCGGCCGGGGCGACGTCCATCTCCTCGATCAACTTGGCGATCCGCTCGTGGTCCTCTTCCGACGCGCGGACGACGAGCGAGTTGCTGCTCGCGTCGGCGCTGATGCGGAGGCCGCCCGGACCGGCGGCCGGCCCGCCGCCGCGGCGTCCGCCGGCGACGCCCGCCTTGCTCAGCGCCGACTCCAGCGCCTGGGCCAGGCCCGTCGCCTCGGCGTTCTGGACCCTGTAAATCTTGACCGCGAGGGTGTCGGTGCCCGCGGCGGCGTCCATCTCCTCGATCACCTTGGCGATCAGGTCGTGCTTGTCGGCCGGGGCCGAGACGATGACCAGGCGGCCGACCTCGTCGCCCGCGACGGTCACCTCGTCCGACAGGTCCGTCACGCCGCGGCTGAAGCGGATCCAGCGGCTGGCGCCGCCCGTCCGGTCGCCGAACATCTGCTGGATGGCCGTCACGGTCGTCTGGACGTCCGCCGTCTTCAGTGGGTACACCTTCACGACGGCCGACTCGAACTTGGCGGCCGACTCGTCCAACTGGAGGGCCATCTCCTTGAGGCGATCCACCTCCGACGCCGGGCCGCTCAGGACGAGCGTGTTGCTCGCGGCATCGGCCGTCACGACGGCCGCGCGGGCCGACGCCGGGGCCGGCGCGCCGTACCGGCCGCGCCCCCACACGGGCTGAGTCGACCCCGACGCCACCGCCGACAGCACGGTCGCGAGGTCGGCGGCCTTGGCCTTCTTCAGGGCGACGAGTTCCGTCCGGACGCCGCCGGCCGTCTCGGTGTCGAGTTGCTCGAGCAGGGCCTGGACCTTGGCCAGGTTGGCCTCGCCGGCGGTGACGATCAGGCTGTTCGACACGGGCTCGGCGGCCACGGTCACGACGTCCTCGGGGTTCTGGCGCTGGCCGCGCGCGGGCGTGAAAATCTGCTGGAGCGACGACGCGACGCTGGCGGCGTCGCCGTGCTTCAGGGCGATGACGGTGGGCGGCCGGTCGGTCGAGGCGGTCGCCTCGTCGAGCCCCTTGACGAGTTCCTCGATCTTGGCGAAGGCCTCGTCGTCGGCGCGGACGAGGAGCATCTTGGCGGCGGGGTCGCCCTCGATGATGACGCTTCCCTGGCGGACGGCCGACACGCCGCGCCCGCCGCGCGTCGGCGCCGCGGCGAACATCCGGTTGAGCGTCGCGGCCACGGCCGACGCGTCGGCCTTCGCGAGGGGGATCGTCCGGACGGCGTACTGGAGGGCCGGGGCGATGTCCATCTCCTCGATCAACTTGGCGATCCGCTCGTGCTCCTCGGCCGATGCACGGACGACCAGGGAATTGCTGCTGGCGTCGGCGCTGATGCGGATGCCGCCGGCGACGGTCGCGCCGCCCCCGCGGCGCCCGCCCCCGCCCGTGGCGGTGGTCAGGGTCGCCTGGAGCGCGTCGGCCAGGCCGGTCGCCTCGGCGTACTGGATGCGGTAGACCTTGACGGCAAGGGCGTCGGTGCCGGCCGCGGCGTCGATCTCCTCGATGACCTTGGCGATGAGGTCGTGCTTCTCGGTCGCGGCCGAGACGATGACGAGGCGCCCGGCCTCGTCACCCGTGACGATGACGGGGGCCTCGTTGGCGGCCGGGACGGCGGCCGCGCCGCGCCCGCCCTGCCGCGCGGCAGGCGCCGCGAAGACGGCCTGGACGGCCTGGACGGTGGAGGCCACCTCGGCGGCCTTGAGCGGATACATGCGCACGACGGGCACCTTGGTCAGGGCGGCCGACTGGTCGAGTTCCTCGACGAGGTGGGCGATGATCTCCATGGCGTCGGCCGGTGCGGCCACGACGACCGAGTTGGTCTGGCGGTTGGCCGAGATGCTCACGAGCGTGGACGCGTCGACCGGGACGGTGCCCTCGGCCCCGCGCAGTTCGAGCATCCGCTGGACCTGTTCCGCCCGCTCCCGCTGGGCAGTGCGCCGGCCCGGCTGGGCAGGCTGGCCGGGCTGCCTGGCCTGGGCGGTCGAGGCGGCCGGGCGGAAGAGTTCCTGGAGGTTCGTGGCCACCTCCGCCGCGTCCGTGTTCTTCAGCGAGAAGACCCTCAGTTCGCTCACGACCGTGGACTTCTGGTCGAGGTGCTTGACCAGGGGCTCGATAACCTCGAAGTCGACGGGCTTGGCGCGGACGATGATGCTGCGGGTCTGGAGGTCGGGGACGACGACCACGGTCGGCTTAGGCATGACGATCTGCTGCGGCTGCTGCGGCTGGCCGCGCTGGCCCCGCTGCTGCGGGGGCTGCTGGGGCTGCGGCTGGCCCTGCTGCGGCAGGATGGGCCTGGGGTTGAAGAGGTCGTCGATCGTCTGGGCGACGGCGACCGGATCCCCCTTGGTGATCTTGAAGACGCGGTACTCGGCCTCCTCGTCCGCGCCGCTCGGCTGCAACTGTTCGATCAGGGACTCGAGGTTCGAGAGTTCCTGGCGCGTGCCCGAGATGATGAGGGAGTTGGTGGCCTTGTCGACGGCGATGGTCACGCCGGGCGCCTCGGCGCCCTCGGGGGCGGGCGCGGCCTTCTCGGCGGCGGGCTCAGTTTTCTCGGGCGCGGCAGCGGTCGCCTCGGCCGCCGTCGACGACGACGCCGTCGGCGCCGGATCGACGGGCGGCGCGAACAGCATGCCCCAGGGCGCGTCGGGGGCGGGCCGGGCGAGGCCGCGCGGCCGGCGCGGGGCCTCCATGATCTTCAGCCGCGACCCGTTGCCGCCCTCGTCGGGCTGCTCGGCCGGCTGGCCGGTAAGCGTCACCTTGCCGCCCTTCACGGGACCGTAGAGGCGCTCGAGCAACTGGGCCATCCGCTCGGCCCGCATGCGCGTCATCGGGACGACGCGGACCTGGAGGGTGTTGTCCTTGGCGGCCTCGTCCAGGCGGGCGATGATCGGCTCGATGACGCGGGCGTCGGCCTCCTTGGCGATCACGGTGATGGCGTTGCCGAAGAAGTCCGACTCGATGATGGGCTTGTCGACGCCCTTGCGGTCGGCGTACATGGACCGCAGGCGGTCGGCCACGTCGGACGCGTTGGCGTTCCGGAGGACGACGTACTGGACGGCGTGGTCGGGCACCTCCTCGGCCTGGTCGAGGGTCTTGAGGATCTCCTCGACGAGGGCGAACTGGGCCGGATTGGTCGAGACGACGAGGCTGTTGGTCCGCTCGTCGGCGGCGACGCTGAAGGCGGGCTCCTCGCCGGACCGGCGCCCGGAGGACGACCGCCGGGCGATCCCCTGGAACAGTTTCGTGAGCGTGCCGACCATCTCGGTGGCCAGGCCGTTCTTGAGGGGATAGACGCGGATCTGGACGCCGCCTTCCGCGCCGCCCTCGTCGAGCAGCCGGATCATGCCGACGGCCTCGGTCACGCGGTCCCGCGGGCCGCGCACGAGGACGCTGTTGGAGTTCGGCTCGGGCGTGACGGTGACCTGCGGCTCTTCCTGGGCGGTGCGGGCCGCGGACGCGCCGCGGCCGGCGGGCTGCTCGGCCATGGCCGCAGTGACGGCCTGCGCGAGCGTGGCCGCCTGCGCGCTCTTCAGCGGAACGATCTGGATGACCGACTGGGGCGTGGCCTCCTCGGAGTCGAACGTCTCGATCAGTTGCTCGGCCAGGGCCATCTTGTCGGCCGGCCCCTGGACGACCACCGTGTTCGACTGGGCCATGGCGGCCACGCGGACGGGCGGCTGGGCGGCCCCGCGCGCGCCGCCTGATGGCGACTCGACGAGGATCGCCTGGAGGACCGGCGCGACCTCGGCCGCCTTGGCGAACTTCAACTTATACGTCCGCGTCTGCCCGGCCAGGACGGCGGCCGACTCGAGTTTCTGGATGAGGCCCTCGATCACCTCGAACTGGGCGGGTGTGGCGGACACCAGGAGATGGTTCGTGGCGGCGTCGGCCTCGAACCGCGCGGGGGGCTCGGCCCCGGCCGCCGCCCCGCGGCCCTGTTGCTGCTGGGCGAACAGGGGCCCGAGCGACCGCGCCAGGTCCGGCGCGCGGGCGCTTGCCAGCGCGTAGGAGCGGACCTGGACCGTCGCGGGCGAGTCGGCCGTGTCGAGCGTCTTGATGAGTTGCGCGATCTCCTCGATCGTCTTGCGGGGCGCCTCGACCACGAGCGACCGGTCGCCCGGCGCCGCCGCGATGACCACCGGCTCCTCGGTCGCGGCCGTGGGCGGCCCGCGCCGCGACGAACCGGACGCCGGCGACGCGGGGTACAACTGGCGCAGCATCCCCGCGACCTGGACGGCCGAGGCGTACTTCAGTTCGATCAGGCGCATCTCGCGGGCCGTCTCCTGGGTGCCCGCGTCGAGGCTCGCGATGAGGTCCTCGAGCATCTTCTGCTCGGTGTCGGGCGCGCGCAGGAGGAGGGAGTTCGTGTTGGCGTCGGCCTCGATGAGGACGGGCGCGGCGTTCTTGCCGCGCGAAGAGGACGCCGGCATCATCGCCTTCAGCGTGGCCGCCAGGCGCACGGCGTCGGCCGACTTCACGCGCACGATCCGCACGGCCTCGGCCGCCTCCGACACGGGGACGTCCAGCGCCTCGACGAGCGACCCGATGGCCTGCTGGTCGTCGGCGTCGGCGGAGATGAGGAGGCTGTTGTTCCGCTCGGAGGCGGTGATGACGACGGGGATGGGCGGCGTGCTGCCGCGCCCGCCGGAGCGCGAGCGGCCCGCCCCGGCGTACAACTCGCGCAGGGTCTCGGCCAACTCGGTCGCCTTGGCGTGCTTGAGGGGCACCAGGCGCGTCGTCGCCGCGGCGATCGCCACGGTCACGGTGCCGTCGGGCCCCTGGACAAGCAGGGGCTTGCTGAGGTCGTCGAGGATCTTCTGGATGACGGACCAGTCGCCGGGGGCGGCCGAGATGAGGAGGCTGTTGGTGATGGGCTCGGCCTCGACGCGCAGGTTCGAGGCGGCGGCGCCGCGGCCCGAGCCGGCCGTCTGCTGGGCGAACAGGCGCGCCAGCGACGGGGCCAGTTGGGCGGCGTCGCCCGCCTTGAGGGGGATGACGCGGAACTCGCGGGCCTCGCTCGTCCGCTCGGTGTCGAGTTCCTCGATGAGGGAGGCGGCCGCCTGGATGTCGCTCGCCGGGCCGGCGACGATCAGCGCGTTGGTCCGCGGGTCGGCGCTGACCGAGAAGCCCGCGCCGGCGTCGCGGCGTCCGCGGGCGTCGGGCCGGGCGAGCGCACTCGAGATCACCTGGGCCAACTGCTGGGCGTCGGCGGCCTTGAGGCGGAAGATGCGCGTCCCGCCGGCCTCGGTCGTGGCCTGGTCCAACTCGCGGATCAGCCGCTCGACGACGGCCATCTGGTCGACGGCGGCCGAGACGATGACCCGGTTCGTGCCCGGGTCGGCCACGATGCGCGTGGGCGGCTCG
>Ga0315274_10009055_pt1 | contig 14408 bp, 17 predicted proteins | sample YL17G02_20_MG_FD_203700 | JGI IMG/M metagenome (GOLD analysis project Ga0315274, IMG submission 203700) | Sediment microbial communities from Yellowstone Lake, YNP, Wyoming, USA - YL17G02_20 | ecosystem: Environmental > Aquatic > Freshwater > Lake > Sediment | place: USA: Wyoming | collected... | reverse complement strand
AGGATACCCAGCACGAGGGCCGGTCGGGGCAGTTGCACGGTTGCCATCCTCCTTGCGCCCGCAGGGGGCGTTGGACGGTAGCATAACGGACCGGCCGCGCGGTTTCAAACGCCAACCCTTGGCCGCCGCCCGGCGGGCCGCAGCCTTGCCGGGGGCGTCCCGCGAAGGGCGTGAACATTTTTTAGAAGTGCCCACACATCGTACCCCCTTTGAGGGGAATTGTGAAGTTGTTGGCAGGCGTCGAACCGACCTTGCATCGCCGGTAGGGGTCTGGTAGAATCGATTGAATGTCCGTGGAGAAGGGCATTTCCAGGGTCCAATGCGAGGTCCGCGCATGAAGGTGGTCATACTGGCAGGCGGGCAGGGGACGCGACTGGCGGAGGAATCCGTCCTGCGTCCCAAGCCGATGGTTGACATCGGCGACCGGCCGATCCTCTGGCACATCATGAAGATCTATGCCGCCCACGGCATGACCGACTTCGTCATCTGCCTGGGGTATAAGGGCTACGTCATCAAGGAGTACTTCTTCAACTACGCCCTGCACTCATCGGATGTAACGGTGGACATCGCCCGCGGCGACGTGACGGTGCACCGCAACGAGGCCGAGCCATGGCGGGTGACGATGATCGACACCGGCGAGTTTACCAACACGGGCGGGCGGCTGAAGCGCGTGGCGGCGTACGTGGGCGACGAGGCCTTCTGCATGACCTACGGCGACGGCGTCGCCGACGTCGACATGGCGTCGCTGGTGGCGTTTCATCGCCGGCAGGGCCTGGCGGCGACGCTGACGGCCGTGTTGCCGCCGGGGCGGTTTGGCAGCATCCGGGTCGATGGGGCGACGGTGACCGAGTTCCGCGAGAAGCCGGTGGGCGATTGCGGCTGGATCAACGGCGGGTTCTTTGTCCTGGAGCCGCGGGTGCTGGAGACCATCGAGGGCGATGGGACGAGTTGGGAGCACGATGTGTTGCCTTCGCTGGTGGAGCAGGGACAGTTGGCGGCGTATCCGCATCGCGGGTTCTGGCAGCCGATGGACACGGTGCGAGACAAGAACCACCTGGAACAACTCTGGGCGAGCGGGCAGGCACCCTGGAAGGTGTGGTGATGCCCAACTCCTTCTGGAACGGCAAGCGGGTGCTCGTGACCGGTCACACGGGCTTTAAGGGCGCCTGGCTGTCGCTGGGGCTGGAGCAACTCGGGGCCGAGGTCACCGGCTACGCCCTGGAGCCGCCGACGCAGCCGAGCCTGTTCGCCGACGCCGCCGTGGGGCGGGGGATGCATTCGATCCTCGGCGACGTCCGCGACCTCGAGCATCTGACTGCCGTGGTGACGGAGTGTCGCCCGGAGGTGGTCTTTCACCTGGCGGCGCAGTCGCTCGTGCGACCGTCGTACCGCGATCCGGTGGAGACGTACGCGACAAACGTCATGGGTACGGTGCACGTGCTGGAGGCGGTGCGTCGCGCCGGCGGCGTGCGCGTGGTGGTCAACGTCACGAGCGACAAGTGCTACGCCAACGCCGCGGAGTCGGTCGCCGAGTTTCGCGAAGAGGACCCCATGGGCGGCGGCGACCCGTATTCCAGCAGCAAGGGCTGCGCGGAACTGGTGACGTCGGCGTACCGCACGTCGTTCTTCAGCGAGCCGTCGTGCGGCGTGGCGCTGGCCTCGGCCCGGGCGGGGAACGTGATCGGCGGGGGCGACTGGGCGGCGGACCGCCTGGTGCCCGACTGCGTGCGGGCCATGAGCGAGGGCCGGGCGGTGCGCATCCGCAACCCGGAGGCCGTGCGGCCCTGGCAGTTCGTGCTGGAACCGCTGTCGGGCTATCTGCTGCTGGCCGAGCGTCTGTGGTCGCTCGGGGCGGCCTGCGCCGAGGGCTGGAACTTCGGGCCGGACGAGGACGACGCCCGGCCGGTGCGATACGTGGCCGACCGCGTGGTGGAACTGTGGGGGCAGGGGGCCTCGTGGGAGGCCGACGCGGGCGAGCATCCGCGGGAAGCGGCTTGGCTGCGCCTGGATTGCACGAAGGCCCGAGCGCGTCTGTCGTGGCGGCCGGCGCTGGGGTTGGACGAGGCGTTGCGCTGGACCATCCAGTGGTATAAGGGCCTGGCCGCCGGCCGGGACGCCAGGGAGATGGCGTTGGACCAGATTCGAGAATATTCGAGAATAAGGGCGGCCATGTGATGGGTGACGGGACGTGTCGCTTCTGCGGATCGCCGCTGGCGGAGACGTTCGTGGACCTGGGCATGTCGCCCCTGTCGAACGCCTTTCTGACGGCGGCGCAGTGCCATCGCATGGAACCGTTCTTTCCGCTGCACGTCTGGGTGTGCGGCTCATGCTTCCTGGTGCAACTGGAGGCGTTCGAGACGCCGGAGCGGATCTTCGGCGACTACGCGTACTTCTCGTCCTACTCGGACACCTGGCTGGAGCACTGTCGCCGCTATGTCGCCGAGGTCATCGAGCGGTTTCCGTTGGGGCCGGAGTCGCTGGTGGTCGAACTGGCCAGCAACGACGGCTACCTGCTCCAGTACTTTCAGCAGCGGGGCATTGCCGTGCTGGGCGTGGAGCCGGCGCGGAACGTGGCCCAGGCGGCCATCGCCAAGGGCGTGCCCACGGAGGCGGTTTTCTTCGGCCGCGACTCGGCCCGGCGGCTGCTCGCCGAGGGCCGCGGGGCGGACCTCTTGATCGGCAACAACGTCCTGGCCCACGTGCCCGACCTGAACGACTTCGTCGCCGGGATGAAGATCCTCCTCAAGCCCGACGGCGTAATCACGATGGAGTTTCCGCACCTGGTGCGGCTGATCGAGGGCAACCAGTTCGACACGATTTACCAGGAGCACTTCTCGTACTTCTCGTTCCTGACGGCCGAACGGGTCTTCGCCCGCCACGGGCTGCGGCTATTCGACGTGGAGGAGTTGCCCACGCACGGCGGGTCGCTGCGGATTTACGGGTGCCACGCCGATTCCAGGGCGCAGACCGGTGAGCGCGTGGCGCGGATGAAGTCCGAGGAGACCGCCTACGGCCTCTCGCGGATCGAGACGTACCGGCGCTTCGGCGAGAAGGTGCACGAGGTCAAGCGCGACGTGCTGGCTTTCCTGATCGACGCCCGGCGTCGGGGCAAGAGGGTCGTCGGCTATGGGGCCCCGGCCAAGGGCAACACGCTGCTGAACTATTGCGGCATCCGAAGCGACCTGATCGAGTTCACCGTCGATCGCAGCCCGGCGAAACAGGGCAAGTTCCTGCCGGGCACGCACATTCCGGTCCACGCGCCGCAGAAGATCATGGAGGCGAAGCCGGACTATGTATTCATTCTGCCCTGGAACCTGCGCGACGAGATCGTGCGGACCATGGCCGATATCCGCCAGTGGGGCGGACAGTTCGTGGTGCCCATTCCGCGAGTCGAGGTGATCCCGTGAAGTTCCAGGAATTGGCGCTCTCCGGGGCTTTCGTTCTTGACCCGGAGCGGCTGGAGGACGAGCGCGGTTTTTTCGCCCGGACCTGGTGCCGCGAGGAGTTGGCGGCGCGGGGCCTGGTGGCGGACTTGGTCCAGTGCAGCCTGTCGTTCAATCGCCGCAAGGGTACGCTGCGGGGCATGCACTACCAGGCGGCGCCGCACGAGGAGACCAAGATCGTCCGCTGCACCATGGGCGCCATCTACGACGTGATTGTCGACCTGCGGCCGGATTCGCCGACGCATCGACGGTGGGCGGCCGTGGAGTTGTCGGCCGAGAACCACCGTCAACTGTACATTCCCGCGGGATTCGCCCACGGCTTTCAGACGCTGGTGGACAACGCCGAGGTCTTCTACCAGATCTCCGAGTCGTATCACCCGGAATCGGCCTGCGGCTTCAGGTGGAATGATCCAACGGTCGGAATCAGGTGGCCCCTGGAGCCCAGCGTCATCTCCGATCGCGACGCCTCCTTGTCGGAATTCGGTGGATAAGAAGAGGGCCGCTTTCTACAACAATGTCCGGCACGCCAGGAGCGCGCCGGCAGTTCGGCCGACTCATCGCTCTTTGTGCCCCGGACTTGCTCGCCGAGAGGAAGCAGGAAGGGCCGCAAAGGCGGCGTCTCGGCACGGGGGAGAACACCTGGAACCGGAAGAAGCCGCGGTACAAGAACCACGTCTGGGGCTACGACTTGGTCTCGGAGCGGACGGGGCGTGGCGGCCAGGTGAAGATCCTCACTTCTTCTGGACCAGGAAATGGGGGCAGGCCAGGAAGAAGCGCATGACCTACGAGCCGCGACAACTCCTTCAGGCGATCAAGATGGCTGCCGGAAGACCTGGGCCGCAATGGGTCATCCCGGTCGGCAATCCGGCATCTGCCTGGCTCCGCCCCGTGGCGACCGTGCCCGAGTTGCAGGATCCTCGGGACGTGACCTGCATGACGCAATGGCGAAACAAGTTCAAGACGTCGTTCCTGCACGAATTCGAAGCCAACGATGAGCGCACGGCCAAATGGCTGGCCCAGACGATAGGCCCTGACGATACGCAGATCATGTTCATGATCGACGACCTCGGCGGGCGGACCTTCGGCCAGGCCGGCGTGGCGTTCATCAACTGGGACACTCGCTCCGGCGAGGCCAATGCCATTCTCCGCGGCGAAGAGGCCCCCCGGGGGGCGATGACGGCGGCACTGAAGACCCTCCTGAACTGGGCTCGGGGTTATCTGGGGCTACAGACGCTGACCGTGCGCGTGCGATCCGATAACCCCGCCTGCGAGTTCTACAGGAAAATGGGCTTTGTGGAATTCAAGCGCGTGCCGCTGCGACAGATGATCCGCCCCGACGGTCCACAGTGGGTGGAAGCGCCTGACGAGGCCCCTGGCGGCTTGTGCATCGTCTACATGAAACTGGCGGACGGGGAAGGCCAATGATCATCGTCAAGGACGACCCCGTTACCGTGCGCGATGCCGACCGCAACGAAGCACCCGCATGCCCACGTGCCGCGCGAACAGGAACGGTATGTCCCGCCGGCGACATCGGCGGCTGCCTTGACACGATCATCGACGACCTGCCGCGGGGCGGCCAGTTCAGTCCGATCCGCATGGCCGGGTTGCGGCGCAGGAAGGCGTGAGCACAGGGTGGGAGGAAGGCGCAAGCGATGGACGAGGCGTTTGAACGGGCGAAGCAGGAGAGTATCCGGCGGCTGGGCGGCGACGCCCGGCTGCGGGCCCTGTCGCTGGAGTGGCTGACCGAGGTTTCCAGGGCCCGGTACTCGTACAATTTCACGTGGATGGGCCTGCCGATCATCCAGTTTCCGCAGGACATCGTGGCCATGCAGGAGATCATCTGGAAGGTTCAGCCCGAGAGGATCGTCGAGACGGGAATCGCCCGCGGCGGATCGCTGGTGTTCTACGCCTCGCAACTGGAACTCTTGGGCGGGGACCGCCGCGTGATTGGCGTGGACGTGGACATCCGCAAGCCGAACCGCGAGGCCATCGAGGCTCATCCGCTCGCGCGGCGGATCACGATGATCGAAGGCTCGTCGGTCGACACGGCGGTGGTCGACCAGGTCAAGGCCCTGGTGCGGGGCCGGCGGCCGGTGCTGGTCGTGCTGGACTCGATGCACACGCATGCCCACGTGCTGCGCGAGTTGGAACTGTATGCCTCGCTGGTGACATCGGGCAGCTACCTGGTGGTGTTCGACACCATCATCGACGACCTGCCGGACGGCTTCTTCGCCGACCGGCCGTGGGGTCCGGGCGACAACCCGCGGACCGCGGTGCGCGAGTTCCTGAAGACGAGCGGACGTTTCGTCGTGGACGAGGAAACGGTGTCCAAACTGCTGGTCACGGTGGCGCCAGGCGGGTACCTCCGCTGCGTGAAGGACTGACACGACATGGACCTCATACCGGTTGCGGGGCCCTGGATCACGCAGAAAGAGATCGACTACGTCGCCGACGCGGTCGCACAGGCCTGGTACGAAAACGCCAACGTTTACCACGACCGCTTCGAGAAGGCTTTCGTGAGCCACACAGGCATGAAGTATGCCGTGTCGTTGCCGTCGTGCACGTCGGCGCTGCACCTCTCGCTGGCGGCCCTCGGCATCGGTCCCGGTGACGAGGTGATCGTGCCGGACGTCACCTGGATCGCCACGGCGGCGCCGATCACCTACGTCGGGGCGACGACGGTGTTCGCCGACGTGGATAGGCGGACGTGGTGCCTGTCGGCCGAGAGCCTGGAGCGGTGCATCACGCCGCGGACGCGGGCGGTGATCCCGGTGGACCTGTATGGCGGTCTGCCCGACATGGACGCCATCGTCGCGTTGGCGCGGCGGCGGAACATCGCCGTAATCGAGGATGCCGCCCAGGCGGCGGGCGGGCTCTACAAGGGCCGGCCGGCGGGCAGCCTGGGCGACGTCGGCGTGTTCAGTTTCCACGGCTCCAAGACGCTGACCACGGGCGAGGGCGGCATGCTCGTGACCGACGACCAGGCTCTCTATGAGCGGGCCCGGACCCTGGGTAATCATGGCCGCCTGCCGGGCTCAAAGATGTTCTGGAACGGTGAGGTGGCCTACAAGTACAAGATGAGCAGCATGCAGGCCGCCCTGGGGCTGGCCCAGTTGGAACGGCTGGAGGAACTGATCGCCCGCAAGCGGGAGACCTTCGCCTGGTACCGCGAGGAACTCGACGGCGTGGCCGGCGTGACACTGAACGCCGAGGCCGAGGGCACGCGCAACGTCTACTGGATGGTGACGGTCATTCTCGACGCGACGCTGGGCATCGAGAAGGAGCCGCTCATGGCGAATCTCAAGGAACGGGGCATCGCCTCGCGGCCGTTCTTCTATCCCTTGAGTTCGCTTCCGGCCTATGCGGGGCAGGCCGAGGCCGAGCGGGCCCGGCAGCGGAACCGCGTGAGTTATGCCCTCAGCCCGTGGGGAGTCAATCTGCCTTCGGCCTTGAGCCTGACGCGGGAGCAGGTTCGCCGGGTATGCGACGTTCTTAAGGAAATCCTGAGTGCACAGGGACGGTGACAATGCCACGGCGGCGCGGCAAGCCTGGGGCGAGACGGTCCCCGCGGAGGCCGCTGATGCGCGTCGCGATCGGCCGCTGGTCAGCATCGGGCTGCCCGTCTACAACGGCGAGCGTTTCCTGCGAGAGACCCTCGAGGCCCTGTTGACGCAGGAGTTCAACGACTACGAGTTGCTGATCTCCGACAACGCTTCAACCGACGGCACCGAGGCCATCGCCCGCGAGTTCGCCGAGCGATACCCGCGCATCTCGTACCAGCGCAACGCGGAGAACCTCGGGGCGGCGCGGAACTTCGAACTCCTGGTTGAACGTGCCCGCGGCACGTACTTCATCTGGGCCTCGGCCCACGACCTCTTGGCTCCCACGTTCCTCTCGAAGTGCGTCGAGATCATGGACAGCCGTCCGTCGGTTATCCTCTGTTATTGCCATACAAGATTTATCGACGCCGAGGGAAAGGCCTTCATGTTGCAGCGGGCCCCGGACACCCGCGGCCTCGGCCGTCACGCCCGTTACAAGGCTGCCCTGTGGCATCTGCCGTGCTACGCCATCTACGGGCTCCACCGCACCGCGACCCTGCGGCAGGCCATGCCCATCTTGGGAACCCTGGGGATGGATTTCATCATGCTGACGGAACTGGCTCTCCTGGGCGAGTTCGCGTTAATTCCCGAGCCGCTCTTCGGCCTGCGCCTGCTGGTCGAGAAGAGCGGGGATTGGAGGGGGTATTTTCACAGGCTCAGTGTCACGCTGACCTGGTGGAATCCCCCGCTCCTGGCCTGGCGCTACGTGGCCTTGCACCTCTCGCGGGTATGCCGCCATTCGACCGGTCCGGGCGATGAGGTCTACCTTGTGGCTGCGGGCCTAGTGCGGTCTGTTTACATGGCCGCTGGTTTCCTGGTCGGGCTGGCGGGTTCGACCCTCTTTCCGGGCCTCTACCGCCGGTTGGCACGCTGCCACTATGGGGTCCGGCAGCGATGAATCGGGACGCGAGAGGGCCTATGAGCCGGGTTCGGGGGAATCTCCTGGCGAACCTGTTCGGCAACGCCTGGACCGCGCTCATCATGTTACTATGCACACCATTTTATACCACCATCATGGGGATTGAGGCATTTGGGCTGGTGGGGTTTTTCCTCACGGTGAACGCCATTGCCAACTCCCTGGGAGCAGGGTTGGCCAACGCCCTAAACCGTGAACTGGCCAGGCTCTCTGCCCTGGCGGGCAAGGGTCAGGAGATGCGCAATCTCACCCGGACGCTCGAAGTGGTCTACTGGCTTCTGGCGGCGGCGTCCGGGCTGCTGGTCTTCCTGGGCGCGCCGCTGATAGGGCATCACTGGGTCCATGCCAAGGCGCTTTCGGCGGACCTGATCACGCAGGCCGTGATGCTCCTAGGCCTGGCGCTCGGCCTCCAGTTCCCCTGCGCCTTCTATAGCGGCGGACTCATCGGCCTCCAGCGACAGACGCTTCTGGCGGTCGTCAACATTGTCATGAACTCGCTGCGTTTCCTCGGGGCGGTGGGCGTGCTGTGGTGGCTCTCGCCGACGATCCAGGCCTTTTTCCTCTGGCAGGCCGGCGTCAGTGCAGCGCACGCCCTGGCGCTGGCCCTGTGCGTCTGGCGGAGCCTGCCGCCGGCGGAGCGCCCGGCGGCGGTGCGGCGCGACGTGCTCGGCCCGCTGTGGCGGTTCGTCCTGGGGGCCACGGGCATCTCGCTGGCGGCGCTCGGGTTGACGCAACTGGACAAGGTCCTGCTGAGCCATCTCCTCGACCTTGAAGCCTACGGCTACTACATGCTGGCCTACATGGCGGCCATCGGGCTCTACGTCATCACCGGGGCCGTCTACACGACGTTCCTGCCGCAGTTCACGCAGCGGGTCTGCCTGAACGAGCAGCAGCAACTCGTCGAGCAATATCACCTGGGCAGCCAGATCATGGCCGTGCTGCTGGTGTCGACGGCGGCGGTGGCTGCCGTGTTCTCGCGAGAGTTGTTGTTCGTCTGGACGGGCGATCCGGTGAAGGCCGAGAAGGCCCACCTGGTGCTGAGCCTGCTGCTGGCCGGCAACGCCCTGAACGGCTTGGTTAACCTGCCGTACGCCCTGCAACTGGCCCACGGCTGCACGAGCATCGCGCTCGTGATGAACCTCGCGGCGATGGTGCTGATGATCCCGCTGATTGTGGGGATGACGATGGCCTTCGGGCCCGTCGGGGCGGCCGGCGTGTGGGTCACGCTGAACGTGTTCTACGTGCTGGTCGGCGTCGGCATCACGCACCGGCGGTTCCTGCCGGGCCAGTCCGCTCGATGGTATGTGCACGGCGTGCTGGTGCCGCTGGCGGCGTCCGCGGGCGTGACCCTGGCGGCGCGGGGGATCGTGCCGGCCGATCTGGGCCGCTGGGCGATGCTGGGCTGCCTGGCCGCCGTGGGCCTCGTTTGCCTGTCGGCCACCACCCTGGCGGCGCCGGAGGTGCGACGGACGTTGCTGCTGTACCTGAGACGGCGTACCGCTGCTCGTGACGCCGCCGGATGATCTGTTGTCCAAACGGAACAGGCAACCCTATGGCCAAAGTGCTCCTGGTCAGCAGCCCCGGCGGTCACCTGGCGGAGATTCTGACGGTGGCCCACGAGTTGTCTGACAAGCATGAGTGCATCCTCTGCATGAGCCGTTTTCCGGCTGTCCGCGGCGTGAGGCTCGACGAGGTCGCCCGCATCTACTATGCGCCGGTGTGCCTGGGGCTGCAAATGCCCTTCGGCATCATGCTGAGCATGTTCTTCGGGCTGTTCACCTTCCTGCGGCTGTTCCTCAAGGAGCGGCCCGACTGCGTCATCTCTACGGGGGCCATCGAGGCCGTGCCGGCGTTCCTGATCAACCGCCTGTTCTTTCGCCGGCCGGCGCTCTATCTGGAGTCGCTGGCCCGCGTGCGGACGCGCTCGCTGACCGGCCGGCTGGTCAAGCCGCTGGCCACGCGGATCTTCGCCCAGTGGCCCGAGGTGGTCGCCCAGTACGGCCCGCGCGCCGAGTACCATGGGAGAGTGTTATGATCTTCGTCACCGTGGGCACGGCCGTGAAGGGCATCGAGTTTACCCGGCTTCTTGAGACCATGGACCGCCTGGCCGGCGAGTTGAGGCTCGACGTGCTCCTCCAGTGCGGCTCCTCGCCCTACGAACCGAAACACGCCCGCCACGTCCGCTTCCTTTCGTACAATGAGGCCCTGGAGCAGTTCCGGCAATGCAATCTGGTCGTCGGCCACTGCGGGGCTGGCACGATCCTCAACGCCCTGCGGTTCGGCAAGCCGATGATCCTCGTGCCGCGCCGGGCCGGGCAGGGCGAGAGCGCCGACGATCACCAGATGGAACTGGCCGCGGCCCTGACCGACATGGAAGGCGTCTGGGTGGCCTACGACGTGGGCGATCTGGAGCGGGTGTTGCGTGAGGTTCTCCAGCGGCTGCCCGTGGAGTCGAAGCCGACGCCGGCGCGGCTGTCGCTGATGGCCGCCATTCGCGAGTTCGTCGAACAGCCTGCGCCCGCCAAGCGATAACCGACATGGATTCCCTTTCCGCGGCAGACGGCAGGGGAAATAGGGAAGCGCCCCTGATTCCCCAAAGCACCAATGACCAAGCACCAATGACCAATCAAACAGCAATGACCAATGTCCCATGGCGCGTCGCCGGTTGGGCATTGCTTTTTCGTTTGCGTTTCCGTTTCCGTTTCATTGGTCATTGGTGCTTGGTCATTCTTGCCGATCCTGCCATCTCCGTCCCGGTCGCTTCGCAGGATGAAGACCTGGGCAAAACGGTTTCCGTCCCCACGCCCATCGGGTCGAGGGTTGGCGGCAATTGTCGCCGCAGGGGGCTTCTTGCAGTTGGCATGACGGGCCTTGTACGCCGCTTCCAACTCCTCAAACGACAGCCTGCCGTCCCCATTCTTGTCGAGTCGCCCAACGGCCTCGCGCGATTTCGTTTCATCCTGCATGCCGGGGCTGCGCATGAACTCGGTTACGGTGACGAATCTATCCCCATCCACATCAAGTCGTTTGAAGACAAAGTCCGCCGTTAGCCCCATCGCACAGGCGGGGCAATTCTCTGGAGCCGGTTGGACCTCTCCTGCGCTCAATGCTGCGGCAACGGCGTTCTCGCAGGGTTCCGTCGGGGCATGATCGTAGGCGTGTGACGAGTTCAACCGCAGGAACTCCTGACGGGTCAATGGGTCGGAGGACTTCTTCCCCGACTGACTGAGCAGAAACTCAACGAGCATCTTGCCCTGCCGGGGTGCCTCGTCGAGCGTGACCTTTCCGTCACCGTTGGTATCCAATCGCTCGAAAAAGTCCCCCGGCGCGGAAGATTCCTGCTTCCGTTCCTGCCCCTGCGGCACGGCGGTGCACGATCCAACAAGAGCGAGAACTGTGACGAGCGAAAGTTGTACGAGTCGCACGTGTTGCCTCCCAAAGGCGTTTGGGCGTTGAGAGCAACCCCTCCACAAACTCTTTTGCGGAATTGAACCCCAAGATGGGCAGAGAGTTCCTGTCCGGACCGGCGGCCAACGGCACGGTAAGGACCTGGCCGAGAAAGCGCGCCTCACGGATGGGCAAGTATGAGCATCGACCTGAAGGTGATGCGGCCCGGCAAACTCGCGGGCCTCCTGAACTCGACCCGCACCGGCACGAACGCGGCGGACGCTGCTTGGGCCGCCTCGCGCTCCGCCAGGTCCCGGCGCCAGAAATAGAACGCCGATTCCCGCACGGCGTGCTTCCGGCAGAACGCCCGGATCGACAACCCCCTGTGCACGTGCCCGCGCACCCTCTTCCGCCGGAACGCTTCCTTGCTCTTGCTTCGCTCCTTGCCCTTGGCCATGCACTCGCTCCTTACGGGTGCATGGCCGGATCATCGTGCATTCGCGGCAGGACTACAAGATGGGGTTCAACGGACGCTTACGGAACATCTAAAGTATCCTCACTGCAACGCCGATACAACAAATGCACAGTGGGATGGAGATCCGGCCGCCCGGTGTGAACACCAGGTGCGCGCGGACGCTGTGGAACCGGCGTTTCAGCGACGCAGTTTTCGGCAGGCACAGGGAGGCAGTCCCGTGAAACCGGTGGACTGGCGCACCGACAAGGCACGCATGCCCGAAAAGCCTGAAGTTGCAGGCGCCCCAGGCCGATAATAGGGAAAAGCACGGCTCGGGCTCACCCCCCTATGGGGAGGTGGAGCCTGGGGACGCATTATGGATGCGTGGCTGAAGTACTTTTATAGCGAAGTCGCACGGATTAAGTTCAGCCGTCTTTGGCGCAGTCCGCGCTGGGCATGAGGGCAGATCGCGAGGACCGGGGACCCCCCTACGTTCCCGCCTCCGTGATCGGACGCTTCGGCTCAAGATGCCCAAATTCCTAAAGTAATCCGCCGGCTCTGCCGGTGGGGGCCGATGCTGTTCGCTCATAGGTCAGTTACGCAAAGAGGCGTCTTCCGCCCTCCGTGGGGCAGGGCCCTCAGGCCGGGAAGGAAGACTTGCGCGGAACGCGTTGTCGGGCAGAACCGTTAATGAAGAAAGCGGAGACCGTGAAAAAGCCAATCTTGGCAGTTCCGGCCGCTTGCCTGCTGCTGCCGTCGATGGCCCGGGCCGGCGGGTCGCGGGACCCACTTGCCACCCCGCGCGGCGACGCCGGCTTCCGCCAAGGCGTCGTCCAGAGCGGTGTAGACCGTGATGACCCATTCCTCCAAGTCGAAGGTTTCGCGGATCGTGGACAGGGCTCGCTCCCTCCCCAGGGTCCCCATGCCGAAGTTATCGGCTGCGCTTCAATAGAACGTGAGATCCGTCAATCACTTACGCACTTTCGAACCGGAGCAAGGCATACCCTTCTTTAGGAAGAATGATCATGCGCAGAACATGGATGGTTCTAACAGCCGTTGCCGTAGGTCTGATGCTCGGGCAAACGGCTTCGGCAGGCTCGGCGCCTGCCAGCGTGAGCATCACGGCCACGGTGGACTCGTTCGCCGAATGGGCGAATGCCTCCCCTGCGATTGTGGCAGGTGACTGGACCGGCAATGTCAATGCCGTGGACCAGACGCGGACGGCCAGCAAGGCGCTGTCCCTGTACTCGAACTTCTCCATTACGCTTACGCCCACTTCGACCGGTACCGGCATCCTTACCTACGGCACGGAGACCCTCTCGACCAGTTACAAGATCACCGGAGAAGTGACCGTGCCCGACGCGGCCTATAAGCCGGCGGGCACGGGGGCGGGAGAGTTTTTCGCTGGGGCTAACACGTATACGGTAACGCATGTGGCCGGAGATGGCGCCTACGGCATCAACCTTTTGGTTCAGGCCGTCAGCCCAAACAACCGGGCGCCGGACGCCGGCAATTACACCTGCAATGTGACGCTGACGGCGTCCTGGTAAGGATCGGCATGCCGTGCGGCATGGGGACGGCCGCCCATGGTCGCCCGGCATGAGCCGTTGTCAAGCCGGATGCCTCAGAGGAGTTTAGGCAGTGCGACACGATATCGTGAGAATAGCGGCGGTCGTTTCCGGCCTCATCTGTGCGGCCGGCGGCCTGGCCTTGGGCGATCTACCAATCGGAAGATGGGTCGGCGAGCCGTACACGCTCGCGGTTCCCACTCATATCACCGGGGCCGGGCAAGCACACAGCGGCTCGCTGGTCCTGACACTCGAGCATAACAGACACTGTACGATTACCGTATCCGTGGCAAACGCGGGCGACGAGGTCCTTACTTTCGCCGGCGATACCCTTGCTACCAGTTACAAACTTACGGGCGCGGGCTTGGTGAACGGAGATGCCGACTGGGTGGCCTCGTCCACGTTCCTGACGCGCAATTACGACCTCCGGACAGTTGGCCCGTCGGATCAGATCACAATCTGGGTTCAGGCCGCGGCCAGTTCCAGCAGGGCCAATAACGCCGGCACGTACTCTGCTTCCGTCATTCTTACGGCTTCCTGGTAAAGGATAAAGAAATGCATAAGTCGCTCCAACACGGTGCGTCGCTGCTGGCGGCCTGTCTGGTCATGGGCGTCATGGGTTCCTTCGCCTCGGCGGGCATCTCCGTCTCGCCGCTGAAACAAGAGGTGGCGGTCAGGCCGGGCGAAACCGTGAAGTTCAAGATCACCGTGTCCAACAGCAGACGCGCGGAGTCTGACACGGCTCGGGCCGCTCGCCTGGAGGTGATGGACGTGACCGTCTCCGAAGACGGCGCTCTATCCTTTCACGGGCCCGGCAGTCAAAGAAACTCGGCCAGCAACTGGGTCTCCCTGGGGGCCAAGGCGTTGACGGTGGAGCCGGGCCAGTCGCGGATCGTCGAATGCTCCCTGGCGGCCCCCTACTCGGCGCCTGGCGAGTACTACAGCGCCATCCTCGTCACGCTCGAAGACAAGGGGAAGACAGATAAAGGAGTGTCTGTAACGTACCGTATCGCGTCCGGGGTGTTTGTGACGGTTACCGGT
>Ga0315274_10009054_pt1 | contig 14408 bp, 15 predicted proteins | sample YL17G02_20_MG_FD_203700 | JGI IMG/M metagenome (GOLD analysis project Ga0315274, IMG submission 203700) | Sediment microbial communities from Yellowstone Lake, YNP, Wyoming, USA - YL17G02_20 | ecosystem: Environmental > Aquatic > Freshwater > Lake > Sediment | place: USA: Wyoming | collected... | reverse complement strand
TCTTGAAGGCCTGCGCCACACCCTTCTGCTTCCTGGACGAGGTTGATGCGCGGCTCGACGAGGTCAACGTTGAGCGCTTCGGCAAATTGCTCAGGGAGCTGTCCGAAGAAACGCAACTAGTAGTCATCACCCACAACCGCGCAACGCTAGAAACGGCCGACTCCATCTACGGGATCACTATGAGCGGAGATGGGGCGTCGCGAGTGCTCTCGCTGAGACTGGACGAAGCGGAGAAAAGAGTGTCGCGAGAGGCTGCTGGCTGAGCGCCCAGGGAAATCGCCGGTCCGAACATGCGTCGCCTCCACATGTCAGAGGGCAGTTGATGGCCAGAGTGCAGGTGATCACCACCGGTGGAACCATCGCCATGAGGCACGACCAGGCGGCTAGCGGCGCTGTGCCTGCGCTGAGGGGCGAGGATTTCCTCCGACAGTTGGGCAACGGTCTGACAGCCATGGAGTGGGAGGAATACTGCAACTTGCCCAGCGCACATTTCACGCTGGATACCGTGTGGGGTCTGCGCATGCGCGTGGCCGAGCTCGTCAGAGATGACGAGGTACAAGGCATCGTCGTGACGCACGGGACTGATACCATGGAGGAGACCGCCTATCTCCTCGACCTGACCGTGGATACCGACACACCCATGGCCCTGACCGGGGCCATGCGAACAGCATCTGACGAGGGCTACGAGGGCATTGCCAACCTATCATCCGCGATTAGGGTTGCAGCAAGCGTGGCCGCGAGAGACCTGGGAGCACTGGTGGTCATGAATCAGGAGATCCACGCAGCGCGAGACGTAACGAAGGCGCACACCCAGAGCCTGGATACGTTCAAGTCCCTCAACCATGGGCCACTGGGCAGGGTCGACGCTGATAAGGTCGTGGTGGATCGGCGTGTCATGCGCCAGCATATCCCGTGCTCCAGTCTGGAGCGGGATGTGCACCTGATCAAGGTCACCGTGGGCGCGGATGACGCCTTTCTGCGCCACCTGATAGATAGGGAAGCTGCGGGCGTCGTCATCGAGGCTCTGGGTGGCGGACGGGTGCCGCCTTGGTGGATGCCCGCCATCCGCGAGGCCGTCCAGCAAGGCATGGCCGTCGTCATTGCTTCTAGATGTCCCAGCGGCCGCGTGTACGATGGGTACGGCTACGAGGGCGCCTACAAAGACCTGATTGAGGCGGGAGTTGTGTTTGCCGAAGGACTCAACGGGCAGAAGGCGCGCATCAAGCTGATGGTGGCGCTGGGGACGGGGCCAGACAGAGAGGGCATCCAGGCCCTGTACAGCGCCGCGACGCTAGAACCACTGCACTCGTAGTTGATCGAGAAACCCGTTGGCGCTGAGCTCGAGGATGGCCTCGTTCAATTGCGCCTGTAGCACAGAGCTGCTCAACAACGTCGCGATGACGTACGGATCGTCGGTCACGGGTGGCCCCGCGATCTTGATGCGGTCGTGCTCACGGTGGAATTGGTGGACGGACACGGCGTCCGCGATCACAGCGTCTATGTCCCCCCCTGCCAGCACGCTGAGGGCCTCTGCCGGAGTGGGATACTGGTAGAGCTCAAACTCCATTCTCCTTAGCAGTTGTCTCGATTCCACGTCCCCCATGGAACCCCACTCCACTCCCACGCGCCGCCCCTGCAGGTCCTCCGCGCTGGAGATGCTGCCTTCAGACTCGCGTACCACGAGCATCTGCCCGGCGTTGAAGTAGGAAGGAGAATACGCCACATCCTCAGTCAGCCTCAAGTCGAAGGGTAGCGCCGAGAGGATTAGGTCCACCCTCTCCACTCGCAGTGCGTCGTACAGCCCGTCGAAGGAGATGATCACGAACTCAACATCCACACCGAACCTGCGACCCAACTCGTGAGCCAAATCGATGTCATAGCCCACAAGGTTTCCCGCTACGTCGATGTACTCGAAAGGTGGGTAGCTGGCATCCACCGCTACCCGCATCACACCGTCCCGCTGGATCCGCTCCCACGTCTCGTCCTTTGGCAGCTCGCCGGGGGTCAGCATCACCCAGAGTCCAGCTGACAACGTCAGGACCCCCAGCACAAGTACCAGCGCCAGGCTCCAGCGTCTATGAATCATTCTGTCACGCATGGGGCCCGCCCATCAGCGCACCGGTTCCACGAGCCAATCCGTAGCTCCACGGGCGTAGTTCTGAATCTCCAGATATATCGGTTTGACGATGAATGCCGACGTCACCAGCGTATAGTAGTCGCGGAAGTTCTTCTCCGGAACCGGCGTGCGAAAAGACCACACCGCGAAGGCCTCACACCACTCCCACTCCTTCGCTCTCTCGTAGGCCTGGATAGTGTAGAGTATGCGTTGGTAGGGGCGCACCCCCTTGGTCCACCGCGGATGGTCGTTCCATCCCCCTTCGGTGATCATGATTCTCTTGTCTCCGTCGCCGTTCCGAACCATTAGCTCGCGGAGCAGTTGTGCGCGGGCGAAGTTGATCTTGTTGTCTGCGGGAGGATCGTCTGCAGGGTAGACATAACCGTAGGCATGTATGCTAAGGATGTCGAAGTACTCCTTTGCGCCAGCGTCATACATCCTTTGCAGGAAGATAAGATCGCTGAGACCCCATTCGTTGCCCTCTCGCGCCACGGTGGGCGCCAAGCCACCGCCCAGCACGTAGCAGTCCGGATTGGCCTCCTTGGCTCGACGATATGCCACTTTGAGTAGCTCGGTGTAGGCCTCAGGATCGACAGCGCGATAGCCCCACTCGAAGCTCAGGTTAGGCTCGTTCCAGATGATGAAGTAGTCTATGCGTCCCTCGAAATGCTCCACGAAAGCATGGACGAAGTCGCCGTAGTCCTCGTAGTGCTCCTCATCCAGGTAGCGGAAGGTGGTGTCCTTGGGCCGCGCCCACTCGGGCACGAAGTCCAGTCGGGCCACCACCTTGAGCCCCTGGTTGACCGCGTGGTCGACGACCATGTCTGCGTGTTGCCAGTCGAACTGGCCCTTGGTCGGTTCGATATAGCCCCAAGGGAAATACTCAACTATCCACGAGGCTCCCATCTCCCGCACAAGTTGAAGCGTGCGCTGTATCTTCCACTCCTCCACCTCATCGGTCAGGCGGGTGTGCACTCCCATCTTCGCATTGACAGACTCTACCGCGCGCGGCGGGCCCATCATGATGATGGGTTTGGGCAGGGCACCGGCAACTGCCAGCACCGCGACCGCCACCAGAACACGCAGAAGGTATCCGGCGAGCTCCCTCTTCCTGGTTGCCAACAGCTCTTTGATCATCTCCGTATGTACAAGGGAGGGAAGGGCAGATGGGCCCTATCCCTCCCACCGTAGACTCGGCGGCGTCTGTCGCCCTAGGTTCCTGCCAGCTTGCGGAGGATACGCTGAGCGGCCTTGCGGGCATCAGCGACGGCCTCGACAATGGTCGCCGGCCCACTGACAGCATCTCCAGCGGCAAACACCCCTTCGACAGAGGTCTCATTGGTCTCCGGGTCAATCTCGAAGGTGTGCCACCGGCTGGTCTTGAACCTGGAATCCTCGGCCAGCCAGGAGATGTCCGGTTCCTGGCTGATCGCCTGGATCATCATGTCGGCCTCGATAACGAATTCGGAGCCTTCGACGGGCACCGGACTGCGCCGGCCGCTCTCGTCCGGTTCGCCGAGTTCCATGCGCAGGCACTCGAGTCCGGTCATCTTGCCATCCCTGCCGAGAATGCGCTTAGGATTGGTGAGGAAATGGAAGACGATGCCCTCGTCCTCCGTCTCCGCAATCTCTGCCTCGTCGGCCGGCATCTGCTCCATGGCCCGCCGGTACACGATGAAAGAATTCGCTCCCAGGCGACGGGCAGTCCTGACAGCGTCCATGGCCACGTTCCCGCCGCCGATGACCGCGGTCTTCTTCCCCACTTGGACAGCCTTGCCCAGGTTCACGTCCCGCAGGAAGTCTATGGCGTGGACCACGCCTTCCAGGTCCTCTCCCTCGATGCCCATCCAACGCGGTTCGTGAGCTCCGATGCCGATGAACACAGCATTGTACTCCTTGAGCAGTTCCAGAAGCTGTTTCTCTGAAGAGATCGGAGACTCCAGGCGCAATTCCACCCCCAGGTCGAGTATCCTTTGCACATCCTGCTTGATCGCTTCTCGCGGCAGCCGGTATGAGGGGATGCCTGCCCAGAGCATTCCTCCTTCCAGTTGGTGAGTCTCGAAGATGGTCACCGCGTGGCCTGCTTTGGCGCATTCCCAAGCCACAGTGAGCCCGGCAGGCCCCGAACCGATGATGGCAACCTTCTTGCCCGTCGGCGCTCCGGCCTTGACCGTGGCCTGACCATAGTCAGCTGCTGCCCTCTTGAGAAAGGCAATGGCCAAAGCGGTCCCCTTTTTCCCCAGGGTGCACTTACTCTCGCAGAAGTGCACGCATACGCGGCCGCACGTGGCAGCCAAGGGATTGTATTCCAGGATTTGCGCGAGAGCCTTGTCGAACTCCCCCTGGGCTACGAAATCTATGTACTCGGCTGGGCAACAGTGAAGAGGGCAGGCTTCGTTGCAGGGGTTCTTCTTGCAGGCTAGACACCTCTGCGCCTCGGCCATCGCTTCCTCCCTGCTGTAGCCCAACGCGACCTCATCGAAGTTGTGAATGCGCTCGTCCGCATCTTGGACCTTCATCTTGATTCGGTCGAGCTGCATCTGTTTCTTCTCAGACAAGATGACCTCCCCGCGTCGTATTGTTCACCTGAGTTCTCACGGCGACCTTGCACCGATGCTGATTATAGACAGGCGGCATTCCGCTGTCAATCGCTATCCTGTACGTGCGTGCCCACCGACGGGTGCCGCCCATTGACGACACTTCGCGTGGGCGCCAACCAGAGACGCACCGTCCAGAGCAAGGCGTCGAGATCGAAAGGAGAGAGAAGCGCCCACCGCGGCTGCCAGCGAGGCGTCTATCACCGCTCAGACATCTGCACCACATGTTCCGCCAGATACGGGTAGTACTCAAAAGGGCAATCAAATGAGGCTGCTGTCCCTGGAGGGATGCGAGAGGGTCTGGCGTAGGTGAACCCGGCGTTGGAGATCTTGCCGAACGAGTCATACAGAGAGACTACCACTCTGACGTAGTACGGGGTGGTCAACCCATCGTTTCTTATCGTGCCGACGACGTGGTACAGGCCGTTCTCGTCGAGGCGCGCATAGCTGTGCACGAGCGTCAGGCCTTCCGTTGGCCGCGTCGTCGTCGGGTGAGCGGTTGCCCGTAGGCTGTATCTCTTCCACTCGCCCGGGTTCTCCCAAATGATCACGAACGGGCTCCTCTGGCCCGGAGCAAGGAGATCCAGCAGGGCGGAGCCTGTGGAGGCCTCCAGCACATTTCCGGAATCGTCGTAGAAGGTGACGCGCACGCGTATCTGATCCACGTAGTGAAGCATGTCATTGTGGACTTCACCGACCAGATGTAGATTTCCGAGGTCATCCACATAGTCGTTGGTGCCCATGAGACCCAGTATGACCTCCGCTGGCTGAGGCAGAGGCGACGTGGCGGAAGGCGTCGCCAGCGGCACATGCGTGGCCGACGTGGTCGTATGGGCGTCAGTGAACATGGCCAGCCTAATAAGAGGCAGGCGCAACCAGGAGTATGTCTCGACGCTCACGCCGACCGGGCTGGACTCGGCCTGTCCGTCAAAGGTGGTGATGAAGTAGCGGTACATCGTCGACGACCTCAGGCCAATGTCGGTGTGCTTGGCATCGCGCACACTGGTCCGCAGCGCATACATGTCGTATCCTGATCCCTGGTCCCAGTATACACGGTAGATGCTGCCCCTGGCTCCTGGAGGCCCCTCCCATGTCAGATCGATTTGATCTCCTCCCACACTCGCTCCCAGAAGGCCCAAGGGGGGAGCGGGCCTGGATCCACCAGGCGGCTCAATCGACGCCGGAGACCCGTCTGCCGTGCCGGTGGCCGTCGCGATCAGGGGGCTAGGAGCGGGCGTCGCCGTCGAAGTGAACGTGGGGCTTGATGTCGCCGTACTTGTGCTGGTGTGAGTACTCGTGGGAGTAGGGCACGGAGTGCTCGTGCTGGTAGTACTGCTCGTTGGGGACGCAGTACTGGTACTGGTGTGGCTGGTCGTCGGAGAGGGCGTGCTGGTGTGGGTGGACGTGGGTGTCCTCGTTGGCGTGCTGGTGGACGTGGGAGTGGCCGTAAACGAAGGGGTCGCTGCCACCATTAGTGTGGGAGTAGGGATAGGGGTGGAGGTATGGGTTGCGGTGGCTGTTGATGTTGAAGTCCTGGTCTTACTCGGGGTGGCAGTGGGACTGGCTGTGGATGTGGGGGTGCTCGTCGGAGGCAGGGTCGGGGTCACGGGGGGTACAGTCGCTGTCGCACCCATGGATGGCGAGGCAGTCACGGTCTGGACAGCCGGAGGCGTGCCCTCTGTCGGCGCGGCCGTCGTGGATGTAAGCGCGAGAGTGAACGTCGGGACAATTCCAGGCGTGGGCGAAGGCGTGGCGGCAGGGCATGGTGTCTCTGAAGCTGGAGCACCCTGTGTCGGGGATTGTGCGACAGTGGGGACGATGGAGATCCCCACAGGACCGCCGGGGGGTACCATGTAGATCACCAGTGCGATGAACGCGCCAAACACGAAGAAGTTGAGGATGGCGAGTGCGACGATGACGGTCACCCACGATTCTGAGCTCAGCTTCCTCATAGCACGTCACGTTCGACCAGTTCTCTCCTGCTCATCTCAACGAGCCGACGTGTGAGTGCGACAAGGGGACCAATCAGGGTGATCACTTCCCTCCAGGGGATATCCCTCGCAGACAGACCGCTTCCTCGCCTCCATCGGCGTAGAAGCGCGACCGCGGCTATTGCCCCCAAAGAGGCCCCCAGCACGATCCCCACCATGATGGCGGGGTTCCAACCCCTTCTCTCCATGGCTCACCTCCCTTTCCCGAGGTACCGCAGCGCCCCCTTCAGTCCCTCGGTGGCCGCAATTGCCAACAGGAAAGGCTGGACGGCCAATGACGCGACCAGCTTCGTCGCCTTCTCCGCCTGCACTGTTTTCTGCCGCACCAGACACAGTGAGGACCGTATGGGGGACTTGAAGCGACGTAGGTATCTGATAACATAGAAGGGAATGACCAGCAAAGGCAGAGCGAGTACCACAGCCTCGGCGACGAGCAGTATCAGAGCCACATCCCGTAGAACTTCGACTGCCTCCAGTGACATCGTCCCCGTCCTCCCAAACGCCATGCGCCGAGTATTGTACACACGTTGACTTGCACAGTCAACTACTGGCTCGTTGCCAAGCGGCGCGGGTTCTGCTATAATCTATGTGTTCCAGTGATACTACCGTCTGAGGGAGAAGCCAGCCGTGAAGTGTCCGAACTGCGGAGCCAGCTTCAGGGGTGGCCGTGGCAGATGCCCCGCCTGTGGCTACAGAGTGGAGGCTAAGCAACTCACGCGGCGCTGCCCTGATTGCAGGGCCAGGGTTGCCGAAGGCGCGAAGACATGTCTGATGTGTGGCGCTTCCCTCCAAAGCGGGAGAAGTCTCCTCCCCCAGATATCCCTGTCCATGGTTCCTCCTGCTCCTCTACTCGGTGCCGCGCTGGGGATCCTGCTGCTGGCCTTATTGTGGTTCATCAAGCCCTGGAGAGCGATTCAGTTGGGTACCTACCACACTCCTACCCCCACGATGACGCTCACCACCACTCCCACCTTCACACCGACTGCAACGTCCACCTCTACCGCGGCTCCCACCGAGACCGCCACGCCGGAGGTCACTACGTACATCGTGCGCAGCGGAGATACCTTGAGCCTGATCGCCGCCCAGTCCGGGGTGACGGTGGAGGCCATTATGGCCGCCAATGGCCTGACTGACCACATGATTACGGTCGGCCAGACGTTGCTCATCCCGGTGGAAGCACCCTCGCCTGGCGCGGGCCCTGAGGTCTCAGAGACTGCCAGCGCGGCCGGCACCCCTGAGCCGGAGACGGTGACCTATGTGGTGCAACCTGGAGACAACCTGTCGGAGATCGCCCAGCGCTTTAGCGTCTCGCTGGAAGCCCTGATGGAAGCCAATGGCATAGAGAATCCCGACGCCATTTCTGAAGGGCAGACGTTGATCATACCCGGACGTGTCGCCTCTGCGGAGACACCCGGGATTGGAGGTCCTCCTACCCCCACGGTCTCATCACTGCTCGTCTATCCGGCGCCCGTGTTGCTGGGGCCTCCGGACGGATGGGAGTTTCGTGACGAGGAGGCCGAGCTGCCGATACTACTCAATTGGCTTTCGGTGGGTCTGCTGGGCGAGGATGAATGGTATTCCGTTTCGGTGAGCCTTGCGCAGACCGGGGAAGCGGAAGAGCAAGGAGTACCGGAGTTCACTAAGGCCAACTCATACCGAGTGCCCCTCGATTTGCGGCCGCCCCTGGACGCTGAGTCCGCCGTCGTCGAGTGGCAGGTCACCGTCGTGCGCCTAGTGGAGAGCGAGGGCGAGGACCCTCCCGCCGTGGTGCCCATTGGGCGCCAGAGCGAGAGACGCTCCTTCTACTGGTATTGATCCTGCCTTCCTCCGACTGTCATCCCCTGGACCAGCATCGTCGGTACTCCGACAGGGTCCGCGATGGGGACGAAACACAGGTCACTAGCCACGTCAAAGACGTCGCCTAGCATGTGCACCATGCTGCCTGCTATGGTGACACCGTTGACAGGGCCTACGACCTCCCCTCTCTCCACACAAAGGCCGCTGGCCCGAGCCGAGTAGTCGCCGTTTATGAGATTGATGCCTCCCGTGTTCATGGTGCCGGTCACGTACAGGCTGCTATAGAAAGCTCGAGTGCCTGCACCATGCTCGGTTGCGCGCACAGCTTCCTCCAACTTCGACTCCTCCAAGCCCAGCCTGGTGATGCAAGCACCCTCTGCGCAGATATCCGCCAAGTCGCCGACGTACGCGAGAGCCTCTCCGAGGCTCTCGCGGGGCATATTCTCGTCCATCGCGCATGTGGCGTCCATCTTACTCTCCGTACGTAGACTGGCAAGGAGCTGTCTGGGCTGACAAAGCAAAAGACATCGCCACAACCCTGCGATGCCCTTCACCGAATCAGTCTGGCTCTAACGAAGGCGCCAGTTGCTCCTATCCTCCGCTTTCGGAGCTTGCCTGGTGAAGACGCCTATAGAGCCTCGCCTTTCTGCGAGCTGCGTTTTTCTTGTGGAGCACGCCTTTCTGGGCAGCCCTGTCCAACGCACTGGCGGCCAATTGCACGACAAGAGCCGCGTCCTCTGACCTCCCTTGATCGATGAGCCTGTTGGCGCGCTTGATGTAGGTCCGAGGACGAGAACGGTAGACCCGGTTGTGGAGTCTCCTCTTCTCGCTCTGTCTGAGTCTCTTCTTCGCGGACGCTGTAGCTGGCAATCTCTATGCTCCTTTCGCGGTTTGTGTCGATGTCATAATCATACATCCTCTGCGATGGTTTGTCCAGCTTTACATCGGTCCAAGACCATGGTATAATCTCGTGTGTTCTAGAGCGTTGACTGCTCGGAGGCGCTGCACAATGAAGAAGGAGACACAACTCGATACCCTCACCTTGAGGTACTGGCAGGATTTCGAGTTGGCTGCTGAAGGCTTGGAGTATCTGTCGGAACTGCTCATCGAGGAGGAAGCTCCGCTGACGGTTGAGGATCTCGCCCGACGGTTGATCCAGAAACGTCTTGACGACGAGAAGGCCGTTTGGGAGGACAGGGAGGCAAAGGGCCGCGTCTATCAGCCGCGAGAGGCGTATGCAGAGGGTGATCGCCTTGTCTTCTCTGTACTGGGAGATGCCGCCGGGACCGTTCTGGGCGTGCGCTCCGGACGGAATCCCGAATGGGAGTCTTTCCAGGTTATCAGGGTGAGAATGGACGGAGACGGTGAGGTTAGGGAATTCGCCTCCAACCTCTCTCGTCCCCATGCGCTGAACTTCATTCAGATCGATCAGGGTCAAGACCTCAGTCTGGATGACCTGGACGTCGTTGCCGCGACTCTGTTCGACAGGTACGGGCAGTACGTGACCCCATTGTTGCTGGCCGGCCTACGCGAGAGCACGGAGTTTGTCAACTTCGGTGACGAGTGGTTTCTCAAGGGGTTCCTGCTGCCTATTGAGGAAGGCCACCTCAACCTGGCTGAAGCAGTCTTGGATCTGGCGGCCGGCTTCTCCGCGGCGCAGGACATACTGAGTGTGCTGGAGATGCCCGCTGAGACCAGTCAGGCCGTTCAGATGTTCTCCCTCAATCATGCGCTGGCATCTGACAGTGAGGGTAGGTTCAAGTTCGCCGGAACAAAGTGGGCGACGGAATGGTGCCTTCCCCGGGTTGCAGAAAGGAAGGCCTTGCGCTTCGAACGGGGACCGGCAAGCGTTTCCCTCGACCACATTCTCGACGACGTGGTCGAGATAGTACCAGATAGCGCCGCAGAACCCGAACCCGAGGGAGATGTGCAGACTTGGTCTCACGTCCTGACCTTCTATGACTGGTACTGGGGCCACCTGCCGTACGATGTGCGCGCGAAGGCCCTTCTCGTTGAACCGCTTCTCGAAGATCAATCGTGCACCAGGTTGCATTTGCGTCCTTCAGCGGGCGGTGATCCTTTCCCCATAGTGGTGTACTACCCGTCGGATCGTCAGTTGGGATGGTGGGGAAGCGCAGAACTGAGAGACTTCTTCGGCAGCCACGAACTGGCACCGGGGGCGACAATAAGGGTTCGGCGCACCAGTTCTTCGGATACAATGGGCATCTACGAGATTGACTACCTCCCGGGGCCGAACTCCAAGATGGAGATGCTGGATTACGAAGAGGGCGGCCAGCCCGTCTTTCGCAGGCTCAGTCTCAGATGCCATGTGGACGAAGAGATGAGTTTGCCCCGATCACGCTTCAGCGCCCTTGAGGCACTCAGCCTCCTGGACGAGAGCAGGCGGCGAGTGACCTCGCTGCTGCTGAAGACCGCCTTCCAGCGGGTCGGGGAGAAGCTCTTGCGCGGACCGGGAATAGTCCACCGGGCAAACTTCAGCGATCTCTACGTAGCCACCAACATCGAGAGGCCTTTGCCCGCTACCATCCTGGAAGCCATCTTCCGGCAAGAAGTGCATCCATGCTTCTACATCGATGCAGACGGCTACTACGTGCGTGACCCCGCCAAGAGTGATGTGCAGGTGAACAGGGCTAGGCTGACGTGGAATGAGGCCATCTTGGACTCACGGAGTCCGAAACCTTAGAGAGGAGTCACTAGTGGCCAAGTTGGTGCATCCTGACATCAATACTAAGTTCGGCATCGACTACAGGTGGTGGACGGATGAAGGCCACGATATTCGTGTTCTGATCCGCGAGCAACTGTGCCCCGAGTGTGTTGCCAAGTTCCGGGACTACCCGGATACTCAGGACATTGACTGGGTGGACCCCGGCACGGGAGAGGTCACCGTAGTGGATGGGCTCAGGTACTGTCTGCGCGAGTGCTGCAGCCGGAAAGACGACTATGTGACTCGTGCTACTCCAGTAGCCGCTGCGGTCTTCAGGATCCTGGTAGCGGACGGCGACACCCCCATGTCGGCCGCGGAGATTCACGAGAGAATCGGCAAGAGTGATCCCAAGACCGTGCTACGAATCCTACTGGGACAGGATATGCGAACCCACTATGGTGTTAGACCCATCCTCGGGTAGCGAACGACGTGGTGAGGGAGGGAGCCGCAGCGTTTCGTCTGACTAGCGAACAGCGGCTCCCTTTTGTGCACCATGACTAGGAGAAGACGTGCTCTGGTACCGCTACCCCCAGTGTCTGGATTCGTTTCAGAAAGAGCGGCCGCAAGCCCGTCGGACGCAGTCCATACCCAGACCCAGGCTGCCCCTTCTCGACCATTTCGCTTTTGGAGTAAGCGAAAATGTCGCGGAGGACGTACCCACCCTCCTCTGGCTCGGCCACTTCCGTCAGGCTGATGACCACCGAACCACCATCCCGCGCCTTGCCCAACTGGACGACGAGTTGAAGCGCAGTGGACAGAATAGGTCTGGCGAGTGTCGGGTCCGAGCCCTCCCCGTGTTTGCTCACCAGATTCTCCAGCGTGAGAAGTGCCTCCCTGGCGGATGCAGCGACCATGGAGAACAAGACACCATCCGTGGCGAGCAGAAGCTGCAACAGAGGTACAGCCTCCGCGCCTTCCACTTGATCCAGTATCAAACCCATGGGATGCATCTTGGGCACCAGTGTGAGAAGATAACGGCGGGTGATGCCGGGTCCGTTGTCTTCTGGCATCAGGTGGGCTCTGAGAGAAGTGATCCCAGCACGCTCCAGGGACGGTTCGTCGGGATTCTGGATGGCCAGGATCTGCCCGTCGCCAGCCATGTGGGGAACCAGGCCGTGGAGAAGCGCTCTCTTCCCGCTTCCCGCCGGGCCACAGAGAGCCAGATTCAGCCTGGCCGTGAGGCATATCTCCAGGAACTCGAGAGCACGAACTGTGAGAATGCCCCTTCGGACCAGGCTGTCGGCGTCAAGCGAGCTCGTGCGCGAGGGGTGGCTTTCGCCAACACCATTTGCGTGCGCGATCACACCGAAGTCTAACACAACCGCATCGAGGGCGCAATGCGAGAAGACCACCCTCGGCCCGGGCCTACGGTCCGACTCTCGATCCAGACTCACTGGGGCTGACCTATGGATGAGGAACGCAAGACTCAACTGGCTCGCGCCGCCGCCCTGGTGATTGGGGCATATGTCCTGAGTCGGGTCCTTGGCCTGGGTCGCGAGATCATCATCGGCAGGGAGTTCGGAACTACGCGGGAGCTGGATGTGTATCTGACTGCGTTCCGCATCCCCGATTTGATCTTCCAGTTAATAGCGGGCGGCGCTCTGGGCTCCGCGTTCATCCCTACTTTCACTGGCTATCTGGCGCACAGCCGCGAGACCGATGCCTGGCGACTGGCGAGTTCCATCGTGAATCTGGTGCTAGTGGTCCTTACAGCATCTGCCGTCCTTGCTGCTCTGTTGGCTCCGTGGCTGGTTAGCGGCATAGCCCCTGGTTTCACCCCTGAGGAACGGGCTCTGACAGTGCAACTGATGCGCACGATGCTGGTGTCGCCCGTGGTTTTCGGCGTCAGCGGCGTGGTGATGGGCATCCTCAACTCCTACCAGCATTTTCTCCTGCCTGCCCTGGCGCCGGCGGTCTACAACCTCTGCATCATTGGTGGAGCCGCCCTCCTCGCTCCGAGGATGGGCGTGTTCGGACTGGCAGCTGGCGTCGTAGCTGGTTCTTTCATGCACTTGGCGATCCAGATTCCACAGCTTGTGCGCCAGGGTGCGTCCTATCGACCAGTGATCGATCTGGCCCATCCAGGCGTGCGTGAGGTCGGGCGCTTGATGCTACCTCGCGTGCTGGGCCTTGCCACGGTGCAGGTCAATTTCGTGGTGAACACGTTCCTGGCCTCAAGGCTCCTCGAGGGCAGTCTGGCGGCCCTCAACTATGCCTGGCTGCTGATGCTACTGCCACAGGGCATCTTCGCCATGGGGATTGCCACTGCAGTGTTCCCCACATTCTCTGACCTGGCAGCCAGGGGAAGAAGAGAGGAGCTTCGCTCCACGTTGTCCGGGACCCTTCGACTCATACTATTCCTGTCCATCCCATCGGCCGTGGCGTTGATCGTCCTGCGCGAGCCGCTGGTTCGATTGCTGCTCGAAAGAGGCCGCTTTGACCCGTCATCGACCCAGGCAGTTGCCTGGGCACTCCAGTTCTATGCGCTGGGACTGGTGGCTCACTCCGCCCTGGAAATCCTCACCCGCGGGTTCTACTCCATGCACGACACGCGCACACCTGTGGCCATAGGCGTCGGTGCCATGATTCTTAACATTATACTCAGCTTGGTTCTGATCGAACCCCTGCGGCACGGGGGCCTGGCACTTGCCAACTCGTTGGCCACCATCGTCGAGACAGTGCTCCTGCTGATGATTATCCGTGGCCGGCTGGGCGGCTTTGACAACAGCACACTGGTGCGCTCGGCGGCGAAGACAGGGTTGGCTGCCACGGTGATGGGTGTCGCAATCCTCTGGTTCACGACATGGACCGCAACGAGTTCCACCTTGCTGCAAGTCGGCGGCGCGGTGATCATGGGAGGTATTCTCTTCCTGGCCGTCTCCGTCACGACCGGCTCCGAGGAACTGCGCGCCCTGAGGTCGGTTGTAAAGAGAAAGCGCGCGCCAAGCCCCAGGCAGTGACCCAGGGCGGGTCGGTGGTCGCTTTGCTTCTCTGGGGATGCTTCGGGCGGGCCGGGGTCGAGGTCAGGCTCGGTGGCGCGCGGTGCCGTCGGGAGCCAACAGGGCTTTCAGGATGATCGAGGCGGCCGTCTTGTCCAGCGGTTCGTTGTTGTTGCCGCACTTGGGGCTGTGGATGCAGGAAGGACAGCCTGTCTCACAAGGGCATTCCTCAACCGTGCGGAG
>Ga0315274_10009052_pt1 | contig 14410 bp, 9 predicted proteins | sample YL17G02_20_MG_FD_203700 | JGI IMG/M metagenome (GOLD analysis project Ga0315274, IMG submission 203700) | Sediment microbial communities from Yellowstone Lake, YNP, Wyoming, USA - YL17G02_20 | ecosystem: Environmental > Aquatic > Freshwater > Lake > Sediment | place: USA: Wyoming | collected... | reverse complement strand
GGCCGCTGCGCCAGGCATGGTCAGACGCGGCGGACCTGTCGGCCAAGGTGCACATCACCTACATGGAACGGACCTTCAGCTCCGTACTCTCACAGGCTCCACCGATGTACGACGACCTGTGGGTGGGCGGCAAGTGCATGTACAAGCTGGAGCCGGTGGTCGCCGACGGCGGGGAGCTGATCATCTATGGCTCGCACATCAGGGAGATATCACACACGCACGGGAAGATCATCCGGCAGATCGGCTACCACGTGCGGGACTACTACCTGGGCCAATGGGACAAGTTCAGGAAGTACCCCTGGGGCATCATGGCGCATACCGCGCTGGTGCGCGGCGTCGGGACTTACGAGAACGGCGTGGAGAAGCCCCGCATCAAGGTCACGCTGGCAACCGGCATCGACGAAGCGACCTGCCGCGAGATCAGCCTGGGCTATCGCGACCCGGCCTCTATCGACATCTCGTATTGGCAAAACCACGAAGCCGAGGGCAGACTCTACGTCCCCAAGGCCGGCGAGACGCTCTACCGCCTCAAGAACCCCCCGGCCTGGCAGAAGCTGTAGACGAGTCACGAACTGCGAGTCGCGAACCCCGAGTTCCGTCATTCCCGATTGCGGATTGCGAATTCCCGCAATCGTCACCCTTCAGCGGGTTGTTCCACAGCATTTCTTGTACTTCCTGCCCGATCCGCAGGGGCAGGGGTCGTTGCGGTTGGGCGTTGCGGCGGCGCGGATCGGATCAACCTTGGGCGTCTCCTTCAGCAACTTCTGCTCGGCCTGGACGTCCTCTTTCCGTCGCCGCTTCTTGTCCAGCTCTTGGAGCTTCCGTTGCTTCTCGCGCTTGGCGAAACGTTCAGACATCGGGTCGGTGGGCATACGCACAGTCCCTCTCGTAAGCGGCCCTCGCCGCCTGGCACTCGCTGGTCAGGCGGCTTCTCTGCCGCAGCATTTCTTGAATTTCTTGCCCGATCCGCACGGGCATGGGTCGTTGCGTCCGACGCGTGGCGCGTTGCGGATGATGGTGGCGACCTTCTGGCCGCCGCTTTCCGCCATCGCTTCCCGGACCTCCTGGGCGAAGTGATCGTACCCAGCCAGTTGCTCGTGCACCACGTTGGAGATGCGGTAGCGGCTGGTCATCTCCATGCCCGCGGCCAGGCGGACTCTGAAGATCATCTCGGTGACGTGGTCGCGGGCCTCGGCCTGCATTTCCTCAAAGAGCCTGGCCCCCTCGCGCTTGAAGGCCACGCGCGGGTCCTGCTCGGCGAAGCTGCGAAGCCCGATGCCGCTCTTGAGGTGGTCCATCGCCAGCAGGTGGTCGATCCAGGCCGCGTCGTAGATTTGCAGCAGGACGAACCGCTCCAGCTCGGTCATCTCGCGGCGGAGGAAGGCCCTTCCGACGCGGAGCAGCTTGCCGAAGACGTCGGAATCGAAGTCGCCGGCGGAAAGGTCCGTATCGAACCGCCGCCTGGCAAACTCGATCGCCGCGTCAACGTCGGGCGAACCGCCGAGGCCCCGCCGGATGGCCTGTTCGAGCTTGCCGTCGGAGGCCCAGTCCTCCGAGAGCTTCACCAGTCGGCTTCGGACGTCCTCGATGCGCTCCCCATGGAGCGCCTCGACGGTCAGGCCGGCGTCGAATCTGCGGTTGGCCCAGGCGACGAGACTGGCCAGCGCGTAGACGTTATCCGTGCCGCCCTGGGCGACGGTCATGTCCAGGGCATATTCCACCGGGTATTCGATCTCCCGCCGCCCATATGCCGCCGCAGCCTTGTGCTCCAGCACCGACCGGGCCGCCTCAAGCTCCCCGGCAAGCTCATCGGGCGTCAGGTCTATGCCGAACTTGTTCCGCGCCCACTCGGCCAGCGATTCCCGCGGGAACTCCGGAGGCAGAAACTCGGCCAGCGGCGAGAGGTCGAACCGGTCGATCTTCTCGCCCGCCGCCTCCGCCAGCGCCGTGTCCACCTCGCGGGGGGTCATCTTGCGAAGCTGGTTCTGCGAGAGGTTGACGTTGAAGCGGCTCATCGCCCAACTGCTCAGCCCGCGCAGGTCCCAGTCCTTGGGATCGGCCTGCTCATCCATGTACTCGCCAAGCGTCATGGATATGGACGAGGACGCCTCCTCCTTGGCCCGTTGGCGGAGGTCGTTGGCCAGATCGTGCAGGTCCTCGGGACTGGCGGCGCGAACCTGATCGTCGCGGATGGGCACCTGGAGGTTCTGCCTGGCCCATTCGGCGACGCACCGCCGGGGGTAGGCGCCGTCCAGATAGTCCTGGCAGGCCTCGGAGATGGACTGGCGGATCATGTCCATCACCATGCCTTCCAGGCCGCTTCCTTCGAGGATCTTCTGGCGGCGCGAGTAGAAGGTCCTTCGCTGGTAGTCCATCACCTCGTCGGTTTCCAGCAGGTTCTTGCGTATTTCGAAGTTGCGTTCCTCGACCTTCTTCTGCGCCCTGGCGATTCCCTTGGAGACCCGCCGGTCCTCGATGGCCATGTCTCCCTGTAGGCCCAGCCAGCCGAGGACCTTCAGCGTCCACTCCCCGGCGAAGATGGCCATCAGGTCGTCCCGCAGGGACAGGAAGAAGCGGCTGCTGCCGGGATCGCCCTGGCGGCCGGAACGCCCGCGAAGCTGGTTGTCGATCCGCCGCGCCTCGTGGCGCTCCGTGCCGACGATGTGCAGCCCGCAGGGGACCTCCCTGCGACAGTCCGTCCGCCCGCGCAAAGGGAACTCGCCGTCGCTGCGGCCGTCAGAGTTCCGGGTCTTGAAGCAATGGGCGCAGAGGCCGTCGTACTGCGGACAATAGAGGCAGCACTTGGTCGAGCCGGGAGGGAACAAGTCCTCGCTCGCCACGCCCAGCCGCTTGAGTTCCTCCGGCGTGGGGACCTTGCACTTCTCGTACACCACGCCGGGGCCGAGTTTGATGTCCGTGCCGCGCCCGGCCATGTTGGTGGCGATCGTGACGTTCCCGACCATCCTCTTGGCCCCCGGCTTCAGCGCCCGCAACTGCCCGGCCAAGGCCACGATCTCCGCCTCGCGGGCCGCGTGCTCCAGGCGGGCGTTCAGCACCTCATGCTCGACGCCGTGCCGCCGCTTGAGCATCTCGGAGATCTTCTCGGACTTCTCGATGCTGGTCGTGCCCACCAGCACAGGCCGAGGGTGCGTCTGGTGGTACGCGACGCTGTGTATCTCCTCCACAAGCGCGTCGTACTTGGCCTCCGCTTCGGCGTAAATCCGGTCGTCGTGGTCCACGCGATTTACCGGCCGATGCGTCGGAACCGAGGCGATGTCCATCTTGTAGATCTTCATGAACTCGGCCGCCTCGGTCATCGCCGTGCCGGTCATGCCCGCCAGCTTCCTGTAGAGCTTGAAGTAGTTCTGGAAGGTGATCGTCGCCATCGTCTGGCTTTCTTCCTTGATCTGCACGTGTTCCTTGGCCTCGACGGCCTGGTGCAGGCCGTCAGCCCACTGGCGCCCGTGCAGCATGCGCCCGGTGAACTCGTCGACGATGATGACGGAACCTTCCTGGACGACGTAGTCCGTGTCGCGCTCGTAGACCAAGTGCGCCCGCAGCGACTGCTCCATCAGGTGCGGCCACTCCATGTTGGCCCCCACGTAGAAGCTGCCCACCCCGGCTATCTCCTGCGCCAGGGTGACGCCCTCGTGGGTCATGTGGACCGACTTCTTGTCCAGCTCGATCTTGTAGTGCTCGGTCTCGCGGGCGAGCCGCTGCTCGGCGTCGGTGAGGTCCGCTTGGGCCTGGCGGAGACGCTTGGCGATCTCCCCGGCCTGCTCGCCGCCGCCCTTGGATTCCTCCCCCACAAGCGCCTTGATCTGCCGCTTCAGCGCCTCGACTCGCTTGTTGGCCCGGTCCCAGCCTGCGTTGCGTTCGATAAGCTGGCGGGCGACCGCGTCGGCCTTGCGATAGCGCTCCGTCTCCCCGTAAGCCGGGCCGGAAAGGATCAGCGGCGTCCTGGCCTCGTCGATGAGGATGTTGTCCACCTCGTCGATGATCGCGAAGTCGAGCGCCCCCTGGACCTGCTCCGCGAGAGACACCTTCGTGTTGTCGCGGAGGTAGTCAAAGCCGAACTCGTTGTTCATGCCGTAGGTCACGTCGCAGGCGTAAGCCTTCCGCCGGACCTCGGCGGCCGGACCGTAGGCGGGCATGTCCGAGCTGATGTATCCCACCGTAACGTCCAACAGCTCAAAGATCGGGCGAGCGAACTCCGCGTCGCGCTTCACCAGGTAGTCATTGGTGGTGACGAGGTGGACCTTCATGCCCTCCAGCACGGCCATGTAGATCGCGGGGTAGCAGGAGATGGTCTTGCCCTCCCCCGTGGCCTCCTCGGCGATCCAGCCGGAATCCAGCACCATCCCCGCCACGAGCTGCACGTCAAAGTGACGATGGTCGCGCGCGCGGCGCGACGCCTCGCGGACCAAAGCGAACGCCTCGGCCAGGATGTTCTGGCGGCTCTCCCCCGCCGCCAGTCGACGCTGGAACTCCGCCCGCTTGGCGCGCATCCGGTCGTCGCTCAGCGCGCGCATCTGCTTTTCCAGCGGGTTGATGCGCTCGCGGACGAACTTCATCCGGCTGCGCACAAGCCGCTCGTTTCGCGTCCCGCCGATGAGCTTGATGAGGCCTTGTTCGAGCAGTCCGAGCATTTCTGAACTACTGCGCTCCGAAGGCAGCCGCTGTGCGGCGACGCCGGACCGTCGCCTCTTAGCGAGTATCGCACAGTGGCGCTGTGTCAGTCAAGTTCGCCGCTTTCGTGCAAATGTGCCACCTGTGAGGATCCAGTAGTGGTGTAATTACTCAAACTGACCGATTTCAGGTGGACCGATGGTGACTTGTGCAAAAGAAAAGCGGCTGTTCGTGCCGATAAGACTTGTGCCAACAAGAGCTTATCGAAGGAACCGCCGCATGATTACCATCGGCTACATCCCGCGAAAAATCAAGGGATTTTTCAAGCCACTGGAAACTCACTTCGCCGGCCCGGCTTGGAGGCACTTTTGGCAGTTGGTCTTGGCCATCACCATCGGCCATTGCTCCACCGTCGAACGCCTGGTCAAGTTGCTCCGCAACTCCACGCATCGGACCAACCACGGCGAGTTCCTGTGGCGGAGCGTCTGGGGCGAGTCGGGCGTCCTCCAGCAGATCGCCCTGGACACGCTGCGGCGGTTGCATCCCCGGAGGGGCCTTCGGCGTAAGGATGCCGGCAAGCCCTTGGGGCCTCTGAGCAGGTGTTATCTGATCATCGACGAGACCCAGACGCTCAAGCGGGCCAGGAAGATGGCCGGGGTGCGGAAGCTCTACCATCACGCCACCGGCAAGTACGGAAGTGGCCACACGATGGTCAAGGTCTGCCTGCACTATCGCGGGGTGACGATCCCCTGGGCCACTGCCCTGTGCCTGCGCGAGGACGCCGCAAACAAGGAAGGGCTGGCGTTCCTCAAGCAGACCCAACTGGCCGCATATGCGATCCACAACGCTGCCTTGCCCAAGGGACTGAACGTCACGGTGCTCTTTGACGCCTACTACCTCTGCGACGTGGTCGCCGACGCGTGCGCCGCGCGCGGCTGGCATTACATCGGCGTGGGCAAGGGCAACCGGAACTTGGTGATCGACGGGATCAGGCACAAGCTGGATCGGTACGGCCGTAACGTCCTGGGGCGCGATGGGCGCTGGTACGGAATCGACGGCCTGCGCAGGGGCGGAGTGTACCGCCTGGCCCAGCGAATCGGGCAGATGAAGAAGTTGGGCCAGGTGAAGGTGGTCTTCTCCCGCCGTCGGGATGAACGGAAGATCGTGGCCCTGGTCACCGACGACCTGGGAGCGTCGATGCGAGATGTCGTGGCCGATTATCTGAAGCGATGGGCGATTGAACTGCTGATCAAGGACGAGAAACAGCAACTGGGGCTGGGCGATTACCGCGTCCTGCGATACCAGGCCGTGCTTCGCCACCTGCACTTGGTGGACATCGCCTACGCCTGCCTGACCCGCCTGGCCATTGACGACCTGTCCAAACGACGGTCCGGCCAGGATGAACAAGGCCAACGCAAGAATGACAAAGTGCTGCGACTGCCCCCGATCAGCCAACTCAAGGCCCGGATGCGTCAGATCGTCTGGCTGGAGGCGGTCGAAGACGTCGTCAAGCACAGCCATGAGAAACCCGTCCTCCGCCGCCTCGAAAAACTCCTGGCGGCGTGAAATCGGTCAGTTTGAGTAAGGTACTTGTCAAAGGGGCCGGAGAACGCTTGCAGGAATGCCTATCTGGGGATATCATGCTGCTTTGTCTGAGGGGCGCCCACATTCCGGTGCCATCGGAGGTCTACCAGCTTGGTAGTTGTAGCTTCCGGGGAGGAGATGTGGGCGCAGAGGGACGGGTTGCCCGCCTGTTCGATGACCCTGGCGTCTACGTGACGGTGCGCGAGCAATGGTCACCGCGGGATGGCGGCCGTCTTTTGCTGTTGGCTCCCCGACGTGATGGCCGGAGACGGCCGGTGCGCCTTGGCGTGGGCCTGCCGGAACTCGTTCCAGGATTCTCCGCCAGCTCGCTGAGCCTCGCGGTCCTCTTCTCGATGGGCCCACCAGGTCTCCTGAACGGCCGTCAGGCGCCTCATGGGCTACCGTCGAGCTGCGGGACGGTTCCGACAACCCCGTAGTCACCAATTCCTGGCTTGAAAGCCCCACCGCGGAGTTCACGACCGCTTACTTCACCAGGCAATGGGCAAATGGCGACGGGGCAACAATCCATCAGGCGTTTCAGGGTCCCCAAGAGCTTGGACCCATCGGCCCCCTCCCGGCAGGAGTCTACTACGTCCGAGTCTCCTGCCCTGACAGCTACACGCTACAGATCCTCGAGAACGCACAAGTGGTCAGGCAGGTTCCCGAGTTCGACTCGCCGAAAGATATTGCATCTTTGCCAGTGGTCGTGGGGGAACTGGCGGCGGGTTACTGGCGCCGTTTCTCGGTCTTCGCCGGAGCCGGAGACAGCCTGTCCATCTCCACCTGCATTCCGGCCACATGTGGCGACAACACCCTGGCGATTGCCGTCGGCCTGCGTGATTCAAAATGGAACTTCCTGGCCGACACCGAGGTTACCCCTGGGCAGCCTCAGCAGTTGCAGTGTCAGGTGCCGGAGGACGGCGTTTACACCGTCGACGTCAGGGGCTTGTCTGGAACCGGCCTGCACCTGTCGGGCGTGACAGGGCTGACCGCTCTGTTGCCCTTCCGCATCGTTAGCACGAGTCCGGGGGACAAGGGTTCGCTGGAGCGAGAAGCGTTGTCACAGGTGCGGTTCGAATTCTCCAGCCCTGTCTGGCTGCCCAGTGTCCACCCCTTGGCCTTGAAGATCGGCGGCGTCGAGGCATTGTCGGCCTCGGGCGCCGGCAATGTCGTCAAGGGGGACGACCTGCGCGACACATTGATGAAGATTCTCGAGAATGAAGATGCGAAACATGTCGAGGCATTCTTCCCCGTTTATGATGTGTTGATCATTGTCGCTCCGCACCGCCGATCAGTTGGATTCGCCACTCTTGAGCGGGCATTGCCCGCCGTCTTCAAGCCGCTTGGACGTGGGTGACAATAGCTGCTTGTCGCGGTTTGGTTCCTCTTGTACCTTACGTTTGAAAGGCAACGGGGACGCCCAAAGACTTTCGATCCTGTGGCACCGTTGATAGGATCCGATCTCGCGGTGGCGTGTGGAACCCACCGCACAGAATGGGCGAATATGACGTCGCTTGGCGTGTCCGCGCCGAGTTGCCGTGGAAAATGGCACACTTCGACACGGACTGATAGAACAACCAAGATTGCAGGCTTCACGTCGGTGGACCGACAGGTGTCAGATCGATTGTTGCCACTCCAAGGTCGGTTGTCGGATCGAAGGTAATGTGAAAGAAGCTCTCGGCCTTGTCTTCTGCGTGAGGGCGGATACGCAATGTTCCAGTCTGAATGGACCCTTCTTGTCTGCCATCCAAGATGGTTGCCTCTTTCAATCCATAGTAGACCCCCCCGGCTATGTGACCCATGTGAGATTCACATGGCTCGCGGTGACCATCAGCGAACATCAACTCAGCCCATGGAGGGCCGGATTCCTGCCGATCCTTGGAAGGCCGCCACCGGCGATTGCGTCGGATGAGCAGCTTGCCAGCGCCCTTGGCCAGGCCCACCGTCACCAGTTTACCAACCCACGTCCACTGAAAGATGTACGGGTCTGGGTGATACTTCCCCTCGTTCAACCATTGGCAAGCCCAGGGAAGGGTCTTGTCCAGAATGCCAAACTTCTCTCCATCCTCGACGAGGGTCACGACGGGAATTGGAAACAGATCCGGATGCTTCCTCATGCCGTCCGAGAGGCACTTGCCGTCCTTCAATACGGTAGTGGTGATGTCAGCTATTGCATCTCTGACGGCCGCCGTCTTGGCCCGATCGTGACAAACCCTCAAGCCGGTCCCGATGGTCTGTCCCTCGCTCAACATGTGGGAAAAATGCAGCAGAAACTCGAGGCGGTCTCTGACGATCTCTGGGTCTGGTGCGTTGTGACGGAGCGTATCACTTACCATGGAAGCCAACCTCTCTTTCAGCCGTTTCCGCGAGGCCGCCAGATGGTTGTTGACTGTGCTGGGCGGCACCTCCAGAAAGTCGGCGATGTCCTTCTGTGAGTACCCATTGATGTAGAACAACGTCGTTACTTGGCGCTGGGCATCGGTAAGCTGTGCGATGGCCGCCAGGATGCCGTCGTGCATTTCTCGTTTCTGAGCCACTTCATCAGGCCGGTTAGTTCTGGTGGCAACGTCACTGGCGGCGGTCAGCGGCTTGGCGGATAACTGTCTTCGCCGCGTCATGGAATCACACGCCGTTTGGACAATCCGCCGAAGCCAACCAGGGAATGATTCCGGATGCTCCAGGCTGGCAAGCCTTTGGTAGGCAGTCATGAACGCATTTTGGGTCGCGTCCTCAGCCATGTGGAAATCACCCAGGATCGTGTAGGCATAGCCAAACGCCATATCCTGGAACCGCCGCACCAACTCGCCGAACGCACTAACGCGGTCCTCGTGACCGGCTGCCGAAACAGCCCGGATGACCATATTACCGATTTCTTCCACGTACGTTCTCAGCTAGCTGAAGGCCTTCACCTCATATGACGCACCCAACCAGCGGTATCTTTGCAGAAAAGCGATGGAAACTCAAAAAAGGATGCAATTGTGTATCCGCCGGATCGCCTCAGCCAGCAGCGGGGCGAGGGAGACCACCTGCACCTTGGGCGAAAGCTTCACCGGCTGGCCTTCGACTGTGTCAGTGGCCAGCATTCGCCGGATCGGGCTGGCGTCGAGACGGTCCATGCACTCCTGCGTGAATACGCCGTGGGTGATCGTGGCCAGGACGTCCGTCGCGCCGCGACATGTTCCCGCCTCTGGTGGAACTGGCAAGCTCAAAATCCTGTGCCAGTCCAGAGATCTTTGTCAAGGCGCAGTCGCTGGTCCCCGTCTTGAACCCGACAGATTCTCACTCGACAACCCTGTCCGTGCGACCGCCTTTCTCTCGACCGAACGTTATTGACGTTCGCAAGGCGGATGCGAAACTGCGATGTTGGACGAAGACCGCGTCAAGGCGACCTCGGAGCAGGTGAGCTGATGGCACTCCAGGGATCGAACAAGGTATGGGGATGCACCGTGTGCGGCTACGCCCATCGCGGACCGATTGCGCCGAAATCCTGCCCGGTCTGCTGCGCTGCGCAGGCGGCCAGCATCGGCGAGAGGGAAGCCGACGCTCTTCGAGAATACCCCGAGTCAGGCGGCAGAGACAACGGATGTCCGTGGACGGTCCTGACCCGCAACGGTTCATGGCATGCGCGCCGCTGAATCGCTCGCATCGGAAGCCGTTGGGCAAGCGGCAGGCGGCGCCTTCGGAAGCCGCGCCACAAAGCTGGCGTTCCACTGGCGAGCCGTCACCAGTGACGCCGGGTACGCCGCAACGAACCTCTTGGCGCCGATAGTCAAGTGCGTGCCATCGCAGCCATACGTGCCCATCTCCGATTGCCAGGGAACCTGATGCAGCTTGTCGTAAACCTCCTGGCTGGCTGATCGGGAGGCCTGGCTTGCAGTCGGCCCGTCTGCATGCGACTTCCGCGGATCGGTGAATCCTAGGTTTCCCGCCGAGACGCGCGTGGGATTGCGCGTAAATACGCGCGCGGCACATGCGGAACCGGTCGTCCTGACGGTGACTACTCTTGATGAAAGAGTAGATACTCTCGCCGGTTCCCGGGTGGTCCACATCACAAGCTGCAACTGTTCGCCTTGGCGTACAATCTGGGCAACTTCCTGTGAAGGCTGGCTCTGCCCAGCACCATCAAGCACTGGTCCTTGACGACGCCTTGCGAGAAGTTGATCAAGATCGGAGCCAAGGTGGTCTCGACAGCCCGATACGTGATCTTCCAGATGGCGGAGGTTGCTATCCCTCGTGGGTTGTTCCGGGCGATCCTGGAGCGGATTCGACGGCTGCGGTTGCCCGAGGCGGTGCCAAGATGACGGCAGGAGCGAGCGAAATCGACGGGAAAGGCGGGGCGCAACGGAGGTGGTCTGTCTGCATCAGGCCGAAAAGCCGTCTTGGCGGCCGCGGATCCCGTAAATACAGCCCCGGCGACAGGCAGAACCCAAGGCTTCCGGCCTGAGACAGGCTTGCACGATCATGGAAACGAGAGATAATCAGACTGGACAGGCCCGCGGTGGCCGCAGGTCAAGGTCACATGGGAAATCGGATGACTGCTACGAATTCAGTTTGAGAAACGATCATGAAACTTCGAGCCTCTTATTACCAACAGTTTGACGCCGACCTTTCGCTGGAAGTGCCGGCCGAGGGTTATGGCGGTTGGCAACAGTCGCAGATTGAGATCTCACGGGAGCACACAGCCCTGGTGGTCATGCACGCTTGGGAGTTTGCCACCCCCACGGACTACCCAGGCTGGCATCGCTGCGTGGAGTTCATCCCCCGGGCCCAGCGGATCTGCCGCGAGGTCTTGCCCCGGATACTGGCTGCTGCGCGGCGGGCGAGGTTCAGGATTTTCCACGTAGCCGGTGGGGCGGACTACTATAAGAAGTACCCGGGGTACCAGTTCACCGAATCGATCTCCGCCCTGGAGCCCCCGATGGACCAAGTGGCTTCCGACCCGGTTCTCGATCGCTTACACCGGTTCCGTGGTGAGCGAGTGTTCGTCGGGCGGCACAATGAGGAAGATGTCGCTCGCGGCTTCGCCAAGGTTGATTTTCCCGCGGAGGCCCGTCCGCTGGACCAGGAGCCGATCGCCGCAACCAGCCGACAGTTGTTCGCCCTGTGCCGCCGCGACGGTGTCAATCATCTCATATATACCGGTTTTGCCATCGACGGTTGTGTGCTGATCTCTCCCGGCGGCATGGTCGACATGTGTCGCCACGGCGTGATGTGCTCCACCATTCGTCAAGCGGTGACCGCCATCGAGAATAAGGAGACAGCCCGCCAGGAACTGGCCAAACAGCTCGCCCTGTGGCGCGTGGCTCTGCTGTACGGCTTCGTTTTCGACGTGGATGATTTCATCGCGGCGTTGTGAACGCTGGCCCGGAGGGCGCGTTGGAGTCTGCCCCCGGTAAGATTGTCTTCGAGAATCGGCGCCACGGGACGAATGGACTGGAATCACATGGATCAAGCTACCTGGGAGTGCACTGAAATGATCAGTTACCGTACGATTATGCTCCTGTCTGTGCTCCTGTCGGTGATCGGAACGCAGAATGTCCTGAAAGGACAGACAATGACGCTGTACTTGGTTGGAAGGCCCTGCCTGGCCAAGAACATATTGGCCGGCGTGACCGTGACGGACCGAGCCACCGGGCACGAGTTGTTCATCATAACCAATTCCAGTGAGGGATCCGGGCTGGAACTGTTTGTGATCGACGTCGAGCAGAACACTGCCCGCGTCATCAAGGCCCCGGCCGGCCAAGGCTCCTGGGCCATTCGTGAGGTACCGGGCGATCGCCTGATCATCGGCACCTATTATGACGGGACATTCCTGGTCTTCGATCCGGTCAAGATGGAGTTTACGCACTCGGTCAAAGTGCCCGGTGAGGAGTATATCTGGAATCTGACGCTGGGAGGAGACGGTCGTGCTTATGGAGGCACGTATCCCGGTGGCAAGCTCATCGCGCTGGACCTGGACACCTACGCCATCGAAGACTGCGGCAATCCCGCGCCGCCCAACATGTATCTGACGGGTCTGTCCACGCTGGGCGACGGGCGCATCATCGGCAACTTTGGTTACGAAAAGCCCGTGACGATGATCTACGACATCGCCGGGAAGAAGTTTCAGCCGGCTCCCGACCACGCCAAGGGGACATTTGGATTGCGGTGGGGCGACGCCTGGCTGGCGGGCAGCGGTGCCTTCGGCGGTGGCGATCTCGCGCCGGTGGCGCCTTATCCGGCGCCCGTGCCCCCGGCGGAGAAGGGAGCTTGGTATATAGACGTGCCCGCCTGCACGGCCGATACGCTGTGCATGCGGCAGGGCAATGCTATCTACCTTGCGCGCAAGGGCCAGCCCGAGGCCGAGCTGCTGGCAGAACTTGATCCGCGGGGCGGTCGCCTGCTGGCAGGGTCGCGCCATGGTGCGGTGATGGGCATTCGAGGCCAGGACTACTTCGTGATCCGCAAAGGAGACACGTCATTACAGCTTCGTCCCATTCCGGTCACGGGAAGCCCCCGCCCGATCCACTTCCTTAAGTCCGATTCCAAGGGGCGCCTTTGGGGCGGGCCTATTTTCGGCCAGACGCTGTGCATGCTGGATCCGTCCACCGGTGAAACCCGGAACACCGGAACTGTCTGCGATGCCGGTGGAGAGGTATACGATGTCGCGATGTTTCAGGACAAGATATACACGGCATCCTATGCCGGCGGTGATATCACCGAGTATGATCCGGAGGCGCCCTGGGACCAACTCGGCAATAAGAATCCGCGCCCACTGGCAGGCTTGGGCGCTCGTGGGTACATTCGGCCGGTGGGAGGTATCAAGCTCGGTCCCGACGGACTACTCTATTCCGGATGGTGGGTGAAGTATGGGATGTATGGGGGGGCCATCGCCATAACCAATCCACAGACGGGTCAAACCGACCTGATCGAGAATCCCCTCGGCGAGCAGTCGATCGCGGGCCTGGCTGTTGACGGCAAGAGGCTCTACGTTGGCACGTCGCTTGCGGCCAATGGCCTGCCCAATAAACCTGGGGAATCGCCCCGGTTCGGCGTGATGGACCTGGAGACAAGAAAGGTCGTGTTCCGGCAGGAATTTCCAGGGGTGACATCGGTAACCGCTTTGGGGGTGGACACGAAAACGGGTTTTGTGCCGGTGTCCTTAGACGGCAGGATCATGCTGTTTGACGGTGCTGCCATGGCTTTTACCACGCAAAAACCGCTCAAGGCGCCTTCCAAAAACGACAACACCTGCATCCTGTCCGGTGATGGCAGCTTGATCTACGCTTCGTCCAAGAAGGTCGTCCGGCTGGACCTGTCCACCGGGATGAGTGAAACCCTCGCCACGGGCAAGGACGATATCAACAACGTCGCGCGCACCCCAAACGGACGGCTTTTTGTGTCCTGCGGGGCGGAGGTGTATGAGGTGAAATAAGGCGCGACTTGGATCGTCCCCATCGAAGGAACTCACTTCACTAGAACTGGTTTCATAACTGCCTCAGCGCGATGATGAGGCAAGCCATATGGAAGAACGCACTGTAGATCGTCACTCTGCGGCCATACCACGTTGCCAGGCGGCGGAAGTTTTGGAGCCAGCCGATCGAGCGTTCCACCGTCCAACGCCGCTTGCATCTCCGCATTTGGCGCCCGTCGTAACATGGCCATTGCCTCTTGCTCCTGCGGCACGGAGGGCGACTAGGTCGACCCCGCGCCAGGCCAGGCGACTCCGCACCGCGTCGCTTTCGTAGCCCTTGTCGGCAATAATCTACCGGGGATTCTTCCGCGGCACTGCAATGTCCTCGATCGCCCGCTCCAGCAACGCTGCTTCCGAGGGCGAAGCCGACTCCAGGCACATTCCGAGCGGATTATCCCGCCTGCCTACAGGCACTTGCCGGGCAGATAGTCCCCCGCCAGGTTGGTCTCGGGGACGAACCCGTATGCCAGGTCCGCATCCACCCTGACAGCATAGAGGCGGGCCTGCTCCAGTTCGAGGTAGAGGCGGAACGGTTTGCCGCGCAGGCTGTCCACTGTCTCGAGCACCTGTCCGTCACTGCTCCAACGCAGCGGCATGAAGTGCCCGTCGCCGGTGATGGGGATGCACTTGTCCAGCTCGAAGCCGGGAATCGGCGTGTTGTCGAACGTACGAAGCTCGGCCCGAATGCGCCCGAAGCGCCCCGCGATGGCATTGAGCAGGATCGGCCCCTTGCGGGCAAGCAGC
>Ga0315274_10009051_pt1 | contig 14411 bp, 13 predicted proteins | sample YL17G02_20_MG_FD_203700 | JGI IMG/M metagenome (GOLD analysis project Ga0315274, IMG submission 203700) | Sediment microbial communities from Yellowstone Lake, YNP, Wyoming, USA - YL17G02_20 | ecosystem: Environmental > Aquatic > Freshwater > Lake > Sediment | place: USA: Wyoming | collected... | reverse complement strand
CACCGTAGCGTCGCAGATCATCCGGTGGCCGCTGTCGAGAAGAAGGACCGTGAAAAGCTCCTGCCTCGCATCGCGCAGCGCGGGGCCGAGCCGCTGAACCACGTCTTCGGGGGATCTGACCTTTTTCTTCCGGGCCTGCGGACCGCTTGCGGTCCGCCGCCCGATCTCGAACGCGGCGAGAATCCGCGCGCCCCTCGCCCGGCCTATGCCCTTCATCTTGAGCAGCTCCCATACGCCTTTGGAGGCCAGAGCGGCGAGCCCCCCATGCTGCTGAACCAGCATCTTGGCCACGTCCACGGCCGTGACTCCGCCGGTCCCCGATCCGACAAGCAGCGCGACCAGTTCGGCGTCGGTCAGCGCCTGGGGCCCGGACTTCAGCAGTTTCTCCCTCGGCCTCTCCTCCTCGGGCCAGTCCTTGATCTTCGGGTGGTAATAGGCCGTTTCGCGGATCTTGGTTTCCATATTCAAATCTTGGAACACGGATTGAACGGATGGAACGGATTTACACGGAGTGGTATTTATTTTTATCCAATCCTTGTGAATCTGAAAATTTCGATCTATCCGCGCTCCTTATCCAATTTTTTTTAACCGGATCACCGCACCAATTTCGGATCAGACAACCCTGTACTGTCGATCCGTGCATATCCGTTATATCCGCCAAATCCGTGTTCCCTTATTTCTTTATTGACAGTTCGTGACTTCGCTCACGGCGCCCCACCGCAACCGGTGCGTCTCCTTGATCTTTTCCAGGAACGCATACGGAACCATGTGCCTGCCCATGTAATAGTTGCCGTCCCGGCCGCCGTGGCAGTCCGATCCGCCGGACATGAGCAGGCCGAGCCTTCGCGCGATGGATTTCAGCAGCTTCTGCCTTTCCTGGTAGAGGAACGGGTGCACCACCTCGAGACCATCGAGTCCGGACTTGACGAAATTCGTGATCACGGTTTCGGTGATCCCGGCGCCCGGATGGGCCAGGAAAGCGAGCCCCTTTGCCCCCGTGATGAGGCGGATCGCCTCCTCCGGGGGAAGCTTGTATTTTTCCTCATATGCGTCCGAACCGTAACCGATGTACCTCTGGAACGCCTCCTGAATCGTCTCCACGTACCCTTTCTCCAGCAGCTCCTCGGCCAGGTGCGGCCGCCCGATGCATTTCCCCCTCGCGCGTTCCTCCACGTCTTCGATCAAAATCTTCACGCCCGAGTCGTTCAGGTTCCGGATCATCTTTTCGGCGCGCTTGTGGCGTTCCTCACGGAACATTTTCAGGTAATCGGCGAGATTCCTGCACTGTGGGTTGAAATAATATCCGAGAATATGGACATCCTTGCCGTTGTACTGGCTCGAAAGCTCCACGCCCGGAACGACCTCGACTCCCGCCTTCCGTCCCTCCTCGGTCCCCTCCTCGATTCCGTCGATGGAGTCGTGGTCCACAATGCCGATCGCCGCGAGTCCCTCTATCCTGGCCCTCTGCACCATTTCAGCGGGTTTGAGCAGGCCATCCGAAAAGGAGGTGTGCACGTGCAGGTCAACCCAAAGCGTCTGGGGATCAGAATGTTCTTGATTTTCGCTCAAATTTTCCTTTTATTGGATTCCGGGATGAAAACCGCGATTCAAATCCTGTTATTGATGCTGTTCACTGCGTTGACGGCCGCGGGATGCGGCGGGAATAAAAACCGCCTTCCTCGGCACGGGATGAAATTCGCCCGGGTTTACGCGGACCTGGCGAGGATGCGCGAGCGCATCCCGCTCTCAAACACCGCATACCCCGATTCCGCCCGCGTTCTGCTAAAAAAATTTCATTACACCCCGGAGGACTTTCAAAAATCCTGCGATTATTTCAACGAGACGCCCGAACGATGGGCACTGTTTTACCGCGAAGTCCATAAAATCCTTCAGGTTAACAAATCCTCGGCAGCTGCTCGCCGCTGATCCAGTCCACGATTCTGCGGCTTCCGATCCGCGTTTTCAAAAACACTTTTCCCTTCGGCTCGGCGCTGACGCGGCCGATCACCGCCGCCTCGGTTCCGTACGGCGACGTTTTCATCGCCCGAACCAGCGCCTCGGCCTGTCCGGCCCCGGTGAACGCAACGAGCACGCCCTCGTTGGCCACGTACAGGGGATCGAAACCCAAAAGCTCGCAGGCCCCCCTGACGTCTTCGTGAACCGGTATTTCCCCCTCGTCGATTTCAATGCCGACTCCGGACTGTCCCGCGATTTCGTTCAGAACCACGCCGAGTCCGCCGCGCGTCGCATCGCGCATGGCGTGGATTCCGGGAACGCATTTCAGCGCCGATTCGACGAGACCGTTCAACGGCGCGACGTCAGAGATGACGGTATTCCGGAGTCCCAGGTCCTCGCGTGATAGGAGGACGGCCAAGCCGTGGCGTCCGATGGATCCGCTGAGCACCACGGCGTCTCCGGGTTTCGCTCCGGATCCGGAAACGGGAACCCGGCCGTTTTCGAAGATCCCGATTCCGGACGTGCTGATAAAAATACCGTCGCCCTTGCCCTTCTGGACGACCTTGGTGTCTCCGGCCACGATTCGGACGCCGGCTTCATCCGCCGCGGTCTTCATGGACCGCGTGATCCGCCGCAGGTCATCGATAGCCAGCCCCTCCTCGAGGATGAATCCCGCGCTCAAGGCCAACGGTTTCGCCCCGACCGCGGCGAGATCGTTGACCGTGCCGCACACAGCCAGCCGTCCGATGTCCCCGCCGGGAAAGAACTGCGGATCGACCACGAAAGAATCCGTCGTGAACGCGAGCCGCCCGGCCGGTACGTCCATCACGGCGCTATCGTTCAGCGGATTGAGTTCCGGATTTCCGAACTCGGGGAGGAAGATTTCCTCCACCAGCCTGTGCGAAAAACTTCCCCCGCCCCCGTGGACGAGACGAATGAAGCCGTCGGACGCGATCGCTTTGACTCCCTTTTTAAACAGTGGTCATTTTAAGTTACGAGTTTCGAGTTACGGGTTACGAGTTTCGAATTACAAGTTACAGGTTACAGGTTCATGGTTCAAGGTCAAGGTTTATGATTCAATGTTGCGTCTATGTATTTCGCATTACTTATTAGGAGCAACAAGTTACGGTTTATATCTCACTTTTCCCGAATTCCGATTCCTAAAGTACGAAGCATGATGCAAGGATCACGTCTCATGACTTCCGATTTATTATATCCGATTCCCGCAGCCCGAACTCCGGATTCCGAAACCTGAATCCCACAACTCGTAACTCGAAACTCGTAACCCGTAACTTTCAGTGCCTCACCCCGTACCGAAAGTACGCCGCGCAAGTCCCCTCCGCCGAGACCATGCACGCGCCGACCGGATTGTCCGGTGTGCAGGCACTCCCGAAAAGCCCGCATTCGGGAGGCTTGACGGCTCCCCGCAGAACGGATCCGCAGAGGCATCCGGCGGGTTCACGCGTCGGTTCGATTTCCACAGGAACGCGGAGGGCCGCGTCATGGCCGGCGAATTCGGTACGGATCTTCAATCCGCTGGCCGGAATCATCCCCATTCCCCGCCATTCGTCGTCCTTCGCTTCGAACACCTGTGAGAGGATCCCCAGCGCCTTGACATTGCCTTCCCTAGTGACGGCCCGGCTGTAGGGATTTTCAACTCGGGGACACCCTTCGGCCGCCTGCCGGACGAGCATCAGGATCGCCTGGAGGATGTCCAGTGGTTCAAACCCCGCGATGACGCATCCGATCCCATGCTTCCGGACGATGCTTTCATAAACGCCCGATCCGAGAATCGCGCTGACATGGCCGGGGCAGAGATACCCGTCGAGCCGGAGGTCGCCCTTGCTGAGCGCCTCGAGTGCGGGAGGCATTAGCTTGTGTCCGCAAAGAACCGAGTAGTTCGGCAGCCCCTGCGACCGGGCCTCGAGAATCGACACTGCAACCGTCGGAATGGTCGTTTCAAATCCGACGCCGAGGAACACCACCTGACGGCCGGGATTCTCTTTCGCGAGCGAAAGGACTTCAATCGTGGAGGCGGCGATGCGGATATCGACGCCCCTGGCGCGTTCCCGTTCGAGGCTAGAGGTGGAACCCGGAATCCGCATCATATCGCCGAACGCGCACACCAACACTTCCGGCCTGCGGGCGATGGCGATCGCATGGTCGATCCACCGGTGGGGGGTAACGCACACCGGGCATCCCGGTCCGGAGATGAGCCGCAGGTTTTCGGGAAGCAGTTCACGGATGCCGAACCGTGCGATGTTCATCGTGTGCGTGCCGCACACTTCCATGAACGTCAGCGGCCGGCCTGTCGCGGACTCACGACCCGGCATGGCCTCACGGATCGCGTCAGCCAGCAGCCGGGCGATTTTACCCCCGCGGAATTCGTCGATGAATTTCAAACCGTCAGATCCAGCTCCCTGAAAAGGGCGAGGGTCTTCTGCGCTTCGGCCTCGTCCACTTTCTGGATGGCGAAACCGGCGTGAACCAGTACGTAGTCGCCCGGAGCCGGGCTGTCCAGAAGCTGAAGCCCGACTTCACGCCTCATGCCGCCGACGTCGGCGACTCCCCGATCTCCGCGGATTTCGATCAATTTCATGGGTACAGCAAGGCACATGGCAATTGGATAGGGTTATCGGATGAGATGGTAAATCGCGATTTCATAAATGACCAGACCCTCGTAAAAAAGCACGATTCCGCCCGCGATTTCTTCGACCATGAGCAGTCCGCCGAATATTCTTCTCTTCCCGTTCAGGAACAGGAAAAGCAGCCCGAAAGCCGTAAGGAAATATTTTGACAATAGAAAGTATTCATAGCTTACGGAAAGCGCGTACCGCATCAGCGGATTGGCTTCCCACGCGCCGCGTTCGACCAGAAAAATCGTCAGACAGGCGTCCATGATGCACAGGACCAAAGTGACAAACAGGGCGAAAACGTATTTCCATGAAAAGGACGTTTGTCGGGCTTCCGATTGCTCCGATCGCCATACTTTCTTAATCATGCACCGTCCAGAGTCACTTCAAGATGTCGAAGACGCAATAAAAAGAAAGCCGGGAAGACAATTGGTACCAACAAGATATTGCCTGCAACAAGATAATAAAAACCTTGCTCGAAATCAATACGAAAATGATCAACTCCCGAATCACTTTTATTCTTTTCGTGACTACTCAGAGCGCAGATGAGGTTGACTTAATTTTACGATTTCAAGTCTACCTTGATGATTTTTATCAACTTGTTTGGCGCTCTGAGTAGTAAATTTTAATTGGGCTTTTGGCACAGCTCCGATTCATTTTTCATAGAGGGATACGCGATCCGGCGGCAACCGCCTGCCCGAGGGCCAGTCCCCCATCGTTGCAGGGTATGAGGGAATGATGTAGCACTTCAAAACCGGCGTTTCGCAACCCTGCGGCAAGCCCCTCGAACAGGAACCGGTTCTGGAAACAGCCCCCGCTCAGGGCTGCAGTGCAGAGCCCAGTGCCGGTACGGATTTTCCGGCAGGCCTCGACCAGAATCTGGATAAGTCCAAGATGAAATTTTCGGCTGATAATCCATGCATCAACTCCATGAATAACATCAAGATAAGAACTTCGGATGACAGGATCGGGATCGATCTCGAAGATGCCATGGGATTCGGTGATGTGAAAGGCATACCCCTCTAATCCCCCACTCCCACAACTTGTTTCTTGACGTTTTTCCTCCATGGCCATCTCCAGTTCGAACGCAGCCTGCCCTTCGTAAGCGGAAACGGACCGGATGCCCGCGATGGCCGCCATGGCGTCGAACAGCCTTCCGAGGCTGGAGGTTTCGGGCATGGGGATGGAGGAATGGATCAGCGCCCGGACAGGGCGGATCTTCTCAGGCCCGACAACACGGGCCAACGGGAGTGGTGAAATCCTTTCCATGAATTCGGATTCGGATCGGGTGGTTCCCGTTTCATCCCTGAAGGCCGCATCCAGGTATGAAATGGCCATGCGCCAGGGGTCGCGGACGGCCGCCGTCCCGCCGGGCATGGGCCGATAGGCGAAATGCCCCAGGCGTTCGAAGCCGAAAGTGTCCGCGGCCAGGATTTCTCCGCCCCAGATTTTCCCGTCCGGCCCGTAACCGGTGCCGTCGAGCGCGATCCCGATCACCCGGTCGTCACGCCCGTTCTCCGCGAGGCAGGAAACCACGTGCGCATGGTGATGCTGGATCCCGACCGCGGGAACGTCCTTCTGTTCCAGCGTCCACCGTGTTGAAAGGTAATCGGGATGCAAATCATGTGCGATGAACTTCGGCCTGACCTCGAAGATCGTCCCGAGGTGGCGTATCGAAAGGTCGAACGATTCCAGCGTCTCCGCGTTCTCAAGATCCCCGATATGCGGACTCAGGAACGCCTTGTCATCCTTGAGCATGCAGATGGTGTTCTTCATCTCGCCGCCCACGGCGAGAACGGGCGGCATCTTCCGCGACAGAAACACGGGATTGGGCGCGTACCCCCTGGATCGACGGATCATGGACGGAAGCCCGGCCGCGATCCGCATCACCGTGTCGTCGTTCCGGATGAAAATGTCCCGATCGTGGATGAGGAAGAAGTCCGCGATGGTTCCGAGGCGCCGGAACGCCTCGCCGTTTTCGAATGCGATCGGCTCTTCGGAGACGTTGGCGCTTGTCATGACGAGCGCGATAAATCCTTCGGTCAGCAGGAGAAAGTGGAGCGGCGTATACGGCAGAAGCACGCCGAAATACCCGTTCCGGGGCGAAACGGATTCGGCGAGCGGATTGGGATTTTTTTGGGGGACCAGGACGATCGGCCTTCGCCACGAGGAGAGGAAATCGATTTCGGGAGCGGACGGATTTGCGAACATTCGGACGGCTTGAATGTCCAATGCCATGACCGCCAGAGGTTTCTCCTCCCTGCCTTTCCGGACTCGAAGCGTCCGCACCGTTTCTTCGTTCGCTGCGTCGCACGCGAGATGGAATCCACCGATTCCCTTAACCGCGAGGATCTTTCCTTTTTTGAGAAGGGACGCAGCCTCGCGGACCGGATCGCCGCAGGGGATCGGACGGCCGGAAGGATCTGTTAATTGGACTTTCGGACCGCAGACGGGGCACGCGTTCGGCTGTGCGTGGAATCTCCGGCTTCCGGGGTCGTCGTATTCGGCCTGGCATAGTGGGCACATCCTGAAGGCGGACATGGTCGTGTTCTTGCGGTCGTAGGGGATGTCTTTGACGATTGTGTACCGCGGCCCGCAGTTCGTGCAGTTGATGAAGGGATACCGGTGCCGCCTGTCGGTCGGATTGAACAGCTCGCGTACGCAATCTCCGCAAACGCCCGCATCAGGCGCAATCAGCGCGGTCGGGTCCCCTCCCTCACCGCTCCCGCGAATCGCAAATTCCACATCGCCCCGGACGGGAATATCCACCGCGTCCATAGATCTGACCTTCGCGAGAACCGGAGCCCGATCCCGCAGCGCACGGAGGAAACGCTCTATCGCTTCGGATTGTCCCTCCACCTCTATCTCCACGCCCTTTGAGGAATTGAGGACAAAACCCTTCAGGTTCTCCGCCGCTGCCAGCCTGTACACGAACGGCCTGAACCCCACGCCCTGCACGGTGCCCTGAACGAGAATTTTCTTTCGGATTAGTGTCATTGGATCTTCACATGATAAACTGTTTTGACAATATACGAAATCATTATTATTTTTGCAATTATGATCACCTGTGGGCCTCTGTTATTGCATTCACGGATTAACCTGGAAAATTCTTGATATTGGTAAAAAAAATTATTTATTATATTTAAAATACCTAATTTTTTCAATTCCAGCAAAAAACATCCTTTTCCATTTCAGCCGAGGTTTCGATGCTAAAAAAACAGGCTAAGGCGTACCGCCCGATTTATCCTTCACCTGCGGCCTTGATCACTTTCTTTGATGAATCGGGAAACTCGAATATCATCACGCTGGGTGAAGTTTCCATCTCATTCCAAAACTCCGTTTTGGAATGCACTTGTCCGCAAAACCGTCCTTTACCGGTTTCACCGGTCCCGGCGTTCCCGCGTCCCTTTCGGCGCGGAACGCCGTTCACGAACCGAAGTTGGATAATGATTGACATTGGATTAAATCCTAATTATATTAATTATCATTTCTTGTTCTGAACCCGTAAAAATGGAGGCACTGTATGGTCAAGGACAGCATCGTGAGGAAGACCTTGATCGCGGTCGCTCTGTTGGCACTCTGTTCGGGCGCCGTGTTCAGCCAGGCAGTGAAGGGGACCGCCCGAATCGGCACGTACGATTCCCGCGCCATTGCTCTCGCATTCTACAACACCGACCAATTTCGCCAAACCATGAGCGGCATGATGGCCGAGTTGGAAAAAGCCAAGTCGGCCAAGGATGACAAGCGCGTCAAGGAGTTGGAGTCGCAGGGACCGTTCATGCAGGCCCGTATGCACTGGCAGGTCTTCAGCAATTTATCAGTGCCAAACGTCATCGACAGGATCAAGAACGCACTTCCCGGCATCGCCAAGGACGCAGGGGTCTCAGCCATAGTCTCCAAGTGGGAGCTGGTTTACAGGGATGATTCCATTGAAACCATTGATGTGACGCCCCGGCTCGTCAAATTGTTCAATCCCGACGAAAAGGTTCTGAAGTGGATCGAAGAGGGATCAAAGCAGGATCCGATCCCGCTTGAGAAGCTGCCTCCTGAGTCAGAATACTGATACGTTTAGAATGCCCACGGCGACCAAGGGCACAAGGCAATAAAAATAGTGCCCTCTCCCTTAAGGAAGGGTTTGGGCAGGCGTCCGCTCAGGCCGGTCTGGAACTCACCCCTCCCGTACCCTAAGTCCGTCAAACGGCATCCTTTCCATTTCAGCCGAGATTTCGATGCGAAAAAAACAGATTAAGGCGTACCGTCCGGTTTATCCTTCACCGGCGGCTTTAATAACTTCCTGTGATGAATCGGGCAAACCGAATATCATTACCCTGGGTGAAGTGTTCAACATCAGCATTCGTGAGCCCGTCATCGTGGGCATAGCCATCAGGCCGGCCACATATTCCCATGGGCTGATTTCCAGATCATTAGAATATGTCGTCAATCTGCCCGGCGCCAGAATACTTCAACAGGTCGACCAATGCGGCATGGTGTCCGGCCGCAATGGCCGGAATAAGTTTAAAGCATTCGGACTGACGCCTGTGCCGGGCACGATCGTGAAAGCCCCGTTGATCGATGAATGTCCGGTGAATATCGAATGCAAAGTGATCAACAGGACGACCGTAGGAGACCATGATCTCTTTCTGGGAGAGGTAGTGTTCGTTCATGCGGACGAGGATAAGATCGATGAAAGGGGATCAATAATTACCGAGAAACTCGATATGCTCATATACATCACCGGTCAATATTGGAGTGTCGGCAAGTATATAGGAAGGCTGGGCTTTACGAGCAAAACCGGGGATTAGTCAAACCGCTGACGTGCTTCCCTCCAATTTGAATTTTACGTTCAAGCTGCATATATTCAAAAACTCCGTTTCATCGATTACCTCATTTTCGATACACCTTCACACCCTTCGATACAGAGCAACGTGCAAAACCTGCCACCGGAGACCATGGGCTCGAGAGAAATCGGCAAAAACTTGCCTCTCCCGTTAAAAAAGGACAATACTGCTGGTAATGACGATGCCCGATTTATTCCGCAACAGATACCGCATCGATTCAGTCAGGTTGAAAAACTGGGATTATTCAACACCCGGAGCTTATTTCATCACCATTTGCACAAAAAATCGTGAACGCGTTTTCGGCCGGGTGAAACGCGGGGAAATGATCCTGTCCGAAATCGGCAAAATTGCCGATTCCCATTGGCGGGAAATTCCAAATCATTTCCCATCGGTTCATTTGGACGAATTCCAAATGATGCCGGATCATTTGCACGGGATTGTCATCATTGAACCAAATAATTCCGTTTTTGTAGTAGAGACGCCCGAATCGGGCGTCTCTACTACGACGATACCCCGAATAACAACCAAAACCGTCACAAACCGCAATTGGAACCCGGGTTCATTGGGCGTCATCGTCAATCAATACAAACGCATTTGTACCATCCAAATCAGAAAACACGGGTATGTTTTTGAATGGCAATCCCGTTTTCACGATCACATCATCCGCAACGACGCTGAATTGAACCGAATTCGAAAATATATACGATACAATCCTGTTCATTGGCATAATGACGGACATTTCGATTGATTCGGGACCGCAGAGGCATGAAACGCCTCATTTCTCCTCGCCCGCGGTAAACTCCGTCCACGGCTCCGACGGCCTGCTCTGAAGAATGTCCTTCATCCAGTCAAATTGCGGATGATCGGCAAGGAATTTCACCGCGTCGAACGCCATGCCGCAGGCCGACCCCCACCGCGCGGTAAAGGTCATTCGCTTTGCAATCTTCGAATCCACGACCTTGGCGTCGATCGTGCCGGTTGGCGAGTAAGGACTGTCCGGCCATCCTCGGGGGTCGCGGTCCAGCTCGCCGTGAGCGCACAATGTGCGGATATCGGGACGGTATTCCTCGAGATAAGTGTCGTAGTGATCCGCCTCGAAGGACTTGGCCGATTCCACGTCTATCCGCCCCGCGAATTGGGCCATGAGCTGCTTCCACCGCACGCGCCGCGACACATTGTTCTCGCGGATGTCGGTTCCACTCACGCTGGTTTCGAACCTGAGTATCTTCAGGTTCTCTGCCACGTTCGACCCGATGAAACAACCGTCCTTCTTCCTTTCAAAACCGGTATGCTTGAGTCCGAGTTCGAGCCGGGCGATCTCGCCCGTGTTCACGTCCCCCAGGAGCCAGGCGTTGGCGTACCCTCCGTTGTTGCCTCGCTTCATGACCGCGCACCATTCGTCGATGGAACCCGCGTCCTGCGTCGCCCGGCGCATACGGACGAATTCCGGAATCCCTTTGGGATCGAATCCTTCAAATCCGCCGATCGTGGTCTCGGCGCCTACAAGGCCTGCGTCCGTGATGAAAAAGTCAGTGCCGCTGTGAATCCATCCAGCCGTGGCCTGCATCAGGATCCGCCGGCCCTTCTCAGGCGCCAGGTCGAGGATGACGTTGGCGAACGCCGACTGGTATCCGCCAATGGTGTTGTGGCCAAGCACCACGCCGCCGCCGGACGTCATCCCACCCGTGGCGATGAAGGCGCTGCACGACTCCCGGACACGTCCCGGCGGACCGTCCTTTATTTTCTTTCGTTCCTGCGGCCACCAGTAACCCGCGAGTTCCATGATTCCGTTATAGGCCACGAGCTCGTCGAGGAACGTGGAAAAACCAGCGGCCTTGAGGCCTTCCACGATTCCGTTCATCTCCGCGAGGTTCTCCGCGTCGATCTTCCCGTGGAACATGGCCGCCGCCTTTCCGACGAGCCAGCCCCACTCCATACCGCTCTGGTATTCCCAGTCCGCGCGGGTGGCGCGGATGCCCTGTTCGATCTCTTTGGCCAGCAGGAAGCCGTGTTGAAAGCCCCGAGCGCGCGGCGGCCCTTCGATATGCAGATAAATCCATCCGCTCTTCTCGTGCCGGTTGGCCCCGGCCAGCCAGGTCTTCTGGGTTTCCATCAGCGGCTGCGGGGAAGAGGAAGCCGCATGAAACAGCGGACATACCGTTTGAAGGGCAAGGATGAAAAGAAGCCTGCCTCTCATTCGATTGCGCGTGGTGCCTTTCGAGGCAAGACGATGACGGTTGGCGGTTTCCATTTTTTCTCCGTTTATTTATCGTTCCAAAACTCCGTTTTGGAACGCCGTTGTCTGCGAAACTCAGTTTCGCTGATTACACAGCTCTCGACGCCTCCTCGTCCCTTCCGGCGCGAAGCACCGTGGCCGATCATACATGATCTGAGACTATGTATGATCAGTCCCTTGATCTTGTTCAAATCACCCACCTCGTTCCCGCGATCCTCATGAGAACGTTACTCCCTCGTTCATTCAGGTTAATTTTTCAACACCCCGTCCAACAACCCCCTGGCCTTGTCCTTCAGCTTGTTCTCCTCCCCTTTCTTCCGTTTTTCGATCTCCTTCAGCAATCCGTCCAGCTTCCCGTCGAGCAGGGACTTGTTGTCGCTAATCCACTTCTCGTAATTCCCGATCGACGCCTCGATGGCCGGCTTCTTGTCCGCATAGAGCTTTTCCAGTTCGGCCAGCTTCTGCGCCTTGATCTGGTCCAGCCTGGAACGGATCCTGGCCTCGGCGTCCGCAAGCGCCTGGCTGCCCATTTTTTTGAGTTCCTGCGACACGAGATCGTCAATGTTGGAATTGACGTTGAATTGAAAGTTGTCCTGCTTTCCAGCGGCCCTGACGTCGAGCGTGATCAATCCCATTTGCCCGATCACCCGGCGGACAATGTCCACGAAAAGATCGCTGGACTGCACCTGATTGAAATCAAAACCGAGATCCCTGGCATTCATGTCCAGCCTTCCCAGGAAATCAGCCTCCTTGAATCGTAGGACCAGGTTGAAATCCGCTTTTCCCTTCTGGATCTGAGCGGGAAGGTATCGGGAAGCCGGAATGGCGACTCGGTTCAGGCTGACGTTGCCGAACCGAACGTGGAAGCTGTCGCTCGCCGCTTCGGTGACGTGGTCCAGAACCGCCTGGAACGCGACGGACCGCAGATCCTGCGTCATGCCCGAAAGGTCCACGGTCGTCGGCTTTCCGATCACCCAGGGCTGGGACGTGACGTCGAAGATCTCGCCCTTGAGCATCACGCCCGCCCGGGTTGTGTCCGCGCCCGCCTGTCCGGATACGGAAATCCTCCTGATGAGAAACGTGGGATATGCATGCCGTTCTGTGTAATGAATGTCCTGCCCCTTGAACCGGGGTACTGGTTTCTTCTCCGGCTTATTGGTTTTCCTGGGCATGTATTTCCGGACGGTCTGGTAATATCCAAGGACCTGGTCCGCTTTTACGACAATCGCGCCGCCGGCGAGCATCTTCGCGATGGAGCGCATGGAGAGGTCGGGGAGCTTCGCTTTCTGCGCGACGGACCGGTAATCCTCCCTGATCCAATCGTCGGCCTGCGCCGGGTATGAAGCGAGTCGTCCGACATCGGCCCGGATTTCCTTCTGCCTGACGCTGAACGTGTCAGAGATCGCCTTGAAAGACTTCTGGGTGGACCGTGCTTTTTCGACGAGCGCGAGTGCCTCGGGTATCGTTTTGATCTTCTGCGGTTCCAGGCCCTGAAAATCGGACTGGATTTTCTTCAAATCCTCGTCCGGGCGGAAGGTTCTGGCGAATCCATCCCATCGCTCAACAGCGGCCGCTGCGTCCTTTTTCACGGAATCAATCCGCTGCGGCGTTCTGATGGCGGCGATGGCGATGAGGCTGTCGAGGTTGAGTTTCTTTTTAAATGCGGCGGGATCGAATTTCATGACCGGCAAGAGGTCAACTTCGTTCTTCAGCCTGGCTTTGAGCTTGTCCAGATAATCGGGTTTCCCCGTTTTGGGTTTCGGCGGTTTTTTCTGCAGCGCGCCGCTCGTGGTCCTCGGCGTTCCGGACCTCACCCCCTCCAGTGCCATTTCGTCGATCACGATCCGCTTGCGGAACAGGGCGGCCGGACTCATCTTGAACGCGATACGTCCGGTTTCAAGCAGGTTCCGCATGGGTTGCTTTGAATCCGCGGCCTGGAGTTTTTGCCATTGGACGGAGAGGTCCGAAAACCGAAAATCGAGGCCGTCGATTTCGACTTTGGCTCCGACGATTGCTTCTCCGGCGGATTCGAGCCCGCTCTCGATCCATCGATCGAGGAACAGGGAGGTGACGATCAACCATGCCGCGACGAGCACGGCCAGCGCGATGAATCCCTTCCATCTCATGTCAGCCTCCCATCTCGCGAATCTTCAAATACCATTGGACGGCGCTGGACGCGTTGAGCGCCTTGACCACCTTCCATTTCTTGATCTTCGCGTTCCACGATTCGCGGTAGCTCTCCACGAACCATTTAAAGAACAGAAAATTCGGAACCAGCAGGACGAGCGAGACGAGCAGGCTGCCCATGAGCACGGTGTTGTTGAACCGGGTGAGCGGCGCGACCGGCGCGTTGTACAGCGACGTCCAGAACGGCACGAGCGCCGGGAGTCCCGTCAGCACGAAAAATCCCAGGCTGTGGAAAAGGGGATCGAGCAGAAACGCGAACAGGCTGAACACCAGCCACGAGAACATGGCGGCGGAAACGTTCACGCGCAGGATGCAGAGCAGAAAAACGACAACCACCGTGTGCGCGCCCCGGAACGGGGTGAATCCCAGAACCGTGCCGAGGGCGAAACCCCAGGCGATTTCGTTGGGCTTCGCACCGGATCTCAGCACTCCGATGAACTTGCTTAAGAGTTTCAGGAATATCATGGTTCCCTCCTTGGAAGTAAATGGAACGCGGATGAAACGGATAAGACGGATGTTCGCGGATAAAGAAGTGATAAACCGGCCTGTTTGTGCGTAGAG
>Ga0315274_10009050_pt1 | contig 14412 bp, 13 predicted proteins | sample YL17G02_20_MG_FD_203700 | JGI IMG/M metagenome (GOLD analysis project Ga0315274, IMG submission 203700) | Sediment microbial communities from Yellowstone Lake, YNP, Wyoming, USA - YL17G02_20 | ecosystem: Environmental > Aquatic > Freshwater > Lake > Sediment | place: USA: Wyoming | collected... | reverse complement strand
CGGTTTTGCCTCCGGCTTCCTCCGGACCCCGCCTCACGACGACGCCCTTGCCCTTGGCTACGGTGGGTACCATCAACCCCCGGGAAGGACTTCCACCTTCCTAGTCAGCGCCCATGCTGGGCGTACGCGCAAACGGGGCGCACGATGTGCGCCCCGTCCTGCTTCAGCACACCAGCCTAGGTCCTCAGCTGCGCCCCCAGCTTCTCGCCCAGGGCGCGCACGATCGCCGTCCGCAGAGCCGCCACCTCGGAGTCCGTCAGCGTCCGGTCCTGCGCCTGGTACTTCAATGCATACGCCAGGCTCTTCTTGCCGGCGCCGATCGACTCGCCGCGATACAGGTCGAACAGACGCAACTCCGCCAGAAGCGCTCCGGCCGCCTGCCGCAGAACTACCTCGACGGCTTCCGCCGGCAGACTTTCGTCCACGACGATCGCCAGGTCCTCGAGCACCGGCGGGAAGGGCGGCGCCGCCACCACCTCGTGCCGTGCCGGTACCGCCGAGAGCAGCACCCCCAGATCGAGGTCCGCCGCCAACACGGCCGCCTCCGGCATCTCGTATCTTCGCCGCAGGTTCGGATGCAGTTCGCCGAACACGCCCAGGACCTGGCCCTGCAGCGACACCTGGGCGCACTTCCCCGGGTGGAAGGAGGGGTGCACGGCAGGCTCGTACTTCGCCTCGCCGAAATGCAGCCCCTGTAGCAGCGACTGGAGCACCCCCTTGAGATCATAGAAATCCATCGGCGCCGCTTCAGCCGCCTGCCACGTGGCAGGATCGCGCCGACCGGACAGGACTATCACCAGCCGCGCAACCTCAAGCGGCAGCGGCTCGTCCTCCGCCGCCAGGAACACCGGGCCGATCTCGAACAGCGCCACGTGCTCGCGCACGCGGGCGTTGCGCTCCACGATCTCCAGGACGCTAGCCAACAGGCTGTGGCGCATCACCACCCGGTCGGCGACCATTGGGTTGGCCAGCTGGATGTAGGGCATCGAGTCGGCCGGCGTTCCCTCGGGCAGCCGCCGCGCCTCGCGCTCCGTGGATGTCAGCCGGTAGGTGATCACCTCCTGCAGTCCGAGGCGAACAAGGCTGTCCCGCACCAGTTCCTCACGCTCGAGCGCCGGGTTGCCGTGCTGCGGCGGAAGCGGGTCGTTGATCATCGTCTCCGGGATGCGATCGTAGCCGTGCAGACGAGCGATCTCCTCCACCAGGTCTGCCTGGCCAACGATCCCCGTCCCGATATCGAGCCGATGATCCGGGACGCGTGCCCGGACGGTCTCGCCCTCGACCGTGACGCTGAAGTCTAGCCGGCGCAACAGATCGGCGATCGCTGCCGGCTCGAGGCGAATGCCCAGCCAGCGCTGCGTGTCCTGCGGCGTAATCTCGACCACCGGGTCCTCCGGAGGCAGCGGGTAGGCATCGACCAGGCCCTCGGCCACACTGCCACCCGCTAGCTGGTGCATCAACATCAGCCCGCGCCGCACGCCACGTTCGGCCATCGCCGGGTGGACGCCGCGCGAGAAGCGGTAGGCGGCCTCCGACGATAGCTTGTGCGCTCCCAGCGTGCGTCGGATGTTGATGAAGTTCCAGGCGGCGCCTTCGAGAAGCACATTGCGCGTCGACGCGCTGACTTCCGATTCCGCCCCGCCCATCACGCCGGCGATCGACAGCGCGCCGGCCGAGTCGGCCACCAATACGGTAAACCCATCCAGCGCCCGGTCGACTCCGTCCAGCGTCGTCAGGCCCTCACCGGGCGCGGGTAACCGTGTGACGATCTCCGGCGTCCGCCCCCCGGCACGGCGCTTGAGCACATCGAAGTCGAAGGCATGCAGCGGCTCGCCGATCTCGAGCATGGCATAGTTGGTGGCGTCGACAATGTTGTTGATCGGGCGCATGCCCGCCAGCCGCAAGCGGCGCTGGACCCAGTACGGGCTCTCGCCCGGCGTCACGCCTTCGATCAGCCCCAGGACGAAACGCGGGTTCAACTCCGGCTCCCGGATAGCGATCGTCACCCGCCCGGTAATCGGCGGGCCGTCCCAGGCCACGTCATACGACGGCAGCTTGAGCGCAGCGCCGGTCAGGGCGGCGACCTCGCGCGCCACGCCCAGTATGTTAGCGTTGCGCGCCATGTTGGGCGTGATGGCGATCTCGAACACCGCGTCGCCCATGTACTCGGCCAGCGGCATCCCTGTCGGCGCATCGGCGTCCAGCAGGATAATGCCCTCGTGCTCGTCAGAAATCCCCAGCTCCTTCTCAGAGCATGCCATCGAGTAGGACTCGACGCCCCGGATCTTGCTGCGCTTGAGCGTCATCAGCTCCGCGCCCGGCTTGTGCCCGTCGTACAGCTGTGCACCCTCGCGGGCGTAGGCCACTTTGAGCGGCGTGGACAGCGGGGCCTTGCCTTTGTAGTCGAACAGGTTCGGCGCGCCGGTCAGCACCACGTGCTCACGCAACCCATCCTGCAGCCGGCACAACACCAGCCGGTCGGCGTTCGGATGGGCCATGACCTCGAGCACCTCACCCACAACGATCTTGTCGGGGTCCCAGCCCAACCCGGTGACCTTCGTCTCGTGCAGCCCGTGGGCGCCGCGCCCGGGCGGGATCGGCAGTCCGGCAAAACGGATCTCCTCGACCTCGAGGCCAGCCAGCGTCATCCGGTGAGCCAGCTCGGGGATATCGAACGTCAGGTCGACGAAGTCCTTCAGCCAGGAGAGTGGTACCTTCATGGCGTCTCCTTGGGCGCGTCCGTCCCGGCGGCTGTCGAGTCGGCGCCGCGCTCGGACGACCAGGCGGCGGCCGCCTTGGCCAGCTCGTCGTTCACGCGGCGCAAGGCGGCCAGGAGCTCATCGCGCACGCGCGTGTCGACGCTGCCGCTCCGCAGGCGCTCGTGCAGATCGCGGACATCGTCCTTCAGACGCTGCCCGGTCGGGCTGGCGGCGAACTCGCGGCCTGTGGACCGCAGGGCGCGAGCCAGGCCCTCCAGCCCTTTCTCGATCTCCTGCTGGGCGCGGCGTCGTTCGTCGCTGTCCCAGGCAGCCTGGAGCATGTCACGCAGGTTGGCGCCCAGCGAGCGCAGCTCGTCGCCCAGTTCCTGGTTCGAGGGTCGAGGTTCGGTCATCGTAGCCTCCGTCTAGAACTGCTCGAGGAACCGCAGATCGTTGGCCCAGAAAGCGCGGATGTCCTCGATGCGGTGCTTGAGCATGGTGATGCGCTCCGGCCCCATTCCGAACGCGAACCCGGAGAACTGCCGGGGATCGTACCCACCATTCGCCAGCACGGTCGGATGGACCATGCCGCTCCCCAGCACCTCCAGCCAGCCGGTGGCCTTGCATACCGGGCAGCCGCTGCCGGCGCACACGAAGCACTCAACATCCATCTCGGCCGAGGGCTCGGTGAAGGGAAAGTGCGCCGCGCGGAAGCGCGTTCGAACCTGCGAACCGAAGAACCGCCGGGCGAATGCGGTCAGCGTGCCCTTCAGGTCCCCGAAGGTGATGTTCCGGCCGACGGCCAGCCCCTCCACCTGGTTGAACTGGATCTCCGAGCGCGCCGAGACCTGCTCGTAGCGGTAGCACATTCCGGGCAGCACGACGCGGATCGGCTCGGGAGCCCGCTGGCGCATAACGTGGATTTGCCCCGGGGAGGTGTGCGTGCGCAGGACTACGCCTGGCGTCGTCGTGTAGAACGTGTCCAACATGTCGCGCGCCGGATGATGGGCCGGGATGTTGAGCAATTCGAAGTTGTAGGCGTCGGTCTCGACGTCGCGCGAGCGGTAGACCTGGAAGCCCATCTCGGCCCAGATGGCGACGATCTGGCGCAGCGTTTGCGTCGCCGGGTGCAGGCGGCCGCGGGTCAGCGGACGACCGGGAAGCGTTACGTCGATGTGCTCGCTCTGCAGCGCGCGCTCCAGCCGCGCGGCGGCCATCGCCTGCTGCCGCTCGTCCCACGCGCGCTCGAAGGCCAGCTTGACTTCATTGGCGCGCTTGCCCAAGGCCGGCCGGTCTTCCTTCGAGACGGAACGCAGGCCGTCCAGGACACGGCCGAGTTCGGCCGAGCGGCCGAGGAACTTGACCTTCCAGGATCCCAGGGCCTCCTCGTCCGACGCTCGCGCCAGCTCCTGCAAGCCCTCTTGCTCCAGCTCGTGCAAACGTTCAAGCATTGCCCGCTCCTTCCCCGCCAAACAAACGCTCCCGCCCAGCCAGGGACGGGAGCCAACCCGTGGTACCACCCTTGTGATCCCCGCGCGGGGACCGCTCAGTGCCGACAGCCCACAGCGAGCGATCGGCTCCCAGGCTAACGGTTGGGCACCGGCCCGGACTACTGGCCCCCTTCGGAGGGGCGTTCACCCGGGCGGCTCAGGAGGGAACTTCGACGGGCTTCCTTCGAGCCGGGGTTGCAGTCTGGCCCCGGCCTCCCTGGCGAGCTCCACCCGCCTACTTTCCTCCGTCGTCGCCGCTATTCACTTGTCTCTCGATTATCCTGCCGCTGAGAAAGCTTGTCAATGGCGTGTCCGATGGCCTGACCTGACAGGTGGCCTTGCCACCTGTCAGGTCGTGTAGTCAGTCGGCCGGTGCGGCGACGACCACCCTCGGCCGCCAGTTCACCACAACGATGCTGGCCACCACCAGCGCCGTACCGGCGAGCAGGTGCCAGTCCGCCAATTCTCCCAGGAATACGACGCCCAGCGCCACGCCTACGACGGGGAAGACGTAGGTCACCATTACGGCGCGCGTCGCTCCCACGGCGTGCAGCAGGTTGTAGAACAGCAGGTAGGCGACGCACGATCCCAGCAGCCCAAGCCACAGCAAGGCCACCCAGGTTATCGGGATGACCGGAAGCCGTCCGGGATTGCCCACCTGCGTGGCGGCGGTCCACACAATGGCGTCGGCGAAGGCCATCGGCACAAATGCCTGCACCAGCGGTGAAATCTCGCGCATCGTCCGCCGGGCAAAGACTGAAGCCGAGGCATAGGACACGGCCGCGACCAGCACCGCCGCCTGGCCGAGGATGCCAACGCGCAGGCTTCCCGGCTCCAGGTCGCGCGCCATCAGCGCCAGCACGCCGCCAAACCCGATCAGCAACCCGACGGCCTTGCGCGCCGTGATCGGCTCGTCGTGCAGGAACAGGTGGGCGATCACCAGCGTGAACAGCGGGACGGTGCTGTTCAGCACCGATGCCACAGCCGAGTCGATGCTCTTCTCGCCCCACGAAATCAACACGAACGGCAGCGCGGTGTTGAGGATCCCCAGCGCAGCCAGGAACAGCCAGGTCTTCCCGGCCTTCGGAAAAGCCGGCCGGCGCAGTAGGATGACGACCACCATGCCCAGCGTCCCGAACAACAACCGCCAGCCCACCAACGTGAACGGGTCGACCTCCTGGACAGCGATCTTGATCCACAGGAACGACGATCCCCAGATCAACCCCAGCACCCAGAACAGCGTCCAATCCCTTCGCTTCACGAAAGCCTACCTCCCCGCCCCTGACCTGCCTGCGATCTGGCAGCGATCCCCCAGCATGGGAACACCTTCCAGCTTCAACAGCCTCGCCTTCAGCCCCACCCGGTCGCCCAGGTAGCCGCGCAGCTCGCCGCCGGCCGAGACGACCCGGTGGCAGGGGACCAGGATAGGCACCGGGTTGTGCGCCAGCGCCTGTCCCACCGCCCTCCCGGCGCGCGGCCGGCGCAGCCGCGCCGCCATCTCACCGTAGGTGATCACTGTGCCGCGTGGGATCCGCCGCGCCGCCTCGAGCACAGCCCGCTGGAAGGGCGTGACGTAACTCAGGTCGACTTCGATCTGCAGCGCGCTGCGCTTCCCCCGCAGGTACTCGTCCACCTGCTGCCGGGCGTGGCGCAGGCGCTCGGCCGAACGGACGGGCATTGCCCCGGTGCGCCTGGCCACAGCGCGCACGAAGCCGGGCTCATCCGTTGCCAGCCCGACGGCCAGCAATCCGTCGCGACCTGCCGCCAGATAGACCGCGCCGAGCGGCGAGCGGGGCAGGACGTCGTAGTAGACCTGCTCGGCCTGCGACTGCAGCGCGGCGCGCAGGCGCCTCTGCGCCGCCGCCACGGCGCGTGCCTCCGGACCGGCGGCATACACCGCGTCCACCGCCTGCATGGGACCCTTCCCTTGGATGTTCTTCGTCCAACTCATGACACACCTCGTCGCCGGCTTGGGCGGCCTTCCTCATCCTCGGGCTGCAGCCAGGCCTTGAGTCGCCGCTGCGCCAGGTGGACGTTCATCCGCGCCGCCGCAGTTGTGCCCCCGACGATGGCAGCGATCTCATCGTACCCCAGCCCCTGGTAGCGGCGCAGGATCAGCGCCTCCCGCTGCTTTGACGGCAGCCGCTCAACGGCCGCACGCACGCGTCGCCGGGTCTCCCGGTCCATCACGCGCTGGCCGACCGAGGCCTGGAGGTCTGCCATTTCCTCGGTCATTTCCTGCTGCCTCGACTCGTGGCCTGCCCGCTGCCGCACAAGCGAGCGCGCCCGATTGGTGGCGATGGTATACAACCAGGCCCGAAGGTGCTCGTGGTGCTTGAGGCGCGGAAAGGCGCGCAGCGCGCGCAGGTAAGTGTCCTGCAGGGCATCCGAAGCCTGTTCCGGATCGCGCAGCAGGCGCCACAGGTAGGCGTAGATCTCGGCGCTGTGGCGTTCGACAAGCGCTTCGAAAGTCGGATCGGGCACCGGCTGGACCTCGCCTCGTCCTCGTACCCTATGAAACCCCGCTCATGGCCGGATGTGAGGTCAGAAAGCGGCAAGCTGCGGCTCGGGATCAGGCAGGCGGCGGAGCCACCGGCGTGGTCGCTGGTGCGGACACCACCGCCCGGCGCGGCAGCAGGCGCCCCAGGACGAGGAAGCCGATCATGGCGATGGCGCCCAACGCCAGCCCGGCGTACCAGATCGCCACCGGCGCCACCTGGTCATTCAGCCTCGCCCCGAGCACCGGGCCGATGCCCATGGCGACACCCCACGTTAGCCCGTAGACGCCCATGTAGCGCCCGCGCATGTCGGGCGGGGCCAGGTTGGCCGTCAGAGCCGTCGAAGTAGGGATCATGATCATCTCACCGACGGTCAGGATCACCATGCTCAGCAGGAAACCGGTGAAGCCGGCGCCCCAGGCCACGCTGCCTACCCCCAGGGCGTAGAACAGCGAGCCGACAGCCAGCACGGGCAGGTGGTAATGGCGCTGCGTGATACGCGTCACGCCGTATTGGAACAACACCACCATGGCGGCATTGGTCGCCATGATGAAGCCGTACGAGCTCTCGGGGACGCCGAAGTTCTCCTTCACGTACACCGGCAGCAGGACCATCATCAGCGAGTAGGCCATGCCGGCGAACGAATAAGCGACGCAGAAAGCCATGAACGGCCGGTCGCGCAGCACTGGGCTGTAGCCCTTCGCTTGCCGCGCCCGCTCCTCGGCCGGCCACTGCGGGATGGTCTCACGCATGAAGACACCGACCAGCAGCGCGTAGCACAGCGTCGTCCCGGCGGCAATGGAAAAGGCCAGCGAGTAGGAGACCGAGGTGATGAAGCCGCCGATCGCCGGGCCGATCGCCACGCCCAGGTTGGCGATCATGCGCAGCAGCGCGTACGAACCGGCACGGCGCGCGGGCGGGATCAGGTCGGCGACCATGGCATCCGAGCCGACGCGGTATAGCGGATCGGTGGCGCCCTTGAACAGCATCAGCGCCGCGGCCGAAGCCAGCGAGTCGACCCGCGCCAGCGCCAGCATGAAGACGCAGCCGGCGCCCAGGCTGATGACCATCGCCCCCTTGCGCCCGAAGCGGTCGACGGCCGGGCCTGCTACCGACGTGGACACCAGGCCGGCCAGCGAGTTCAGCGTCAGCAGCAGCGCGATGGTCGTCAGCGGGACGTCGAGGCGCTGGCGCAGGTAGATGGTCAAGAAGGGCCACACCATGCTGGACCCGGAGCTGTTGACCAGCACACCCCAGAACAGCAGCCAGAACTGCCGCGGGTATCCGGCCGTAGTTTCGCGGAGCCGCTCCAGCATCACGCGGACCTTCCAGGGAGGAGGCCGGGACTCCCCGGCCTCCTCCCTCCACACAAAGGAAGAGGCGCCCAGCCGCGCGGTCGGGCGCCTTCGGTCATTCTAGCATGCGCCGATCACCAGCGCGTGTGCGGCGGTTCGGGATGCGCGCCTCCGAGCCAGCGCGCCAAGGCCGCTCGCCCACCCCCGAGGATCGGCCGCCCGTGCGATGGGAGCAGGTGCTCATAGTCGAGGTCGCCCAGGCGCCCGAGCGAACTGCGCGCCGCGGCCGGGTCCTGCGTTGCCAGCGCCGGCGACGGCGACAGCCTGCCACCCACATTCACCACCGCATCCCCACACAGCATCGCCCGGTCTTCGGGGTGCAGGAAGCCGATGTGCCCGGGGGTGTGACCCGGGAGGTGGATGATCGCCATGCCTTCCACCGCCTGCCCGCGCTCGAGGTCACGCGCCACCGGCAGCTGCCAGCGCGTCGAACCCATCAGCAGGCGCCCGATCGAGTACCCCAGCCCGCGGGACGGAAGATGCCGATAGTCGGATTGCCCGGTGACAAACCCGACCTCATCGCGGTGGCACAGGATCGCCGGATCCCAGGCAGCCCGCAGCGCCTCGAGCCCACCGGCGTGGTCGTAGTGTGCGTGGGTCAGCAGGATCGTCTGCGGGCCGCGGCCGCGCGTGGCGCGGGCCACGGCGGCCACCACCATGTCCGCCGCCTCAGGCGGGCCGCTGTCAACCATCGTCCAGCGGTCGCCCACGCGGATCAACCATACGCACACCGAGCTTGGGATCAGCCCGACCATGCGCCACGGGACTTCCAGGCGGCCAATGTGCGGGGTGACCGGCACGAAGTCGGGCATGGCTACGCCTGCGGGAGACTTCCGTCGAGCGAGCGGATCGTCTCGGGCAGTTGGCGCAGATCATCGGTGGCCGCATCCGGCCGCACCGTTTTGCCCCACGTCCGGTTGGAAGGCGTGTCGGCATCCGCCGTGAACCAGATCGAGCGCAGGCCGGCTCGCTGCGCGCCGAGGATGTCCTCGCCCAGCGTGTCACCCACCATGACGACGGACTCCGGCAGCGCCCCCCAGGCCGCCAGCACCTGCCGGAACAGGCGCACGTCCGGCTTGCGAATCCCAACTGCCGCCGAGATCAGCTCCGGCTGGAAGGCGCCGGTCAGCCCGGCCTGCGCCAGCAGGCGCCGGACATTGGCTTCGTCACTGGCGTTGGAGATCAGTCCCAGACGGTAGCCCTCGGCGCGCAGCGCGGCCAGCACGTCGTGCAGGCCCGGCATCGGCACCCATCGCGCTTCGCTGACCGCGAACAGGCTCGCCAACGCACGGTCCAGCACGCCCTCATCCAGCCCATCGGCTCCCAGGGCTTCGACCGCCTTCCGCAGCACCCAGGCCGACGTGCGTTCGATGTTGTCCTGCTGCCGCATGTCCTGCGACGCCTCCACCTGACGGCGGAACTCGGCGCGCAGCGCCTGCGGTTCGACGGCCAGCCGTTCGACCTCGAGTTGCCGCGCCAGAGCGTGCAGGCTTTCCTCGAAGACAGCGGGCCAGTCGCCGTCGAAGTGGATCAGCGTCGATCCCAGGTCGAAAATCACGCCGGTGATCACGGGCTTCCCTAGTAGCCGCGCTGCGGGTCGTACAGGTTAAGCAGAGGCTGGTCGGAGAGGTAGCGGCGCAGGTTCTCGGCGAACAGCTCGGTCGCCCGCTCGAAGTAGTCGCCGGAGGCGCCGGCGATATGTGGCGAGATCAACACGTTGGGCATTTCCCACAGTGGGCTGCCCTCGGGCAGCGGTTCGACCGGGAAGACATCGAGCACCGCGCCGGCCAGTTTCTTCTCGGACAGCGCCTCGACCAGCGCAGCGTGATCGACCAGCCCGCCGCGCGACAGATCGACCAGGTAGGCGCTGGGCTTCAGCGCCTCGAACACGCGCCGGTCGATCAGGCCCCGAGTCTCCGGCGTCAGCGGCGCGGTGATGACCAGGAAATCGCACAGCCGCGCCATGGAGGCAAGCGCCTGCGGAGGGTAGAGCCGCTCCACCAGTTCCGCCTGCGGGTCTCCCATGTCCTTCAGCCGGTAGCCGTCGTCGCTCAAGTTGCGCAGGTCGCGCTTGGTCGCCAGAACCTGCGCGCCGAAGGCACGGCACAGCCGGGCGACCTCCCGGCCGACGCTGCCGTAGCCGACGATTCCGACCGTGGCGCCGCGCAGTCCCACCGGCCGGTAGCGGTCAAAGCGGTCCTCGGCCCAGCGTTTGGCGGCCTTGTCCGCCGCCATGCGCGGCACGCGACGCCCCAGCGCCAGCAGCCCCAACAGCGCGTACTCCGCCAGCTGCGGCGCCGAGGCGCCACTCATCGAGGTGACCAGTACATCCGTGTGCAGCAGCGGGTGATCGACGATGGCATCCACGCCCGAGAGGTGGAACTGCACCCAGCGCAGGTTCGGCACGCTGGCGGGATCCGGCAGCGCGTTGAGCGTGTACAGGACTTCCACGTCCGGCAGCAGGTCTGCCGGGAGGTCCTGCGCGCTGCGCCCCGGATGAACCTTGATCTGCAGCCGCGGCGACAGCGCGCGCAGGCGCTCGACCAGCGGCTCGGGGAAGTTCAACGTGATCAGGACCAGGACTTCGGACATCAGCCCGATTGTACAACACTGATCAGCAGCCCGAGCCCGGCCGCCAGGCTCGTCAGCAGCAGGATGATCCCCAGCGCCAAGGCCAGCGGCCGCATCACGCGACCCTCCTGCCCCGCCAGCCCGACGGTGCTGACCGCCACGATCACCTTCGTCGGGGAGATGACCGAACCCAGCGCGCCGCCGACGTTCTGCAATGCCAGGATTTGCGGGACGTCCATCCCCAGCAGGCTGGCCGTGCGCACCTGCAGTGCGCTTAGCATCAAGTTGGAGTACGTGTTCGAGCCGGTGACGAAGGCCCCCAGCGCGCCGATCCAGGGCGAGGCGAGGGCAAAGCCGCTGCCGGCCACCGCCGCCATCGCCTCCGCCAGCGAGCGGATCATCCCGGTGTACTCCATCACCGCCGCCATGGCCACCATACACAGGATCCCCAGCGTGGCCGGAATCATCGGGCGTGCGGTCCCAACGAGGATCCGGAGCACCGACGCCCGGCCGAGAGCCCAGCCGCGCCACGCGTAGACGAGGGTGGCCAGGATGGCGGCATAGGCCAGGAGGGCGCCCGTGTGCCCGAGGGGCGCGTAGCGATAGGCCGACTCAGGCATGGCGAATCCCTGCAGCGTCACGGTCGAAGGTAGCGGCACGCTAATTGTCCAGCGCTGCAGGACGGCGCGCAGCGGGGCAACGAACTGGACCAGCGAGATCACACCGACCAGCAGCGCATACCCCTGCAGCCCGTAGCCCAGCCGGCGCATGACACCGGCTGGCAAGGATCGGGCCTGGCCGTTCCCGGCCCGGCGCGCAACCAACAGCCCGACGCCCAACCCGGCCAGGCCGGCACCGACAGATGCGATGGGCCACAACCCGTGCGTCGCCAGCAGGTAGTGACTGGCTCCCATGGCGATGCCGATGGCCACGATCGCCAGGCCGAGGCGCGCGGTCTCCTTCCACCCCGCGGCGGCATGGGCCGCGCCGGCTCCGCAGGCCAGACCGACAACCCCGAGCGCCAACGCCGAAGCTGGCGCCAGCGCGGACGGCGCCAGACCGGTCGCGGCGACCATGGCCTGTATGGAGGACCCCAGTGAGCCGAAGGTGACAGCCCAGGCGTGTCCGATGGATGGTACCAGGACGGCCGCCACGGGCGAGAATCCAAGCCCGACGAGGATTGGCGCCGTGACGGCCACGGGCACGCCGAAGCCACCGACACCCTGCAGGAAACTGGCGAATGCCCAGCCGATCACCAGCGCCTGCATGCCGCGCGATGGTGTCAGCGCCGGCAGCGCATCGGCCAGCGCCGCGATGGCGCCAGCCTCATCCGTCACGCGGTAGAACAGGTAGGCGCCCCACACGATCGGCAGAACGTCGAGCGCCATGAGCACGCCGCGCGCCAGGGCCACGCGTTGAACTTCGAACGCCGCCCCGAATGTGGTCGCGGCGACGGTCATGGCCGCCGCCAGCCCGAACAGACCGGCCCGCGCCGCCGGCCAGCGAAAGACGGTCATGAGCAAGACAACGAGCAGGACGGGGGAGGCGGCGAGGAGCCAGAGAAGGGCCATGAGCGGCGGGCAGTATAGCATCAGAACAAGCGTAGGGTGGCCGTAGGGTTTCCGTCGGGGAGCAGTCCAGCGTCTCGGCCGAGTCCCGGCTAGGATGGTGAACGGAAGGGCGGAATCTCTTCTTCTCCTCCTTACACGAGAGCCGGGGTCGGCGTCCCCGGCTCTCACGATTCCCGCCCCCGGCGAGGCGGAGTGACTGGAACATTCCAGCCGGGCCCAGCGTCCTAACCCTCTAGATGGCGGCACCGGCCAGGGGTTTACCCCTTCTGGGGTCCGATTTATACTTCCCAGACTGGCCGGTAGCCTGCGGTCCAAAGGAGTACCACGATGCGAAAGGCACTTCCCCTCTTATTGTTCGTTGCTCTCCTGCTGGGAGCCTGCGCCGGGTCCGGGGCGCAACCCCAGCCGCGGACGATTGTCGTCACCGGGATAGGCACAACCCGCGTCAGCCCGGATATTGCCATCGTCAGCCTGGGTGTCCAGACGCTCGGCCCGGATGTTGGCGAGGCGGTCCAGGAGAACAATCGGCGCGCCAAGGCCGTCATGGACGCCCTGAGTGAGCAGGGCGTGACGGCGGCGGACATGCGCACGACCAACTTCTTCGTTTCCAGCCAGCCGCAGTTCGATCCAATGGGGCTCCCCACCGGCCAGACCAACTACACGGTGGACAACACCATCCTGTTCACCTTGCGCGCCCCGGACAAGCTCGGCGGCGTGCTGCAGGCCGCGCTGCGGGCCGGTTCGAACAGCGTTCAGAGCGTCGGCTACAGCGTCGCCGACCCGAGTGCGCCCATGGATGATGCCCGGCAGAAGGCGGTCGTGGACGCGCAGCGTCAGGCGGAGCAGTTGGCAACGGCGGCCGGCGCGTCGCTGGGCAAGGTGCTCTCGATCAACGAAGGCGGCGGCGCGATCCCGCAGTACTACGAAGCCCCGGCGTTCGGCAAGGGCGGTGGTGGCGGAGGCGTCCCGGTCGAGTCCGGCACGCTCGAGTACCAGGCCCAGATCTCGCTGACCTACGTCCTGAAGTAGGCACTGGAAAAGAGACGATCATGAACCTGCGAAGACTTCTGCCCCTGCTCGTCGTTGCCGGCGTTGTCCTTGCCGGCTGTTCCGCCCCATCCACGCCGGAGGCCAAGCCCCAACTGACCGTCAGCGGGACCGGGCTGGTGCGTGTGACACCCGACGTCGCCACCATCAACCTGGGTGTGGCCACACAGGATATCGATGTGGCCCAGGCCGTCGCCGCCAACAACCTGACGGCCGAGGCGATTGCCAGCGCCGTGAAGAGCCTGGGCGTCGCGCCCGAGGACGTGCGCACGGCATACTTCAATGTCTCGCCCCAACCCCAGTATGATCAGACGGGCACGCCCACCGGCCAGACCACCTACTGGGTGAACAACACGCTGGTGATCACGCTGCGCCAGGTCGATCAGCTCGGCGCGCTGCTCCAGGCAGCGGTCGACGCCGGCGCTAACAACATCAACGGCATCTCTTTCGATCTGTCGGACAAGTCGCAGGCCGAAGCGCAGGCTCGCCAGGCGGCGATCGCCGACGCGCAGCAGCGTGCGGCCCGCCTGGCCTCCGCCGCCGGCGCGACGCTGGGTGAGATCGTCTCGATCTACACCGGCGGGTACAGCTACGGCATGGCGAACTACGCCGAGGCCGCGCCGGCGGGAACGAGCGGTGGCGGGAACGTGCCGATCGCACCGGGGACTTTCGATGTGCGCATCGATGTCACCCTGGCCTACACGTTGAAGTAGGGCGTCTAGGGTTTCGATTGAGTAGGGAGAGCGGGTCGCCCGCCCCCCCTCTCACACCACCGGACATGCGGGTCCGCATCCGGCGGTTCGGTGAACGTCAGGGCACCTAACGAACCTTAGCCCTCGAGCCCTTGTTGGCGGTCCATGCCGGGAACGGCTCGGCCCTCTGGCAGGATCCCAGCGGCTTCACCGCCTTCGCCCCACCAGCAGTATCCCCATCCGGGGAATGCGGCCTTCTTTGCTCGTTCCACGAACTTTCCACCCCAGGCACATTCACCGTTCGGCCCTTCCCGGTGGATACCTGCGACCTAACCGGTACTATGGCCTCGGCTGACCCCTGCCGCCTCAGCCCGGCTTCTCAGCCGAGGTTGCCATGTATCTTGGCATAGCGACAGGTCTCCCCAGATAAGAACGCTGGCGGTCCCCGCATCCCTGCCCGATTTACCGCTCCGCCCCTTGATGGCTTGG
>Ga0315274_10009049_pt1 | contig 14412 bp, 13 predicted proteins | sample YL17G02_20_MG_FD_203700 | JGI IMG/M metagenome (GOLD analysis project Ga0315274, IMG submission 203700) | Sediment microbial communities from Yellowstone Lake, YNP, Wyoming, USA - YL17G02_20 | ecosystem: Environmental > Aquatic > Freshwater > Lake > Sediment | place: USA: Wyoming | collected... | reverse complement strand
TCAAGGCCCGGGAGAATTACGAGCACCCTGCGGCAACGGTTATTCTCCTGGCACACCGGGATCTCGAAGCACTGGTACTTACCCGGCAGGAACTCGCCTTTAAGCGCATGGTGGATGACAAATGGTCAGAACTTGCCTATAAAGGACTTGTCTACGAACCGCTGTACACTGCTTTGAATGCATTCATCAACACCACCCAGGAACGGGTGAATGGTAGCGTGGATCTTGAGCTTTACAAGGGCAATGTCAGGGTACTTGGCAGGAGTTCTCCCGATGCAATTTATTCCAATGATCTTGTATCGTTTGATAGTTCGTCCATCGACCAGTGCCACGCGATCGGTGTCTCCCATTATTTCGGTCTCCAGGCACGACTTGTACATACCCTGAAAAACCAAAAATCCTCAAAAAAGTAAAAATAGCTCCAAAAAAAAAAATTAATTTTATTCTATCTTTTTCCCGGCATTCTGACCCGGGGTGCATTCGAATACTTCCTTGATTGAAAGAATGAGGAGCCCTTTCGCTGGATAGTGTGCTCCTTTTTCCTTGATTTGCGCTTTGATCTTTTCATACTCCGGACCACTGGTCTTTAACGTGACGGTCCCTTTAATCTGGAAACAGCGCTTCTTTTCAGGATCCCAGATGTAGAGTGCCATGTGAGGATTTTCCTTGACATTGGCGAGCGTCTTTACCATGTAATTGTCGCCAATCCAGATGGTATCGTCCGCAACGAGCTGGACGGTTGCAACCGGCGCGACGTTCGGGATAGCACTCTTTGAGGCAGTTGCAGCAGCAAATACTTTTTGCTTGGCAAATACTTCTTTCATTTCCGGGGTAAGTCTGACCATTTTTCACCTCATTCTATCATACAGGCAAATTGTGCCGTAGCTGTCATGGATTCTTTATATGCTTATGTTTTATGGTGCTGGAAACGTATCATCCCTATTAGGAATTCTTTTCTGTATAAACGCACATGAACCAATCGGGGTCACTCCGGAACCATGAAAATTGTTCTCTATCCGATGGATCCCCGCCTCAGGGCCTCTCTTTAGGCACGGCGGGCAGAGAGTTTTTTTAAATTTTAGTCACTGACCCCCTTACCGCCCCTGCGCTTTAAGAGATGATGACGTATTACCTGTTCAGGACTTATCGCATTTTTTGGGGAGCACAAAGCGGTGGTGGTGAAATCCCTGTTGAGTGTTCAAGTTTCTTTGACCGTCTCTCCAGAGCCAAGAAAAATCGAAACGTATATGGATTGACAATAAAGAAACGGGTACTAATGAGCGCCAGTTTTTTTTCCCGCTTTATAAAACCAAAACCACATATTGTTGAAAGTCCCCCACCCCCGCAGATTGCCCATGGCCCGGGAATGCAGGTCCCTGAATATAAAAACAAGCCCTATTTTATTGTTGCATCCGTAGAGATGGGGAATACTACCACCAAGTGTATCCTGACTGGGGTGAATCTTGAAACCGGGATGTCCTATGTGATACATAAAACCGTGAGTATGAGCCGGGACATCCGCCCTCCAAAACCCGGGGAAACAATATTTGGCGCAACACTTGACGGGACAGAGCTTACAAGGGAATCAGTCACCGAACTCGTCAGGGACACCCTGCTCCAGTGCCACAAAGATGCCCATCTGGATGTCATAAAAGATCTTGATTTTGTTGTCCGCAGCACGGGAGTTGTTGCCGAGATGGAGTCACCGGACCAGATTGGGGATTTTGTCATTGCGCTTGCAAACGGGTGCCTGATCGCGGGAGTCCCGCCCCGTAAGATGACGCCACCTATGTCAAAAGCTAACCAGTCGCAAAAACTCCAGCCGTTCAGCTTTGCCGATCAGGTTGTGTTTGTTGGTGCGGTTGCCGGTGTGATTCCCCCTGTTGGTTCAACCGGGGTCGAAATGGTCGCAAACGAGATGGAAGGAGAGCTCGCGATGGCGGGAATCAAGGAGGGGGCAAAATGGACACCGGTTGATTTTCGTAACCCGTGCATCTCCGTTGATTTCGGAACTACCCTCGATGGAAGGATAACCAGCGATGTGCAACCTGAGAGCCTAAACCCGTTTGCAAAAACCGTGGGGAATTTCTGCGGGCTTGCCGGTGCGATCCCCGATGCACTTGTCAGGGGGACCGGTCTTGTGCATGAGCGGACGGGAACCGCACTGGATATCTTCGGTGAACACAGTGTGAGCGGGGGATTATTCAGCGGAGGGAATCGTAAGGTTGTAGATGATTATGTACAACGATGCCACAAGCATATCGATATCCGCATTGTGCCATCTGATCGTGACCGGTTCGGGCGTGTGCCGGTCAATGCACGGCTCGCCAAGGAATCCGGCATCGCCATGATCGGGTGTGACTGTGGAGTGAACAGCAGTGATCTGCATGAACTGGTTGCCGTTGGATCGGAAATCCATAAAAAATACAATCTTGCTACTCTCAACGAAGTCGTCGATCGAGTCTGCGTAAAGATGGCACTCCGCCTGATCGATGTTGCTGTCGGAGAGAACCTTGTCCCGAGGAATTCCTCGATAGGGTTTACCGGCAGGGCGGCAATCTCGGGGCGAAAACCCGAATATATCCTTGAGGGGATTATCGAGCGCAACCTCTTTGATGACCCTGTTGACCATCTTGTTTTTGTCGATGACGGGCTTGGCAGGGGCGCGGCGCTGATGGGGCGCTGCATGAACTCGCTTGGTAAACCTAAAAATCCGATCGGGGGCGTCCGCGGGGGCCCATGTATTATGAGCCGGCGGATCAAGATAGGTAAATGAACAAGGTGAAAGAATATGCCCGATGAAGAACCGTTATATGATATTATTATCCCCCCTGGTGTCCCCCAGAAGCTTATTATAGAAATTTCAAAAAAATTCGATGTAACCATCGTTGACAGAAGAGAGAAGATCAAATTTGCCAATATGGAAGGGGATGAACGGGACCTCCTTGCATTCCGTGGTAAACTTGAGGTAATGCAGAACGTTGAAACGTATATGCGTGACCAGTTAAATGCATTCGTTGCCGATACGTAATAAATCTCTTTTAAAAAAACCTTTTTTTTAGGCTTATCCTTGTTTTTTAGCGGGTAACGCATTCATTGAGAGGATTACAAACATGGAGGCTGATGCACCCTTACCCCAGAATACGATGAACGTCGCCGCCCCACAAACGGACGCCCCCGCGGCGATTTGAGTGCAGTTTTATGAGCGTGATTCTTAAAAAAACCACCTTGCCCAGCGAAACCCAGAAGAGACGGTCGAGCAATCCTCTCAGGGGTGGGACATATCCGAAATGAAATGTTGCTTTGTAGAAACAGACATGAATCGATTCAGTTCACACCTAAACCATGAAAACCGTCCTCTACAAGAAGGACCCCAGCATCAGGGCCTCCCCGAGACAGGACGGGTATGGAGTTTTTTTGAATTTTTAGTCACCGATCCGCCGCAGGGGCACCTTTCTGGGGCGGCGGCAATCATCGTACCTGACAGATAAAGTGGTAACAATCTCTGCATCACAGCTGAATAATACGATTTAATATGAAAATGCAATCACTTTTTCATCTGTATGGTTGTATCCCAAGGGGGATCATGTCTGTTTTCATAGGAAATGCTCAATGCCAAGCTAAACGCTTACGGGAGTTTCACTCCCGCTGCTTCGGCTCCCCCCAAAATGCGCTACCATCTGGTTAGGTACTGCGTTATCATCGCGATAAACGCAGTTGCGGTCTGGGGGGACAGGAACTGTCCCCTCCGTCATCTTACCAGTGCTTTGTATTTCATAATATAGTAAAAGGAATTCTACAGAGCCCAAAATTTGATACCATATCTAACCCCCACGAGAATACGATGACCTTTTTTTTAATTTTTCAGCAGCCGCACCAGCAGTGCTTTCTGTGCATGGAGCCGGTTTTCCGCTTCGTCCCAGACAAGGCTCTGGCCCCCTTCCATCACTTCATCGGCAATCTCCTCCCCGCGGTGTGCCGGAAGACAATGGAGCACCCGTGCATCAGGAGAGGCGTACCGCATGAGTGCTGCATCGACGGTATAATTGCTGAACACTCTCATACGCTCTTCGCGTTCATCATCGTCCCCCATGGAGATCCATGTATCGGTGACAATGACATCTGCATCCTTCACGGCTTGTTCGGGTTTCCTGACCAGGGAAACTTTTCCGCCCAGGGTGCGTGCTTTCTTTACGATATCTTCTGCCGGTTCATACCCTTTTGGCGTTGCAACCGTAACGTTCATGCCCGTGAGTACAGTCGAGAGGATCAGGGAGTTACAGACATTATTCCCGTCTCCTACCCAGGCTACGGAAAGGTCGCGGGTCGAACCGAAGTGCTCCTGTATGGTCATGATATCGGCAAGCAGCTGACACGGGTGTTCGAGATCCGAGAGACCGTTGATCACGGGAATCGTAGCGTGTCGTGCGAACTCTTCAATCGTACTGTGTTTATAAGCACGAATCATCAGGCCGGAGACATACCGTGAAGCAGCCCGTGCAGTATCGCGGATCTCCTCACCCCGCCAGATCTGCATGTCGCGGGCATTTAAAAAAAGGGCGTGCCCTCCCAGTTCGTTCATACCGACTTCAAACGAGATGTGCGTCCTGGTGGAGGACTTTTCAAAGATCATGGCGAGGTTTTTGCCGCGCAGGACATCGTGGACTTTTCCCTCTTTTTTCAGGGTTTTGAGTTGTCCTGCTTCGCACAGGATCTGCTCGAGCTCGAGCTTGCTGATATCGAGAATCGACAGGAAATCCTTCTTCATCGTAACTCCTTCATGTGGGCAATGCGCCGCTCAAGCAGTGCTCTGGTCCCGATATCGCGCCGGTAGCGCACGCGGCCTTTGACTGCAGAGGCTGATAGTTCCGCACTCCGTTCTGCCTCTTCAAGCGTTGGGCCAACGCCAACAAATGCAAGAGTCCGTGAGCTCAGGGTGGAGAATTTACCCCCCCGTTCCTCAACATTCGCGTAATAGAGGAGTGCCCCCGTATGATTGCCAATCGTTATCGGATCACCCTGGGCAGGAGAATCCGGATAACCCGAGGGCACAATATATTTGCATACGGTTGCTTCCTGGTCAAAGCGTGCATCTGCCGCAGATAACGATCCCGTGGTTATTTTCACCACGATATCGGAAAGATCCGAACTGAGCAGGGAAAGCACGTTCATTGCCTCGGGATCTCCGAACCGGGCATTAAATTCGATGACTTTTGGACCCCTGGCGGTATTCATGAACTGGCCATACAGGATTCCTTTGTACGGATGTCCGGTTCTTTCCATGGCAGCAACGGTGGACTTCATAATCGCGAGCGCTTTTTTGTAATCTGTTTCTGATACAAAGGGAAGCATATGATCTGGCATTGAATACGATCCCATGCCCCCGGTGTTTGGCCCGAGATCTCCGTCGAACGCACGTTTATGATCCTGTACAAGCGGCATGGGAATCAGGCGGGTACCATCAACAAACGCCTGCAGGGTGAACTCCTCCCCGATAAGGCGCTCTTCCAGCACAACACCTCCGCCCAGTGATTTCACGTACGCGATCGCTCCTGCCCGATCAACCTGTTCACCCATTATCCTCACCCCTTTCCCCCCGGTAAGCCCGATCGGTTTTATAGCGAGATCTTCATCGTGGTCGTTGATGAACGAAATCGCTTCTTCAGGGTTTTTAAAGACACGGTATTTTGGGCACCCGTCAATCTTGTACAGCTCCATCATGTCACGGCAGAACGCTTTATCCGTCTCGATTCTGGCTGCTGCACGCGTGGGCCCTACACAATCGATACCCACAGATTCCAGCTGATCCACAATCCCTGCTTCAAGCGGGGCTTCAGGACCAATAAAAGCATATTCAACCCCGGTTTTTTGGGCATAGGATACAATCCGGGAAATGTCAGTCTCTTTGCACAGTTTAACATCCTTGGCAAGGCAGGAAATCCCGGGATTCCGGTTTCCCATGACGGAAAAAATTTCAGTTTCACTGTTGCGGGCAAGAGCACTGACTATTGCGTGCTCCCTTCCTCCCCCGCCCACAACGAGTATTTTCATATCCATGTACTCTTGCGCTGGCAATAAAAATGGTTTACGATTGTAAGATCTCGCTGACTTTTACCAGCGGAAAAAGGCTCACTCCCTGCTTTTTGAGCATCTCTCCTGCACCCTGCTCGCGGTCTACGACCGTTACAACACGATCTGCCTGTGCACCCGCATCACGAAGGGCATGAATTCCGTAGATCGCCGATCCCCCCGATGTCGTTACATCCTCCACGAGCAGGACATTGACGTCTCTGACATTGCCGATGATGACTTCTTTTTTTCCATGACTCTTTTCCGCAGCCCTTATGATTGCATAGGGTTTCTTCGTCACCATTGCGGTTGCGACAGCGAGAGGGACACCTCCAACTGCAACACCCGCCACCACATCGAATGTTTGTGTCTGTTCAATTGCCGATGCAATAGCAAAAAGGAGATCCGGGTTGGTTACCGCGGATTTTACATCGATGTAGTACGGGCTCTTTTTGCCCGAGGCGAGGGTGAATTCGCCGAATTCGATGGCCTTATGCCTGATGAGCAGGTCTGCAATAATGTTCACCATGGAACCTCTTTGACTCTGAAATGATAACCAATGATATTTACTGCCCGGTGAAGGATTGGCGTGAGGATTAGGATGAGGATGAAGATTACAAGGGTCATGTTTGCAAAAAACCACCCGGGATCAACGACCAGCACCAGGAGCAAGGCTCCTGCTACAAGGTCATACATGTCAGCGACTGGCCATTTCACTCCTCGTTCTTTTCCCAGTCTTCTTTTAAAGAAGCTCTTGCACAAATCACCAAGGAGTGCTCCGGTTGCAAGTAACGTAATTGACATATACGTTTGTTCAGGCAGATTCTCCCAACCATATGCGCCCGATACCCAGATCTGCACGAGGCCGATCCCGATCCCGGCAAAAATTCCGATGATAAGTCCACGGTATGTTTTACCATCGCCAAGTAACCGTTTTCCATCGGAGAAATTCCTTCCCAGATCAATGGGGGTGCCTCCTCCGACGAGCGCAGCAATCGGATTCGGGAGATAGGCCGGGAGCATTATCCAGACTGCAGAGATCAATGATAGTATGAACAAATCCACACTAATAATGTAGCACTCCAATACCTGTAATAAACAGCAGATACAAACATTAAGGTTACTCAAATGAAATATTAATGAACAATTGTGCAACGGGTGGACATCAATGCTGATAAAAAAAACTCGCAGTCTTTGCCCCACATGCAATTCCGTAATTGATGCGGAAGTTGTGGAAGAAGACAAAAAGATCATGCTCCATAGCACGTGCCCTGAGCATGGAAACTTCAATAATCTCTACTGGTCAGATCCGGTATTATATCACCGGTTCGATCGGTTTGAGGAGGTAGGCACGGGTATAGAAAATCCCCAGAATAGTGCTCCCCCCGAAAGCTGCCCGTCTTCCTGTGGGCTATGCAGCAATCACCATTCCCAGACCCTGCTGGCAAATATCGATCTCACCAACCGCTGCAATCTTGACTGTGATTTCTGTTTTGCAAATGCCCGTGCATGCGGATTTGTATACGAACCCGATTTTGATGATATTGTCCGTATGATGCAGGTCCTCCGTGATCAGAAACCCGTCCCGGCTCCTGCCGTGCAGTTCTCCGGCGGGGAACCGACCATGCGTGAGGATTTGGTGGATATCATTAAAATGGCAAAGCAGATGGGATTCCCCCAGGTTCAGATCGCATCCAACGGTGTCCGGATAGCAAATGAACCTGGCTTCGCCCAAGAGCTCAAGGATTCCGGTCTAAGTACGGTCTACCTCCACTTTGACGGAGTAACACCGGCAACCAATCCCCTCCTGAAAATCAGTATGAAAGCGATCGAGAACCTTAAAGCCGTACGTCTTGGGGTTGTCCTTGTCCCCACCATAATCCATGGAAAAAATGATCATGAGCTTGGCGATATTATCCGGTTTGCGGCAAACAATATCTCGGTAATCCGGGGTGTAAATTTCCAGCCAATCGCGTTTACCGGTGCAGCAACTGATGATGATGTTAAAAAGTTGCGTATTACGATTCCCGATCTTTTAAAAGAAATTGAGATACAATTGGATGGAATTCTCAAAACGGATGATTTCTATCCGGTTCCCTGCGTCATTCCATTTTCTGACCTTGTCGAGACGTATACCGGGCGACCTCAGATAAGGTTCACTGCCCATCAGCACTGCGGTGCAGCTACCTATGTGTTTGTCCAGAATGATGGCACAATTGTTCCGGTAAACCGGATGGTGAATGTAGATATGTTTTTTGAATCGATCGAACAGATGACTGAAAAACTCAAAAAAGGTGGCACCATCAACAAATATACAACCCTGCTTGAAGGCCTTAAAAACGTGCATGATTCTGTGAAGAAAGGCGAGCAGGGGAACACCACTGAGTTCTGGAAGATCCTCGGCAAGACTCTCGTCGGGCAGAACTTTGAGGCGCTCAAAGAATTTCACTGGAATGCACTCTTTATCGGTACCATGCATTTTATGGACCGGTACAATTATGATCTCGCCCGCGTACAGCGGTGTTGCATCCATTATGCCACTCCTGATGGAAAACTCATTCCTTTTTGCACTTACAACAGCGGACCGGTCTATCGGGAACAGGTCTGGAAAAAATATGCACAATCAAAAGAATAATAACTTTTTTTTCCGATCGGGAGTTTCGAAGATACATCACCGATTCAAAGCATCCATGATTAATATCGGTGATTTTTAATCGTAATTCCTTTTAGATAATGTTAAAAATCGGCTCTGGAGAAACGGACATGAATCGATTCAGATCACACCCGAACCATGAACATCGTCCTCTCTACGAAGGACCTCCGCCTCAGGGCCTCTCCGAGGCACTGCGGGCAGGGAGTTTTTTTTAAATTTTTAGTTACCGATCCGCCGCGGGGGCGCCCCTTCGGGGGCGCCGGCAATCATTGTACCAGATGGAAAAAGTGGTAACAATCCCCTCAACATATCTGAATACTACGATTTTCATAGGAAAACCTCATTTCATTCGTTCATTTTCTCAAACGTGTTCCACAGATATCGCATCGCGGGGGATGCGACAGCGGTGGGGGCAGGCAAATGCCGAAGCCCCCTAAAAGCGTTACGAAAACTTATTTCTGAGCATTTCTCCAGAGCCTAAAAATCACTCACACGATCATCGAGGGGACTCTGCTTGTCCCCTCCTACCACCCCTGCTCATAGAGCGATGATGACGTATTACCTGTTCTTGCGGCTATCGCAGTTGGGGGAGCCACAACAGCGGGTGTGAAACCCCTGTTGAGTGTGAGTAGTATTTTTTTCGCGGTAGTGATGACGTCTTACCTGTTCGGGAGTATGGTATTTTTGAGGGAGCACAAAGCGACGCGGGTGAACCCCCTGTTCAAATGTTCGGGTGTTTATTGAATATCCCTTTAAATCAATTTTTTACGCTCTTTCTTCGTCAGGTGATCAGGGAAACGGGAGTTCAAACGTTTTCCCGTGTTTCATGGCAATCTTGGCAATCGCAAGATCCTGAATAGCAAGACCCGTGGAATCAAAGATTGTGATGGTGTCCGGACCTGCCCTTTTTTTCCTGCCAATCACTACTTCACCAAGAGTTCCGGCAATGTCAGTTGCACGGTAGATGCCGTGGCTTATCGGTACGTTGATCTCTCCTGAATGGATTGCCTGTACAGGATCATCTACAAAAACCTGTGCACGTCTGAGCAGGGAAGGATCGAGTTCCTCTTTTCCCGGTGCATCCGCCCCAATGGCATTGATGTGGGTTCCTGTGTGGATCCATTCACTTCTGATAATGGGGCTTCTTGAGGGTGTGGTGGTGACCAGTACATCACAATCGCAGGTATTTTCTATGGAAGAAGCGACACAGGGAAATTCCATAAACCTGTCAGCAAATTTCCTGACATGTTCAGTATTGCGACTCCAGATGTTTATCTGTTTGATTTTTAGTTCCCGGGAGATGGCCGTAACCTGGGCTTGTGCCTGCCTTCCTGTACCAATAACCCCAAGCACAATCTCTTTTCTCGCAGACAGATATTTAGCGGCTACAGCACCGGCAGCTCCTGTCCGCATATCAGTAAGCCGTGTCGCATTGATCACTGCAGTGGGCTGACCCGTATCAATATCAAGGATCACCGTTAGTGCCATCACTGTTGGAAACCCTTTTGCCGGATTACCGGGATGGACACTCACAATTTTTACCCCCGCGATAGCCAGTGAGGGAAGGTACGCGGGCATCGTCCGGAAGTCCCCATCTGGCAGAGTGATGTACACTTTGGGGGGCATTTGCACAAGCCCTCTCCCGTGATCAGAGAATGCCGATTCCACAGCCATATTGACATCCCCAATATCAAGTCCCATGTCAGTGTCGGTAAAATACTGCATGAGCGATCATCGATCGTGATCTGATTTTAACGTATCTTCGGCTTTGTTGAAACCCATAGTTCTCCGCAAGAAATATGGCCGAGTCGGTTTTCTCGACACAGAAAAGATTGTTTGGGGAGACTCTTTATTCCCGTTCTCACCGACAGAAAGTGAAAGAAATTAAATTGAAATGTATCATTTTTTCTATCGATCGTCTCCTTAAAAATCAAGGGGTGTTCAATGTGCTATGAGGATTTCAACAGAGCCCTTTTTTACAAATGATTTAAATTAGGTGATTGCGTAAAGTCCACCATTACCTTTAAGGTAGGGTGGATAATATGCAAAAATGTTCTGTGAAGATCTTCCATGAGTAAAGCGGTAAAGCATAGAATTGATTATCCCTCATATATCGCGCTCAGCGAATCCGGTGAACTGGAGGAACGAATCTGCCGTGCATATGCTCTTTTGGAGTCCTGCACGGTCTGCCCCCGGAAATGCAGGATTAACCGACTTGATGATGAGCGGGGCTTTTGTCGGACGGGGCTTCTTCCCGTCATATCAAGCTTCGGACCTCATTTTGGCGAGGAGCCTCCTCTGGTCGGGCATAATGGATCCGGCACCATCTTTGTAACCCATTGTAACCTTTCCTGTGAATTTTGCCAGAATTATGACATCAGCCAATGCGGAAACGGCGAAACCGTCTCATGCGAAACACTGGCAGGGATGATGATCCACCTGCAACAGAGGGATTGTCACAATATCAATCTGGTCACTCCATCACATGTAGTTCCGCAGATTATCAGGAGTATTGGAATTGCTGCTGAGCAGGGACTCCATATTCCCATTGTATACAATAGCGGGGGTTATGATTCAGTAGATACTCTTTTGCTTCTTGACGGGATTGTTGACATCTATATGCCCGACGCAAAATACGGCAGGGATGATATAGCGATGGCCCTCTCTCACGCACCGGAATATGTTGCATCAATGAAAGCAGCAATGAAAGAAATGCATCGTCAGGTTGGAGATCTGGTTATAAGAGATGGTTTAGCAGTGCGTGGCATGATTATACGGCATCTCGTGCTTCCGGAAAATCTTGCCGGTTCTGATAGCGTTCTGTCATGGATTGCTCAGGAAATATCTCGTGATTCATATGTAAATATCATGAACCAGTATCGCCCGTCGTGGCATGCCAGCAGTAAGAGCTTGTTATCACCGTACCAGTCACTCGGTCGCAGGATAACAAATGATGAATACCTCTCTGCAATCCGGTGCGCTCTGGATAGCGGTTTACATAGAGGTTTTCAAAAGGAATTCTCGTAGCGTAAGGATGATCAGAAAGGATGAGCAAAATGAACTAATGTAAAAACATTCGTCTTATTTTTACTCAAATTCCCATACATCGTATAACATATACAGGAAAAGTATTAAAAAGGGGTATTTCAGATTTTTTTCGTCTGATACATGTGCCAGATCTTACAGGCACCTTCGTGGCTGACCATACAGGGCCCGACCGGTGTCCTCGGGTGGCAGACTTTCGAAAAGAGCTTGCAATCAGAAGGTTGGGCGATTCCCCTGAGAACCTTATCGCAGATACAGGCAGTATGTTTGCTGATATGTCTGAACACAATACTGAACTTTTTCTGTGCATCGTACTGTTCAAACTCCTTCTTCAGTCGTAATCCCGAACCCGGAATCACCGGGAAACCACGCCATTCGACATCACATGGTTCAAAGACCTCATACATCACCTTTTTGGCTTTGAGGTTCCCTTCACGGGTGACTGCACGCGGGTAGGCATTGTCTACCCTGTGAGTTCCTTCCCGGACCTGTCGCACCAGCATCAGGAGACCAAGCAGGATGTCGTCTGGTTCAAAGCCAGCCACAACCTGAGGGACAGGAAACTGTTCATAGTCTTCGTATCCCGTCACCGTGCAGACATGTCCGGGAAGCATGAAACCATTCAGGTTCGCTTCACCCTGTTCAAGCAGCCATTTCATCGCCGGGGGAACAATGCGATGGCAGGAAAGTATGGAGAAATTCTCAGGAGGTTGTGTGAGTATTATTGCGGCTACTGTCGGTGCGGTGGTCTCAAATCCGACTGATATAAAAATAACTTCTTTTTTGGTCTTCCGGGCGATTTCAACTGCCTTGTGAACACCCTGCACAACCCGAACGTCACCACCGCTCGATTCCAGTGACCCTTTTGATCCAGGGACACGGAGAAGATCGCCATACGTAGTGACAATACAATCCTTGTCCACGAGATCTAAGGCTGCATCGATTTCTCCCTGGGGTGTAATACAGACCGGACAACCCGGGCCCATGACGATTTTAAGCCGTTCCGGAAGGAGGCTGCGCAGTCCGGTACGTGCTATAGCAGCCTCATGGGTGCCGCAAATGTGCATGAACGTTAAATCCCGATCTACCAGTTCATGGAGTGTGTCTGCAATTTCTTTTCCCGTCGCCATGCAATCTCAAAAGTATGTACCGGGAAATGACATAAGAGTACGTATAGGAATACTGGCATCAGGGAAATGAATGATATTTTCATCGCAGTAGCTGTTTTTTGGTGTTCTGCTTACTCTGTTTTTGCGCGAACCGTCATTCTTTGGCTCGAAGCAAAAGTCAAAGAAACCGATATCCATGGGGATGATACTGTCGAACGGTTTGCTGCTGAAGGTATCGGGATCCCGTTCCCGGAGAGGGAGGCCTGGTTGAAAAAATAATTCCCGGTTTTCACTAATTCCCGTTTCAGGTTCATCAAATCGTATACATTTAAAATGCTTTCAGGTAGATCACTCTTTCATGTTCGGTATTTCCACATTCTGTCTTCACCAGGAGCCTCTTACAACCGCACTTGATAGAATCTCCTCCATTTCAGACCATATAGAGGTGATGGATGAAGGCCTGCATTATCTGGAGAATAGCGAACCGCTCCTGAGTTATTCCACTCATTTTTCCATCCACGCGCCCTGCAGGGGGACCAATATCGCAAGTCTTCTTGAACCAATACGACGGGCAAGTGTTGAAGTGATAGAACAGTGTTTTTTAATTGCCGCAGAGGTAAATGCAGGTGTTGTCGTGCATCCGGGATATTTTGCATGGGCAGAGGAGCGTACAAAGGCAGAGCGGCAGCTGGTGACATCGATAGCAGATCTTACCGGCTTTGCGAATGAATATTCTATACCGTATTTTATCGAAAATATGGGGAACTGGGATTATTTCTTCTTAAAAACTCCTGATGAGATTTCCCTGATTGGTGATACTCCTTTCGCGCTGGATGTAGGTCATGCACACCTGAATTTCTGTCTCGCAGAGTTTCTCCGGTTGCCTGCCGGGCATTACCATCTGCATGACAACAATGGTAAGGAAGATTCCCATGTCGCTGTCGGAGAGGGCACGATAGATTTTGATCCGGTGATGAAGGCAATACAGAAAAACAAGGTAATGCCGGTGATTGAAGTAGCAACATTTGAGGGAGTACTCAAAAGCATCCAGATGCTCAATGTGCTCAATCCTCCATAAATTCCAAATCGCAGGAAACAGCGTTTTCTCACAAAAAAAGACCTGTACTATTTCTAAAGTTCCGCAATGTTTTATAGGGATTACTAACAACGTAGTTAGGCAATCTGCCTCAGTAGCTTAGTGGCACAGCTCGTCCTTGGTAAGGACGACGGGTAGATGGGCATATCGTAACATATAGAGAGCCTATGTGACACAGCCTGGCAGTGTGCCTCCTTGGTAAGGAGGAAGTCCCGAGTTCAAATCTCGGCATAGGCTTGGGTTAAAAGTTAAAATCTTTAGGCTTTTTTTGTTAAAATTCCTTTAATACCTGCTGCCAGATTCTTAAATCCTAGCGACCAGGATTATAGTATATAAATAGCATTGATAAACATTGTTATACATAGGTAATTACCAGAAAAGGTATATGCCGCTTATTTAAACCTGTATACGTGAGCAGGCAGTGCGGAAAAAACCTGAAT
>Ga0315274_10009047_pt1 | contig 14413 bp, 11 predicted proteins | sample YL17G02_20_MG_FD_203700 | JGI IMG/M metagenome (GOLD analysis project Ga0315274, IMG submission 203700) | Sediment microbial communities from Yellowstone Lake, YNP, Wyoming, USA - YL17G02_20 | ecosystem: Environmental > Aquatic > Freshwater > Lake > Sediment | place: USA: Wyoming | collected... | reverse complement strand
CCATCCAATTCTTCCCCTACTTCGTGCTCACCTTCCGCGATTTCGGCGAGGACGGCATCGGCAAGGGCCGGGGGAAGGTGGTCCTGCAGAGCGCGGACTTCACCGAACCGGACGGGGAAACGAATGTCTACCGGGAAGGGGACAACCTGGTGCGCACCGGCTGGACGGCTCAAAGCGGACAGGATCTGCTCAATCAACCGTTGGGAACTGGCGGTAACCTGACGCTTCAATTCCAGACGATGACCCGTCTGACGCACGCCGGGCATTTTGCCGAGATTCCCACGTTTCCCATCCTGATCCGCAATCTGGCCCGGAGGATATCCGCCTTGTTGGCCTTCTATCACGACACGCCCTTAGAGTTGGATTATGCCGCTCTCTTCGCTCGGGCGGAATCCATCCAGTTATTGCAAAACGAGACGAGCTGGCAGGAGTGGGGCCGCTATTCCCGCCGGCAGCAGGAGCCGATGCAGATGGGCGGCCTGGTGGGCACGGCTACATACCAGACCTCGGACAAGGAGGGTTTCGCGCCGTTCCTTCCTTTCCTCTGTCTGGGCGAGATCGCCCACGTGGGCAAGGGTGCTGTGTTCGGGCTGGGGAAATATGAGATATCAAACAAGAGTTATTAGTACTTGTGTTCTGCGGTCAACAACAGAGCACACAGGCGGATGTCGTCTATGAAGCTCTATAAATATGCAATAAAGAGAGAAAGAATGAGGTCGTCATTCCTCTACTGGATAACCACCAATCAGGATGCGATTCAATTGTGGAATGCTCGGAAATGAAGACGGTTTGAAAGGAATGAGCAAATGAATTATGGAACCGTGTTAGCGCAGATAAGCGAGTGGATGATCAATCGTGGGTGGAAAAAGAAAGTTGCCAAGCATAGGCAGTATGACCAGAGCCTATTTGAGCATACATTGGTTGAATTAGATGCAGCCTTACAACTCCTACCAATTATTAGGCAGTCATTTCATTTTAATCTTACCGAAGAAGAGGAGTTGATTTTGATTACTTCGGTGATTGCGCATGATGTTGGAAAAGAGCGCCCAGAATGGCAGAAGTATGTGTTGGGTCGAGGAGAATTCCTGTCTGATATTGATCCAGAATTGACCAAGCGCGTGCTACCTGAACTATGTATGATCCTAGGTTTTCCAGATCTTAAAAAAGATGTTATGGCTGTTATTGAGAATTGTGTCGATCTGCATATGAGCCATGAGCGTAGCGACTCCAATGTGGTCATGGCCATGATGAAAGGTACTGACCGATGGTACACATTGGCAAATCTTGTGTATCAAATAGATAATATCTGCTCTGCCAAAGGTATATTCGAAGCTAAAACTGGTTTAGAACGAAGTCTTTTGGGCAAACACCTAAAGACAGCCTATCATCTGGTGATCATTCGAGGTGTCTCAACAATCGCTTTGCATAAGGCGGCGCTGGAAAGATTCAAGGAATCAGGCTGGACACCGTTGCTGCATTTCAGCGACGCCACACTTTATGTTTGCTCTGCAGCCAAGCCAGTACCAGAACCAACGCCAGCAGAAATCGAGAATCGGTTGATAGATGTCTTAAAGGAAGCCACGGGCAAAGATGTAACGAGGTTCATTGTTGGGAGCCCTACAGGTAACATTTTACCGAAACCTGATTTATTCGAGCATAGTGAGATCCAAGAGTACCTTGAGGCATCGACACACAAAATTGGGCGAAAATCCTTCATAACTACCTATGAACGCGAAAAAAAACGCACACTCAGCGGAAGATTAGTTGCGAGTGGCAGGGGAAAAAGAAAAGCAGAGGTAATCGAGAATTACTGGAGATTAAAAGGAAAAACCAACGCCCGATATTCTCCTGAAATGGACAGAGAAGCTGACCGAATCTCCACTGCTCACCCCGATATGCTTGCATTTAAGTTTTTCAAGGCAACCATGAAGTCTAAGTTTATAGGTCACGAAGGAACAGGAATTGTCAAGCAAGAATACGAAACGATATTTGGCCCTGGATCTTGGACTTCACTTCTCAGAACCTCCACTCTGATGCCAGCTCAAGATATGGCCAAAACAGTGGATTTTTTTTGGCAGCTACCAGGGGAGAGTTTCCAAATGAGAGTAGGAACAGTAGAAGAGCTAGCCTCGGATAAGCGCACGGAGCTACTAGTAATAACATTAGCGGAGATCGCCAAGAAAGTTTACGCGGCCATTTCCGATCCACCCACTCGTGCAACGCTAAGCCGAGAGATGGCCATTGGTTTTATTCAAGACCTGATAAGCCCAGCAGAGCAGGTCGATTTGACTGAATGTGCCCGAAAACAGATGGACTATTATGCTGCATCGAAACCATTCGCTGGTAAACAAACTAAGAAGGCACGACATATTTGTCCTGTCTGTAATACCCCATTTGAGGAAGGTACCGAAGCAGCTGCCGATTTCATCGATAAACCGGAATCACATACCAATCGTGGAGTGGCAAACTATCAATTCGACCATGTCATTATTTGTAACACCTGCAAGTACGAGCGCTTCTTGCGTCAGCTCCTATTAGGAGAGCGGGCTGAGGAACTGATCGTCATTTTCCCTCGTATGAATATCGGACCCGGTGGCGGCGAACTTTTAATACGCAAGGCCAGGGATCTGTATGACAGGGCGTATGTACTGATGATTGGTGATACAGACGACCCTGACCGCCATTTGTGGCTAGCTCTCACGCATCTTATTGCCGAGCAATTACTGAATCAAGATATTTTCCGGCTAACACCACAGCAGCTTGCCGATTTGCTCACATATCGATCAGGTGAGGAGAAGAGAGCAGAAAACAGGCACCAGCTGGAGGAAGCTCTAACAGCCGCTTTTAAAGATAATTTAGACGAGGCCAACACCGAATGGGGAACAAATTTCACTTCGTGGGATGAGGCTATTGATGCTGTGTACGATAACAAGGTGAAGGATCCCACTGCTCGACGAATTCGAGCTGAAATATATCGACTCTATCCTCAAATGCAACTGGTATGTCAAACACCGCATATAATCATGTTACCGGTAAGCTACCCAATCAAGCTTCAAGAAGACTCAGAGACTAATGCGGCATTACGCCGAACTTTTATAGCGCTTCTGTTAGGCCTGAGCCTGGATGTTACGGTCGCCGTAGTGCGCGATAGTGAACAGATTGACTTCCAGGGCGGAGAAGGAGTGGCATTCGTCCCATCCGTAGCAAGTGTTCGGGAATTGATCGGCAGCAATTGGGTTTCATTGAGCGAAGCTGAGGGCTGGTTCCGACGTATCGGGGTCGCCAGCATCCTGGCAAACCTCGGGCAGTATTCGGAACGTTCTGGTTTGTTTGAGGTGTTGACAGCACCAACTCCTGGTCATGTACTCCGGCGCATTGAGCAAAAACGTGCAGTAGACAAGTTGCCTCTTAATCACCAAGACATTGCCTATTTGCGCATCTTAGAGGAGGTGAGACTGCCAAAACAATAATCATACGCTTCCAAACCAGAACATTGGGTAAGGAACTCCAACGTTTAAAAAAGGAGGTTGTTTGAATGCGTACACCCATTTTTATCAGGGTCCAGCGTTTCGACCTGGAAGCTGTAGAACCCAAGATTGAGGTTATTCGTGATTGTTTCGACCACTACCTGGATAGCTACCCAATTAAATCGCCCCGGTCGAAACATAGCCTCATGGGCCCGGTTGGCAAAATTTTACAAGAGGCCCGCACTACCAAATGGGACGTTGAATCCCTGACTGGTTATGCCTTGAACATTCATCTGTCAAACCCCAAAACCAAGGGATACATCAAACCAGAGGCTCGCAAATGGCTGCAAGACGGAATTGGTTTGCTACTCAAGTTACTCAAAGAGGTGCCAGTCACAGCGCAGGATAAGGTATTGGATCGTATTGACTATGGCTTGTACTTTACCCGGCGGGCCAAGGGGTTGGAGTGGGTAGAGAGTGTACGCCAAGAATTCATTGGATTCATAAGTGACAGATACGGTACACCGGAGAAGTTGGCCCAGGCATGGGGCGATAAGCCGGAAAACTATGGGGCTGATTTCGCTAAGCTGCCATATCCAAGCAAGGCACTGTTCAATAAAGCTATCGGTCAGAAGAAAGCCGACATCAGTGAATTTGCTCAGCAAGCCGAACTTAAGGGCTATGAACTGATTGAAGAAGAGGAGGAACTCGAGTGAACGAAAACAACGCTTTCGACGAGTTACAGCCGTACCTGGTCGGGAAACCCCGGCCCATTATCGGGGCACAGACCGTGCAATTGATCATGATACGCGAGATCTTGGATTATACTGTCTTGCGTACGGAAGAGACCCGGGAACTGAACACGGTGCACACCCCGCTTTCAGTCGCCAAATCCGACGAGTCTGTGCGGCGCGTAGCTTTCCTGGCAACCAAACAGAAAGCGGCGGAGTCACGGGAATTGGAACATATATTGCGAACAGCAACGAGCAAGGCAGGTTTGGTTGGGTACCCAGAATGCTATCTCAAGGACAACCTCTGTATGAAATGCCCACGTTGCGGGTTATACGGTGGAACGAGCACTGTGGCTGGGCAACGGGAGCGAGCTAATATAAAGCACCGCATTGAATACTCGACGGCATTTTCCTTGCTGCCCTTCGATGATATTGGGACGGTCCTCACCTTCAACGCTATCGACGATCATAATCAGACCACCGGGCAGGCGCTGGGACAACGTTTCGCTGTTCAGCCAGCTACCCTATTTCCCTCGGTGATTACGTTGAAGAGCGCAACCCAACGGGAACTGATCCTTACTGTCAAGACACTCCTGTCCTGTAAAAGTTACGGAGCGGAAAGCCGTATCGGTGGCGATACCCGCAATTCAATCTGGGGTATCATCGCCGGTTGGGAAGAAGTGATTACCTCCCTGGAGTTGACGTTGGAGTTAGCCGACAAGCCGGACGCTTTGTACCCTGAAACAATAAGGCAGATCATCCAGGATAAATATGTACCTATGGCAGGGAACCCGAAGCACGTGGTTGTGATAGAGCCCGCTGCTGTGGAGATGCTAGTCAAAGCCTGTGCCGAAACTGACTTAGATAAAGCTTTCCTGCAAAAGGCTTATCAAGATATCGCGGACTACCATTCCGAACAACCAGTTTCTTAAGACGAGGAGGTGGTTATGGGTCAAGCCATTTCGCTGCGCGATCATGGCATAAGAGTATTTGCATGCCAGTTGTTCAACCATGACTACTTGTGGTTCTCCTCCTATGAGATAAGTAAGGTCTCAACGACACTGCCATTGCTTCACAATTACGCGCTAACCTACTCGTTAGGTGACGTCTCCTACGGCATTTCAAAGGAAACAACGCCTCACTACGAAAAAGATCTAGCCAACATCCCTCTTTATACAACACCAGCGATTGCAGCCTTCTGGAGCCGTACACGCATCACCTATAATGCAATTAACAGCCGTTCATTGCGCACCGACGATGCGCCACGTGGGATCAACTCACCCGACTTAGGTTGGCGCAACTATCTTGATCCGGTTTATCCCATGGACGATCACGCTGCACAGCAATTTGGTTTCGTCTGTTACTTATTCACCTTCAAGGGTCAAATACCAAAGGGAGTCACACGGTTAGGCAAGAAGGGTGCGGCCGTCCGTATCCAATGGGAAGAAATCGAAAAACCAATAGCGGTTTTTCGAGATGAAGTAGTGCGACCTACCCATCCATTGAACCCACTCGACATCTCTGGGCAAGTCACCGCTTACGAGCCAGTCTGCATCCCGCCACACCTGTTACTGCGCAGCGCCGAGGTAAGGAATGATTGGTTTGTTTTTTCCGGAGCACACCGGGTACATACGCCGCGAAGGGTGATACTAAGGTGCCAGGAATAGCAACAAGACCTCTGGTGTTGCCGCTAGTGCGACATCCGATAACCCATCGTCCTCTATACCATCACCAAGCAGCTATGCTAGATGGCTGGAAAGAAAATAATTCCTTTCTACTCATTACCAAGACAAGCACGGGCAAGACCATCGGTGCGGTCTTGCCCGTGCTTCTGCATCGTCAACGTGCCATTTGTGTTTACCCGACTAATGAACTGATACGCGATCAGGTACGCAACATAAAGGGTGTCGCTGAACAGGAAGGTCTTAAGGTCTGCGTGCAGACACCCGATACCTTGCCTGAAGAATATGCTTCTTCCGATGTGATACTGGTACACGTTGATGCTCAAGTCCTTGATGTTTGGCGAAAAAAACGACATCAGCATAAAAAGTGGCAGGTGTTGCGAGAGCTTTTAGAAGCCGACAAGCCCAAGATTATTTTGACCAATCCAGACGTTTTATTCTTGATCTTTGCCTTGAAATATCACGCTGAACCGTTAGCCGCCATACAAGGATACGACGCCTTAATTATGGACGAGTTTCACCTCTATTCGGGTGTTGAGCTAGCTCATGCCCTGTTTATGCTACATCTAGGACGAAATCTGGGAATGTTCGATAAAATTGTTTTACTTTCTGCCACACCTGCGCCGGAGGTTGGTGCGTACTTGAAAAAGGTACTTGATGACCCCCTATGCGTGGATACCTCAGTCGTAACCGCATACCCTGTCGTAGGCGATCGATCAGCAGTGCAACGAGTAGAGGTGATCCCTCGCCTAACTGGTGAAGATGTGATTGAAACAGCAGTCACATTAATCAAGGAGTTACGCAGTGAGATTTATCGTCGTCGGCAGGACAATCTTGCACCGGACTACATACCAGCTGTGATTGTAGTGAATTCCGTAGTCAACGCCATTCTGCTAGAAGATCGCCTGGTTGAGGAGGGGTTTTTCCGAGAAGAGATGGCGATCATTCGTGGACTATCAGCACGAAGTACACGCAACACGACGGGGAAACTGCTAGCAATTGGCACCTCAGCTATTGAGGTTGGCATAGACTTTCAATGTGACTATCTGATATTTGAAGCCAGCGAAGCTGCATCGTTCATGCAACGCTTTGGCCGAGTAGGGCGCCATAGCCCTGGCATTGCTTATGTGCTCTGTCCACAAAATGTTCTGATCGGGATCGAAGCCTTGCGTCGAGAGAAAGGATCGGAAGTGGATCGGGGCGACCTAGAGGAACGCGTATATGCTTGGTACCAGAATCAAGATACACGTGCCTGGTTCGCCACCACGTTTATGGGGTTGGTCTCCGCCCTTACGCTGGGCGAAAACCTGATAAAGAGGTTGCGCGAAGACCTCAGAGCGCCGTCTGATCGACTCACAACGGTTGAGGCCCAAATTGAAAAGTTCTACACATCCTATGCTGAAAGGCTCGGATGCTCTGATAAACTTCAACGGGTATTGAGTCACTTATATAAGGCACGCCAAGGAGACCCGTACTACAAGTGGCTGGTGACCTACCGCGACCTTGATACTTTTCGTACCTCCCTGCCAAGCGAATGGGTGCTCGATTTCGCTGAATTAATAAGACGAGGAGGCGATTGGGACCAGGCAAAATACACAACTGATATTGCCATGTTATTACATAGGGCAGAAGGGCTTCGGTTTAATGAGAAAATTCCGCATCCTAGCGGCAAAATGGGGATGCTCACGGTCAAAGCCTATGGGAGGTTCAAGAAAGTTTGGGTGATACCAACTTTCACCGAAGAAGAATGTGGGATCCCATACTGTACCAGCAAGTACCCAGGTATGCAATTCATACAGGAAGGTCATAAGACTTCTGTTTCACACGTGATGACCTTGCAAGATCACGTCTTTGTTGTTATCCCGAAAGTATTCTTTTCTAAATTGGATTGGCGTTTGCCAGTTTTTCAGTGCGGGCAGCAATTGATTGCTTTTGATGGAACAGCCCTGCTGTTATATGAACTATGTCAAGAGACCATTCATTGATCCTCACCGTTGACGGTTTCGGTCGGTTTATCGGGCGTACCTCGGAGCGGATTGTGGTGAAGGAGAAGGGAAAGCTGGTCCAGGAGGTACCCTTCTTCCAGGTGGAGCAGGTCCTGGTAGTGGGTAACGGCGTTTCCCTCTCCTCCGATCTGATTCGTGATTGCGCTGAGCGTGGGATTCCTATCCTTTTTCTCTCTGGCTCCGGTAAACCGATTGGTCGCCTCTCCTCGCCCGATCTGGTGGGCACTGTCTCCACTCGCCGCGAGCAAATGATGGCCCTGCTGGACGGACGCGGTCTGCAGGTCACCGAACTTTTCCTGGAAGGAAAGATCAAGAATCAGATGGCCACCCTGAAGTATTTTGGCCGTCACCGCAAGGAGGCCAACCGGGAAGTGTTCGATCGAATCTGCCAGGGCACCGACGCAATGGAAGACCTGCTGGAGGAGCTGAAAGCGGTGGGCGAGGGAACGGTGGATCAGCACCGGGAATATCTGCTTTCCATCGAGGGCCGAGCGGCCGCCCACTATTGGGACCTGATCGGCCAGATCTTCCCGCCGGAATTGGGTTTTGTGGGTCGGGAACGCCGCGGCGCCACCGACCCGGTAAACTCGGCTTTCAACTATTGCTACGGTATCCTCTACACCCAAATCTGGGGCGCGGTGGTTCTGGCCGGGCTGGATCCTTTCGCCGGCTTCCTACACACCGACCGACCGGGAAAACCCTCACTGGTGCTGGACTGCATTGAGGAGTTCCGCTCCTTCGCCGTGGACCGCCCGCTGGTGGCTTTCTTCACCAAAGGAAGCAAGCTTCGGATGGAGGATGACCGCATTGCCGAAGATTCCCGCCGCGAGTTGACCGGCAAGTTCTTTGCCCGTCTGGATGAGGAGGAAATGTACGACGGCAAGCGGCACAAGCTGCGCACCATCCTCCAAATGCAAGCCAGGCGATTGGCTGTTTTCCTTCGAAACGAAGGCGGCTACCGGCCTTTTGTGGGGAGTTGGTAAATGCTTACGGTAGTGATCTACGACATCTCGGAGGACAAGCTGCGCAACAAGTTGGCTTCCCTTTGCAAGGACTACGGTCTGGAGCATGTCCAGTTTTCCGCCTTCTCCGGTCCTTTAAGCTGGAACCGGCGGGAGGAGTTGTTTCTGCGCCTGAAGAGGGCCTGCGGGCGCAAAGAAGCCAACGTGCAGGTGTTCGCCATCTGCGAGAAAGATCAGGCATTGTCCAAAAGGCACATTTTTGTGCAGGAGAAGAAGGATGGAGAAGGAGAGTGACTTTCGCTTTAGCGTCACGGACGTCAAGCAGTTCCTCTACTGCCCGAGGATTCCGTATTTCCTATACGTGGTGCCGGTACCCAAGCATTCCACAGCCAAGATGGACCTGGGCAAGGCGGAACACGAGATCGTGGAGGAGCTGGAGGAACGACGATTGCTGAGAAAATATGGCTTGGACGAAGGCAAGCGTGACTTCCGGGTGCGGCTATCCTCGGGGCGGCTGCGCCTGTCTGGAATCCTGGACCTGCTGATTTCCGGTCCGGCGGGTCACTTCCCGGTGGAGTTCAAATTCTCTAGCCGTAAGCCCGCCCTCAACCACAAGTACCAATTGGCGGCTTACGGCCTGCTGGTGGAGGAAGCGATGGGCGCACCCGTCCACCAGGGTTACCTCTATTTTCATCCCCTCAAGCAGATTTATCCGGTTCCCCTCACCCAGGGCGTGAAGGACTTCACCAAGCGGATCCTGCGCAATCTGTGGGATCAAGTGCGTACACAACGTTTTCCGGAAGGCACCCGCCAGCTTGCCCGCTGCCGCGAGTGCGAATACCGACTGTATTGCGGAGACCGCTGACATGTATTTTTTTACCCAGGAAGAGCACGAGAAGCTGGTTCGGTTTCACCTGCCGCGGGCGCGTGAACACCCCGTGGCCGACGACCTGCGCGGCTGGAGCTGGGCCCATCCACCGTTGGAACCAATCTACGACCTTCGGCTGGGGGTATCGGAAGTGGCTTCCCTTTACTGCCAGACACGAAGGGATTGTTACCTGCGGCGGGTGCAGAACGTGCAAGCCCCACCCAACCTGCCGATGATCTACGGCTCAGTGTTTCACGCCCTGCTTTGCGATTTTGTGATCCGTTCCAAGCGCGCACTGTACGTGCATGGAGCGCGCATCGACGCGGTACTGGCAGACGTGGGGCCGATCTCCGCGGAGGTACTGAACCGCTTCCGATCAACCCTATTGCCCGAGCAATGGCCAGACGTGGCACAAAAAGCGGAAATCCTGCATCAGTATGAGTTTCGTTCACTGGGTGCCCGCCTGCAAGAAGCGCTAAGTCATCAACCACGTGTCGGCATCGATGCTTTGGTTTCTCTTGTGCTACCTGTGGTGGTAGAGCAGAAACTGGACGGCACTCGTTTGGGCCTCTCACCCCATCTATCCTGCGACGCTGTTCACCTGGGCGAGTCGGTTCTGATCGACCTGAAGTTTGGCCCCAAGCGCGATTTTCACATCCTGGGGCCGACAGGTTACGCTTTGGTGCTGGAGTCACTCTATGAGTATCCAATCAACATTGGCTGCGTGGTATATGTGAACTTTGGTGGAGACGGGCTGCGCATCGAGAAGGAGTTCAAGCCACTGACAGATGAAGTACGATCTGCCTTCATCGAAGAGCGGGACCAGAAAATGCGGATGATCTATGAAGAGATTGACCCCGGATTGGCCGACCTCTGTTACGAGATCTGTCCCTTCCGCCCGGAGTGCAGGGGAAGGTAGGTTTTCGAAGATGAGGCCGGTTTTTGAACAGAAATGGTATCTTCGGGAAAGTAGGTTTGTTACTGCATGGCTTTGTGCCGTGGACATGGCTTATAATGCAAACGAGAGGAAGAAAATGAGGGCTGTTGCAGCGATTGACCCGCTAATAAGGGGACTGAAAGTCAGAAGATGTTGATCTACCGTGCTGAGCAACGGGCGTTGCAGCGATTGACCCGCTAATAAGGGGACTGAAAGATGTAAATTGTTCCATGAAACATGGCCGTTACTATCAGTTGCAGCGATTGACCCGCTAATAAGGGGACTGAAAGTCTCAATATCGCTTCCCACGAATCCCGTTTGAACTGATGTTGCAGCGATTGACCCGCTAATAAGGGGACTGAAAGAGATAATCAGAGTCGGAAGTACCAACGCAAGCCAAAGTTGCAGCGATTGACCCGCTAATAAGGGGACTGAAAGGTAAAAGAAAAGGAGGAAACGACATGGTGAACGGTAGTTGCAGCGATTGACCCGCTAATAAGGGGACTGAAAGATAACCCACAAGGGAAGCCCTCTCTCGTTTTCCGTCCCGTTGCAGCGATTGACCCGCTAATAAGGGGACTGAAAGATGATTTAGCCAAATGGGATGGATACAACTTTATTATGTTGCAGCGATTGACCCGCTAATAAGGGGACTGAAAGAAGAACGAAAGCAGGTATGGCGGGTCGGTAACAATGGAGTTGCAGCGATTGACCCGCTAATAAGGGGACTGAAAGTTTACGAATAGTCCTCTACGCAGCGACAGTTGCAGATGTTGCAGCGATTGACCCGCTAATAAGGGGACTGAAAGATGCTATCCTAATGGCCCTCTCAATGGCTGCCGGATGTTGCAGCGATTGACCCGCTAATAAGGGGACTGAAAGAGTTTGTGAGCAATCTCATCATAGGGTACACCGGCAATGTTGCAGCGATTGACCCGCTAATAAGGGGACTGAAAGCTCAGAGCGAAAGACGGGTGGATACAGTAATCAAGGAAGTTGCAGCGATTGACCCGCTAATAAGGGGACTGAAAGAAAACTATGTGAACATTAGTCGTCTTTATTCCAGAAGCCGTTGCAGCGATTGACCCGCTAATAAGGGGACTGAAAGTCCAAAACGGCCACAGGTCCATCTTCAACGCATCGGCAGTTGCAGCGATTGACCCGCTAATAAGGGGACTGAAAGCCGGGTCAATCCCGACGTATCGCGGCCACTCCTGGGGGGTTGCAGCGATTGACCCGCTAATAAGGGGACTGAAAGCCCCAGCTTGCGTAGCCGTTCGCATCCCTTGTCCTTTGTTGCAGCGATTGACCCGCTAATAAGGGGACTGAAAGGCGGTATGGGCACTTGCGGCGGAAGCCAGGACTAGAAGTTGCAGCGATTGACCCGCTAATAAGGGGACTGAAAGTCCTGCAGGAATTGATTGGTGCGGTGAGAAGTGGCGGTGTTGCAGCGATTGACCCGCTAATAAGGGGACTGAAAGACAAGTGGAAGGAATGCATTCCGGGAGCGCTCGACGCGGGTTGCAGCGATTGACCCGCTAATAAGGGGACTGAAAGGATACAAAGGATTTCCGTGTAGTCCAGGATTACATGTTGTTGCAGCGATTGACCCGCTAATAAGGGGACTGAAAGATGAAGATTGTCGAAAAGGATATACCCGTTCAGATCGGGTTGCAGCGATTGACCCGCTAATAAGGGGACTGAAAGGTATGAAAGCGTCGATGCTGGTCAGTCGATTGGGTGAGTTGCAGCGATTGACCCGCTAATAAGGGGACTGAAAGGTAATGATTAAAGGTGAACGCTACCTGGAGTTCGAGGGTTGCAGCGATTGACCCGCTAATAAGGGGACTGAAAGTACTCATGGCATTTCCCCCATCGGTGATTCTATCGGGTTGCAGCGATTGACCCGCTAATAAGGGGACTGAAAGGTGAAATAGAGCAAGTCTCCGTGTGCCGTTCCGAGAGGTTGCAGCGATTGACCCGCTAATAAGGGGACTGAAAGACCGATATGTACGCGATGTCGCTAAAGAACGAGAGCAGTTGCAGCGATTGACCCGCTAATAAGGGGACTGAAAGCACTATCCAACATCTGCTGTCTTTCAGTTTTGAAGCAGTTGCAGCGATTGACCCGCTAATAAGGGGACTGAAAGCACTATCCAACATCTGCTGTCTTTCAGTTTTGAAGCAGTTGCAGCGATTGACCCGCTAATAAGGGGACTGAAAGGACAGAAGAGCAGGAAGTCATTCAGGGCATCCGCGGTAGTTGCAGCGATTGACCCGCTAATAAGGGGACTGAAAGATATTACAGGGACGCTGGGGGCGGCCATTGCCGATGATGTTGCAGCGATTGACCCGCTAATAAGGGGACTGAAAGTGTCCATCGAGGTAGCGGATCTCCCAGTGATACCAAAGGTTGCAGCGATTGACCCGCTAATAAGGGGACTGAAAGGCTTCCACTTCGACAGATAAATGCTGATCTAATTGCAGTTGCAGCGATTGACCCGCTAATAAGGGGACTGAAAGATTTCAAGATGTAATCAGCCGGAACGGGCGGGCTGCCGTTGCAGCGATTGACCCGCTAATAAGGGGACTGAAAGCCTTGGCCCATACCAGCTTTGCATCATCTGTCAACCAGTTGCAGCGATTGACCCGCTAATAAGGGGACTGAAAGTTATCAACAACCAGGGTGTGCTGCTGAACTAAATCTAGTTGCAGCGATTGACCCGCTAATAAGGGGACTGAAAGGATTCAAGCCAAACTCCGCCGCCATGCCTATCTCTGTCGTTGCAGCGATTGACCCGCTAATAAGGGGACTGAAAGCACAAATCTGAGTAGCGCCGTTCTTGATGATGTTTAGGGGTTGCAGCGATTGACCCGCTAATAAGGGGACTGAAAGATGGACACGCGGGTAGTGTGTATTACGAGTGTGATATGTTGCAGCGATTGACCCGCTAATAAGGGGACTGAAAGAGGCATGTTGCTGAACCAGGGCAATGGCGCTACTCGTCGTTGCAGCGATTGACCCGCTAATAAGGGGACTGAAAGGCAATACACTGACTGGCATTAAAATTCTTTATCAAATGGTTGCAGCGATTGACCCGCTAATAAGGGGACTGAAAGTCCAAGTGAATGGCGAAGAGTTGATGTTCCCTGGGGATGTTGCAGCGATTGACCCGCTAATAAGGGGACTGAAAGAAAGAATTATCGTCAATACATGCGTGTTCAAAAATCGTTGCAGTGATTGACCCGCTAATAAGGGGACTGAAAGCTAAACTGCAAACACGTATTTCAAGTGCTTCATTGAAAGTTGCAGCGATTGACCCGCTAATAAGGGGACTGAAAGTATTGATCCGGCCAGGACAGCCCGTCCGGGTAGCCCTGTTGCAGCGATTGACCCGCTAATAAGGGGACTGAAAGGCATCAGGATGTCGCGGATCTGCGCAGGATTTATCAGGTTGCAGCGATTGACCCGCTAATAAGGGGACTGAAAGAATGAACGCATAATCAATCACATTGCCAGCGGTGGCGTTGCAGCGATTGACCCGCTAATAAGGGGACTGAAAGGGACTTGCATTGTGTTCATTGTTTAAGTGAATGAAAAAGTTGCAGCGATTGACCCGCTAATAAGGGGACTGAAAGCTCTTTACCTTCCCAGCGCTATAGCATCGCAAACTAGTTGCAGCGATTGACCCGCTAATAAGGGGACTGAAAGATTACGGACGCCGCTTGGTTGCAAATCAACTTCGACAAGTTGCAGCGA
>Ga0315274_10009046_pt1 | contig 14415 bp, 12 predicted proteins | sample YL17G02_20_MG_FD_203700 | JGI IMG/M metagenome (GOLD analysis project Ga0315274, IMG submission 203700) | Sediment microbial communities from Yellowstone Lake, YNP, Wyoming, USA - YL17G02_20 | ecosystem: Environmental > Aquatic > Freshwater > Lake > Sediment | place: USA: Wyoming | collected... | reverse complement strand
GGTTTCAGCTTAGGGTGACTCTCCATGAAGAAACCGTCGCCGCCGCGACTGATGTTAAAGACTCTTGCCACTTCGCCTGAATCTTGGCCTGCAACAGCAGCCGTGACCAACACAACCATATCAGTTTTAACTTCTACTTTTTCGCCGTTTTCCTTCTCAGCCGTGACGACCAGTTTCTTCGTTGCTGAGTCTTCTGCGACGTTCCTGCTTGTGAGCTTCACGCGGATGAAGTTGACGCCCAAGTCTTGGGCTTTTCTGAAAAGCTCCTCGTAACCCTTCCTGTTGGCTCGCATATCCGTGTACAAGACATCAATCTTCAGCTTCTCACCATACTTTTCCTTAAGGAAAACAGCGCTCTTCAAAGTAAGCATGCAACAGAAACCCGAACAGTACTCAAACTTGTTGATGTCTCTGGAGCCAACGCATTGAATGTAGGTTAGGCTTTCGGGCATTTTGTGGTCAGAGGGCTTCCACAACTCGCCTATGACCTGAGTTCCAGAATCGATGATACGCTCAAGCTGCAAGGCCGTAACAACGTCCTTGTACTTGCCGAAACCGTAGTTAGGAAGATCATAAGGCTCATAGACGTCGTAACCTGTAGCAACCACTATGCACCCTATCTCAAAGGTCTGCGTTTCAGGCTGTTGCTCAAAGTTCACTGCCCCCACTGGGCAGATTTCTTGGCACTTCTTACAGCTTCCATCCTTGAAGTATAGGCAAGTTTCCTTGTCAATCACGTAAGTATTTGGAGTAGCATCTGGGAAGGGAGTGTAGATGGCTTTTCGAGTTCTCATGCCAGCGTCGAACTTGTTGGACACCTCCACTGGACAGACTTCAGAACACTTGCCACAGCTTATACACTTGTTCTCATCCACAAACCGTGGCTTCTTCAAGACTTCAGCCTTGTAGCTACCGATGACACCATCGACTTTCTTTACTTCGGAATAAGTGAGCAACTTCACGTTGGGATGAACGGCAGCAGCACCGATTCGCGTTGCAACACATGAAAACCGTGGACAATGGATCTGCTGAGGACAGTTGGAGCATTCAAAAACCGGGAAAGTCTTGCCCAACTGCGCCATGTGACCACCAATGATCTCAGCCTTGTCCACCAAGTAAACCTGATAGCCCATTTCTGCTAGATCGACTGCTGCACTTGCACCAGCCACGCCAGCACCGACCACTAACGCCCTGTTGGTGACTGGAACCTCGATAACGTTCAACGGTTCAAGCAGCTTCACTTTCGCAACAGCCATTTTCACAAGTTCCTTCGCCTTCTCAGTGGCTTCCGTGGGCGTGCCCTGATGACACCAAGACGAAAACTCTCGGATGTTAGCCATCTCATACAAGAACGGGTTAAGTCCCGCTTCGGAGACTGTCCGACGGAAAGTAGGCTCATGCATTCTCGGAGAACACGCAGCCACAACAACTCGGTTCAGCTTGTAATCTCTGACGCCTTTCCGGATCTCTTCTTGACCCGGGTCAGCACACGTGTAACGATTGGTCTTAACATAAACCACGCCCGGCAACGTGCGAGCGTATGCAGCCACGTCTTCAACGTCTACGGTGCCAGCGATGTTGAGACCGCAGTAGCACACGAACACGCCGATTCGAGGCTCTTCAGTCTTGGAAACCGTTTGCTGCTGAGTCATGCCTTCTCCTCCTTCTGAAGCACCGCACCTATCTGAGCCACAATCTGCCTGTCAGAATAGTTCGGCATCGTTATCGCATCCATCGGACAAGCAGAACTGCAGATGCCACAGCCACGGCACAAGCCTTCAGTAACCTTAGCCAACTGCTTGTCTCCAACCTTCTCAACATTAATGGCATGATAGGCGCAAGCTGACTCACAAACTCTGCAGCCACTACATGTGTCCTCATCAACCTTTGCTACAAGCGGTTCTACAATCCAGTTCGGTTTGCCCAGCACGGTTGCAGCTTGAGCCGCGGCTGCGCTGCCCTGAGCAACGCTGTATGGAATATCTTTCAAACCTTGACACGCGCCTGCTAGGAATATCCCGGGCATGTCTGTGTCCGTGGGTCTGATCTTAGGTTGACATTCTACGAAGAAGCCGTCTTTGTTCAAGGGTATGTTGAGGATCTTTGCCAATTCTGGTGCTGTGTTTGCGGGAATGGCAGCGTTCGCCAGAACCACCATTTCCACGTTAGCTGAAACTGGCTTGCCGTCTTCTGTTTCACCGTAAACCGTAAGGTTCTTGGTTTGATCGTCTTGGGCTATTCGTCGGTTTTCCAGTTTCACTCGGATGAATTTAACCCCAGATTTCTGGGCTCGATTGTAGAATTCTTCGTAACCTTTGAAGTTGCTTCGCATATCGTTATAGAAGACGTAGACTTCGATGGCGTCTTTGTATTTTTCCTTGAGCATGACAGCATGCTTCAACGTGTACATGCAGCAGAAGCTTGAGCAATACTCGTATCTGTTGATGTCACGCGAACCCACGCATTGGATGAAAGCGATTGAATGTGGCTTCTGTCCGTCTGAGGCACGAACTACCTTGCCATTTGTTGGACCAGCCGCCAGAATGAGCCTTTCAAACTCCAGCGCCGTGAACACGTTGTCGAACTTGGTGTAGCCAGTCCACTCCAAGTCTGCAGGATTATACATATCATAGCCTATGGAAAGGATTATAGCTCCTACGTTGATCTCGATCTCTTCGGGTTTCTGATCGAAGTTTATGGCTTCTCGGGCACCACAAGCATCCACACACTTGAAACACTCAATGCAATAATCTCGGTTGATCGTGTAGATTAGCGGAACCGCCTGATCATAGGGAACAGAAATCGCTTTTCTTACGCCCAAGTACATGTCCGCATAGTTCGGGTACTCGATGGGGCAAGCGTCTTTGCATTCTCCGCATCCAGTGCAGTTTTTAGCTATAACGTATCTTGGGTTCTTGCGTATTTTGACTTTGAAATTGCCAACATGCCCATCGACTTTCAAAACATCAGCAAAAGAAATAATTTCAATGTTGGGATGTCTCCCGACATCCACCATTTTTGGACCTTCAATGCAAATGCTGCAGTCGAGGGTTGGGAAGGTCTTGTCTAAAAGTGCCATGTAGCCGCCGATGGTTTCAGTCTTCTCCACCACGTAGACTCTGAAGCCCATGTCAGCCAAGTCCAAGGCGGCGTTTATGCCTGAGATGCCGCCGCCGATAACCATGACCTTCTTTGTGATGGGCAATTCGATGGGTTTTAAGGGTTCAAGAAGCCTGGCCTTAGCCACAGCCATTCTGACTGTGTCCTTGGCTTTTTCTGTTGCTTTCTTGGGTGCGTTCTGATGTGGGTATGACGCGAATTCGCGGATGTTTGCCATTTCGAACAGCCAGGGGTTTAGATCGGCTTGCGAAACGCATCGTTGGAAAGTTGGTTCATAAAGTCTGGGTGAGCATCCAGCCACGACAACACGGTCAAGCTTGTTCTTCTTTATCGCGGCGATCATGTTGTCTTGGCCTTGTCGACTGCATGGATAATTCATATTTTCAGCGTAAACAACATTTGGCAAAGTTTTAGCATAGCCAGTTAAGTCTTCAACATCTACGACTGAGGCAATGTTTGAGCCACATTGACAGACGAAAACACCTATTCGTGATCCTTCAATTGCTTTGGGCTTGACCTCAACTTTCTTTGGTCTTGTTTCTTTTTTCTTGGATGGTGCCCTGAATGTCTTTTGAACGACTCTCTTAGGCATATTGCTCCCCCTTCAAATCCAACCTCTTCTTTACGGATTCCCTCGCCCTCAGAGAGCCTTTGGTCTTCAACTCCTTACTCACGCCAACAGGCGAAGTCAGCCTCTCTAAGGCCTTGTTCCAAGCCCCAGAACGAACGGGTGTATGGACGATCTTGGTTCGTTTAAGCTCCAAGGCTTCATCAACAGGGCAGACGAGCTTGCATGCTCCACAATAGACGCAGAACCGTTCGTCAGGATACACTTTCTTGTCCTCGTCGGAAAGATACAGTGCTCCAGTGATTGGGCAAACATCTAAACAGTCTCTGCAGCCTTCTGGGCATTTCTCTGGATGAATGCCAATCTTTCCATACAAGAACTTCCGTACACGCATGACGCCTTCAAGGCCTTTGATCTCGCAGACCCTGCAGCATGGGCAATATTCCTTCTGAACCTCAATCTTGGGTTTCAGTCCTTCAGTGGAGGAGACGTTTTCAACGGTTTTTCCGTCAGGTGTGAACCATGAAACTTTTATCAAGTCCAGCGGGCAAGCTTCTTCTGTCTCCATGCAGCTACCTGAGCACTTGCTTGTATCAACTTGTATGTCCCGGACAAGCTGTGGGAAGCTTTCTTTTTCAACTACAGAAAGAATGTGCTTTCCGTCCAGTGCCACGTTTATTGCTCCATATGGACACAGAACGTCGCATATTCCGCAGAAATTGCATTTCGCCAAGTCTATGTCAACTCTGGCTTTCCTAGCCTTTTCTCCTGAGAATTTGAGCTGCTCTTCAGTTCTAATCGCTTCCTTTGGACAAGCCAAAGCACAGATCTGACAGCCCACGCAACGATTCTTGTCCAATGTGAGCTTGTAATCTTTTACGTGCAAAACCCATTCTAGTGTTAATGCTTCAGCCGTGTCTTTCTTTATGGTTTTTAACGGCATCTATCAATCACCATGTTCACATCGTGATGGTGTGAAAGCCACATTTTATGATAGGCTTGCATTAACCTTCATATATAGTTTGGTTCAAAAATCACCCAGTCTTAATGATGAGTTTCCTGCAAACTGTCACATAGCACTTCAGGTTGTCTTCATTCTTCAAGACAACAATCTTCAAACCAGCGTTTCGAAGCAACTCTTCAAACTTTTCCTTGGAGAAAGCTTTCTTCAGACCAGTCACAACAATTTCTGCATTATTCTTTGACACACGCTCAATCTCTTTCAACGTGTCAACAGGGTTTGGCGAGTTTTGTATGAGAGTCATGGCAAAAACATGGTCGAAGATTCTCTCTACAAGGGGCATCGCATCAACGTCTGCGCAAACTATATGCACATTCTGGAACTTTGCACGTTTTCTTGCCTTGAGCAAGCTTTTCCGAGAAATATCCAATCCGATAATGGCTCCAGTCTTATCTGCAACATGATCGAAAAACAATCCTGTTCCGCAACCAGCATCCAAGATGATGCTGAATTTTCTCGTTCTCAGGCTTTCTAGGGCTGCCTCGTACTTCGCAGTCTGTTCATCAGCATATCGCATGTCATAAATATCTGCAGTCACATTGTACCGTCGCATTATGGCACGTTTCTTTTTCCATCCGCTCATGGCAACCCTTCAGAAATCTTATGTACGCATAAACCTTCATAAACTATTGGCGAAAATTCAGTGCTAAACTCGAAGCCTCAAGCAGTTCTAGTGAATCCGGAGGTTACAGAAGCAGAGAGAGTGGCCAAAGATGCTGTTTCCCAGCACAAAACGCTGATCATAGTCGGCAAATGCTCAGTCTATTATCTTGGTAGAGCGAAGTCGAAGCTTGAGCCTGGCGAACGTATCCTTATCGTTAAGGAGGATGGTTCGCTTCTAGTTCACCGCTCGGTCGGATATGAACCAGTTAATTGGCAACCTCCAGGGTGCATATTTCACGTTCATGTCAAAGACAATTTGCTGGAGGTTCATGCGGTCAGGCAGAAGCCACCAGAATCTGTCAGGGTGCTTTTTGACAAGATCCAGATGGTTTTTGCTATGAGCCTTGATGACACTGGAGAGTTTTCGCTTTACGCGAGCGAAGAAGACATGCACAAGGCTATTCTTTTGAAACCTTCGCTCTTGGAGGATGGATTTAGACCAATTAGTTATGAGAAGAAGATTGAGCCTGGTTTCGTGGACGTTTACGGCGTGGACAGAGATGGAAAGCTCGTTGTGGTTGAGGTCAAGCGCAAGACTGCTGGCAAAGAGGCGGTTATTCAACTTGCAAAGTACATTGAGGCAATTAGAGGCAAGGCTGACCGTAAGGTTCGCGGAATCCTCGTCGCCCCAAGCATCGCGAAAGATGTTCAAAGACTTTTGGCAACGCTCGGATTGGAGTTTAAGCATCTAGATCCCAAAAAATGTGCGGAAACTCTTCGACGGGCAGAAACAAAGAAACTGGATGAATTTTTCAAGGAAACGTAAATTAGCTAGGTTTGGCGATTTGCTTTGAGGTTTGATGTGTGTGAATGTTTGGAAGGATATTCCGGCTGGCGACAAGCCTCCGGAGCTGCTCAACATGGTGATTGAGGTTGTCATGGGCTCAAGAGACAAGTACGAGTACAATATTCAGTGGGAGTCATTCGTTCTTGACCGAATCATTCCTTCGTCCGTCGTGTTTCCGGTTGACTATGGTTTTGTCCAGCAGACATGGTATGATGATGGCGATCCTCTTGACATAATGACGCTGACCTATGAGCCTCTTGAAGTGGGCTGCATAGCCAAAGTGCGTGTGATTGGGGCTTTGATTGTTGAGGATGAGGAAGGTGAAGATGCGAAAGTACTTTCGGTGCCAGTGAATGATGCTAGGTTTGACGGTTATCATGACATTGCGGACGTTCACCCGCATTTGATTAAGGAGATTCAGGAATTCTTTGAGACGTATAAGCGGCTGGAGCCTCACAAGTGGGTGAAGTTCAAGGAATGGAAAAACGCCAAAGAAGCACGGAAAATAGTCAATTACTCCATGGATAAGTATAGAGAGTTCATAAAGCAAAGATGATCAAGCTAAGTCAACATCTGTTTGAAAGTCTCATATTCCTTCTCTGAGAACCAACCTTCAACATTAAGCTGTTCTAGGCCTTTTCTGGTAGATTCAAGTGTGGATTTCGACTTCAGCAAGTCAGCTTTAGCGAGTGTTTCGTGCACTTCTCTTTCGATTGCCGCGTTTTTCTCGATCAAAGCTGGAAACTGGTTCAAGAATGAAGATAGCGTTTTGAATCGAGGAACCAGCAAGTGTTTGATCTTTGCTCCGCCAAGCGCTCCTCTGAGCTTCACCAAAAAGCCCACGCTGTTCACGAAAGATGGCGGAAACAACGTATAGCGCCTCTTGGGTTCAGACTGATAGTAAGCCAAATAGAAAGGCACGAAAAACAGGGCACTAGTCTTAAGCTTCTGTTTGATCCCGAACTTTTCAATGGTGGCAAGGTTAGCCTCTCTCAGTTTTGCGGTTTTGTCAATCTGTCCAATCAGCGTTGAGGTTAACTCGTTCAGTTTCTTGATTTCCTGTTCGTGAACTTGGACTTTGGCGTCACGAGTGGCTTCAAGCTCCACTATGTCCTTCCTAGCTTCTTTGATCTTGGTCTCGCTCTCAGATCTCAACCTGAAAACTTCAACTGATTTCTGATCCTCGGTTTCTTTCAGTTTGGCTTCGGCTTCTTTGATTCTCTTCTTTGTATCTGAAAGATTTTTCTTGTTTTCTTCGAGTTTTTCTTTCCAGTTTTTTTCTCCAACGGTATTCTTGTTAGCTTTGGCTGTCTTGGTTTCAATCGTACAGCGCTCGATCTTGGCGAGCGTTTGGTCTTGGAGTTTCTCAAGCCTAACTTTCTCTTTGCGCATGGGGAGAAATCGTTTCTCAAAATTTCTTGTAAGTTGTGTTATCTGTTCGTCGTATTCTTCTTGTATGTGTTTCACTTTGGGCTTCACGATGTCTTCTTGTTTCTTGATCTGCTCGCGGAACTCTGCTTGAATAGTTTTGATCTTGCTTCGAATGATCTTAATCCAGTTGCTTGTGAATTTGTTGATTAACTTAATATTCGCACAGAGTGTGTCAAGGTCTTCTTGAAACTTGGACTTCAAACTGTCTAGCTCTTGTATTACCGAAGAAATAGCTGATTCATCCAGTGTCGGCGCCAGTATTGCCATGCCGGACGATAAAGCTTCAGCCTGTGTTGCTTCGGAAAGATACACGGTGAGGTCATTGAGCAACTCGGGGTCTGTGATAAGCCCGTTGAACAATGTTTCGTTTTGATTGCCAGGTTGTTCGAAATAGTTCATGTTGTCAGAGAGAAAATCCATGTAGGTTTCCTGTGCTTTAACGCTTCTTTCCAAGTTTTCAGTGAAACCTTTCACATCTGGAATACCTGCATATGTTAGGCGGTGAGATGTGATGGCTAGTCCGTCGAAGATGAGGTTTTGCTCGCTCCATGGCATAAGCCATAATGGATAGCCAGCTTGCGCCAAGAAAACGGTTTTTTCAGGTGATTGTTTCAGGATTAGTCCGCCGCCTTTGTTTCTTTCCAGTTCTTCTAGACAGAAGAGGGCGGCTCTTTCCATCTCTTTCGTGAAGGATTCTTTGCGGTTTTCTGAGAGGTTTGAGAAGGGGAGAATGAGTTGGGTAACTTTTCTGGACAATTCTTCCACCGTTCAACTGTATAGATTGATGTTGTTGATTTTTTAAACTTGTCATAAAAAACGGCTTACGCTTGGTTTCTCGCGAATAGGTAATCGGTTATCCTCTTTTGGAACAAGGCATTCTTGATGAGTGTGCTTTTGCTTATCCATGTTTGCAGTGGGATTTGGAATTGGCTTGCAATCCATCTCAGGGCCATTTCCAGAGTGTTGAATTTGTAGGGTGGTTGTCGCATGGCGTTTCTCACATTTTCTCTCACTTGCCAGACGCCCACTGGCATGATGTATCCTGGACGGGCTTCACGCAAGACAATAGCAGTGGCTTGTCTTCGCTCTTTCACCAGTTGCTCACATACTGCCAGACGAGCGGAATAGTAGCAACCGCCTATCTCCGCATACGTTGTTCTTCCATCATGTCCTTCCCAGTCTCCGAACATGGCTATCTGCTTGCCGTTCGGGTTCCACGCTGTGCCCGGGTACCATGCTTCTATTGCTTCGTAGCTCCAAGGCATCGGAAGCATCAACACTTCGAAGATGTTGTCTAAGTATCGTGATTCGTAGATGCGGTACTCGCTGATTTCAGGGTATTCCTTGACCTTCTTCATCAGGCCTTTTGAGAGAATGTCATCCACTGCGGTTATGCTCCAACGCGTTGGCACCATTCGGCGGTTTTCTTCCAGCCCGAAAGCGCCGACGCTGAATGCTCGCTGGATCTTTGTGACCAGTACGCCGTCTGTGTAAAGTTCTCGCACGGCTTGGACAGCCTTCAAGTCTGTATCATAGTAAGCGTTTTCTATGTGATGATCCCAACGAGTGTTGCTCAGGTTCAGGTCGCGAATCTGTGCAGAAGGCCCAAACGGCTGAACTTCGTCATCCATGAATATGTTGCCACGCGGCTTATTCTTCAAGACCAGTTCAATGTCTACGGGATTTATCGCCAAAGCAAGCTCACGAGTTTTGTCAATTATCTTTCCTGCTTCATCAAATTCCCGGACATTAACACGGTGCTTGCCGCGAATGAGCATTGAGCGGAAGCTGACTATTTCTTCCATCGACTTTCCAAACCAGTATTCTGGCAGGTCGTAGAGGCTTGTGTCTTCGTGAACTGGCGGGACAAGTGGGCCAGCGTAGACGTCTGGATAACCGATCCTGCCGATGAAGACGCTTGGAGGTGATGCACCTGCGATGTCCTCGCTGTTCATCAGTTGGATGCTTTTGAGATAGTAGTTCACCTTGACCATTATTGGACAGCGAAGTTTTCCGCAGAGGTTTCTTGAGCCTTTGCAGATTACACATTGGCTGTTCGTTGAGCGTTTTGTAGTGATGGAAAGTGATTCATCAATGTCGGGCTTTACCTGTTTCAGAATGTCGTGTAGCCATGTGTTTGAAGGACTCTTGCTGGTCGTGGCTTGCGAGAAAGTCAATCTTTATCATCTAGAATGATGGTTGAAGGTGGTTCTTATGTTTTCTGGGGTTTATTTGTAACTTCTGTTCTTAGGAAAAAAACGTGCATTTTATATCTAGTTTCACGTGAGCACTATGAATAGGAGATAAAGTCATGGGTGATGACATCAGGTTTTACAAGGGAAAACATAAAGTCAAAGTAATGACAGAAAGCAAAGAAAATTGGATTGTTGAAGCCTTAGAACCTTTCGAGGACATTGTAAACGGAGAAAAAATACAGGTAAAGGTTGGAGAAAGGCGCATAGTAGCTCCAAATCTGCTTCTCAAGAGAAAAGGATTGCCACCACCAATCAAGGAACACACATATGAGTTGAATCTGGAGAAAAAACTCAAATACCTTATCGAAGAGAAAGAGAAGAAAAACCAGACCAAAACCACTTAATGAATAAAATGTATGGCGCCCTGGCCGGGGTTTTATTGCAGTAGGTTGTCTAATCGACTTTGTCTTTCGGGATTTATGAAACTTACTACGTCACGATATTTCCTCAGATTGGGTTTCGTGGAAACGGCAAGTTTGTATGCGCCAGTGTATGGTCCATTGATCCTTGATGGGATTCCTAGGCTCTGAAGCAACTGCCTGACCTTTTTCAAGCCAGAAAGGTTTACTGGTTTTAGGACTATTTCGTTCTTGCTAGTCGAAACATGACCTTCACTGTCACCGTAACACCTTGCCCATTCTCTTCTCGTTTTGCCTTCTGCGTTCAAAATTCCATCTGGAATAGTCCAGAGCCTGCTGCCGTAAGGACCGTACTTGACGAGGTCTCTAACGACTTCTGCTCTCCGAATCTCTACTCTACCGCGCTTGCGGTCTATTCGTGGCTCATATTCGTAGACTCGCTTTACATGTTCAACGAAGTCCGTCAACAGAATTGGGGAACTGTTCCAAAACTCAAAAACTATGCGCCGGTAACTCTCATTTCTCTTTGGTTTGGACGCCTTCAAGTCCCCTTCAGCAATCAAGTAGGCGTGAATCCCAGCCTTGTCTGGACGCATCTCCATTGCGTGGGAAGGCAACTCTCGTCTGACACCCATGAATCGCCTTGGGCCTAGCCAAGCGGTATACCGCACTACTGTTCGTTTTCCTATTTCCAGTGCTTCTGAAATCGCGAGTTCGTCATACCTCTGCGTTTCATCTCTCTTGCCCTTGCAATTACTGTCCTGTCTGTCTTTGTCACGACAAAACAGATGATAGATCCAACTATAATACTATGCTCGAATCGCGAATGGCACCTAAGCCTTTTCCGAGGACCCGGAATTGTAAGTGGCGCCCTTCGGCAGAAAGGACTTTGCTTTCCCTTCTTTGGCCGGGATTTGGACCCGGGTCCTGCGGGCGACAGCCGCATATACTATTCCGGCATCGACTGAGACAACGTCTCTGTGACCGGACTATACTACCAGGGCTATCAAAGGCCTAAGGCGCCGAGATGGATAATGAAGAATTTGCTTATTTAAGTTTATCCAATGCTCTCTTGAAGTTTGCGTTTGTGGTTTCCACGTACATTTCGAGCGGAAGCAGTTCTCGGCTTATGATCTTGAGGGTTTCCTCGTTCATCTTGCCTGTTTTAGCCAGTTCTTTTCCAGCTTTCTTGGCGGCATTAAGTACGTCTTGAACTGGATAGCCTTCCTTGAGCATGGCTCTGAATGCTGGTCCATGCGGCCTCAGGAGCGCACCAGCATATTCCCAGCTTGCATTCTTGCAGATGGCTTGCACATGCGTTATCAACGGGTCAAAGTTGTCCATCTCCCAGAAACCACAGTTTGAGACCAAGACAAATTTTGCATTTCTATGACCCTCAATTGGAGGATGGCGACAATGTCCTTCCCTCAGCTCGAAAAAAGGCTGTATGTTCGGGATCAGCCGATCGATGAAGGTTTTCATGGGTCCAGGCATACCATCCACGTAGACAGGGCAAGCGAAAACCACGATGTCAGCACTATGCAGTTTCAGCAGAAGCATCTTCACATCATCATCTTGGATACATTTGCCCGGTGTTTTTGTCCAACAGCTTCTATCGCCGAGGCAAGGATTCACCTTAAGCTTCGAAATGTAGAAGAGCTCAACATCGACACCTTCCTCCTTCAGTCCTTCGAGAAAAGGATTCAAGATCAGAGCAGTGTTACCCTTCTCCATAAACGGACTGCCATTAAACGCCACAGCCTTCATCTGTCTTCAACTTCCCTTCTTGGTTTGGCTCATTATGTGAAGAAATACCCTTCTTATTCTTTTCTGGTTCTCAGATTGAATGTGAGAAATGAGAAAAGTTATAGCTCTCGTAAATGAATTGTTACGAAAGCAATCGTTAACATCTTGAAACGGTGAATTAATTATGCTTGAAGGCAAGAACATCCGCCTAAGACGCAGAGACAGAGAGGATTTGGATTTCTTCCTAGAGTTCTGGAATCGTCTGGACTGTTATGGCGAGTATGATGCTATTCAGCCGCAGATGACAAGAGCGGAAGCTCAGAAAAGAATCGAAAATCCCGACAGCTCGAACGTAGAGTGGACGTGGTTCGTCATAGAAAAGAAAGATGGAACAAAAATAGGCTTCATCATACACTTTCTAGTCCAGCCTGCCGGAAGAATAGAAATCGGTTACGCCCTCGTCCCAACCGAGATGGGGAAAGGCTACGGAACAGAAGCCGCCCAGATAATGGTGGACTACCTGTTCCTGTCAAAAGACATAATGCGAATCCAAGCCACAACAGACACGAGAAACAAACCATCACAAAGAGTCTTGGAAAAAACCGGCTTCAAGAGGGAAGGAACCATCCGAAAAGCAGGCTTCGTGAGAGGACAATGGCAGGACGATTACCTGTACAGTATCCTCAGAGAAGAATGGAAACAGCCAATAATACTAACGAGAACATAAAAAGGCCCACAAATCACCTTCGCCGGTTGAAAAAGGGTTCAAGGTGTATCATAGGAGGGTCAAAACGCTTCCAAGAGCAACCTTCAGAACCCGAATTAGAATGACGCCTCTTATATCCGCGAAAAACAACCCTTCTACTCATACACAGGAACGCCAAAGCAAATAGTAACTTGGAAGCAATCAACAGATGAGCCAGATAATCCAACGAAACCTCACGTCAGTAGTAATCTTGCTGAGCACAGCTTTTGGATTCTTGCTTCCGGAAGTTGGAAAACTCTGGAAACCCTACCTGTCCTATCTGCTCATGCTTCTAATGTTTCTTGTCACTTTGACTATGGAGCCGAAAGAAATCGCACAATCACTGAAGAATTATCCAGTCATCGCGGTCGGTTTGTTCAGCGTTTTTGTGCTCACTCCTTTGCTGTCGTTGATTGGAAAGCCGTTTCTCTCAACCACAGCTTTCGCAGGAACAGTTTTGGCCTTCAGCGCCCCCTCCGCGATCGCGACAGCCTTCTGGGCGAAAGTCTTCAAAGGAGACACCGCAACCGGCATAGTCCTGAGCGCAGTCACAAACCTGCTGTCAATAATCACGATACCAGTGACGATGCTCGTAGTCATAGGAACAGCAGTCAACATCGACACCACATGGATGATCATAAACTTGGCTGAACTGATACTGATTCCCATGACCGCATCATTCCTAATTAAAAAAGCGGCAAAGGTCAACGCTGAAAAGTTGTCCGGTTACAGCTCAAGGATCGAGCTAACCATATTAGTTCTGCTCATTTGGGGCTCAATAGCACCCGCCGCCACATACGCTGAAGAAAACATAGCAGAATTTGCCCAATTGAACATCCTAATGTTCACCGCACTGAGCATTGCTTTCGTAATGGCATACTATCTAACCAGAAGATTCGGAAGCAAACAAGCAATAACCGTGGCTATCGCAACTAGTGTAAAGAATGCCGCGCTTTCGCTTGTTATTGGCATAACGATGTTCGGCCCAATCATTCTGCCGCCGATCATTGCAAACCTAATCGCACAGAACCTGCTACTGGTTCCAGCCAAGATGATTCTCAAAAACGATAGATAGTGCACCATTCCCAACGCCAGTCTCACCAGAAACACCAAACGTTGTCCCCTTTGTGCTAGTGGGCATTCCTCAGGTTTTCGCTAGGCTAATCTTGTCAGACTATGAAGGTAAGTGTGTCAAGAAGCACAATATAGTTGTGCTTATCGTTGTACACTGTTCTTGCGTAGACTTCGAAAGTTCCAATGTATGCAACATCTGGCGGTATTCGAATTGTCATGTTTGCGATTCCTAAAGAGTTCGTCACTTGTGCTTCGTAGGCAAGGCCTGTTCCATTCGGATCTTTGATGGCGAAACTTATCAGTTGATTGGGCACAGTCTGGTTGAGCCCGTCATGAACTTCGACGTAGAGAACTACAGTCTCATTGAGGGCAAAATACCCGCCTGGCGTGTTCTGCCCATTGCCGTCTTTCTGGGTAAAAACATCCACTACTAGTGGCATTAGTTCGCATTCGAAATTCGTAGCAGCATTTAGGGTCTGTCCGTAAACTTCGCTTGCAGTTGATATTTGCCAGATTCCTAAGGAGAAGACGGAAGGCCACGGAATGCGGAAGGTAACGTTTGCTGTTCCAAAGCTATCTGTGGTCGCTGTCGTTGGTTGCAGAGGGAATTCTGTGCCGTTTGGGGTTCTGACTTCAAAGGTCACCG
>Ga0315274_10009045_pt1 | contig 14415 bp, 11 predicted proteins | sample YL17G02_20_MG_FD_203700 | JGI IMG/M metagenome (GOLD analysis project Ga0315274, IMG submission 203700) | Sediment microbial communities from Yellowstone Lake, YNP, Wyoming, USA - YL17G02_20 | ecosystem: Environmental > Aquatic > Freshwater > Lake > Sediment | place: USA: Wyoming | collected... | reverse complement strand
CATCCGCGCCGGGGATCCGCATCATCACCTCATCACCAATTCCCTGTGGAATTCGCCGGGCGACTATGAATACGCCCAGATGAAGGAGCTGGACCTCAACCAGGTTCATCACTACCTGAACACGGAAGAGGACCCGTCCGCTCAGGGCGTTCCGAGTTGGGGGGACATATCCAGCGGCATGGTGATAGATACGAACCCCGCCAATGCGGCGTCCGGCAGCAGGTCCCTGAAGGCCGTTGCCAACGGCGCCGCCATATCCGAGGTGGCGAACGTGTACTGCAAGCCCGGCAGATCCTATACTTTGCGCTACAAGGTCAAGACCTCCGGGGTCACCGGCCAGGCCTCGGTGATACTCCGCTTCCACGGCGGAACGTCACCCGGCTCGACCGTGAGCCTGAGCAATACGGGAACATCGGGCTACACGGCGCGCACGCAGACCTTCACCACCGGCTCCACCGCGGTGAACTTCACGATTGAACTGCAACTTACGGGCAGCTCGGGAACGGCCTGGTGGGACGACGTGGAGGTCATTGATAGCGTAGCGGGCCGGTCCGTGCTGTACAACGGCGGGTTCGAGTCCCCGCGCTTCGGTGACGATGAGTTTGAGTGGGCTGTGTACAATACCATCCGCAGCCGTGAAACGTGCGAGGCCGGGCCCAACGGCGCCTCCAAACCCTGGGGCTCGGGCGAGTTCGGCTTGATGGGCGCGAAGTGGGACCTCAGCTACTGGGCAAGATACAACGATACCACCAAGCCTCGCCACGATTCGACCGGCATACACGTTCACAACTGCATCTGGGCGCAGCTTATGGCCAGTGCCGCGCTGAACACGCCGACCTACTGGTGGATGAGCGAATATATACTCCCATACGACCTGTACGGTGTGTGGAAGGGCGCGGCTTCCTTTGCCGCGGCTCTGCCGTTCTACGACCGCAGGCAGGCGGTCTCGACCGACCGTTGTGCGGCCGATGTGCTCGCCTCATCCTCGAATGCGAGAATCCGGCTGCTCGGGCAAAAAGGCGCGGCAAGCGGCTACTTCTGGATCCAGAACAGGGAGAACACGTGGTCAAGAGTGGTGCGAGAGGGGTTGACACCCACCGCCGCGAGCGCGACTCTTACCATCCCCGGATTCGAGGACGGAAGCTATGCCGTGAGCTGGTATGATGCCTACACAGGCGAACTGGTGCGGACCGAGACGAAGACCGTAGTCGGCGGCATGCTGGGCATTTCGGTCTCTTCGCTCTCGACCGACACGGCAGCGATCGTGGCGAGGATACAGGCGCACACCCAGCCGCAGGTGAACCTCGCTCTCGCGGCGGACAAGGCGATCGCCGTGCCGTCAGAAGTGGTGACCTATACTCTTACCTACAGCAACGCGGGCACTGGGGACGCGATCAATGTCGAGATTACGCTGCCGATCCCGGCCAACACGGCCTTCGTCTCAGGTAGTGCGAGCAGCGGGGGAACTTACGACTCCGCCGCAAATGCTGTGCGGTGGGTCATGCCTGTTCTCGCGCCGGGCGCGTCCGGCCAGTGTTCGGTGAAAGTCATGGTGCGGTAGGCGGCTTGAGGCACTCCTGCGGGATGACGGTCTCCGGGCCGCCGTTCACGCTCCAGAACAGACTGATAAAGGCGTCACCGTGGTCCTCGAAGTACTCCAATTCGATGGGGTACCAATTGCCGCCGTCGAGCTGGACGGGTATGGGAGCAGCCGGCAGCCAGGCGCCTTCGGTGTGGTCACGCCAGTTATCCGGGTCGTTCGGAATAACGTAGATCCACTGGCCCGCGTCGTTTCTTATCCGCATGCGCGTGCCATCGTCCACGTGCACGCGGAACGTATAGGTTCCTGGTGACTCGCATTTGACGAAACCCGTCCATCTCGCGCCCCACTCGTCGCCGGACAGCTTATCAGGCGCGGGCGATAGCTTCTCCCAGAAGAAGTTGACTGTCGGGTCTATGCGCGAAACCCGGAGCTCTCTGAGTTGAACGACATTGTTATACCTGTCGGTCGTGAAATACTTTCCCAGCAACCCTCCTTCGGCTCCGGCCACGGTGACAACCTTGCCGGCGGTGGCTGAGTTCGCCCCGTCGGTCACAGAGATGTATATGCCGTAGATCCCCGCAGTGCTGGGCGTCGTCCATGTGACGGTGCTGCCTGTGCCTGAAATGCTTCCGTGCTTGGTTTCCCAGGAGTATGTCAGCGGCTTGCCGCCCGGGTTGTCAACTAACGCAGACAGGCTCGCGGTCGCTGACGGTGCAGCGGGATCCGGCGACATACTTACGCTGAGAATGCGGAGCTGCGTGCCCGGTTGAACGTTCCAACCTGCGACCTGAACTTCGAGGCTGTCGCTGGCGTTGGCCTCTCCATCGCTCACGGAGACGGTAAGCGTGCATGAGCCGTCGAAGTCCGGCGGGGTGAAGCGCGCGGTCATTTCCGTATTCGCGTCTGCGGTGCCTTCGGCTGGCGTTACGGAGCCCGCATCCCACGTCCACACGCACGCCAGTTTGTCCCCATCGGGATCTTCCACCTTGACAGTGATGTCCAGGTACTGTGCCGAGGTTACGTCGAGAGGATACGGATTGTGATCAGGCTGGATGATGCTTACGCTGGGTGCGCGGTTGATGGGCTTTGGCTCGGGTTCGGATTGACCGCCGCTGCCGCCGCCGCAGCCAGCCAGAATGAGTGCTAGTAACGCCGGTACGAGGATACATAGGCTTCGGCGACTGCTCACTCGCATTTCACAGCCCTCCTTGTTCATTCGTGTGCTGTTTGGACTGGCCGCGGCTGTATTACCCGGCGGCACGACCATCTAAACGTCGCTAATGATGCGCCATGAATGCCCCGCCGTAACGGGGTCTGCGCCGGATGGGGGTGCGGACGGGAATGAGCTTACCCGTACGTTCAGTGCGGGATTGCTGGGTCACCGCCGGTAAGCTAGGCCCTTGATTCACTGCAGCCCTTGAGTGTGAAGCTACCTGCGCCCGCTCGCGGACGAGGAAGTTCGGACCTCCCGGCAACGGCGGAGCCGGGAGGTCCGCAGGTTGTCGGATTGGAGTTGAGACGGCTTCAGCAGGCCCTGGTTTGTAGACCAGCATATCCCGCCAGTTTTGTGCTCGGCATCGTGGGCAAAAATTTCGCTTGACTTTGCTGGCGGATTGCAGTATAATCACACCCAGAGGTGAGGGACCTATGAAGCTATCCGTCGTAATCTTGATCCTGCTCGGGGTTGTCTTTGTCGGCGGGCTGGCATCGGCCGTAGTCACGGATCATAATTACAGCGTGACGGCAGGGTGGAACCTGCTCGCACTGCCTGGGATTCCTCTCAATCCGGATCCGTCCAAACCGCATTATCAACTACCGGGCGTGTTCGGCAGCATCCCCGTTGACGGCAGGCTCTACCGGTTCGATGCGGCAACGCAGGGGTTATACGTCTACGATGAGTGGGCCGAGCCCCCCACCACTTTCGGAAACATGCTGCTTGCTGACGGGTACTGGCTCAAGGCGGATTCGGGCGGGAATATCTCATACTCCGGCCTGAACGACAACGATGCCATGGATGTCTGGGTCAGCATGCCGAGGACCGGATGGATACTGATGGGCAACCCATTCAGCTATTCCTTCCCATGGCAGAACGCCAAGGTCACCGACGGCAATGTGACGGTGGACATCGAAACGGCGGCACGAACCAACGGCTGGCTCGAGTCGGTTGGGTACTGGTTTAACAACCAGACTCAGGGGCTGATCGAGATCGGCCTCCCCGACGACTATTCACCCAGCGATACGCTGCAGCCGTGGCATGGGTACTGGTTCAGGAGCAAGGTAGACAAGATAGCCTTGATATTCCCGTCCATACCGTAGTGATGCGGTGCCAAGTCTAGGGTCGCGGCGCGGACTCTTCCGAAGCCGCGTTCGTGGTGGCCAGCCTTGCCCTGAGTGCGGTTGCGCCCGCCGGGCTATCGAGGATACGGCTCACCATCGCGAATAGCTGCATGTGAACATCTGCTTTCGGCCTTACCGCGGACGCGAGGTTGTTTACCGCGACGGAGAGGACCCGCTCGTCTGCCGTTCGAACATTCGTGAGCATCTGAACGATAGTCGTCCGCATCTCACTTATATCGGCTTCCTTCCGACTTTCGAGGTCCTTCAGGGCCTTGTCGCGCTCCTCCCCGGTCAGGCCTTGCAGCTTGTCTGACTCAGCCTGCCATTCTCCCTGCTTGTCCAGCTTCTTGACTTCCAGCAAGTCTGACGCGATTTCGTCCAGCGTTTTCGGCCATTCTTTCTCCGACGAAGCCCGTATTCGCTGAACCATCTGATTGGCGCGCCGCACCGCCTCCGGACTGCGCGTGATTCTGCGCACCTGGCCTTCATCGAGAAGTTGAACGCACGAACTCACCGCGGATTGGAATTCCTGCCAGGCCCGCTGCCTGGTTTCCTGCAATTCCTTTAGTTTGCCACAAATACTGCTCCTTGCGGTATCGGGGACTTCTTTGCCTGACGCCAGGGCGCTCTTCATCTCCAGCAGCGGTTCCTTTATCTGCACGAGTACGGACTCCTCGCGCTTCCGAAGCTCCTCGTATCTCTGCTTCTGCGCGTCTGCCTTGGCGGCAAAGTAGGTTATCTGTCCTTTCTTCAGGTCGAGTTCCGCGATCAGTTGCAGGATATCCACCTGCTCGGCAAGCTCGCGGACGTCCAGTTCGGCTCTCGGCGGCTCCTCTGCGCACTGCCCCTTCGGCAAGACGCAGACCATGATAACCGATAAAGCGATCAGCTTTCGGATCAGCGGGCACATCCCAATCATCTCTCTTTCTGAACCTGCGTCTCAGAGCTTGACAATCGCTGCGGCCGTGTAGACGCGTGAATACGCTCACCCGAGCGGTGTCTCGTCTGACTCGGCCTTCTTGCCGGATCGGAGGACCCTGGCGATACAGAATGCTATCAACCACGTTATCACGGCCCAGGATGAGACCAGGAAGACCCATCCTGCAAGAGTCATGCGTACTACTTGTTCCTTCGGCATTACTCGTTTCCTCCGAATCTAAGACGTTTGGAATACCGTACAAGTACCACCAGGAGCGCGACCAGAACGAGCATCAGAAGCCTTGCTCCCCACTTCCACCAAAGCTGTTCCGGCGGCGTGTTGGCCAGAGTTATCACATCCTTGCCCTGCTGGATCAGAAAACCGACAAGTACTCCCAGCAGGTACAAGGGTGTGACATACTTCAGAATATAGTAGAACACTCGCGGCACCTTGATCTCGGCTCCCGAGGTGATCTCTTTCCAGCCTCTCCGCATGCCGAAGACCCAGGCGAAGATGATCACCTCGATCGCCGCGAAGAGCACTATGCCTGCCGTTCCCGACAGGAAATCAAGTTCGTCAAGGAAGCCCGGACCGAAGATCACAAGCTGGATCGCCAGGAATACCAGGCTGAAGAGCGTGATGGTGGCTTTCGGACGGGACCAGCCGAGCTCGTCTTCGAGGAACGTTACTGCCGGCTGAGCAAGTGATACCGATGACGTTATCCCGGCGAAGAACAGCAGCCCGAACCAGAGCGCGCCGAGCAGTGCTCCCAGAGGCAGATGTCCGAAAACCAGCGGCATGGACATGAAGCCCAGGTCGAACGCTCCGGCCTGAGCGATCTCGCGCGTCGCGATCGGCCCGAAGAATGCGAACGCCAGGGGTATGGCGAGCGAGCCGCCCAGGATCACTTCCGCGAACTCGTTCGTAGCGGCGGTCGTTAGGCCGTTGAGAGCAACGTCATCCTTCTCGCGGAGATAGGAGGCGTAGGTCTGAATCACGCCGTATCCCAGGCTGAGCGTGAAGAACACCTGGCCGGCCGCCGCCAGCCATATCCGCAGGTCCCCCAGCTTGCTCAGGTCGGGATTCCAGAGAAATGCCAGGCCGTTGACCACGTTCCATTCGGGATGCTCTGGAGTTATCCCGTGCAGCGTGAAGACCCTGATCACCAGTACTATGGCGAACAGAAACAGGGCGGGCATCGCGATCTTTGCGAGCGCCTCGATGCCTCGTGTGATGCCACGGTAGATGACTGCGAAGTTCAGGAGAATCGTGATGACGCAGAATGCATAGGCAGTCGTGTATCCGTCATTTCCCAGGTAACCGCCCAGGAATGCTCCCATGCCTTCCCTTGTTTCGATCCCCGAGAACCGGCCGGTAAGCGAGAAGTAGCTGTATGCGAGGGTCCAGGACTCCACATAGGTGTACCAGATGAGCACGGTGAGCGGAAAGGCTATCCCGAGGACGCCCAGGTACTTGGATACCCGACCCGGCCAGAGCAATTTGAAGATGCCCGGCGTGGTGCCGTGACCGCGCGTGCCGCCGTATCGGCCCATCGCCCATTCGACCCACATCAGCGGCATGGCGAGAAAGATCAGCGCCGCGAAGTAGGGAATCATGAACGCCCCGCCCCCGTTGGATGCCGCCTGGACCGGAAAGCGCAGGAAGTTGCCCAGGCCGACCGCGCTCCCCGCCATTGCGAGGATCAGGCCCATTCGCGACGCCCAATGTTCTCTGCCGTTCATTGCTCAACCCCTTCGCACATACGGATCTATTGCGCCGCTGACCTGTTGCTCAGTTAGTGTGTGAATCCCCTGACGGGCACGACGCAGCGATTATAGCATATTCCGGCGAGATTGCGTCAACCTTGACACGTCTCGCTCGTCTGGTTAGAATGCGGCATGTGTGAGGCTCGTCCGGCCATACGATCCCCAGGAGGCATCCCATGCGGCAGACGAAGGTGGTACTGATAGGAGCGGGCAGCGCGTCGTTCGGGTTGAGCATGCTGAGCGACGCGGTGAATACCCCGGAACTGATGGGCAGCACGATCTCACTCGTGGACATAGATCCTGAGGCCCTCGAGGCCGTGGCTGCGCTCGCCCGAAAGATGAACGAGGAATCCGGGGCCGGCTTGAAGATCGAGCACACCACCGACAGAACCAGGGTGCTTCCGGATGCGGAGTACGTGGTCATCTCGATCGCCGTGAACCGGAATGAGCTCTGGAAGCTCGACTGGGAGGTGCCGCTGAAGCACGGCGTGAAGCACACGCTCGGCGAGAACGGCGGGCCCGGCGGCCTCTTCCACTGCATGCGCAATATCCCGATCATCCTGGACATCTGCCGCGACATCGAGCGGCTGTGTCCGGATGCCCTGGTGCTCAATTTCACCAATCCGGTGACGCGAGTGTGCATGGCGATTGATCGGTTCTCAGACGTGAACGCGGTGGGCCTCTGTCACGGGATAGGCGGGCAGCTTCATAAGCTGGCGGGGGTCATAGGCACGGATCCTGGAAACCTGGATGCGAAGGCGGCCGGGCTGAATCACTTCACCTGGATTCTCGACCTCCGATTCAGCGATTCCGGCGAGGATGCGTATCCCGAGCTTCGTAGCAGGCTCCGGGACCACGACCCCGCTTTCCAGCCGCTCAGCAGGAAGCTCTTCGAGGTATTCGGGTTCTATCCATCCCCAGGCGATGACCACATCGGCGAGTACCTGCCTTATGCCACGGAGTACTGTCCGATGACGGGCTATGACTTCGATGCCGCGGAGCAGTATAAGCGTGAGACTTGGGAGCGGATCGGCCGCATGGTGCGAGGCCAGGAGCCGGTCACGGAACTGATCCGCCGGCGCTCCGGCGAGCGCGCGTCAAGCATCATCGCCGGCATCCTCTCGAACAGCAACCATCTCGAGCCGGCAGTGAATGTCCCGAACGACGGCCACATCTCCAATCTTCCTCAGGACGCGATAGTGGAAGTGCCTGCGATGGTCAGTGGGACCGGCGTGTCCGGGATTTCCATGGGCATGCTGCCGCCGGGGATTGCTGCTTTGTGCCAGACCCAGGTCGGCGTTCAGGAACTTGCAGTTGCCGCCGCTGTCACAGGCCACCATGGGATTGCGCTCCAGGCATTGCTGGCCGATCCGGTCATCCGGAGCACGGATGCGGCTGAAAAGATTCTGGACGAGTTGCTGGCTCTCGAGGCTGATTATCTACCGCAGTTCCGGAAGACCTAGTGCAAAACGGCAGTGATCTGTTCCACTTCCGGGTGGGAAGAACAGATGCCCTCTCCCGCGGGCGGGAGAGGGAAAGGGTGAGGGTGCGAGGTCCGGAATATCGCCCTCACCCCTGCCCTCTCCCGTTTCGCCTCCGGCTCACGGGCGAGGGGGTGGCCCTGCCGTTCGCAGAAGTGGAAGACATTTCCGACGTTTTGCACTAGCAGCGGCTTTCCCTCGGCGTTCCCTCTTAAGTACATTTACCAGTTTTCGCGTCCTTTCATTGACAACCCGTCGTACGCGGTGTAAAGTGGACGAAGGGGTTGTGGGTTGGCAAGTCGCTGTATTGCCCGTGGACGCGGAGAGGTCCCCCCGATCGCCGCGATGCGAACCCATGACTTCCGCCTCGGTATGCCCAACAATGGAAACGCCCGATGAGCATTAGCCGCCGACTGGTTCTCATATCATGCGTGCTTCTCGTCGCCGCGCTCCCAGTCTCGAACGGAGCCGCCGCCGGACCGCCTGGAGACTCTCGCGCACGCCTGGCTCCTTCAGTTAGACTCCTGGCAGACGCGCCGCCGTCGGAGCGCTCCGCCTTCGCGCGCATGTTCAAGATTCTGACCGCTCCTGAGCCTGACGAGCTGGGAGTCATCATCGAGTACACCGGCGACCCTGCGAAGCTTACGGCCGCCGGAGCACGAGTCCGGACGCGCCTGGGCAGCATACTGACCGCGAACATCCCCCTTGACAGGTTGAATGCCGTGGCTGCTCTGCCGGGTGTGAAGTATATTCAGGCCGCCAGACGCCTTGAACCCCTGCTGGATGTCAGCGTGCCGGAAACGGGCGCCCCCAATCTCAGGTCGGGAACTCCGCCTGACTGGGTCGGATACACCGGCAGGGGAGTCATAGTGGGGGTCGTGGACACCGGCATTGACGTCAACCACCAGGATTTGCGCGACGCTGCCGGCTTCAGCCGAGTGCTCTTTGTCTGGGACCAGAGCACGGGGACGGGCGGCGCGAACCATCCGCCGCCGTATGACTACGGCACTGAGTGGACCAAGGCCCAGATAGATGCCGGCCAGTGCACCCACAAAGATACTTCCGGCCACGGCACGGGGGTGGCGGGAGTCGCGGCAGGCGACGGATCCGCCACCGGTAATGGGTGGCCGAACTATCGGTATATCGGCATGGCCCCGGAAGCAGACATCATAGCCGTGAAGACCACCTTCTACGATGACGACATTGTGGACGGGATGAACTATATCAAGAGCAAGGCAAACTCCCTCGGCAAGCCTTTCGTCATCAACCTGAGCATCGGTTCGCAGTACGGCGCCCACGACGGAACCGACTTGATAGAGCGCGCCATTGACCAGATTTCGGGTCCGGGAGCGGTCGTGTGCACCGCGGCGGGGAACAACCGCACGACTGACCCGGCATGCTACATACATGCCGAATGGACGACTCCTTCGAAGAACAGCACTGTCACCGCGGGGATCAACGTCCTCTCCAACCGCTCGAACCCCTTCTACATGGACCTCTGGTACGAGGGGAACGACTCGATTGACATGAAGGTGACCTCGCCCAATGGATACAGCGTCACGAAGTCCACGGGCACTACCACAGGCGGCTACGTCTCGACCCCGGACGGCGGCATCTGGATTGAAAACGCGCCGGGCGGCACGAATCCGTACAACGGCGACCATGAGTGCGTCATCGCCATCCAGAACGCGCTCCCCGGAGCCTGGAGCCTGACCGCGACAGGGAAGACCATCCACGAGGGAGGCCAGTGCGACGCCTGGATTCTGGGCGGGCAAAACGTTTTCTGGTCATCCTACGGCAACAATTCGAAGACGTGCACTGTCCCGGGCACTTCTCATTCCGTCATCACCCTCACCGGCTACTTCACCAAGACGCGCTGGTACAATCCCGACGGCACACCGCAGGGCTGGGACGGCACGTACGGAGTCTTCTACGACACATGCGGCGAGGGGCCTACCAGAGACGGCCGTCAGAAGCCCGACCTCGCTGTGCCGACCATCAAGATCGCCACCGCGCTGTCTGCGAACGCAAGTCCCAACCCGATCAACATCGTGGAGGACGGCGTGCATGTGATCATGGGCGGCACCAGCTTCGCCGTCCCGCATATGGCCGGCGCCGCCGCGCTCATGCTGCAGAAGGATCCTACCGCGACCGCCGCGGAGATCAAAGACCGCGTCATGTCTACTGCCAGGGCCGACACCTACACCGGCGTCGTTCCGAACACCAAGTGGGGCAACGGGAAGCTGTATGTCCCGGCGGCAATGGATCTCGTCCCGCTGCTCGCGGGCGTCTCCAGCGCAAAGGCACAGCCGGACGGCACGTTCGTCAAGCTGGCCGGTGATATAGTCTCAGCCGGGATTGATCAGTTGTCCGACCGGTTCTACGTCGAGAGCGATGACAGGAGCTCCGGGATTCAGGCTCGAATCGCAGCCGGGGATCAGCCGGACGAAGGCGACCAGGTCACCGTCGTCGGGAACATGGGCCTGGTGGACGGCGAGCGTGCCATACTCGATTCATCCGTCACCCGCACCGATACCGGCACTGCCCCGCCGCCTCTCTCAATGGTCAACCGCAGTCTCGGCGGCAGTGCTTCGGGAAGCTGGAACCCCGGTGTGACCGGCGGCAAGGGACTGAACAACATCGGCCTGCTGGTAACCGCCTGGGGCAGGGTCACGTACGTCGGCACGGACTTCTTCTACATTGACGACGGTGCCAGCCTTTCGGGCAAGGATGCCGTCGGCGTCAAAGTCTACTGTCCGGGACTGACGAAGCCGACGGGCGAACCTTACGCCGTCGTCACCGGGATATGTTCCGTGGAGGTTGACGGCTCCGTCTCCCGCCCGCTCCTCCGCCCGCGCAAGCAGACCGATTTACTCTACTACTAGTGCAATATCAGGAAAAGGTGTTTCAGGTTTCAAGTCTCAAGTTGCAGGTTCCCAAAGATGGCCGGCCTGAAACCTGAAACCTGCAACGTGAAACCTGGAACTTGATTCTCGGGTTTTGCACTGGGGCACTCCTCGAAGCAGCCATCCGCGAATGAAAAAGGAGGACGCGGACCCGTCAAGTCCACCTCCTCCTGCGATACTGCCAAGCTCTCCGTGCCGTGAAACGCACGGCCCGCTTGCGGACCTACATCCCCGGCTGAGGTCTGATCCCAGACACGACGCTGATGATTCCCACGATGATGGGGATGACCAAGCTGACAGCGAACACCACGACTCCCCAGATCGTCCAGATCCTCTGGACCTCCTTGAACTGCTCGACGCTCTCCCACTTGCGGTTCTGCCACGCCCATTCATTCCCCTTCACACCGAGGATGATGGACATGATGATACCGATAACCAGGCTGAGCAGCCCGATCCAGACCTTGTTCCCGATGGACCATATCCAGCTCAGGAAGAAGGCGCCCCAGTTCCAGCCCTTGATCTCGGCAGGGACAACCGACGCTGCCCCTTGCCCGGAAGTGTTCTCCACACCATGCCTCCCATGCCAAGTCTGACCTCTTTGCGCCGATCCGAGGTCCACCTGCCGGCTGAACAAGTCGGCCGGCCCTTGACTGCGTATTCTACATTCGCAGCTTGATTCCTCCCCTGGCCTGGTCTCTGCCGCCTGCTACTCCGGGAACTGCAGGAAGTTCACTGATATCGAATTCTCGTCCACCACGTAGAGCGCCGCGCCCTTGGCCGTCGTGCCGTCGTGGTTTCCACGGGTATTGGTCAGACAGGCAATGGTCTTGAACAGAATCCCGTCCTCGACGACGGTCGAGCTCCCGTGGAAGTGCCCGCTCAAGACCGCCATCAGCTTCCTGCTCTTGAGAACCTTGATGACCTTCTTCCGCCCCGCGACCGAGTATTTCACGCCCTTGCCGTAAGGGTAGTGGGTGAGCAACACGACCGGCGTGTCCTCGGCGGTGCTCGACACTTCCGATTCAAGCCATTTCTCGAGTGCGGAAGAGCCGCCGTCCGCCGATTCCTCGATCTGTCCGAGGTCGAACAGGAACCGGCAGCCGCCGAAGTTCGCCGAGTATCGCGTTCTACCCGGGAAGACCTTCTCGAACGACGGATGTTCGTCCGAGAGGTCGTGGTTGCCGGGGATCACGTAGTAGGGGATGTTGAGCTTGTCGAGCGCCGCCTTGCAGAGCGCCAGTTCCTCTTCAAGGCCGGAGGTCGAGAGGTCGCCGGTAACAGCTGCGAAGCTCGGCTTGTTCTTCCCGAAGGTCTGCGGGTTGTTCAGCCACTCGACCGCCCGGGCCAGGTAATCCGCGCTCGCCTGGTCCTTGATATGGAGGTCGCTGATCTGCACGAAGCACACTTCGGCGGCGAGGCAGTTTGCGGCGATGAGGCAGAACAGGACGGCAATCACGAATCGCAATCTCATGTGGGCTCGGCTCCTTGTCAGAAATCGCTCTCGCGGAATCGGTATCCTCGGATTTGTGCTTTCGGCGCGTCATCGAGGATGTAGTTGACCGCCAGGAAGTGGCCGGGTTCGATCTCCACCCAACCGGTGTAGCCGCTGTCTGAGTGAGGGCTGCGGTCGTGATCCAGTGGGAGGATTATGCCGGACTGTTTTGCCCGATCAGTCTCCAGCGCGCTCTGGGCGGATTCCAGATAGGCGAACGTGTTCTTCGCCCACGCGCCTGAGCCGCCGGGATAGTGGCGATATGTGATCAGTACCTTGCCGGACCGGGTCGGGTGCGCCACAGGGCGATGCCCCGCCCCCATGAGGGTCTCAAACGGGCCTTTCCACGTTCGTCCTGCGTCGGTGGAGATGCTCTTGTAGATCGGGAGTCCCTTGCCGCTGTTCTCGCGCATGTAGCAGACGAGTTCGCCGCCCGGCATCTTGACGATGGACGCCTCGCAGAGCTTCAGGCCTTTCCGTGAAGCGAGTGTCACCGGCGGATCCCAGTGCTCGCCTCCATCGGTGCTCCTGGTGACATACTGAACGCCGAGATGATGAGTTGCCAGCAGCCATTCGCCGTTATCCATCTCCACGACCTCATCGGGCATTATGCCGAAGACATCCACCGCCTTCGGGCCGGTCCACGTGTCGCCGTTGTCCCTGCTCGTGGAGAACTCCAGGTGCGAATACTTAATATCCGTGCGGCCTTCTCCGGGTGGAGTTAGGAAGACGTCGCACACTATCAGCACGCGCCCGTCCTTGAGCTGCTGGACCTTCGGGCAGTTGTATTTCCTGAGCACGCCGTCGGCCTTCTCGGTCGCGACCAACACCTTGCGATCCGACCAGGTCTTCCCCTCGTCGTCGCTCGTCCGGACTATGATGCGGGCATATGCCCTGGCGGCGTGGCTGTCACTTTCGCGGTATACCAGGATGAGCCTGCCGTTACGGCATCGGGTCAGGCCGGGGAAGCACTCGTATACTGAATCGTCCCGGCTGATGGTGAATCTATCTATCCGCATTTCGATCCTCTCTCCTGCCTTCGGGCTCAGTTCCGCGCAGACGGCTGGATCACCTCCTGGGGGAAGACCGGACCGGCCGAAGGAACCCGTGAGCTGAACGATCGCCAGCAAGGCGATCGCTGAGATAGGACCCAGACGCTTCCTGGTCATGGTTTCACCTGAAGCTGGCCCGGAGGAATCCCCAGGAATGAATTCCTGGGCTACACAGGCGCGAAACCCTGCGGCCCACACTGTCCACTGTCCACTGTTCACTGCCCACCGTCCACTGTCCACTGTCCACTGTCCACTGTTCACTGCCCACCGTCCACTGTCCACTGTTCACTGTCCACTGTTCACTGTTCACTGTTCACCCGCCTCCACGCCGTTCATCCTAATGTTACGCAAGCGGCGCATCAAGTCCTATCTTCCGCTGCAAACGGGGAAGGTTTTCCCGACTCAGTGGCGAACGCTTTTGGAGATTACGTCCATAGCCCCGATAGGAGGGGACTTCGGAGAGCAAGGAGCGAATAGAGTTGAAGCCGATTTCACTTCAGTTGTACACCCTGCGCGAGGCGGCGGCGAAGGATTTTCCGGGAGTCCTTCGCGCGGTCGCGGACATAGGCTACAAGGGAGTCGAGTTCGCCGGGCTCCAGGGCCATGACGCCAAGGAGATTCGGAAGCTGCTCGATGACCTCGGCCTGCAGGTAAGCAGCAGCCACACCGGCCTCCCCACGCCTGACAACGTCCAGCACCTGGCGGATACAGAGCTGACGCTGGGCAACAAGCGCATCATCGGCGGGTTCGGCCCGGACGACTTCAAGACCGTGGACGCGTGCAAGGCGGCCGCGGCGAAGTTCCAGCAGGCCGCGGCGCTCGTCAAGCCACACGGCATGACCTTCGGGTTTCACAATCACTGGTGGGAGTTCTTCACAGTGGATGGCAAACGCGTCTACGACATCCTGATGACCGAGGC
>Ga0315274_10009043_pt1 | contig 14416 bp, 27 predicted proteins | sample YL17G02_20_MG_FD_203700 | JGI IMG/M metagenome (GOLD analysis project Ga0315274, IMG submission 203700) | Sediment microbial communities from Yellowstone Lake, YNP, Wyoming, USA - YL17G02_20 | ecosystem: Environmental > Aquatic > Freshwater > Lake > Sediment | place: USA: Wyoming | collected... | reverse complement strand
CTGATTCAAATCTGGTGAATCTGTTATGTCTTCTAACTCAAAATTACCCGAAGATAACAATGATAATACTTCATATTGTGTTTGTGGTTCTGAAATATCCACAACACCCTTCGATAATAACTTCTGCAAAGCATCATTTCTAGCTAAGGATTCGTTTGGGTTACTCTGTTCTATCATTTGTCCCAGTACTCCATCACCACGACACTGTGGACAAAATTTACCATCTGGTCCTTGACCAGTTCCCATACACGCTGGACAACTTTGAAATTGTTGCATAACTAACACCTATAAGTTATCTTCATATATAGATATGCTCACCCTTCTATATATATATGATAATCCTATGCTTCCTGATAATCTATAATATTATATATAACATAGGATGATATATTTATATAGGTGTACTGCTATATCTATATTGAATAATATAATTATTGAGACTATCGGGTGATGTCATGAACTTCGAAGAATTAGATAAAGATTTAATAAGGTTTTATAATAACCTTGAAAAGCGAAAATCTATAGCAACATTGAGAGCATATAAGTCTACTTTTAATTTACTACTAACTTATATGAAAGAAACTAATCAAGAATTTACTGAAAAATGTATAAGTGATTGGTTGATTGACCTCAAAGAAAATGGTGATTCTAATAAAACATTAAATAGACATATATATGCAATAAAATCCTATTTAAAATTTTCCAAACAATTAATTCTAATTAATAATATTGAGATATACTCAATAACCCTCCAGGAACAAATTGCAATACCAATTATACAATTAAAAAAATTACTTTTTTATAGTTTTGGTCCATTTGAAACTTTACTTATAACAATACTAATTTCAACTGGTGCTCGAATTGGTGAGATTGCATTACTCAAAAAAGATGACATTATAGAACACGAAAAAATTTTACTAATTAAAATGCCAACATTAAAACAAAGAAAATCTGGCATAACACGATTGATACCTATAAAAGCAGCATGGGCAATAGATTATATCACAAACTCTATACGAGAATTAAATGAAATAGATAAATTTAATTTACAGTTTCTTGGAAAAAGTCCAGACTCTTTACGATATACAGTTAAAGAAATTGGAAGGCGGGCTGGTATGCCTTTTATACACCCACATTCATTTAGACATTCATATATAACAGAATTATATAAATGTGGTGTTAGCATAAAACAAATCAGAAGACTAACTGGATTAAGTTCAACAGAAAATGTTGAGCAATATATACACACAACTGAAATTCAAGATATAATCAGTTTTACTCCAGAACTTTAAACTCGTTCAGGTTCGTATGGAAATACAACCCAATACCCATCAGGTATTGAGTCAACATAATAAGTTGGCTTAATTATTGGACCACATATTATTGAAGCAGTATCAACTTTCTTATCAAGGTCATGTAATATTAAAGTGACCGCTGTCATAGTTTCTCCACTATCGACAATCTCATCCACGAGTAATACTTTTTTTCCAAACTCACCAATACCATAAAATTCTTCTACAGTTAACTCAGACTTCTTCACTCCACGTTCAGGTTCGTTATATTTATGATTTTGTACTTGAATTCCGAGTAACGGGATTTTTAGATGATTGGATAGATATAAACCCACAACATACCCACCACGCATAATACCAACTATAGAATCATACTTAACTCCACTCTCTTTTATTTTATGACAGAGTTCAATAAGCATATCACCATAAAGTGACCATGAGAGTCTAATGTCCATTGTTATCAACCCACTCACCATAAACACACTTTGGTGCAATTGCTGTAATTTTTACTTTTATAGGTTCTAGTCCAAATTTTTTAATATTTTTTACAAAGACAATAACCCCTTCATTTTTAGGAGTTACTTTTAAACGTCCGTATGGGTCACCTTGTGTTCCAACACCAACTATTTGTAGTTGGATTATCTGACCCACTTTTAGAACTTTTTGATGGTCAAACATATCAACCAATCTAGTCACCTCGGACAATCAAATCAAGTTCAGTTAATATTAAAGGAATTATAGTTAACTCCTTGCCTTTCCATGCATGAATAACAAAAGTGTTACCTGCTTTTAACCATGTACGAACTGCAACACCACATTCACAAGTTATTTTATCAAGATGTTCCGATACACATCCTACAGTAGTTGATTGCACACCAAGAACCCCAGGAATATCCTCACGAATCCCTAATATATCTATACAACCAAACAAATCTATTCTTTTCTTAGCAAATCCATTCCAATATTCCACGCGCTGGCAAATATAATTTTCATTTCTCAGATGGTGTAAGCTCAGTTTCGTCGTTGTCGCTTTCGTCACCCTCTTCACCCCCAGTACTCGGTATTCCTTTGTGGGTTATTTCAGCATCATAATATGCCCACACATCATCCCACACAAGGTGATTTTCCATCCCTTTTACAATTTTGATAAACTTCTTGTCGTGCATAGTCCATTTATGCATCGGACTTTCTTCCTTAACATCTTTTATGACACCCACTTTTCTGAGCACATAAACTATTACACGAACGGATGAATACCGTACTGGTTTATACCCACGTGTTTCAGAATCTTTTTTGTATTCGGTATAAATGTCATAGATAGATGCTTCACCAACCTTGGTCAGATGGTCTCTTATAAATCTAGCTATACTAGTTTTCTTTCCGGTAGGTCCCATTACTGCTATAGTCATAAATTTTTCACCTCATCATCTACAATAATATCTCCTCGATTTCTTCTGGACCATCATTAACTTCTTCAACAGATTTGGATTTAGGCTTATCTTTTGGAGGCTCTTCTACTGCTACCGGAACTAATGTAATTTCACCAGAATCACTAGAACCACTAACTAAATTAATTATAGCATTTCTAATTTCCTCAGCAGAATAATTAGTATAGCCACCTTTTGTTTTCTTAGGACCAAATAATCTTTCGGCTTCAATTTTAATCGTGACAATATCAATCTTCCTTCTTTTCAATGAATTCTGAATACTCCAATGATAATTAAATTCCTTAGATAATTTTCTATTTACTACTTCACGAACATCATGTTTCTCTTTTCTGATTTTTCTCATTTCCATTTTCTCTTTTTCTTTTATCGAGTCTTCCTCGGTAAGGTCCTCAATTTCCAATTCAAGTTCAGGTTCTTCGGTCATGAGTAGTTACCTCCCTAAGTTCTTCTTTGTAAATAGTATCGCAAGATGCACAATAATAATATCCCCTCATAGACCTAAAACCAGTATCTCCAACACGACAAGACATAGGACGAAGTTCAATCTTTTTACAACGAGGACATTGTTTTTTAAATCTTGACAATGTCTTCTCCCTCCTTTGGTATAGTTGCATCTTTCAAATTTACTTTTTCTTTTTGTTTATCTTCTGGTTTAATTTTCCCCATAGTATCCATAACATCAGTAAGATGTATGTAAATCTTCCTCGAATCTTCAGGGTCTTTCATCTTCACTAATTTAAATGGCAAAGCTCTTAATTCTTTCAATACATTTATTATTGCCCCATATGGAAGTCCAGTTATACTAGCCAAATCCTTTATTGTAAACCAACCACTTTTTAATTTATCAATGATGATATCCTGTTGGTCCCGTTGTGATTCCCTACGAGATACAATCATGCCAAGTGCCATTCCCCTGATAGAATCTGAGTCATACCAGAACCCCCACCAACTCGCTGCCAATAATTTTTTAATGATATTAGAATGTATCCTCGGTGTTATGCCACGAATACCTGCTAGAGGCTTCCGTAAATCAAAACCAACAGGAATTAAAGGTCTATGGGAACCCATAATAGAATCCACAGCCTCATTAATGGTATTAAACCCCTTGGGTATAGCTTTAGCATCCACTTTAATCCAAGGATTCTCCATTACATGATGTCTAAGTTCTTCATCCAGTTCCTGTTGAGGTGTTAAAATATTAAATCGACTCAACAAAGCAAGGTCATCAATTGGAGTATAATTTGCAGCCCATATTGTGACTTTAGTTTTATACCTAAAAGATGTAGCACTATCCCAAACAAAATTATCTTTTTCATAATTAGTTGCTGCTGCTACTCTTTCTATTTCGTCTAATTGTGCGAATTTTGCTAATGATACATTCACAACCTGGTCTTCTAATGCAGTTAAAAGGATTTCCTTTACAGGAACATCTGTTGAAAAAGATTGTCCAAATTCACGAACTATTATAAATTCGTTCTGTAATATTGATGGCGGAACAAACCTTCGTCCAGGTTTAGCAGCAGGTTCAACAGTACCCCGTAACGCTGCATCAGATATTTTTCCAACAGTACCGAAATAATGTCCAGGCATAGTTGATACAAAATCTGATAGTATAGAACTTTTGAACCACCCACTATCCCAAATTAACAAGCAATGTTGATTCGCACGAAATGGTAACGAATAACTTCTGTCTATAACCGAAGTTGCTAACGAGTCTAATAGTTCCTCAGCAATTTGTCGGCCGAGCCACATATATTTTCTTTCCATTGCGTCAGAGATTCCTTTGTAAATAGAATAAGTTTTATCTAAACCTCCCGCCAACTGAATCATGGAGTTGAAATCTTCCAAAGTCATAATTTCATTCAAAATTTTACCTTCAAATAAAAGTTCCTGTCTCATTCACTCACTCCCCCATTTTATTTTATATTTTAAATTGTATTGTTTTATTATTAATAGTATGTTCCCATATCTCTATTACTTTCCAACCTTTACTTCGGGCTTCTGCAAATATTATTTTATCACGTTTAAGATTTGCTAATATTCTTTTGTTTTGACTTGTTGTTGGTTCGGGTAACGAACCTGGATGACACATAGGACACCAATGCCAATAACAACCTTGAACTTCAATAAGTGTTTTTGTATCAGGTATTAATAACATTACATCCCAAGGATGTCTACCATAAGGCTTGGATAATAGACCTTGAATATGTACTTGTGTTTGATATGGAATACCTTGTTCTGTTAACCAAGCTTGAACTTTCTTTTCTGGACTTGAATTTTCTTTTGGAAGTGTTTGTTTTGCTCTTGCTATTCTTAATTTTTCTCTAGTTTCTTCTGAACAAGGTTTCTTTGCTTGTATGGCCTTTTCTATCCTAATTACTTTTTGCTCTTTAGTTTCTAAACTAAATCGTACTTTCTGCGCTATACTCATATTTTTTCTGGTTTCTACTGAAGTACTATGACCAATCTTTGCTAAACTCATTTTTCGTTTAGTTTCTTCCGAATGTGGTTTCATTACTTGTTTTGCTCTTCCTACTCTAATTTTTTCTTTAGTTTCCTCTGATACGAATTTCCCTATTTGTGTTTCACTTATTTTTTTCTTTACTTCTTCTGACCGAGGTTTCATTACTTGTTTTGCTCTTGCTTCTCGTATATGTTTCTTATGTTCTTCCGATTTAAGTTTTCCTTTATTACCTTCACTTATTTTTCGTTTTGCCTGTTCAGATTGATGTCTTTTATAAGATGAAATAATTTTACCAGTAATCAAATCCATAATTTCTATTTCTTCTACCATTCACTCCCTCCCTCCATTAAACTTTATTCTTCATCATTAACCGGAAACTTTCCAGCTGGTTCTAAATATTCTGGACTATCCCTTTCCTGTTTCTTTTTTGTATCTTTACAATCAGTACATAACCACTCCGAAACATTCCCTGCACTATCGTAAATAGCATCTATTTTTCCAGCAGGCACAAACTTTTTACATCCATCACACCACACAGTTGCCATGTTAGTCACCTATCTCCACACGCTCGAACGGCTCTCTATATTGCATTTGAAATTTATTAAATGGCTCCATGAACCCAGTCCAAGCTTTATCTTCATTTGCAATTTCTCCAACCTTAAGTCCGTTCCTAGCATTTACTAAAACTACTATACATCGCTTTATAGGATATTTAAATTCTTTATCCGAAAGTAAAGACCTTTTATATGCTACAACTTGATACTTGTGAGAATCATATATAGAAAATGAAGTTTTCCAGTCAATAAGCGACTCTACACCATTAACAAGCCCAACAAAATCACAAGTTCCCGCATATTTATATTTACGGTGCCATGACCTTATTTCTATTCCATGTGGCTCAACCTTGAATTTGGTTATAAAATCGTTAAAATAAGACAGACATGCCTCAGTTTCTATATCCATTCGGTCAGTAATCTCAAACTCTACTTTTTGTGGAGTATCTTGTAAGCTGTACCTATCAATAAAAAAATTCCCGATTCTATTATGAACAAGTGTTCCAACATGGGCTTTGAAATCCATAATTTCTTTCCAATCAGTATTAGATTTTTTCCATTTCTTTAATGATTCTGTTTCTTCAGTGAACTCATGCAAGATACTTGTTACACTCGGGAGAATCATACCATCCACATTATACCAACGAAAATTAGATGGAAATGGTAATTTTGCTTGAGTACTAGACATACTTATTCCTCATATACAAATAGAATACAAACACTTAAGACAACGCCAACCACATGTTGTTAAACATCCACCATTGAGTAATGGCACAAATTTCGTTTTACATTTATGACATTCTTGCTCTTTTTTACCATATTTATAAATATATGCTTCTGCAATCATCCTAAAAATTTCTTGCTGCGTTTTATATATTTCAGTAAAAATATCTTCAAGTACCTCATCACAAAAATTATCTTTTAATTCAGCAAGGTCAGTGCTTTGTTCTAATAGCATATTTAACTCCACCAGCAAAATAAGCATCTCTGGCTTTTTGCGCAATATCTTTTTCGGTCGTTATGAAAGATTCATCCACACACAAACTAACACCACAACGAGGACACATTTCATCCGCGCGTTTCAACAAGTAACCACAATTACTACACCACTCTGTCTTAACATAATAGGCTTGTTTCTTTAAAATTTGTGAGTCGGGATTTTTTTCATCATCTAACGGGTTATTACATCTTTCACACATTTCCTCACCACCCGAAAATATAATATATATTTAATCTATATTGATATATATAGGATGGAAGACCATATATATAAAGATTCTTTATCATAATTATTAAAATATTGTGATAAGTTATTAATATCATAATTATCATAAATATAACCTAATATCCAAGAATCTTTCCTATTCTATATTTATCATAAATTACATATAAATAATAATAGGATTATATCCTTATAGAAGATAAGGAGATTCCTATATGGACGAGGAAGAAACCAAGAAAACATATATTATGGTTCGATTGCCTCCTGAAATATCGGAAAAATTTAATAAGACTCGTGGACTAATTCCACGAACTAAAGTTGTTCGTAGGCTTATAGATATGTACATAAATGGAGAGATTAAAATTGAGTGATGAACTAACTACATCCGAATCAATTGAATATGTTTCAGCATATGGTGGTAAATGTCCTAAGTGTGGACAGATTGGTTTTATTCATGTTAAGACCAACTTGTGCACAAAATGTAATTGGAGCAGGAGTGAGAAAAATGTCGTACCAGGCAGTAGAAGTGAAGAACGGAAAGAAGGGGAAACAAAAGAAATTAACGCCACGGGCCCTGCGAACGCAAAACAAGATAAAGAAAGTGAAGATGAAATTGGAGAACAGACGATTGATTTATAAAGCAAAGGCAAGAAAACTTCGAGTTAAACACCGAGCAGTAATAGCCAAGTATCGTCTGCGAGCTCGTCAACAGAGAAAGGTCAATAGGGAACTTCGAAAGGCCCTTGGAAGTATCTATCGGTTGGTCAGGAGGTTATCACATGTTACAACTAATCTACATCTTAGTTCTGATGACCTTCAACAGACAAAATCAAAGAAAGCAAAAACCCCAAAGACTAAAAACTCCAACAAAAGCGTGTAGACAAGCCAGACATGGACAATGTTCAGACCCTGAGCATTGTCCATGTTATTGTCATACAAGTTGGAGTAAAAATAAGGAGGACTAAAAAATGACTAAAGTAGAAATCATTATGTGTGATACTTGTGGGACAAGATTAGAACATGGTAATTCTTACGCTGAAAAGGGTTGGATTATACTCGAAGGTAAAATGACAATAGCAACAGGAATTATGAAAAGTTCCTATCAAGGTTTGTGGATTGGCCAAAACCAAGATATCCATCATTTCTGTTCGATTGAATGTTTAATAAAACATAACGACAATACCCCTCATAATGGACATGGTAAAGTATGCTTTGCTATTAAATTGGCCAAAAATCCAGAATCTATAAAATGTTATGATGATTGTTTTGAGGTGTGTAAACAAAAGGGTAACTGCACCTGGTATGGAAAATATGATAGAAAAAACCCACCAAAAAAGAAGTGATATTTGTGAGGTGTTGCACATATCTAATAAAACAATTCTACAAGGTTCTAGTATAAGTATTATAGCATTTATTGCACTACTTGTAGGTGTAGTATATTCAGTGAGTGCTAATGCAATGTGTATTATTATAGTAGTTACTATTCCATTAATAGTAATTGGTATTATATATATGCGGGATGATTTTAAATGGGAGTGACTAATATGGACGAACCATTAACAGTTAAAGAACTCATAGAAAAACTCAAGAAGATGCCACAGGATGCTTTGGTTTATCATTGTTATAGTAACTCTTACAATTACATGGACGAACAATGGAATCCACCAGTTGTAGTTGTGAAAAAGAATGAGAAGGCAGTTTTCCTAATTGGTGGAAATGGATAATTATTTACATTCTCATTTAGGTATGGAAAAGAGGTGATAGATATGTCAAGTAAGATAGTATATAAAGTCTGGTTTACAATAGGTAACCAATGTATAGGACTAATCATAACCGAAAATGAATTGACTAAAGAACGAAGAGCATGCATTGGAACCTGTAGTGGTGATGATGAAACTAAAGATGCTAATCACATAAAAGAGTGTGGTGCATCAGTTCCAAAGGATTTAGTAAGGGATATTTTAAACCATATGTAAGTGAGGTGACTTAAAATGTCAGCAACAAAAGCATGTATAATAGCACTTAGCATAGGTATAATTTTGCTTGGTGTTGGAACTTACATAGAACTAACTTATGGACTAACTCAAGAACATGGTCCTGTTATAAAAGAGAATACTCTCACTGGTGAAACTCAATATAGTTATAATGACCTACCAAGTCAATCAGCATTTATGTTTTGTGCTGGTGGATTCAGTTTAATTTTAATTTCTATATTAGCTGCCTGGTATAATGAACATAAATGAGGTGAATTAAAATGCCAACACACAAAGAACTTACCAAAGCATGGACTCAACATGACGAACTTGAAGACTCGGACAAAACGAAAGACTGCTCACATTTCCCTGGTTACAATAAAACTATGGGACATTCTCACTTTAATACCGGTTGTATTCGTTGGGCTCAGGAATACGCAATACGAAACCCAATAGAAAGAATCATAATCCAATCTGCTGAGCGAAGCACAGCGGGTAGAATTGTGTGTTCAGTCTGTGGAAGGTCGGTTAAAGAAGAATATTCTTATGAATTGGAAGTGGGTGGAGTAGTCTGTGGTAAAAAATGTGAAAAGCGTATGCAACGAAGATTACGAATAAAAGCAGCAGAAGAGGCAGAGAAAGCGAGACAAGACGCGTTAATGAAACAATTAAAAGAAAAGGGTATGATTGAACTGAAGTCTGAGAGTACGAGTAATACAAGTAAAGTTAGTGAGAAAGTGGAAAATAGCAATAAAGCGAACGAGTAAGTCCTCAATAGTTAATTATTCAGATATTCATATAGTTATTGGGTGGAGATAGGATAAGACGAAAATAGATATGAAATAATTAAGGAAGGTAGTATCTATATAAGAAAAATAAGTATTATATATATATTAATAGTTATTCCTTTTCCGTATGGAACCCTATCCCCCCCAATTACCAATATGAATAGTTCAATGACGACGAATAGATTTATATATTATAATCAGATAGATATATATAGAACCCCAATTATATATATAATCTCGAATAATCCAGATGTGGTGAGAACATGCCAGAAGAAGAACGTCCAGTTATATATATTAAGAATATAGACGAACTAGTCAAAGACAAATCAAAAGAGAGAACTACAATGACCCTTCGTCGTGATGATATGGCACGATTGATTGCTATTGAGTCCTTAGTTGGTGGTAAAAATAAGAGAGATGTTATAATATTCTTGATTCAGATGTTCGAGGATTCACTTCCAGATGATTTGAGGCCTAAATATGAACAAAGGTTAATCATAGAGATAGATAAACTACTAGATAACTTCGAACTATCATTTGAAGCAAGACAACAGTTTGATGAACTCAAGACGAAGTATCCTAAACTACTTGAACAAAGAAAGAAATTGCTTGGACAAAAAACTACTGGTTTAAAGAAGTCAGGTGATGGTGTTCCCGTTAGTGGTCAGATAGAAGAAGTGGGGGTTGATGATTTTGCTGAGTTGGCGGCTCATGATGGTTCCGAGAGAAAAAATGATATTACTCCATTACCAGGTAAAGTGACTCTACAATTGAATGTTAATGAAGAACCTAAAAAGAAATCAGATAATAAGAAAAGTGATGAACCATTTTAAGGTGAGGTGAGTATATAACTGATAACTTCTGGACTTCTAAACCAGGAAAAGAACTTATTTTAATATTAATATTTGGTGGTCTTATGTGGGTAAGTGGTTATTTGTGGGGTAGATGGTTATGAAAATTAATACTGAAGGTATAGCCAAGTTCAAAAAGGCATTAGTTAGGTGTCCAGTATGTGGTGGGCATAGTATAATGCGCGATGACCACATGGGAACTTATTATATATCATGTAGTAAGCGTAATTGTGGATTCAAAGCTGAGTATGATTATTATATACAAGAGAAGGTGAAGTAAATGACCAACAAGAAAATGACAAAGAAACGTAAGGCAAGTTATTTGAAAATGACAAAGGCTCGATTGATTATTAGTATAGAAGGTCGTGAAGCAAATATTTCTAAATTAGAGGCCGAGAATAAAAAGAAAGCAAAAGAGTTCACTCGATTAGATGAAATTGCTTGTAAAATAATAAGAGTAAAGAATAATTGTATTGTTAGACTTATTAAACAGAATAATAAAGTAATCAGTGATAAGAAGGAACAAACAAAATATTTAATGAGTATAATCAAAAAAAGGGGTGATGAACTTGTGGTGAAGGATGATAAGATACTTCAACAACAGCAAACAATAATATGTCTCAAGAGTGGTTGTGTTGAAGTACCAAATACCGAGTTTGATGGTCCCAATCAAGATTGTATTCCTTGTGACAGACTGATTAAGAAGAACATCCTAAATCCTTCTGATGTCAAATGTCCAGATTGTGGATGGTCAGGTGAAGTGATAAAAACAGATATACTTACATCACAATGGATACCAAAATGTCCAGTATGTAATCTTGTACTTATATTGGGTGAATGTCCAAAATGTAAATATGATTGGATTGGAGAACTCAATCCACCTAAGGTCGATTATACTAAAGAGTGTAAAGATTGTATATTTATAAACACAAAAGATTGTTGGCCAATTATTGATGATGGAGGTACTTGTAGAAGGTTCAAAGACAAAGATAATGACAAATACACAAAATGCACATTATGTAAAGGTGAAGGTCATAGACCTGTAATGTGTACTTGTGAAGTGTGTCATGGAACTGGAAAGAAGGTTAAGTAAATGACTGAACCTATAATAACATCATTACTTGATACTGACCTCTACAAGAATACCATGCAACAAGCTGTGTTCCACAAATACCCTGATGCTCACGTAAAGTATAAATATAAACTCCGGAATTACCCGAGTAGTATGTTAATTCCATTAGTGGAGAATATAATAAAGGAAATAACAAATCTTTGTAAGTTAAAATATAAATCCGATGAATTAGAATATCTATCTAAGTTACCTTACTTCACTACTGATTATATAGAGTATCTTAAAGATTTTAAGTTGTGTGCAAATTATATTTATATGACAACAACTGAAGATACATTTAATTTAACTATAACAGGACCATGGAAGGAAGCTATATTATTTGAGACTCCGGTGTTAGCAATCATTAGTGAGTTGTTTTCTCGTGAGTATGATAAAGCATTTTATAGTCCAAATCAAATGACAGTTGAAAAGATAATGGAAAAGAAGTTAAGTCCACTTAAGGAATATCCGGACATAAAGATAGTTGAGTTCGGAACTCGACGGAGATATAGTAAACAATACCATGAGTGGATGCTCAAGTATATGCAACGAGAATATCCAAGTAACTTAATGGGAACAAGTAATATAATGTTTGCTAAGGAACTTGGACTTGAACCTAAGGGAACTATGGCACATGAATGGTTCCAAGCACATCAAGCATTTGTTCCGATAGTTAACTCACAAAAGGAAGCATTACAAGTGTGGATGAGTGAGTATGGACGACAGTTGTCAATTGCATTATCAGATACATTTGGTATGAAGAGATTCTGGTTAAGAGATTTTGATTATGAAATGATGGCAAAATATTCTGGAACTCGTGAAGACTCTGGTGACCCATATGCTTATGGTGCATTAGCATTGAGTCAATATATTAAACTTGGAATAAATCCACAAACAAAGAATATAGGATTCACTGATGGATTGAATATTAAGAAAGTTATTGACCTATGGAAAGAATTTAATCGAAGTATACCTGTTTGGTTCGGTATTGGGACATTCTTAACTAATGAACTACCTGGGTTCATAGCACCACAGGAAGTTATTAAGATGGTTGAATGTAATATGAAGCCAGTAGTTAAAATATCAGATAGTCCTGGTAAGGTAATGTCTACTGATGATAGTCATTTAGCATTTGTAAGAGCTATGCTTGAATTAGATAAATTGTAGGGGAGTGAATAAATATGTTACAAACAAAAGATATGCCATATGAAGTGGAAAGAATTTGTGATTTCATAAGGAAGCAAGTTGCGACTGCTAAAGCCAATGGTGTGGTTATTGGGGTGAGTGGTGGAATAGATTCGGCTTTAGTTGCAAAGTTGTGTGTGTTAGCATTGGGTAGAAATAAAATTTATGGTTTATCTATGCCATATGGTAATCAATCGGGTAAAGATGGTGAGGACCTTATTAAAAAATTAGACTTAACAGGTTGGGAAATTAATATTAAGAATTCAGTTGATATAATATTAGAAAATCTTACATTTACTCCGGAAGATATGCCACAAAATAAGTCTAAGTTAATTAAAGGTAATATATGTGCACGTGTTAGAATGATTAATTTATATACTCAAGCAAATCAATACAACTTACTTGTTGCTGGAACGGGTAATCGTTCCGAGCATATGGTAGGTTACTTTACTAAGTATGGTGATGGTGGAACTGACTTCGAACCTATAAGTCATTTGTATAAAACTGAAGTATGGGCAATGGCTAAGTATTTGAAACTACCCAAGAAGATAATTAATAAAGTACCAAGTGCAGAGTTATGGGAAGGTCAAACTGATGAAGGTGAACTTGGCATAACTTATAAGGAGTTGGATAAGATACTTGAGTGTATGGATGGTTATGATGGTGTGATATCTGCAACCACAGCAAAGGCCCTTGGAGTTACTTATGAATTAGCAATGAAGGTGCAATCATTTAAAGTTAAATCCAAACATAAAAGAGATGTTCCACCTAGTTTAAGGAGGGAATATGGTGAGTAGTCATAAGAGGACTGCACTATTAGTAATTGATATGATTAGAGGGTTTCTGCATAAGAAAGTTAATGGTAAGAAGTGTGCACTATATGTTCCTGGTGCAATGTCTATAATTCCAGAAATTATAAAGGAAGTATGTAAATTGGAACAAGGAGATTATGTATACTTTATGAAGGATTGTCATAATAAGAATGATAAGGAGTTTAGTCATTGGCCAAAACATTGTGTGATTGGTTCACATGAAAGAGACCTGACAAGTGCATTTGGTAATGTTACTTCTTACTTGGGGAAGGCTCACTGTGTAGTATTAAATAAGAGTAGATTTAGTGCTTTCTATAATACAGAATTAGATTCATGTTTATTCTTGCGAGATGTAGAACGAATAATCATAACTGGTGTATGTACTGAGTTCTGTGTGTTTGCAACTGCACTCGATGCAGCATATCGGGATTACGAAGTTATAATTCCACGAAAGTGTGTATATCCTTTTAATAAGAAATTGGGTGAGCAGAAACTCGAGTATTTACAAAAGTTCTTAGGGGTGAAGGTGAAGTAAATGAGTGATAATAATACATATCAAACATGGGAGGACTTGGGTGTTTTATTTACAACTATTGGTATTGCTGAATATAAAGAACCATATTTCAAAGGTTTTACTAATATTATAGTAGCAAAGAAGGTAATATAAATGTATTGGAATTGGAATGGACCAATAGACCGTGAATTTGTTGTGTTTG
>Ga0315274_10009042_pt1 | contig 14417 bp, 18 predicted proteins | sample YL17G02_20_MG_FD_203700 | JGI IMG/M metagenome (GOLD analysis project Ga0315274, IMG submission 203700) | Sediment microbial communities from Yellowstone Lake, YNP, Wyoming, USA - YL17G02_20 | ecosystem: Environmental > Aquatic > Freshwater > Lake > Sediment | place: USA: Wyoming | collected... | reverse complement strand
CTGGGGCTTCAGGTCGGCAGGAATAAGTGAGTTAGGATGAACGTAAATGAAGCCCCAGGGCAGACTGGTGACGCCGCCATAGGCATCCCCGTTAATAATACAGCCAACCCTGCCGATTATCTGAGCTGTAAGCAGCGCAGGAGCCATAACATCGCCCATATGCCCCAGCGGTATATGTTTGGCTTTTGCATAAATGCTCATTGCTATTGCTCCACCAACGATTGCACCCCAGATAGCCAAGCCACCACTCTGCAGATTAAATATCTGAACCGGGTTGATGGCATAATGCGACCAGTGGTCGAATACATAGAACATTCTGGCACCGATTACCCCACCCACTATTGCCCAGGGAATAGCGGGAAGAAAGGAATTTATTGTATCTGAAGTCACTCCCCTTTTCTTAGCCTCACGGATAGCCACCAGTACCGCTGCCACTACTGCCAGCATTATGGCTACGCTATACCAGCGCAGCGTAAAACTGCCAAATTGAACTATTATCGGGTCTATATTGATTGTAATCCCATTCATCCGCCACCCTCCATTTACAAGCCGGGAGCAGGCTGGTAGCACTCCTGAAAGAGCCAGGTGGAGAGATAGCGCTCACCAGTGTCGGGCAAAACCGCCACTATCAGCTTGCCTTTGTTTTCAGCTCTCCGGGCTACCTCCAGAGCTGCCCATGTCGCCGCTCCTGAAGATATACCCGCCAGTATTCCCTCTTCTCTGGCTAATCTCCTCGCCATTATCCCCGCATCGTCATTTTTAACCTTTACAATTTCATCAACTAAGTCCAGCCTCATAATATCAGGAATAAAGCCAGCGCCGATTCCCTGAATCCTGTGTGCCCCGGGCTTTCCCCCAGAAAGGACAGGGGAATCTACAGGCTCGACAGCAATGGCTTTAAAAGAAGGCTTTCTCTTTTTTATGACCTCAGCCACGCCGGTAATGGTTCCCCCTGTTCCCACACCTGCGACCAGGATATCCACTCTGCCATCGGTATCCCTCCAGATTTCCTCGGCGGTGGTCAGCCGATGTATCTCCAGATTTGACGGGTTTTTAAACTGCTGGGGCATGAAGTAATTAGTGTTCTCTGCCACCAGTTGCTCTGCCTTTCGTATTGCCCCCTTCATTCCCTCTGCCCCCGGCGTTAGCACTAATTCAGCGCCGAAAACGGAAAGGAGCTGCCTCCGCTCCATAGACATCGTGTCCGGCATGGTCAATATCAGCCTGTATCCCCGGGCGGCGCAGACAAAAGCCAGGGCAATGCCGGTATTGCCGCTGGTAGGTTCGACAATCACTGTATCTTTATTGATGCGCCCCTTTTCCTCCGCATCTACAATCATCGCCACGCCTATTCTGTCCTTCACACTGCTTATCGGATTGAACGCCTCAAGCTTGGCAACCACCTCCGCTTCCACCCCTTTAGTTACACGGTTCAGCCTGACCAGTGGCGTGTTTCCGATTAGCTCAGTAGAATCTTTTGCGATACCCCTGGTCAGCTTCGGTATCTCAATCGTCTTGTATCGGAGTTTCTCCACCTTTTCCACTATTTTAGCTATGTTAGCTCCCCCCTTCCTCCATTATATTTTATTGGCGACTCTCGCTAGTAGATTACAGCCTTTCTCTGGAAATCGTCACTTGTTCGGAAGGCAATTTTTCGACTTGTTCCAAGATGTGACCGAATTATCCAGATAAATCACCGTATCTCGCCTATGCTCCGATATATTTTGCATAAAGCGCTCTTGCCAATGATGCATCGGTAGTATTTTTGACAATCGCCCTGCCATCAGGAAATATAATCACTTCTTGAGAGTCCACAGTGAAACGCAGCATGAACTCGTTGTAGCTGATGTCCTCTACGGTTTTGAGATGTGCTGCAAGCTCCTCAAAAGAGAACTTCCCAACCTTGGGATTCGAAACCTGCACTGCATTTTGACCGCAGAGCACAGTGGTCCTCTCCACAAACTTCCCGGCAAGATACTCGTATCTGCCATTGCAGGCAGGGCAGTCTTTGCGGGACTCGACGTCAATAGCATTGAATGTTCCCTTCCAGACATCGATTGAGCGTAAGCTTCGATTAATCTCTTCCCTGACTCCAACCAGGAGCTTTATCGCCTCAACAATTTGCAGAGAGCCGATTATGAAGGGGGCAGAGCTGATTACGCCGGCGGTGTCACAGGTCTCAATCAATTTTCTTCCTGTCGGGTCAGCCATGATGCACCTGAAGCAAGGGGTCTCATGAGGGACTATGGCCATGGTCATCCCATAAGATGAAATGGCGCCGCCGTAAACCCAAGGAATGTTGTGCTTTAGAGCGACGTCATTTATGAGAAAACGTGTCTCAAAGTTATCCAGCCCATCCAGTATCACATCTGCGCCATGGACAAATTTTTCAATATTTTTGTAGTTTACATCGGCGACAATCCCTTCAATTTCAATCGAGGAATTTACCTTCCTAAGATGACGCTCAGCAGCTATGGCTTTGGGCAATTGGTTTTTTATGTCATCCTCGTCGAAAAGGACCTGCCGCTGCAGGTTATGCTCCTCAATAAAGTCTCTATCAATGATTCTGACCTTGCCCACGCCGGCACGTACGAGGGAAGTAGCAATAATTGTCCCCAGTGCTCCACAGCCAATAATCACTGCGGAGCTATTGCCCAGCTTCTCTTGCCCCTCTTTACCGATATAAGGGAAAAGGATTTGCCTTGAATAGCGATTCATGACTGATGCTTTCCCTCTGCCATGCCCTAAATGTAGTACATTGACTCTTTGGGCTGGTCTTTACTTTTCTGCTGCTCAACCAAATTCCGCAATGTTCTGGACTCTAAAATTCCGTCCATCGCCTTCTTCATTTCGCTCCAGATATCGCGGGTTGCACAGGAATCGGAGCGAGAGCAGGACTGGGGGTTGATGACGCAGTCAACCGGAGCGATTGAACCTTCCAGAAGCTGAATTACTTCGCTGAGTTTTATTTCTTGAGGAGACTTGGCTAGCTGAATGCCACCCCGTGCTCCGCGCACACTTCGCACCATTCCCGCCGCAATTAATGGAGTGATTAGATGCTCCAAATACTGCACTGAAATCTTCTGCCGCCGGGAAATATCCTTCAAAGGAACTAGCTCCTCGGTATCATGAAGGGCTAAATCTAAAAGTGCTCTGGTTCCGTATCTGGCTCTTGTTGAAAGTTTCATCTGCTTTGTCGCTAAATATGATTATTTTAGTCTACAATAGCATAAAGCAAAAGAGTTGTCAATATTCTCTGCAATTTATTTTTACACTATCGGGGCGATTTCAGGACAAAGTTAGACAGAGCCACAAAAAATATCTGTTTGTTGTGCAATGCGCTTAGCTTTAACTCGACTTCAGGTCGCCCCTTACGCCGATGGTGATCTCCTTAAAGGGGATGTCCTTGCCGCTCAGGTGTATTGCCTGCTTAGCCATATGCACCAGCCCGAAGCAGCAGGGCACCTCCATATGCACCACGGTGAGGCTTTTAACATCCGCGCGCTGTAAAATTTCGCTGAGCTTGCTGAGATGAGCTTGAAAGTTGTCCAGCTTGGGACAGGCAATCAGTAGTGCGCGACCCTTCAGAAAGTCCTGATGAAAACCAGCGTAGGCAAAGGGAACGCAGTCCGCCGCCAGCATCACATCAGCTCCCTGGAGAAAGGGTGCCCCCGGCGGGACAAGTGTAAGCTGAACCGGCCACTGGCTGAGCATTGAGGGCTGGGACGATGCAGTTCCGATGGCAACAGGCTCCTCTTTTCTCTCAAATTGGACAACCGTTGCCGAAGGACAACCACAGGGAAGTTCCTCTTTGATATTCTTATTCTTTTCCAGATGGTAATGCTTCACTGCCTCCTCATCGAACTCTTCAGCGGCTCGCTCCTCGATGATGATAGCTCCCTGCGGGCACTCCCCCAGGCAGGCACCAAGCCCGTCACAATACTTCTCAGTAATGAGCTTCGCTTTGCCATTTATAATCTGAAGAGCCCCCTCGACACATGCCGGAACACAGGCTCCGCAACCGTTGCATTTCTCCTCATCGATCCTGACTATCTTTCTCGTTACTTTTGTCGTCATAGCTTTCCTCCTCGCTACTTTTCTCCCCTTAACTGCTTCCATCTTTCTTCGCCCAGACATTGGCGGGCGGAAGCGCACCACTCGATGCATGAGGGTACCTTCTCCTTGTAAACCTTGGCGCCACACTTCTGGCATTTCACCTTCAATTCATCAGAGAAGATTTCAATCTCGGCACCGCAGCTCGGACACTTGTGCAGCGATACCTTTAGATTCCTTAAATCCTGTCCGGGACATCGGCTATACATTCCAGCCACCTCCTCTCGGTATGTTCTTTTCTTGCTACCATAATCATCATATAACTGAGAGACATAGCCTACCATGATTTAAATCATATAAGAAAAATACTTTTGCCAGAGCTAATAAAAATAGGGGGCAGAACTTGGGTTATACCTATACCTGCGGTGGACCTTCGCTCAGCAGCCTGAGCTTGCCTTCATCAAGGATGATTATCTTGCCGCGACCGGAACGAATAATGCCTCTCTCCTTTAACTGGCTCATAACCCTGATTGCCGTTTCGGTCGTAGTTCCAGCCATATCAGCAATCTCCTGTCGGGTGAAGGGGAGTGTGGGCCCGAGCTTTGAAGAGAGCATGAATAGCGTCCGGGCGATGCGCCGCTCAACTCTCTCCCCGGCGAGGTCTCTTAGGCGATTCTGCGCCTCCCTGATCCTGGCACCTAAAACACTGATAATCCTCAATGCCACCTGCGGCCGCCCTGCAAGAAAAGATAGAAAATCTTCTCTCTTGATTGCCAGTACCCTTGTCTTAGCTGCTGCTTGAGCTGAGGCGGGATAGGGCTTATTCTCGAAAACGGCGACCTCACCAAACATCTCCCCTTCGCCAAAAAAAGCAACAATAAACTCTTTCCCCAGCGAGGAATGCTTGAGAACCTTTACCTGTCCTTCAGCAACGATGTAGAACCAGTCGGGTGCATCCCCCTCCCAGAAGATAAACTCACCCGGCTCAAAGTTGCGCTCAATAGCAATACCCGCCAGTTCACCAAGCTCAGCCTCACTCAGACCGGATAATATAAGTGAACTGCCCAGAAGCTTGCCTATATCTTGCAGGTTTCTTGCCATCTGAAAACTACCCCTGGGTACGGAAAGACCATATAGCCATGAGCATTATGACTATCCCGAATCCAGCCAGCACACCCACATTATCCCAGAGCGACATATTATGCCCGAACAGGCTAATGCCAAAAGTAGAGCCCGAGCCTCCCCCCAGCATTACCTGGCGTATTGGGGCAATGCCATAAGTAGCCGGATTTATCTTCACCAAGAAGTTCATCCACCCCGGTAAGCCCTCCACCGGGAAGAATACTCCAGATAGAAACATCATAGGAAACATAAGCATTTGCATCACTACCTGAAATGCCTGCATTGATTTGATTCGCGTAGCCAGCAACACACCAAAAGCACCCATTGTGACTGCCAGCAAGAACATCAGCGGCAACAATGACAGCACCGTTAGCGCCGAAGGGTATACCCCAATCAGAGGAGCAAAGATTAATGTAATTACCCCTTGAATTAAGGCTATCGTAGCCGAGCCCAGTGTCTTACCCAGAGCTACCGAAGTACGGCTAATCGGTGCTACCAGAACCTCCTTTAGGAAGCCAAACTCCCGGTCCCAGACTACAGACACACCACCCATAAACGAGCCCATAAACACTGTCATTCCGATAACACCAGGAAACATAAATTGAGAAAAATTCACTCCAGGACCAAGGAGCCCTAGCCTTGAGCCGAGACCACTGCCAAATATGAATAGGAAAAAAAGAGGAAAAATTATAGAGCTGACCATACGCATCCTGTCAGCCCAGAAGCGCAATATGTCCCGATACCATATCGTATGCATCCCACGCAGATTTTTCACTATCTCCCCTAGCGTCTCATGCGGCGACCATGCATTTGAACCATTGCCTTCATTGCATCCACGTTCTCCTCACGTATCTCTCTACCGGTAAGTTTCAAGAACACATCCTCCAAACTCGGCCGGCGCAGGCTAACACTTAGTATCGGTATGCCAAATCCTTTAATGAAGGACGGAAGAAATTCTTCACCGTTGGTTACACCAAAGTTCACCCCGTTGCTGCTGCGGCTAGCCTCAATTCCATAGCGAAGTTTAATTTCCCCAATAGCTCTATCATCATCGGCAGTCTTTACTGAGATAATATCACTGCCAGCCATCTTCTTTAGGTTACTCGGCGTGTCCATCACAATGAGCTTCCCATAGTCTATTATCGCAATTCGGTCAGCTTTATCCGCCTCATCCATATAGTGAGTAGTCAGAAAGATGGTGGTCCCCTCCTTGCGCTGTAGTTCGATTATGTACTCCCATATTCGATTGCGCGTCTGTGGGTCAAGCCCCAGAGTTGGCTCATCTAGAAACAACACCTTCGGATGGTGTAGCAAACCTCTGGCTATCTCCAGACGACGTTTCATTCCTCCGGAATATGTACGCACCTGGTTGTTACGCCTGTCCCAGAGCTCAGTCATCTTTAGTACATGCTCAATTCTCTGCGCAAGAATTGAGCCAGGCACATTATATACCGAGGCATGAAAGCGTAGATTCTGCAATCCAGTAAGCTGGTCATCAAGGCTGGGGTCCTGAAATACCAGCCCAATCGACTGGCGCACTTGGCTCTGCTGATGCACCACGTTAAAACCGTTCAGGATAGCCCGCCCCGATGTCGGTTGAACCAGCGTGCACAGGACACCGATAGTAGTGGTTTTCCCTGCCCCATTCGGACCCAGGAAACCAAAAATTTCTCCTGACTTTACGTTGAAGCTGATATCGTTTACCGCCGTCAGCGCACCGAATTTCTTGACAAGATTCTCTACCGTTATAATGTAATCGTCCATATTTCTCATTAAAGAATAATCCAGCCCAGCCCATTTGTAAACTTCCGTAGCGGATTGTTTACAGCATCCAGCAGAATTTGCTATAGTGCGAATAGGAGAATGAAGCATCCTGAATGCGGTGCGCCTGAATGGAAGATTTAAGCAGGTAAACCATGGCAGCGAAGATAGAATTGCTCAAAACTGCATGCTATTTCTCCAAACTTGATGTCGCTTCACCAGGAGATATAAGCCGTTTTATATTTGAAAAGAAGCTCCCAGCCGGCGAAACTATCCTTTGGGAAGGCGAAAAAGATGAAGCCGTCTATTTCGCAATTTCGGGGCTGCTGAAGCTTTTTGCAACCTCTGAAGAAGGCAGGGAATTTACCGTCCGCATTGTCTTTGGTGGAGACTCCTTTAATGATGCTACCATCTTCGATAACGGGACAAGCATCTTGAGCGCAATGACCATGAGCCCGGTCTTGCTCTATGGATTGCGCCGGCAGGACCTAGGCGAAATCCTGCGTACCCATTCTGAGGTCAACTCACGTATCGCTGAGGTATTTGCTGGCCGAGAGCGCTATTATGTTAAGCTGGCTGAGGAGCTGGTTTTCAAGAGTGTCACCAGCCGTTTAGCTCGTTTTCTAATGGAGAGAGAAAAGCTGGCACGTGCCGGGAACGAAGATATTAGAGTCACCCAGCAAGAAATGGCTTCGATGATAGGCACAGTGCGGGAAATAGTCAGCCGGTCTCTGAGAGAACTGGAGACAATGAGCGCGATTAGCCTGAGACACAATCAGATAGTTATTACCGACCGAAACCGGCTATCGGAATTGAGCGGTGTTTAATCTATGTGACCAAGGTCACAGACCAGGTCTTGATATTTCTGGTAGCCTTTAAATAAGATTATCTTGAGTGGAGGGCAAAGATGCCAGTTATGCCTGAGTTAGACATAGAATTATGCACCGGCTGTGGATTATGCGTGGCTGCCTGTCATGGCGGTGGTATTATTCAACACAAAGGCAAGGTCAAAATAGTAGAGACCGAAAATTGCGATTTCTGCGGTGTCTGCGAGGCTGTATGCCCTCAATTTGCCATTAAGTGTATCTTCTGTATAACCTCGTGCGAAGATTAGACCTTATCCCCTCCCTCTCTCCTCCTTTTCTCTGTGACGAAAGTCGCCTACAGGTTTTCCCGCTCTTTTTTAAAATATATTGATAGTGGTAAAGGAGCTGAACTTTACTCAGCCCCTTTTTTATTTTACCGTTTATTATATACACTAAACTGCTAAAGGTTTTGTGTTATGATAATAAAAAGATGAGGCGATTTCAATTAATAGAACACACGGCTGATACCGGACTGATTGCTTATGGCCATAACTTGGCTGAGGCGTTTGCCAATGCGGCTTATGGTCTTTTCTCCATTATCACCGAGCTTGATAAAGTGAAGGAAATCGAATCACAAGAGGTCACGGTAAATGCCGAAGATACCGAGAGCCTGCTGTTTAAATGGCTCAATGACCTTATTTATACTTTCGAGGTAAAGCATTATCTTTTCAAGAGATTCGATATTGTTGAATTTGCCAAAACCAGCCTGAAAGCTACATGCTGGGGCGAGAAATACGACCCCTCCCGCCACCATATAAAGATAGGCGTGAAATCAGCCACCTATCACCTGCTCGAAGTAGACGAGGGGAAAAACCGGGTTCAAGTTATCTTTGACGTCTAGGAGGTGAGGAAAATGAGTCCATGGACAGGACCCCTGGAAAAGGTAGACGATTATCGCTGGCGGATACCCAAAAGCTATAAGTCAGGCATGCGAGTCGACGGGCTTATCTTCTCCAGCAAGGAACTGCTCGATGAGGTAAAGGAAGAGCAGGCACTGGAACAGGTTGCCAACGTCGCTTTCCTGCCCGGTATCGTGAGCTACTCTCTGGCTATGCCTGATATTCACTGGGGCTACGGATTCCCCATCGGTGGCGTAGCTGCAATGAGGCTGAGCGATGGCGTAGTATCGCCGGGTGGTGTTGGCTTTGATATTAATTGTGGAGTCCGTCTGCTGCGCACCAACTTGACTGAGGCTGAAGTCCGTCCCAAGATAAGAGAACTCATGGAAGCTCTGTATAGAAACGTTCCTTCCGGACTTGGCTCAGAGGGCAAGATTAGACTACGACATGGTGAAATTGATGAAGTCCTTGCCAAAGGAGCACGCTGGGCAGTGGAGCATGGATATGGTCGCCGCAACGACCTTGAGACCACCGAAGAGCATGGCGAGATGCGCGGCGCCGACCCCTCTCTTGTTAGCGGTAAAGCTAAAGAGCGCGGCACACCTCAATTAGGCACACTGGGCTCAGGCAACCACTTCCTTGAGGTTGCCGTGATTGACCAGATACACGATGAGGCTGTAGCCAAGGAAATGGGCATCGAACAACTGGGGCAGGTGATGCTGCTTATTCATTGTGGCTCGAGGGGACTGGGACATCAGGCAGCAGACGATTATATCAGCGTGATGGTCAACGCCATGAAAAAGTACAACATTGAGATGCCTGACCGCCAGCTTGCCTGTGCGCCCATTAATTCCGAAGAGGGCCAGAACTATCTCGCAGCAATGAGATGCGCCGCCAACTATGCCTGGGCTAACCGCCAGTGCATTGCCCACTGGGTGAGAGAAGCCTTCTGTAAGGTGCTCGGAAAATGTGAAGAGGACGCCGGACTGGAGATGATATATGATGTCGCCCATAACATCGCCAAAATAGAAGAGCACGAACTGGATGGCAAAAAGGTCAAGCTCTGTGTTCACCGCAAGGGAGCAACCCGCGCCTTCCCTGCCGGCCATCCTGATATCCCTCCTAAATATGCCCGCATTGGCCAGCCCGTATTAATTCCCGGAGATATGGGACGATTCTCCTACGTGCTGGTAGGAACAGAGCAGGCAATGAAAGAGAGCTTCGGCTCTACCTGCCATGGCGCTGGTAGAGTAAAAAGCCGGGCTGCTGCGAAGCGTATGCTCAGAGGCGAGGAAGTTTTAAGGAGACTCGACTCCAGAGGTATAACTGTCAGAACGGGCAGCATGAAAGGTCTGGCTGAGGAAGCATCTGAAGCTTACAAAGATGTAACTGCAGTTGTCAATGTGGCACATAACGCAGGAATATCCAAAATTATTGCACGAAGCAGACCCATCGGCGTGATAAAAGGCTAGCGGCGTAGATACCCACAGGCATAGCCCGTGGCACTTTAATATTCAAGCTTGCTCAATTGTCACCCTGAGTCCTTCAGCCGAAGGACGAAGGGTCTCAGATTCTTCGCTTACGCTCAGAATGACATTACTAAACGACCTCGTTGTAAGGTGGGGGTAACATTATAAATAGCCTTTTTTACAGAAGCGAATCAGGCATGATTAGCTTCAATTATTCGTTTTTATAGTTATGTCAAGTTGTTATGTAAAGTGAGCACACCCCATTTTGCAGGTATTGGAAGACACAAATGGAGATGTTCGAGATTTTGGCCACCCTTATAGCCCAGATGGGAAAGTCACTCTGTTAGTCCCAATTGCTTCTCAATCACTTTGAACATCTCATCCATTTTACCAGTAACATATTTATTATTTTTTAGCATATTATGGCGCTTATCCCATAAGAAGGAGTACATATCCATGTTTCCGTAGCCGCTCTTCAGCTTATCTCTAATAATTGAGGGAATATCCATTTTGTCGTTAGTAAGTATGGCCTCAATATATTCAAGTTCTTCACAACTCCAAATCTCGACTGGCGCGCAATACGATTGTCTGAGTAATCCTGATGTATTCACCATTCTCCTAATTAAATCATATACAAATGGGCCAAGTGGCCAGTTTTGAAACGTGACTATTATCGGGTAATAATTTGTTATGGTACGAGCATCTATTCCACTCAAATGAAGGTTGCCATTTCTTAAAGCCTTAATAGTTTCGTCTATCTGTTTTGCAGTTTTATCGTTTCCACCGCTTTCAATAAACGCCATATTGATATCTTCAACTAATGAATCAAAATCACAATCAATAATCGTTTGCTCCAGTTTAATTTTTTTTATTTTGAATTCCATTAACACAGCTGTATTACCGTATACGAGAACGGCATCGCATGTCTTTCTCCGGCCATTCGCTGTTCCATACTCTGTTTCTGGAAAGAATTGAGGTTTTATAATAGCATTGTTATTTATGCGCTCACATATCTTTCTACAATAGAATTCAAACACTTGTCCTATATAGCTACTCAAGTCATCCGCTTGAATGCATATCCATTATAGATACTAGAAGCGCTCAATGCGAATTGTATTTCCCGAAGCCTGACATGCTATTATACTATAGAGATGTATGAACGTTTGTTCAACAAGTTCACGAAAGGTAGCCGCAGCCTTCAGGTATACAAAGGCTATAGACTAATATTTGAGTCAAATAAAGACCGATTAACGCCGCTGCTTGAATACATCGAAGGATTTGCCAGCCATCATAAAGATATCGTCGTATTCGACAGAATAATGGGTAACGCTGCTGCCCTACTACTGGTCAAGGCTAACTGCCAGAAAGTTTACAGTCCGTTAGCCAGCAAGCTTGCCATCAATACGCTGACCGAATATGGCATCAAGTATCACTTCACCAAAACTATTAACTGTATCCAAAAACCCGACGGGCAAGAAATGTGTCCCATGGAAAAACTATCGCTAAATAAAGAACCTGAGGAATTCTATCAGACAATTAAAAAGGCTCTCGCTAGTCCATAGACAAACGCACTTTCAGCTCCATTCCTCGTCGAACCACCCCGATTTCCTTGCCATATCTAGCTCATAAAGGTTATCATGTTAAAAAAGGAACCAAAGCAAACTAATGGTATATAAAAGCTCCCGCAATTTCAATCTTAACCTTATATGGACACTCATAGCGCTATGTGCCATTGTGACTATAGCTACTCTAGTGAATCGTGACCTTATCTATCTTCTCGGACTAAATCGAGCGAGCTTCCTGGACAGGCCGTGGACAATAATATCCAACCTATTTGTCCACGCCGGCTTGTGGCATCTCATATTCAACATGATAGCTCTCTATTTCTTCGGAAGCTATGTCGGCAGACTGGTCGGAGAGAGTAGGTTACTCCTTGTTTATTTCGGCGGGGGCATACTTGGAAATATCTTGTACTTGCTGCTAGGTTCGCCGTTTATCCCCGCCGTTGGCGCCTCCGGAGCTATCTTTGCCCTTGGTGGGGCACTTGCCATGCTGAGACCTAAATTACCGGTACTGGTATTCCCCCTACCCGTTCCTATTCCCCTCTGGATAGCGGTTATCGGAAGTTTCGTTATTCTTTCCTTTATCCCCTCTGTAGCCTGGCAAGCCCATCTCGGAGGGTTAATCGTCGGTCTTGTCGCCGGATACTTCTTCCGAAGAAGAGAACGCCGCTATTACCTCTAGCTTATTTGCCACAAACAGTTAAGTAATGAAAAAGACAAGTATAACCTTTTGCAGCGGCGAGCTTTCCCTTGAAGGAATACTGGAAATCCCTGAAGGCTCGGGCCCCTTCCTCGCAGTAGTGGTCTGTCATCCCCATCCCCTCTACGGAGGCAGCATGGATAATAACGTGGTTAATAGCCTCTGCGATACGCTCACTCAAGCATCATTCGTTTCACTTAAGTTCAACTTCCGAGGAGTAGGAGGCAGCGAGGGAGAGTTCAACCACGGGATAGGCGAACAGGAAGATGTCAATGCCGCTATTTCCTTTGTGGCTACAATAAAGGGGGTAGATATCGAGAGAATAGGGCTTGCTGGCTATTCGGCCGGTGCTTCTTTTGCTCTTCCCGTCGGCGCTAAAGATGGCCGAATTAAAGCTCTGGCAGCGATTTCGCCACCGCTTTCCATGTTTGATTTCGACTTTCTTAAAGGATGCACCAAGCCAAAGCTGCTTATCTCAGGAGACAGAGACAATTTCAACTCCCCCACCCAATTTCTCAAATTCTGCCAAAACCTTCCAGAGCCAACAGAGTATGAGATCATTGAAGGGGTTGACCACTTCTGGTGGAGCTATGAATTCGTTCTCGCTGCTAAAGTCTCAGCGTTCTTCGCAAGGACACTAAAACGCGAGGGAATTTGATTCGGACTGCTCTTAACTTGGCTTGTCCAGCTTGACCGTGTTATAGCAATCGTTACAATATACCGGTCTGCCTGCGCGAGGTTCAAATGGCACCTCGGTTTCCTTCCCGCATCTAGCGCACACCGCAGGGAACGTCCTGCGTTCGCCTCTTCCACCACCCCCATACTGCTGTGTTCTTCTTGCCTGACGGCATGTTGGGCAGCGCTTCGGCTCATTTGTGTAGCCCTTAGAGGCAAAGAACTCTTGTTCCGCAGCGCTGAAGATGAAGTTCGCTCCACACTCGGAGCACTGGATTGTCTTGTCTGCAGCCACTAGATAACCTCCGTCTCCTTTGATTAATTTTTTGCGGTCGAGTTAAGGTTACCTACTACTTAGACAGGTCTAGCTACCTTGGTCAAGTAAAAAGATAACCTAAACTGAACCAACGGAAATATTCTACACTAAAAGAACTTTTTTGTAAAAGTAAAGGATGAAATTTTTAGACTGCCTCTTCACACGGCGTATGTTACCGTTCTTCTATGATTACTCGTATTAGAGTATCACCCTGCTCGATTTTCTTGAGTACATCCATTCCCTCTATCAGCTGGCCAAATACTGAGTGCTTTCCATCAAGCTGAGGTTGGGGACTATAGGTAATGAAAAACTGGCTCCCGTTGGTATTGGAACCGGAGTTAGCCATTGATAGGGCACCAGCAACATGAGTATGCTCAGTGAATTCATCAGCAAACGTATAGCCGGGACCGCCTGTTCCATTAGCGTCTCCCCCCTGAACCATGAAGTCGGGGATAACTCGGTGGAAGATAGTCCCATCATAAAAACCATCACGAGCGAGAAAGACAAAGTTGTTGACCGTCACCGGCACATCGCTAGCGAACAACTCCAGCACCAGATTGCCTTTTTCGGTCTCAATAGTAGCGACGTATTGCTTGCTCGTATCAATTACCCTCGGCGGCGGTGCCGAGTAGGTTTTAGGTTTTGGCGCTGACTCAGGTGCCTGACCACAGGAAGCTGCGATAAGTACTCCCAGAAATAAAATGATGCCTGCTATTAAAAGTAGGTTTCTTTTCGCCATAGATTTATTCCCCCATTCAGCAAGTATTATACCAAAACACTAAGTAATGGACACTTTAAGCAGCTAGTCCCCTCTTGTCAAGGCCGTGTAAGGCAGGGAGGTGACGTTATAGTATTTTTTTCAGAAACAAATCGAGCGTGATTAGCTTCAAGTATTTGTTTTTAGAGTTATGTAAAGTAGTTATGTCAAGTGGAGATTAAGTAACCCTATCCCCTTTGTCTCCTTCCCCTTGAAAAGAGGAGGAAATTTTTAAAGAGGGGCTAATGCCCCTCTTTAACACCCCGAATATGCATTAGTAAACAATCTCCTAAAAAG
>Ga0315274_10009041_pt1 | contig 14417 bp, 12 predicted proteins | sample YL17G02_20_MG_FD_203700 | JGI IMG/M metagenome (GOLD analysis project Ga0315274, IMG submission 203700) | Sediment microbial communities from Yellowstone Lake, YNP, Wyoming, USA - YL17G02_20 | ecosystem: Environmental > Aquatic > Freshwater > Lake > Sediment | place: USA: Wyoming | collected... | reverse complement strand
TCTTTTGGATATCAAGAAAACTTTTTCTTTATTGTTACCTCGTTGAACTATGTAATGTGGATAGCTTCCTCCACTAACCTTAGTGGCATAGGCCATCATCTATATTCTTTTTACTCTAACGTTAAAATTTGTGGGGTAATGGTCTTTGACCTTTCATCTTCGACTTTTTACCGAAAGTGAGGAGGGTTAAGTGGAAAAAATTTATTACGCTTCTTTTGATTCACCATTGTTAAAAAGGGTTTTCGTTGCTTCTACGGAGAAAGGTGTCTGCATGGTGGATTTCCTGACTTCAGAGAAATCCTTTCTGAAAAGGTTAAAGGAGCGATTTCCCGGGGAGATTATCAGAGACGATCGAAAGAATAAAGAGGTCCTCTCTCAACTTAAAAAATACCTGATAGGACAATTGAAGCGTTTCGATTGTCCGTTGGATTTTAAAGGGACTCCTTTCGAGAAGAGAGTGTGGTCAGAATTGGCAAAGATCCCATATGGTCAGACGCGATCTTATAAGGAAATCGCACAGGCCATTGGCCACCCGAATGCCTTTCGGGCAGTGGGGAATGCCAATGGTTGCAACTCCCTGCCATTGATTATTCCTTGCCATAGAGTGATTGAGAGCAATGGTGGTCTGGGGGGTTTTGGTCATGGGCTGAAAGTGAAGAAGCAACTGTTAGACTTCGAAAAGGCCCATGCACTTTAACGAATTTCTCGGAGAGGCGGCTCCGCTATTTGGCTTGCAATGGCGACCCTTTCAAAGGAGAGGGATTAAAAGGAAGGTCGAGCATCGGATATTCCAAATCGGTCTCTCAAACTATGAGGAATATCTACTCAAGGTTAGAAGTGATCCTGCAGAATTAAATTACTTATCCAAAATCCTCACCGTGACCATTTCGAGGTTTTTCAGAGATTCCGAGGTCTTCAATACGATTGGGACTTCCCTCATTCCCGCAATTATTAAGAACAGAGGTGAGGGTGACTTCAAGATCTGGTCCATTGGCTGTGCCAGTGGGGAAGAACCTTATACCTTTTCCTTGTTATGGAAGGAGAAATTTAGAAAAATTTGGCCCGGAATCCGTCTCTCTATCTTGGCCACGGATATCAATGAGAATCTCCTCGCAAGGGCGAAAGATGGGAGATATAAAAAAAGCAGTCTCAAAGAGGTTCCTCAGAATATCCTGGGAAGTTACTTCAAGATGGATAATGGGTTTTATGTTCTCGACAATGCTATTCGTGAGAGTGTGGAGTTTAGAAGGCACGACATCATTCACGAAATACCATTTTTGGAGATGGATATGGTATTTTGCCGGAATTTAGCCTTCACCTATTTCGCGAAAGAAAGTCAAATTGATGTGTTAAAGAAGATCGCCATCAGTTTGAGAGAGGAGGGATACCTGGTTATTGGGAAGGATGAGGCCCTTCCGTTTACTTACCCAACCCTGTTTGTTCCGGTTTTTCAATTGGAGAAGATATATAAAAAATTCAGTCCTTTTGCGCTTACTGAGGAGTCCATAATAGGATAGACACCGGAAACTAAATCCCTCCTCCCCTCCCTTTACAAAAGGGAGGCGCCGCCGTCCAGAGCCGCATTACTCACTTCAAGCCGGGCATTGGGACTCTGGCGCCGGACGGAATTACCCCTCTTTGGCAAATGGTTCGACGAGACTCACCATCCTGAGCTTGTCGAAGGAGAGGGGCGAGGGGAGATTTTCTGAGCAATATGTCTACTCAATTATGGACCCCTTAGTAACTATTGAAATTCTTCGGTATACGGAAAAATAAAAAGGATGGTTAAATCTTAAACCAATAACTACCAACCTGACCTTTAGATCTCGGTTAGGGCACGTTGGGGGGAAGGGCTTCGGCTTCCTTGTCTGCAGCCTCGGTTTCATCGCGCAACTCGGCCAGCAGTTTTGAATGGCGGGAAAAATACCACAGGGCCATGCATACCAGCAGGAGAAATCCTACCCCAGCGGCGATATAGAGCGGTGTGTTTCTGCCGGTCAGCTTAAACATACCACTGGCTACCAGCGTAAATGGGATGGCCTCGGGCAGAATCCCGAAGGCCGTTCCCAGCAGAAAGTGGCGGTGCCGGATGGGCGACAGCCCCAGTAGAAAATTGATAAGCAACCCGCTGATGGGGAGCTGGCGCACGGCAAAGACTGCCAGCACCGCGGAATGCCCATGAAAATGCTCCTTGAGCCGACCGACCCGCGGCCAGTGACGCAGAACGAAATCCCGTCCGCCCCAGCGCACAAACAGAAATAGGGCATAATAACCGCCCAGTGTCGCCACTTGTGTCCACAGTAGGCCGTGCCAGAATCCGAACGCCAGACCGCCGATGGGACAGAACAGCAGACGCGGCATACCCGCGGCCACCAACGCAAAAACAATCCCCATCCATGCTGCCGGCCCCACCCACCCCAGCGATAGCAGCCAGTATTTGACGCTTTGGATGTTGCCGAGAAACTTCCGCGCCGGCGTGAAATACACCAACGCAAACGCGGCCGCCACCACAGCCAACATGATCAGCGGTTTCCACGCAAAATCCACCCTCCAGGATTTCCGAGTTTGGGTCTGAGCAGCAATCATACAACCGGGTCGTTTAAGGAAGAATCTCTTTGCATATATGATTAGAGATGGATGATTTTGTCAAGTCATTTTAGTGAGATTTCTGAAAAAGTCCAGAAATCTTAAAATCTGTTTAATCTTTTTTTGAAATCTGAACTACTAACGTTGAATTTCTTGAAATTTTGTTAAACAAATTCTGTTAGGATTTTCCCCCTCACCCTCCCTCTCCCCCGCCTTCGGGCTGATCCTGGTACACACTGGACACAGGGGGTGTGATAATAGCTTTTTACAATGTCATGTAACCCGATTGTAAAAATCAATTAGTTTTCAACTTGTTACTTTCCCCTCCCTCGACGGGAGGGGATTAAGGGGAGGGTGAAAGACAGCCATTTTGTCCACCCCCACCCTCACCCTCCCCCATCGAAGGGGGAGGGGATAATTTGTTGTTATTACAAGAGATTTTCATACCCCCTGTGTCAAGTGCGTGTAAAGCTCAGGCCTTCGGGGGAGAGGGGAGGGTGAGGGGGTGATTTCATTGGTTCTTTTCGGTTGCGGCTACGCTGCGCTGTGTAATCAAGAGAGTGTGTTTTAGTTTTTCAGAGCTTTCTTAGTTTTCTCGATTTCGATCTGAAATCTTCGATACTTCGAGGTAAATGGGGGTGATACGAGGGTAATTGGATTTATTTCTAAGGCCAATGAGATTAAAAGCGGGCGGACACGGCGAAGATAATCACACCTTCGCCGTGTTTTGGACCACCGATCAAGACGGTCCTTCCCCGTGAAAGTCTAACCTGGGTATCGAGAATATTCATTCCATCACGCTTGATCCTTATCCTTAATTCAACCGTCTTTCGATATTCCCCAGACAAAGTGACCTCCATGGATCTTCCCCTGTGAACAGGAACCTCAACAGGCCGGTTTCCAACGAGGTGTAGATTCAAATCTCTCAAAAGACGGTATGAGGTGAAATTGAAGAGGGTTCCCAGTTGATCGTGCACATCCCTTAAGGAGGGGTCGATGCTTGATCCGACGTTTGAAGCATCAATGATCCTGACCCGGGTCTGAACCTCGGCAAAGACGGTAGAGGTGGAGAAGAGAAGTATCATCAGCACAAAGGCGAAGACAAAATCTATTCTTCTCACGAGATGGGCGCCTCCTCGGGCCCTTCGAACAACCATATGACCGTCACCTTCGCCTTTTCTGATTCATAGATCATCACATTATGGGTTTGACTTTCGATGTATTCTACAACAGATGGACTTGGATAGGAAGTGATTTTTTTGAAAAGGAGTGGGACCATGACGATGAGGATCACCATGGTCACTGCTACAGGAATCCAGACTCTTCTTCGAAAAAGAGGGGAGATATCGAGCCAGGATCGTAAGGACTCCCACCCAGTAGACTTCTCTCTAAGTTGGATTCCTCTTTTAATCTTCTGCCATACCCAGTAAAACTCTTCTTCTCGGACGGCCTCTTCAATTGGGGCCTTTACCAAATCCCTAAGCTTCTCCATTGACTTTAGCTCACCTTGACAGGTGAGGCAATCTCGAAGATGACTTTCAATAAAAGACCTTTCCTTATCCGTTACTTCCTGGTCAAAATATTTTTCCAAGAGTTTCGATACTGAAGAGCATGAATCCTTCATTCCGCTCTCTCCTCTTTTGCCCTCCATTGCTTTAGTAAAGGGGGCTTATCTTCGGCGGACCCTGGCGCCGGACGAGGTGCCACGGGTTTAGCCGTGGGGCTTCACATAATCCTTTAACAATTCCTGCATTTTCTTTCTGCCATAGTGGAGACGGGACATCACCGTTCCGATGGAACATCCCATCGCTTCGGCCATCTCCTGGTAGGAGAGGCCTTCTACTTCCCTCAGGAGAAGGGCCGTTCTCTGATCGATGGGAAGCCTTTCCATTGCCAAGTTCACCTTTCCTTCCAACTCCTTATGGAGAAGAATCTGGTCCGGTCTTTTTTCAGACTCCTCTGCTGGTTGGGGAATCCCCTCCTGGTCAAGGCTTGAAACAGCATATTTCCCAGTCTTCCGAACATGGTCAATGGCGGTATTCAACGCCAATCGATAAAGATAGGTGTAAAATTTAGATTTTCCTTTAAAGTTTTGGATGGAGCGGAACAATTTGATAAAGACTTCTTGAACGATATCGAGGGAATCCTCCCTTTGCCTCACCACCCCATAGGCGATCCGATAGACTTTCTTATGATACTGGTCGAAGATCTCCTTGAGTGCATCCTGATCTCCTTGTTGACATCGGGAGATTAGCTCCGCTTCCTCTTGATTCACCGACCTTTACCTCTTTAGACGGGAAATAGGCTTAAATATTCGTATCAATTTAGCCTTTTGAAAAATGAATTTCAAAAGCCAAAAAAATTAAAAGAATCACTATAAAATCCCCCTCTATCCCCCTTTTTCAAAGGGGGAAGCTAATATCTCCTCCCTTTGGAAAAGGGAGGCAGGGAGGGATTTTTAAAGCGTTAAAGTATTACAAATATTCATATTTTGGTTCTGTGTTAAATTAAGAGGAACCTCAATCAAAGTTAAGTTTTGCTTAATTTTATCAATTTTTGGTATATTAATACAAATGCATTAAATCCTTTGAAAATCTCCCCTCGCCCCTCTCCTTCGACAAGCTCAGGATGGTGAGTCTCGTCGAACCATTTGCCAAAGAAGGGTAATTCCGTCCGGCGCCAGAGTCCCAATGCCCGGCTTGAAGTGAGTAATGCGGCTCTGGACGGCGGCGCCTCCCTTTTGTAAAGGGAGGGGAGGAGGGATTTAGTTTCCGGTGTCTATACAATGATGGACTGACTAATAATTCTGCGTTTGTATTAGTAGCATATAGACATTTAGGATTTGTTTTGAAAAAGAGATTGATGAAATGGTATCAATTTAGCCTTTTGAAAAATGAATTTCAAAAGCCAAAAAAATTAGAAGAATCACTATAAAATCCCCCTCTATCCCCCTTTTTCGAAGGGGGAAGCTAATATCTCCTCCCTTTGGAAAAGGGAGGCAGGGAGGGATTTTTAAAGCGCTAAAGCATTACATGAAATGAAGGGACTGAAGAAAATTGGAATGCTGATCATCGGTTGGGTCTTCATCGGATTGGGGATCCTTGGTCTCTTCCTTCCTCTCCTCCAAGGGGTTCTCTTCATCATGATTGGTCTGGCCATCCTTTCATCTCGAAGCGAAATGGTTAAGCGTTTTTTGAAGCACCTCGAAGAGCGTTATCCTCAACACCACAATAGAATAGAGATTTGGAGAGAAAAGATCAGGAATTGGCTCGGAAAGGGTTGAGAGCCTAAGGGGTTTGCCCCAATTGGAATATTGGAATAATGGAAAAATATCTTAAATTTACCCGCCAGTTGCAAAAAAACAATATCGAAACCGGGCGGGGGTACTGAAAAAGCATTGCAGTGGCACCTTTGGGAGTTAGCTGCATGCGTCTCCAGGCAAAACCGGGACTTCACGTAAAGTGAGATCCTCTGTAACCCTTCATTTACAAAAAATCCGCAATTGCAAGGGTTTGGAAGTATCCCTGCCCGGGTTTGATATTGCAACATCTGGGTTTAGGGATTCAGGTATTGAGGAACTTAGGGATTCGCAATTCCTCAATTCCTTAATTCCTCAATTCAGATCATTCCAGCATTCCATCCTGGGAAATCCTGATTTCAATCAGTTATATACTTTACGAAACATTTAGGTGGCTTTTCCTGAACTCCCAAAAAGCCTCATCTTGGATTGGACCGTTTGTTTAATCTCTTATGGGTTTATTCCCCGCCGCTTGCGGCGTAATATGCATGCATAAGCGGATAATACCCCGTCCGCTTGCGGCGGGGTAGTTTATTTGTTGATAATGCCATATTGCTTCTCCTTTCTAAATTTATTATTATCAGGAAAAGAGTCGAATGGCAACACTATAAAATTTTAGTAAATCCCGTTCCACCCATGACGAGACAGGTGAAGTACCCCGCAGCAGAGCTGCGGGGCATCTAATTCTCTAAAAAACTTTCCTCCCCCTTGTCGAAGATCCCGCTGAATTATGGCGGGGATGGGGGAGGATTAAGGTGGGGGTGATGATTAGATCATTTCCCCCTCACCCTACCCCTCTCCCCTGCCTTCGCCGAAGCGGCTTCGCGCAGGCAGGCCCCAGGGGAGAGGGTAGGCCATTCATCCCCCCAGCAGAGCTGGGGGATATTCTGGCATATTTTGATAAAAATTGACTAAAATCCTGGGAGAGAAGAAATGGCAGTGAAGAAGAAAGTTTTAAATCGAAGGGTGTCTAAGTTGAAACGTATCGAGGAGAAGGTTGAAAAACTTGCCCTCCTTTCAAAATTGAGTCAAATTCTCAACTCTACGTTGGACCAGCAAGAAGTTCGGAGGAGGGCGATGGAGGCTGTTACCCGATTGATGAGAGGGGAAGTGGGCTCTCTTCTCCTTGTCGATGAGGAGAAACAACAACTCTATTTTGAGGTGGCCTTGGGCGATCGGGAAGAGGACATTAAGAAGATCGCACTCAACTTAGGAGAGGGGATCGCAGGATGGGTTGCGCAGAATGGAGAACCGCTGATCGTCAATGCCCCCGAAGAGGACCCTCGGTTTTTTAAAGGGGTGGATGAAAGGACAGAGTTTAAGACCCGAAATCTCATCTGTGCCCCTGTAAAGGTCAAAGAGAAGGTGGTCGGGGTCCTGGAGGCGATCAATAAACAGGGCGAAGAAGACTTTAATGGGGAGGATCTTTCCTTACTCATTTCTTTGGCCGATCAGGTGGCCATTGCACTGGACAACGCCCGGCTCTACCAAGAATTGGAAGAGATGTTCTTCCAAACAGCAGAGTCCCTGGCGACTGCTATTGAGAAGCGGGATCCCTATACAGGAGGACATACGAAGAGGGTGACTTCATACAGTTTGGCCATTGCAAAATACCTCCCATTGAATCTTGCAGAAAGGAAGTGTTTGAGGATTGCCTCTGTGCTTCACGATATCGGGAAGATTGGGATTGAGGATCAGATTCTCAGAAAACCGGAACGGTTGAGCCCTGAAGAGTTCAATACGATCAAACACCATTCCGATATGGGAGCAGAAATCATCGAACATATCCGATCACTCAGAGAGATCGTCCCCGGCGTAAAATACCATCATGAGCAACTCAATGGCAGTGGCTACCCTCATGGCTTAAAAGGGAAGGATATACCCATGATTGCAAGGATTGTGTCGGTTGCCGATACCTACGATGCGATGACCACAGACCGACCCTATCGGAGGGCTCTGGAGAAGGGAGTTGCGGTCGAGGAACTGAGGAAGTATGCTGGGACACAATTTGACAAAGAAGTGGTAGAAGCCTTTATCCAAGCTTACCAGAGAGGAGAAATCTAAGGACAATGGGGATTGCGAATTGCGGATTGTAAATTTGATGGTCTCGTAAAAAGTCGTCTCACCGGTGAAAACCGGTGTCCAGTGTTTTCGTAACTATTTGACATCACTGGATTCCGGCTTTCGCCGGAATGACAACCAGTAGCCTTTTTCGACTTTTTACGATTTCATCAAATTTGAAAGACTAAAATGAATGTTTTGACTCCGAACTCCAAGCTCATAGGGTCTCAAAATTGAATTGACATAATCATTATAAAATCTCCCCTCCCCCCTCTTTGCCAAAGAGGGGTAGTTCCTCCCTTTGGTATCTTTTTCCTGCCGAAAGCAGGCAAAGGGAGGTTAGGAGGGATTTTACAAATCAATGTCGTTATTATTATGAGACTGTTAATAACTCCGAACTTTTTGTAGGTGTTTGATGTCGATTGAAGAAATCATCCAATCCTGGAAGCGTTCACGCACCATCTCGCCTTGTATCACTGACCTGCGAGTTTTTAAGAAGAGAGAAGGGCACTATCGCCCTTTTCCGAATTTCCTCCATTCCCTTCTAAAAGAGGCGATGAAGAGAGAGGGCATCGAGCGTCTCTATTCTCACCAGGCCGAAGCAATCGAAGCGGTTCAGGAGGGGAAGGATGTGGTGGTGGTGACTCCGACCGCTTCTGGAAAGACCCTTTGCTATAACCTTCCCGTGTTAAACCTGAAATTGGGGACGCCTTTTTCAAAGGCTTTTTACCTCTTTCCCACAAAGGCCCTTTCCCAGGATCAGATGTTTGAGCTTCAAAACTTAATCCAACGGATCGGAACATCGGTGGCCACTTTCACCTATGACGGAGATACCCCCCAGGATGCCCGACAGGCGATCCGCACCCAGGGGGATATTGTGATCACAAACCCCGATATGCTTCATACGGGCATCCTTCCTCATCATACGAAATGGGTGACCTTCTTCGAGAATCTGAAATTTGTGGTCATCGATGAACTTCACACTTACCGAGGTGTCTTTGGCTCTCATATGACCAATGTCCTGAGACGCTTGGATCGGATCTGTCGTTTTTACGGATCAAGGCCACAGTTCATCTGCTGTTCTGCGACGATTGCCAACCCTAAGGAGTTGGCTGAAAGGCTTTTGGAAAGGGAGGTCTACCTGATCGATCAAAGTGGGGCCCCGTCTTCGGAAAAGATTTTTATCTTCTACAATCCACCGGTGGTCAACAAAGAATTGGGTATCCGGGGAAGCTCCATCCATGCGGCCAGACGGTTGGCCTCGCCCTTTATTGAACAGGGGATTCAAACCATTCTCTTTGCCACCAGTCGACTGAATGTTGAGATATTAACCAAATATTTGAAAGATCGATTTGAGAAGAGACTGGAGGATAAGGGGAACATCCGAGGATATCGCGGAGGCTATCTACCGGAGGTCCGGAGGGAGATTGAAAAGGGCCTGAGGGAGAAGGGAGTCAAAGCGGTCGTCTCCACCAATGCCCTTGAACTCGGGATTGATATCGGGGATCTGGATGTCTGTCTGATTGCGGGCTATCCCGGCACAATTGCCAGCACCTATCAACAAGCGGGACGTGTGGGAAGGCGATCAGAGAGATCGGTGGCGATTCTGATCGCCCGGAGCCAACCTTTAGATCAATTCATCATCGAAAACCCGGACTACTTCTTCGGAAGGTCACCGGAGCATGGGCTGATCAACCCGGACAACCTCCTCATCCTGCTCAGCCATATTCAGTGTGCTGCCTTTGAACTTCCCTTTAGAGATGGAGAAAAATTTGGAAGGGAAGATTTGGGCGAGTTGTTAAGATACCTCGAAGAGAAAGGGACCCTTCATCATGTGGGGCAGCATTGGCATTGGACCCGAGATGCCTATCCTGCAGAGAATGTTAGCCTCCGGTCAACCTCGGAGGAAAACTTTGTCGTGATCGATACCACGAAGAAAAAAGTCGAAAAGACTCGACTACGAGAGGAGGTGATTGCAGAGGTCGACTTCACCAGCGCCCACACCACTCTTTATGAAGGGGCTGTCTACCTCTGTGAGTCAGAACTCTATACCGTGGAGAGACTTGACTACCCCAATCGCAGGGCTTATGTGACGAAGACCCAAGGGGACTACTACACCGATGCGATCGACTACACGGATGTTGCCATACTGGAGGGATTTGAAAGAAAGCAGGGAGAAGGCACGGTCTATGAACATGGCGAGGTGAGAGTGGCCACTCGTATTGTGGGATATAAAAAGATCAAGTTCTATACCCTTGAAAACTTGGGCTATGGAAAAATTGAACTTCCGGACCTTCAGTTTCATACGACCTCCTATTGGATTACTTTTAGAAGAGATTTGGTGGAGCGGCTCCCTTATCATCGCTTGGAGATCATCGATGGCGTGTTAGGGCTTGGCTACGCCCTCCATTCCATGGCAGCGCTCCACTTAATGTGCGATCCCCATGATCTCAATCGCTGCGTGGGAGACCGAGGGGCGAAGTGGTTCCTCCGGCTTTCTAAAGACTCCAAAGGAATCTACACTTCCTTTAACGCTCCGGAGGAAATTCCGAAGGAAAGGATGGATCTCTTTGAGCCCACCTTTTTTCTCTATGATAACTATCCAGGTGGGATGGGCTTTAGCCACCAACTCTTCGATGACACCCGGAAACTTCTTGAAAAGACCATGAGGCTCATCTCCGGGTGTGAGTGTCGTTCCGGGTGTCCCTCCTGTGTGGGTCCCACCAGGGAAATGGGTGAGAAGTCAAAGGAGGTCGCATTGGCACTGCTTAAGGAAATTTTAAGATAGAAAATTCGGAATGCGGAATGCGGTCGGTACGACCGCCCGTACCGTGGCGGATTTCGGAATCTTTGACAAAGATTTTTTATTTCCGTCCGGGTGAATACCCCGCCCCTTGGGGCGAAGGGTTTTGCCCGTTGTGGTCTTTGATACCCCGCTGCTTGCGGCGGGGTAGTTCATTTAAGAATTCCGCAATCTGCAATCTAAAATCCGCAATCTGAAGAGCGATGGATCTCAAAGACCGCCTCAATTGGCTCACCTCCATTTCTAAACTCACCCCCACCCATCCCTCCCCCCTCGAGGGGGAGGGTGAAGGAGGGGGGGATTTGAGGCAGAGGTTGGATCGACTTCTTGAACCGAAGAAGATCTATCGGAAGAAGGAGATTCTTCCTATTGAACAGTTGGTTAAGGGGGAAGTCATTTCGACTCCTGATGGAGAGACCTTCCAGGCAAAGGAATATTTCCCTCCCGATTTTCGATATGGAGAGATGGCCCTGGCTGAAATCCTGAACATTCCTACCTATCCTGCCCACCTCCTTACGAAGGACGGACGGCTTAAGGAATTGGACTTCCGAAAGGCCCTGTTCCTTGATACGGAAACGACCGGTTTGTCCGGAGGAACAGGAACCTTTGCTTTTATGATCGGATTGGGTTTCTTCCAAGGAGATGGGTTCCTCGTCCACCAATTCTTTATGAGGGACTATTCCGAGGAAAGGGCATCTCTCTCCGTGGTGAATGAGCTGCTGAGATCCTTTCAGTTCCTCGTCACCTTCAATGGAAAGCATTATGACATACCGCTACTCGAGACCCGGTTCATCCTTTCCCGCATGAGATCGAAGATCAAGGAGATACCCAATTTTGATCTCCTTTTTCCTTCTCGGAGGATTTGGAAGGGAGCTTACGAGAATTGTCGCCTGATCACCCTTGAATCTCAGCTTTTGGGTATGGAAAGGGTGGATGATATCCCATCGGAATGGATCCCCTATCTCTATTTCGATTATCTAAGAACGGGTGATGCGCAAAAGATTTATCGGGTTTTTTACCATAACCAGATGGATATTCTCTCCATGGTTGCCCTGGCTGGAAGGATCCATCTCATCTATCACGACCCCCAGGTCGCCCGGCCCAGAAAGGGGGTGGAACACTTCGCATTGGGAAGACTTTTTTGGGAGCATGGCTATCCGGAAAGGGCCATCCCGTCCTTTGAAATTGCGTTAAAGCGGTGCGATGAAGATCTGGCTTGGGAGGTGATGAGGTGGCTCTCCATGGCCCTTAGGAAAACCGGACAGGGTGAAAGGGCCCGGTCTCTCTGGGGGGAGATGGCGACCTGGCCTTATAAAAAGGACACCTATCCTTACATTGAATTGGCAAAATACCATGAACATCGGCTCAAAGACTTTGAAGGAGCGATCGCCTATGTCGATAAGGCATTAGAGGAGACATCGCCTGATCAACAAAAGGAGATTGAACTTCTCCTCCACCGAAGACGGAGACTGGAGCAAAAGAGAACCGGGAATGCGGGCCGGTGATCGGCTGAGAGGGCTGATCTGGCGGATAAAAGAAGAGATGATGAGAGAGCGTGTAGTAGTTTTTCAGAGCTCTCGATGAAGTGACTTGACAGAGTCCTGTCAAACTCTTATATTCTTTGTTGTGTTCCCCGCCCTCACTCCCCTTGAAGGGGAGGGTAGTGTGAGGGGATGTCTTCTGAATATTTGAAGGAACGAAAATTTTTGAAGGCCTGGGCCTTCGAAATGATAAAGAAAGGAGGGAGATGGAATGCCGAGCTACGATTATCATTGTCCGAAATGCAACAAGAAATTTACAGCTATCCTCAGCATGAAAGAACACGATGACAAAAAGGCAAAGTGTCCAAAATGTGGAGGGAAAAAACTGGAACAACTCATTACCCCCTTCCAGGCCAAGACTTCCAGAAAGAGTTAGTAAGGTTAAGAAGCAAAATCCAAATGTCAAAGTTCCTGCCTCCGGCAGGCAGGGCAGGCAGGCAAATGTTATCATCCCATTCGGTCAACCCCCCTTTAGTAAAGGGAAGGTGTGAAAAAATCTCACACTCAGAGACCAGACGGGGGGATATCGGAAAAAATGTAGAGCGGCTACCTTTTTGAGTTTTACTCACAAGGACGGAAAGACCATGTACAAGCAGATAAATTAGAAGGATTCATGACCATTAAATTAAATGTCCGCATTCTACATTTTTGGAGATATTCCCCTGTCTGGGCTGCCTTCCCCCAATTATTTCACAGCTTCAGGGGGGCTGAGGGGGGATTTGGGCTTTGACATCTGGCATTGCCTTTATTCTATCCCTCTTCCATCTCAATACCGAAATGTTCCAGTGTCCTTCGAATGAGTAGTTTCCAGAGGCGATAGTTATCTTCTGGGGCGAAGAGTTCGAGAAAACCTCTACTGAATCGTTTCGTCACATCATTTGCAATCTGTTCCACCGACCCTCCACTGTGAATTCTTTCCAACACAAAGGCCTTGAAGTCCTCGATACATTGCGAAGACATTTGTAAGTGTTTCCTGACCGTATCCCTTCCCACAATGGCTCCATAGTGGCCTCTGCAGAGTATCTCAGGATCGATGGCCTTCATCTTATCGATTGATTTTTCAGCCTCATCCAATCTGAACCAATAATTGGGTCGAAAAAAATCCGGAGGAGTATAGAAGCCTGCTCCATCGGAACAGAAAAGAATTCCCTCCTCCTGATATGCGGAGAGGCCATCGGGTGCGTGGCCGGGCGTCTCGATGAACTTTATTCTAATCCCTTTCCCGAGATCGAGGATCGATCCTTCTTCAACAGAGATATCGAGGGGAAATGAGGTATAGGGAGGGAGACTTGGAGCATCTGAAATCAGGCCTCTCTCCCTCAAGGCGAGGGTCATCTTACGATCGGAATCGAAGATCTTCCCAACGATGCGTTCGCTCGAAAAGGTCGCCCGGTTCAGTTCAGAAGATACGATTTTCATCCAGGGATATCGTTCTTTGAGAAAGGGAAAGACCATCATGTGGTCGAAGTGGGAGTGGAGAATAACCAGATAGGTGATGGATTCGGGAGGAACATCCAATTGTTTCAATTGACTCAGGAAAGAGTAGATGATGCCACTGACGCCCCCCTCAATGATCGCATAGGTTTCACCTTTGATCAGATAGAGGTTGAAAATTTCGGATCCGAGAAGGGTAATGTTCTTACTCAGTTTGAACGGAGGAAGCACAAATCTTGATTAACCTATGAATTAAAAGGATTCAAGCCTGCCTGCCGGTGGACAGGGTTTCAAAGATCCAAGGGGTATTCCAATTGCGGATTTTGGAATTCGGATCTATGAATTCCGCAATCTACATTCATCATTCCGCAATTCTGTCTCTCCCCATCTCCTCGTCTCTATCTCTTTGTCACCAGGTCTCCCTATCACCCCATCTACCCATCCCCCCATCCCCCCCTCATTTATTTACGTATTGTCAAAAGTTATCTCCCCTCTCCCCTTGGGCCTGCCTGCGCGAAGCCGCTTCGGCGAAGGCAGGGGAGAGGGGCAGGGTGAGGGGTAAGAAGAACTTCTCGGATGCTCTCCAAAACACCTTCTAAGTTACTGAACACCTGGTTATCCCAGAATCGCAGGACCTTATACCCTTCAGCCTTGAGCCATTCATCACGTATCTTATCGCCTGGATCAAGTGCGT
>Ga0315274_10009039_pt1 | contig 14418 bp, 10 predicted proteins | sample YL17G02_20_MG_FD_203700 | JGI IMG/M metagenome (GOLD analysis project Ga0315274, IMG submission 203700) | Sediment microbial communities from Yellowstone Lake, YNP, Wyoming, USA - YL17G02_20 | ecosystem: Environmental > Aquatic > Freshwater > Lake > Sediment | place: USA: Wyoming | collected... | reverse complement strand
GTCCGATTCGGCAGCGTGCCCGAGGGCATTCCTCCGAGTCCCGGCGAGCCGGACAAAGCCGATCCCATCGAGGAAGGCGGCTGGCTCCACGCCTGGACCCAGCCCGAAGAGCTGCACCTGCCCGCCACCGGCGAGAAGCGCGAGGGAGAGGCCGAGTTCCGCGTCCGATGCGTCGGGGGCGACACGGCACAGGGCGCCTTCCGAATCGTCGCCCCGAAGGGCCTGACGGCCTCACCGGAGCGGCTGGACATCCCGGTCCTGAGGGAAGGCAACGAATGGACGACGCGGGTGAAAGTGCGAGCCGTGCCCGACGCCGAGAATGCGCTTCACCAGGTCCGCTTCGTCCCCGGGCCGCGGACCCCCGCGGCCGGCCAGTCCCTGCCTGTCTCCGTCGGCGTCGTGATGACGCTCGACCGCCGGCTGCCCAGGCTCTCCCAACAGGTAGTGCGGGCACCAGGCTATACGTTCGCCGTGGACGAGTTCAGCGGCGTGTCGAACTTCATCCTCGACGCCGACGGCCATCGCCGCCACGGCCGAATGCACGGCACGAACTTCATCTATGGCATCCCCGGCGTGATGCGCGACGGCAAGTTCTGCTTCCAGTACCGCCACCCCTGCCGCTTCGTCTGGACGCGGAAGGACGGGCTGACGGTGGGCTGCGACGGGAACTACAACGATCACGATGCCCGGCTCGGCTACACCTTCCGCGAGGACGACCTCTCCATCGCGCTGATCCCGCCGACCAACCCGACGATGGAGCACACCGTCTGGCTCGGCAACTTCGACTCGCTGGGCGAGCCGCGCCGGATCGAGCCGAAGCTGCCCCCGGGGCAAACGGCGGCGCGAGACTGGTTCTTCTACCCGCACCCCGCCTATCGCCAAGGGCTGTTGCTGGGTCTCCCGCCGAAAGCCGCTCCGAAGTATGTCGGCACGGCCGTCAACTTCCCCCTGCGTGCGGGGCAGGAGGTGCTGCTGCGGTTCGCCTCGGAATCCGAGCTTTCGACGCTGCTGAAACAAGGAGGTCTGAAATGAGGCGCCGAATGGCCTATCTGGAGCAAGCAGGGGCGGGTCCAGCTCGAGCGCGGCAAGTCCTATCCCATCGAGGGCCTGATGGGCTGGAAGGGCGAGGTCGCCGTGTCGGCCGAGGGTAAGGCGTCGTCAGCAAATAAGCTTTACATTCTTACCGGGACATGATATGCTTGAGGCATGGTAACACCCGATGTTCTCAAGCGCAGATTGGTGCGGCTCTGGCCGCAGCTCGACGAGCGTAGCCGGAGGATGGTGGCAGCCAACGAGGCGCTGCAGCTCGGCTATGGGGGTATCTCCCAAGTGAGCCGCGCCTGCGGATTGTCCCGTGTCACCATCACCAAGGGTATTCGGGAGTTGGATGCGGAACCGCTGCCAAGTGGGCGGATTCGGCGAGCCGGGGCGGGACGCCCCAGGCTTCTCACGCTGGATCCGGGGGTGCGTCAGGGTCAGCCCTTAAAATACAAATTAGCAGCGGCACACCGACTTCCCGTGTCTTGAGGTCCGACCCTGCCGCTGTGACTTTCCGCAACAGAAACTGCTTCGCGTACGATGCCATCGACCGCCGGCTCTTCGCCACAGAATCCCCTTGCGGCGACCTCCTGCTTCGGGCATGATGACAGTCGCAATCGAGTGACGCTCGTAGCTCCCGGCAGGGAGGTGACCTACTATGGCTACGGCGCTCTGGACCGCCTCGCCCTCGTCCGAGCCGACGCGCTCGGCCTCGATGCCGCCACCCATTGCGTCCGCGACCCCGCCGGCAGCCGCACTTGTCTCATTCACCCCGCGTCCCATCCGTCCCATCTGTCCCATGACCCGCTTGGCCGGCTCGCCTCCGAGCGCGCTCCGACCGCCAAGATCGAAATGGCGGAGGCCCCCGCACGTGCGACGCAGGCAGCCGCATACGTCTCTTGAAGGTGCCTGGCAGAAAGCGCCGGGGTAAACCGGCATAGAGCAAGGGATGCGAGAGCCCGACATGGAAGGCGTAGCGAGCCACCATGGCCCCGTGTCGTGCGCCGGCGGCGGCAACGTCGCAGCCGTTCGACCCTGCTCACGGCCGCGAGCCTGTCGAGCGGGTGAGGCGTCGACAGGGGTACGCACAGGCCAGCTATTGAGCTCCGAAATCACCACTCTGGGTGCGCCGATTGGGTTGCCAGGATGGGAACGCCATGCGGGCCGCCGCGTCAGACGCGAGCGGCGGTCCGGCCCCATTTCTCACCAAAGGTCGAAGACCCTGGCATGTGCGGAGACTCTGTGCCCGAGAACCGGGAGATCCCAGTGGTTCCCTGGCGTTTGTAGTGCGGCCTTTAGGCCGTATCCAGGACGGTCGGCACGGGCTGAAGCCCGCACTACAAACCATGCCGACATGGACGCTGCTGGGAAGTCTGACATCGGCGCAGTACCTGGGAACGTGCCGAACAACGCCGGACGCCCATTGCCAGCAATGGGCACCCGCGAGGTCGGCGGGCACGGCGGAACTGTGCGCGCCCATTGCCGGCAATGGGCACCCGCCGCAACCGAAAGGGCGGGGACGGTAACCCTCCGCCTACCCCCAATGGCTTCGCCCGCCTCGCCCGGCAGCGGAGGCACGGGCGTAGGGGCAGGCCCCCGTGCCTGCCCTTCTTCTGGCGCGGGGCGGGCACGGGGACCCGCCCCTACGCCAGCCGCCCGCGGACCGGACACCGTGCCGGGGCCTTGCGTCGAGTGGGCTGGCCGGGGTACGCTCATCATTGGGCGTTTTCCCCAAGGTAGGAGCCGTATGAGGTAGTCCCTCGAGTACGGATCTGTGCGGGGGGCCGCCCGTAAGCGCGGTCTCTGCGCCCAATGCCTGCCAGCCGGCTTGGGCGTTAACCAGAGAGGGCCGTTCACCAGAGAAACCGAGATTCCGAGAGGATTCGGCTGGGGGCCCCGGGTGCAGCCCGCTGGTTGCACTCGCGTACGGGTGCAACCGTGTTGAAACAGAGAGTACGCGGGGGGTTGTCAACCCTGGAACCTTGCAACCGGAGGGCCAGCCTCCCCCCAAAGGGTGCCAACCCAGGGATGCGCGGGTGGCATCCTTTGGGTCTGCGGGCCTAGATGCAGCCGGATCGCCGTTGCGCCAAAGATCGCCACCCCGGCGGTTGGCATTCTTTGGCGGCGCCTCCTCCCGAACCGTCTCACCCGACCGGGATCGGAGTTGACAATGCCACGCGGGGGATGGGGGGGGAGCGACGTAAGTGGTTGGCGGGGCGGGAGAAACGGAAGAAGCCCAGATCCTCTCTGTGACCTGGGCTTCTGTCAATTCGCCGGTAGGCGAACCTTGGGCCAGCGGGTGGCCCGGATTCGGGGTGGTGTCGGATGGCTCCCCGACGAGGACTCGAACGTAGGTGTAGTAGTTGCCCTGGTTCTTGCCGTCCTGCCAGGTTCCGCCTTCGGTGTATTCCGGCGGGCGGTTGTCGATCACGATGCCGCCGTCGAAGCTGGGCGTGGCACCCAGGCACGGCGCAGGGCCAAGTGAAGCCGTACACACTGCCGCAAGGACGACAGCCAAGGCGGTCAGCGGTCGCCAAGCTCTCACGTCATCTCCTTTGCTGTTGGGTCTGTTGCACGAACCTTTCCATCCGACCGCCGGTTCACTGCCAACCGCGCATCAGGCCGGATGAAAAGCATGTACTACTCGTTGCCCTTCGAGCACCTTGCCTTTACCCCTTGATCCCGCTGCGCGTGATGCCGCCAATGATGTAGCGCTGCAATGCCAGGAAGAGCACGGCGATCGGCAGAACCGAGAGGAGTGCTGCCATGAAGAGCTTCGGGAGGTCCGGGTTCTGCGAGGTCAGGAACGAGGAGACGTACATCTGCACCGTATACATGCTTTGGTCCTGGGCGATCACCAGAGGCCAGAGGAACGAGTTCCAACTCCCCACGAACACGAGGATCCCCATCGAGACGAACACGCCCTGTGAGTTGGGGACCACGATATGCCAGAAGATACCCCACGTGCCGAGCCCGTCGACGCGCGCGGCCTCCTCGAGATCACGGGGGAAGTCCAGGTAGAACTGCCGGAACACCAGCGTCGCGAAGACGCTGAACGCACCGGGTATCACAAGTCCCAGGAAACTGTTCACCCATCCGAAGTACGCTACGAGCACGAAGGACGGCACGAACGTCACCGCGCCAGGGATCATCATCGGCAACAGAATATACCACAGCACCGCCTTGCCGCACCGAATAGGGATGCGAGCGAGGGCGTAGCCTGCCATCGATGCGAACAGGAGCTGCAGTGCCGTCTGCGCTATCGCGACAATCAGCGTGTTTACCATGCTGATGGCCAGGATTGGCCGTTCGCCGGCGAACATGCCCGTCAAGTTGTCGAGGGTTGGCTTGGGCGGAAACCACACCCACGACCTGGCGGTGATCTCGGCGTGCGTGGCGAAAGCATTGCGGAGCACGATGTAGAAGGGCAGCAGGAACAGCGCCGCGAGCACGATCACGATGCCATACAGGGCGATCCGGCCAGCCATGGGTCGCCTGGCCGATCGAACCGCCGAACCTGGGCGCAATGTGTCGTTCATGGTTCATCCCTCCGCCCGGCCGAACCCGACAACGCGAGACTGCATGGCCGAGAACACCACGATGAGGAGCGTCAGCACGAACGCGCCGGCGCTGCCGTAGCCGTAGTTCTGTTGTGTGAAGGCTACATCATAGAGGTAGATCAGCGGCGTGCGAACCATCGTGACGTTCCCCGGCGAGGCTACCCCACCCATAACGTTATAGAACTCGTCGAACGCCTGGAACACCCCGATCGTGCAGAGGAACAGGACCGACACCGACGCGTTGCGGATCGACGGCAACGTCACGTACCGGAAGGACTGCCAACCGCTGGCGCCGTCGACGTGCGCAGCTTCGTAGAGCGAAGCAGGCACTTCCGCTAGGGCCGCCAGGAAGATGACCACGTAGAAGCCGCATTGCAGCCACAGCCGCACCGTCACCAGCGCGACCCAGTAGAGCGGCGGCGATGGCGCGGAGGTCCACTCGACAGGCTGCAGGCCAAACACGCTCCCCACCATGTTGGCGACGCCGTAGGCTTGGCCGTTGAACAGGCTCATTCGCCACACCAGCGATCCAACGACGTACGAGCACGTCATCGGCAGGAAGAAAATCGTCCGGAACAACGACCTGCCCCAGCCGATACGCCGGAGAGCGACCGCAAGTGCCAGCGACAGGCCCACCGTCAGGGGCACGATCACTGCCCCGAACACCGTGATCATCATCAGTGACCGGATGAACTCGCGGTCGGTCACCAGTGACGCATAGTTGGCAAAGTGTCAGCACTAACAAGTCACGTGGAGTGACGACGCATTGGCAAGTGTCAGCTCAGAGAAGTCACTCCGGGAAAGGCTTGCGAGGAACGTGATACCGGGTCTCTTTCAAGAGCGGCTGATAGTTCGGCTCTGCTCTGCGGAGGCCGTGGAAGCAGATGGTCTCCGCATCCAGATCGACCTCAGCGCGGACCAGCCGGTGCCGCCAGAGAGGGTCAACCGAAAAGGTCCGGCCGAGCAGAGAGACTGCCCCCTGTTCACTGGTGCGACGGAGGAAGATGACCCGGCCCTGGAGAGCGGCCTGGAAGTCCGGTTTCCACTTGCGCGGGAAGTTCCTGCGCGGCGGAGCCGACTCGCAGGCTCGGGCCGCCTTGAGGCGGCTCGCGGCGATGTATCGGTTCGATTTCTCACAGAGGGTTGCGAGCGAGGTGTGCCACCATCGCTTCCAGACCTTGGCTTGCCACCGGCCGTTGAAATTCTCTATCGCAGCTTGGAAGCCGGTTTCCTGGGGAGGAACGAACACCGGCACAACGCGGAGAGAAAGGCACAGGCGCGTCACACGCCCAAACGTGTCAGGGAACTGATGGGGTCCCTGAAAACGGGTGTCGTTGTCGAATTGCGCGTAGGAGGGCAAGCCCTCGCCTCGCCAGTGGCTCGCCAAGGCTTCTGCAATGGCCTGAGAGCCGAGAGCAAGCCCCGGCCAAGCACCAACCCATCGGCCATGGAGAGAGGCTGCCGTGAGCACCTGGATTTCCGGGCCACCCTGGATCACAAGCCCCTCGATCACGTCGAAGGCATCCAGTTCTGCCTCTCCCTCCGCGACATCGGGCAGATACCATCCCCGAGCAGGAGCGGGGAGCGGCTTCCTTCTGCGGTAGTCCAGTGCTCCCCGGCGCGCCAGAATCCGGCCGATCGTTCGGATGGACGGAATCCCCTCGATATCCTGCTCGTCGAGCGCGTCCCAAAGCGCTACGGCTCCATACTCTCCCAGGTCGCTCCGTTCCTTCAGTTCGTGCCGCGTCTTCAGGATCAGGTCTTCGAGCGCATGGGCCGTCCGGTTGATCGCCGGGTGCCGCCCGCGCGGGCGGTCGCTCCAGTCCACCCGGTCCGATCTTCGTCCCTTGGCTCGCCCTACCCAGCGTTGGACAGTCAACAGACTCACCTTGAACTTCCTTGCCACAGAACGCATCGAAGCCCCGCGGCGGACCGCCGAGACGATGGCACGCCGCTTCCGTTCCGAACACCTTTTTTGCCCATTCGTTTCTCCTCAGCTGAGCGGAAAACAAACATCATGCCACCTCCAGGACTGACTTGCGAGTGCTGTCACTCCACGTGACTTGTTAGTGCTGACACTTTGCCCATAGTTGCTGAGGCCAACGAATCGCTGCGGCGCAACCGTGCCCCGCGCCTCGAAAACGCTCAAGACGAATCCCCAGAGGACGGGGATGTACGAGAAGAGCCCAACGCCGAGGATGACCGGCCCGGCGAAGACGGCAAACGCCGCAAGGCGTCGGCCGCGCGGGCTCATTCGCTGCAGCAAGGGTTGTAGTGCGTTCACGTTCATCTCCCCAGAAAGCCATCCAGCGCTCGGTTGATTCGTTCGACAGCCGCGTTCAGTTCATCTCGTGGCTCGGCACCCCGTTTCACGATCGCGGCCATCGCGCTCGTCAGTGTCGCATCCATCTCGGGCAGCCACAGCCAGTCGCGCATGCTCCTTCCATGTCGGTGGATGATCCGCAACGCCTCGGCGGGAACGCCGCTCTGCAAAGCCGCTGCCTGCGCCTCGACCGTTTGACGCGGCGGAAGGTGAAAGCCATACGCCAAGTTCCAGTCGGCCTGTATTTCGAGGTTGTCGATCCAGGTCCAGCGCAGGTAATCCAGGGCTTGCCGGCGTCGGGGGCTCGCGGCATTGACGCACAGCGAGTGCCCGCCCACGAAGGTGACCGGTGCGCCGCGTTCGTCGAGTGCTGGCCAGGCCACGATTCCGAAGTCGTCGCCGAGCGCCTTGCGGATTGCCGGCATGGCCCACAAGCCGCACCACTGCATCGCGCACTCGCCGTTGATGAAGGCCGATGGATCCCACCAGTCGGCAGTGGCGCCGATCAGCAGGCTGCCGCTCTGGTTGAGCTCGCGGAGCATGGCCATGCCGGGGGCGATGCGGGGAACGCTGAAACCGCACCCGTTGCGATCGATGAGCTTCTCGCCCGCCGACAGGATGATCAACCCGCCGAAGTGTGAGTTCGTGCCGCCGTCGTTGCCGATAAACAGTCCCTTATGCTTTCCGGTCGTCAGTTTACGGGTGGCATCCACCAGCTCGTGCAACGTTCGCGGCGGCTCCACGCCCGCGGCCCGCAACATGCTGCGCCGGTAGTACACAAAACCGGTATCAATTACGGCCCTCACACCGTAGACCTTGCCCTCGAACGTCAAAGCCTCCATCGCGAGTGGGTGGAAGTCGGTGCGGACGCTTTCGTCGAGCAGGTCATTCAGCGGGGCGATCCTCTTGTTTCGGACATCGTCGAGCGTGGGCTCATGTTCGAACACGTCCGGTCCTTGTCCGGCAAGCAGCGCGGCGTTGACCTTCGAATCGTAGTCGCCCGGGAACATGGAAAGCTTTGCCCGCAGCCCCGGGTGCGCCTGCTCGAAAGCCCGCGTGTAACGCTGGCAAGCCTCGTTGGTGCCTGCCTCACCGTACTGGTGGAACCACACGACCAGCGCGTCGGCGTCGCCGCTCGACGGCCCAACCAGTACGCTCCTGGCGGCGAGCAGCGCTGCGACGGCTACACATGACCCGATGAGGAACACTACAAACTTCATTCGTGCGTCCTCCCGACGCGGCTGCAGTTCACTTGCCGTCGGGCGCCACGAGGGCCCCCACGGCCACGCCCCTCGCCCCTTGCTGCGAGGAGTTCAGGGCTGAACAGTGCTGCTATCATCACGGCCATCGCACGGTTTCGCATGACGGAATCCTCCTTGTCTCAGTCCGTATGACCGAGACGAGCATGGACGGCGCCTCGCCTACTTGGGCGCAGGCGCGGCGATCTTCAGCCGGATCTGCCCGTATTGCATGCTAGCCGTCGGGAACTTGAGCTTCAGCGGCTTTCCGGCGGCTTCGACCGTGACGTCCTTCTCCTTCACCCACGTGCCGCTCTCGAAATGCCCTTGCTCCGCCCAGGTCGCGGCGATGTCCCGCCCATCGGCGCGCCGGAGTTCCACGTCGATCTTTGTGGAGGTGATGAGGTACTCGTCCGGGCCCATCTTGATGATGAGCCCGTTGCCGTTCAGCAACGGACCGCCCGTGTGCAGCCGGTAATCGCGCCATTCGGTCTCGCCCGGCAGATGATCCGCCGTGGCCGTGAACGTGATCTTCAGATCCTGGTAGTCTTGCTCCCATGTGGAACCGGCCTTGTGGAGCTTCTTGTCGAGAACCGGAGTGAAGCCAAGCAGATCGCCGGGATTGCGCTTCTGAACCAGCAGCGGCTCCATCGTCCGCACCAGGTCAAACGTCGCTTTGGTCCGCATCAATTCCACTTCCGCTTGCCAATACTGCCCGACCAGCAGCGCGCCCATGGCGAGAGTCCTGAAATAGTGCTCCGCCGGTGAAAACTCAGGTTGCAGGAGGACGTTCCAGGGCCTTATGTACTTGTCAAGCACCTGACCATAGTTGTCCGGCCCCATGCCGTCCAGGCTCGGGCAGCCGATGTGGAAGACATCCATGAACTCAAAGTCGCAGGGGGATGCACCACACCATGCATTGGCGTACATGGGTATGTTCAGTGCCTCCTTCGCCTTCCGCACCACGATCTCGATGTACTTCCCCGTGTAGTAGGCACCCAGGACATGGCGCGCGTCGTTGGGCCAGGGCTGCTTGCCGAACACCTCCTCCCAGGTCCCCGACGTCCTGCTGCCGTTGCCGTGGTAGCGACTCCACGTGAACCAGCCCAGCTTGGTCGGATCGTACTTGGGAGTGTCGTTGGCCTTCAGATAGTCGAGGAGTTCCTTGGGGACCTGCTCCCCGATGTGCTTGCTGGCCGCCGGACAGTAGTCGATATAGCAGGGCATCTCGTTCTCGACCTGGACGGCGATGAGCACCTGGTGGCCGGGGTCCTTCTGAGCCGCCCGCGCCAACAGCGCCTTCAGCGCCAGCCCGTCGCGCTCCGCGCATTTCGTCGCGAAGGGCGAAATACCCCCATTCTCGGGCTTCCCATTCTCCTTGAGCGCCGGGAAGGCGATCTTCTCGTCCCAGACGTATCTCGGGACGTAGTTGCTTTGCAGATTCCTCCACGTGCCGAACCACACGATGATCAGGTGCATGTTGCGGGCCTTGGCCGCCTCGATCAGCCCGTCGATCATGGCGAACTCATACTGGTCCTTGCGGGGCTCAAAGGCGTTCCACTGGAGGATCGCGCCCGCCGTGTTCAGCCCCTGCCGCCGCCACTTGTCGAACTGATCCCCGTAGTAGGGCACGTCCGCCGGGTGAGCCATCGTCTCTTCCAGCGTCTCGCCGTAGAGGATCAGGCGCGGTTGGCCGCAGATCACGATGTTCCCCTTCTCCGCGCGGGGCGTCGATCCGTCGGGAGCGGGGTACGGGGGAAACGCCGTCCTGTCCACCTTCTCGGCCGGGAGGAACTTCACCGCGTCGGCATAGAGCGTACCTTTCTCGTTCAGCGTGATCTTCACGTAACCGTCGGTTCCCGCGGCGAAGTCGAAATCACCCAGGTTGTTCCAGCCGGAGTGCCCGTCGCCCGTATCCCTCTTCAGTGTATCGGTCTTGCCGTTGTGTCGGATATCGATGGTCACATTGCCGCGGGCGCCCCAGACGATGTGCCACAGGTAGACGCGGTAGTTTCCGGCCTTCAGGTCAGGCGTCCACTTCGCCCAGGCGCCCGGCGAGGTCGTCTTGCGCGCCTCGCCGGCATCGCAGCCGTACCGGTAGTAGTCCCCGACATTCTTGCCGTCTTGCCAGGCGCCGCCCTCCGAATACTCGGCATCGCCGTTCTTGATGACGATGCCACCGTCATAGCTCCCCACTGCCCCATGGCAGGGGCTGATGGCAGCCAGCACAACGAGCATCATGGCCCACGCGGTCGCCGGCCCCGCGAGGCGCCGGGGCGGGATTCCGCCAACCTGGTGTGCTCTCTCGCTCACCGTCATCTCCTTGATCGCATGGTGTTTCTGCCGACAACGCCCGGCGGCTGCCCTAGTCCGCGGGCAACAACGCAATGCGTCGACTCCTTCACCTGTCGATGCCGATGCAGTACAGATGGCGCTGGCCCCGGACATACATGCGCGTGCCCGAGAAGACGAGGGAAGACGAGAACGGCTCCAGCGCGTTGTGCGCCACTTCCTTGTACTCGCGGCCGGGCTCAAACACGACCGTCTGCCCCTCGGTGCCGCTCGCGTAGAGGTACGTTCCGGCGAGGGCCATGCTGGAATAGGTCTTGCCTTTGATGCCCAGGTCCTCCTTGCAGACTACTGTGCCATCGCGGGCATCAAGAACCAGCAGCCGCCGATCCTGGAGGGCGTAGAGCAGTCCGTCGGCGTAGACGGGCGAGCCGACGCACCAGCCTCGAACCCGTTTCGCCTCCCAGAGCGTCTCCGTCGCGATCCGGCCGTCATCCAACGGCTTCAGCCGCACGGCGCCGCCGCCTCTCCCGACGAGGTACGCCGTGTCGCCCGCCACGACAGCCGTGCAGCAGGTCTCCAGCGGCAGCCCCTCGGACGGCCAGATCTTCCGGGCCAGATCCTTCCCGTCACTGACCCGGAAGACGTCCCCGCACGCGGTCAGGACCGCATCGATCGTGCCGACGCGCACACGCACGGGGGACCCGAAGTGGACATCCGCTTCCGCCTCCCAGACGGTCCTGCCGGTAGCGGGATCCAGGGCGGTCAACTTCAGGAGGTGAACCAGGAGGAGTCCTCCCGCCAGCAGGGGCGATTCCGGGACGCCGTACAGGCGGGGCTCCGAGTACTGGGACGGGTGTGTCTCGAGCCTCCGCGCCCACCGCCGGCGCCCCTCCAGGTCGTAGCAGGCAACCATCCCGGTCCCAAACACCGCGTAGACCTGCTTGCCGTCGCTGGCCGGCGTCGGGGAGGCGTAGCCGGTATCCTCGGAAGTCTTCGGCAGGACGTAAAGCGCCAGCGCCTTCAGCGCTTCGGAGGCGTCCTTGCCCTCGCCTTCGAGCTTGGCCAGCTTCGCCTTCAAAGCGGCGTCGTCCGGCGTCTTGCCGAGAGCTTCGGAGATCTCGGCTTGGGCCGCCTCCAGCTCCTTCAGCTTGCGGCGCAGCCCGTCCGCCTTGGCCTGATCCGCCAGGGCCTGTGGGCGCGCGTTCTCCGGCACCGCGTCGGCGTAGGTAGTGCTGCTCGACCACAGGATCGTCCCGTCCTTGGCGGAGACGCAGATCAGCGTGGACGGCTCGCTGCAGACGAAGATCCGGTCCCCCACCAGGATAGGCGACGCGTTCGACTTGCCTGGCAGCGGCGTCTTCCAGAGGACGTTTTCCGTTGCCGACCACTTGACGGGCGGCCGAGCGTCCGGGTAGACGCCCAGGCCGTTGGTGCGCCAGCCCACGGACGTCTCCGCCGCGGCAAGACCGGCGCACCCGACGGCGGCCCACACTATCAACGTCGCGCTAAGTGTGCGCATGGTGTTTCCTCACTTCTGCGGGTTCCTGGGCGCACCGCCAGCGTCCGGTTTCTCCACCCCGAACATCTCCAAATGGCTCCACCTGTTGTTCTCCATGACCTTGTAGTAGTCCCATACCACGAGGATCTGGTTGTATGTACCCGGACGGTCAAGGAAGAAGCTCTTGCAGAGGTTGGAGTCCTTATCCCATGCCTTCTGAAGGATCCACCCCTGGCCGGTGAGGTCATCGATGCTGTTGCCCTGCAGCCTGCTCGGATCCAGGTTGCCATTGGCCGTATAGAGTTCCGCACGGGATTCCGCTGCGAGCATATGCCCGCCACCATCATTGCCGATCAGGCCGTAGTTCATCGGGTAGGCCCTGTCAAGATCCAGCCGCGCGTAGAGCCTGTTGCCGCCTCCCTTCTGCCCTTCCCCAAAACACATGGCCGAGTGAAAGCCGACCATGTTGGACATGAACGGAACGTGCGGTATCCCACCAAACGGCGCCGCCCAGGTGCCGTTCGAGGGGCTTTGGGACAGCCTGATCTTGCCGGCATACCAGAGGTCGCGCAGGAAACTGAAGGCGCCGCTGTCCTTGCTGCCGAAGAGCGGGAGGGGAGCCTCGGGATCGGCGTACACGAAGACCTCCTTGGTCCTGCGGCAGCACTTGTCCGTCCCATCTCCTTCCTGGGTCAGTCGCAGCATGTCGACCTTGACTGGCTTGAAGCATTTCAGGAATTCGCTCTTTCTTGGTTTGCTCTTGAACACCTCGAACCAGGTCTGGCCGCCGTCGGATGATCCCTCCAGCCTGACCGCTGCCGGAGCGTCATTGGGAGCATATTCATAGGCGATCACCAGGGACGATACGGTCCGCATGCCGGGGAGCGTGTACGTGAGGACGAGTGGTTTCGATGGGTCCACATTCGGTCGGAAAATCCTCCCGCTGCCATCAACCGTGTCTTCAGGCTTGGAGTCGCGACTGCCTGCGTTGCTCGTGACGGTCACCCGGTTGGTCCACGTCTTGACGTCCAACTCCCGCAGCACATTGACGGTGCCCAGAACGCCCTGTTGCACGAGGGGCCGCTCGTGATCGACCTGCTCCGTTTCGCCGGCGGATGCGGTCAGGCTGCTCAACAGCCAGCAAAGCCCGAGTAACAGCCCGTCCCCGTAGCCGCGCGCGGTCACCATGTGTCAGTCCTCCGTCCTCTGCGGGGTGGGCGGTTTCGCGGGACCGCCGGCCGACTCTTTCGAACCGCCCGCTCCGGCCTGCGTCTCGACTCCAAACATCTCCAGATGGCTCCATGAGCTGGAACCAGGGACGCAATCCCATACGAGAAGCATCTGGTTGTACTGGCCCGGGCGCTCCAGGAGGAAGCTCTTGCACAGGCTGGCGTCCTTGTCCCAGGCCTTCTGGAGAATCCACCCCTGGCCGGCGAGGTCCTCAATACGGTTGCCCTTGAGCGTGCTCGGATCGAGGCTGCCATTGGCGGTATAGAACTCGGCCCGCGATGTCCTCGCGAGCATACCCTCACCGTCATCCGTGCTGATCAACCCGCGGTTCATGGGATAGGCATTGTCCAGGTCGAAACGCATGAATACCCGCTTCCCTGGCTGCTGCGAACCGTAGGGCTCCCACCCCCCAAACGCGCCATCGTGCGTGTTGCGAATGTGGGAATCGAATGGCACATGGGACCTCTCTTTCCCGGTCCTTGCCCAGACGGCGTTTCCGGGGCTTGCGAACAGCTTGATCTTGCCGGCATACCACAGATCGCGCAGGAAGCTGAAGGCGCCGCTGTCAGCACCGCCGAACAGCGGCGGCAAAGCCTCGGGATCGGCATATAGGAAGACCTCCTTCGTCCTGTGCAGCCCTCCGCCTTCCTGGGTCAGTCGCAGCATGTTGACCTTGGCGGGCTTGAAGCATTTCAGGAACTGGGACGTCCTGAACGCTTTGCTCCTGAATACCGGTAACCACGTCTTGCCTCCGTCCGCTGATCCTTCCAGCCGGACCGTATCCGGCGCGTCACGACCATCCTGATAGGCGATGGCGAAGGACGATACCGTCCTCCCGGCAGGCAGCGTGTAGGTGAGGACCAGAGGCGTCGATCCGTCCTGCTTGGGTTGGAGCGACTTCCCGCTGCCATCGATCGTTTCGGCGGCTGTGCCCGTCCCGCTCAACCGTTTGCCGGCCGTCATGGGCAGACCCCACACCGCTTCATTCAGCTTCCCGTCGATGGCCAGCTTGCTCAGGGTCTTCTTGGCTGTCACGGTGGTTGCTGGCGGAGGTGCGGCGGAGCGCTCCACCGGGGCGTTGGCGTCCGGCGAGGCGGCGCCGCTACCGCCCACCACCGACTGGGACGACAGCAGCAGATCCCCGAAGGCCGAGGTGTCCTGCCAGTTCTGATCGGTCCCGTGCCACATCAATTGGGTGTTTCGGCCGCAGGGGCCGTCGCTGTTGTTGTTGCCGACATC
>Ga0315274_10009032_pt1 | contig 14423 bp, 6 predicted proteins | sample YL17G02_20_MG_FD_203700 | JGI IMG/M metagenome (GOLD analysis project Ga0315274, IMG submission 203700) | Sediment microbial communities from Yellowstone Lake, YNP, Wyoming, USA - YL17G02_20 | ecosystem: Environmental > Aquatic > Freshwater > Lake > Sediment | place: USA: Wyoming | collected... | reverse complement strand
GCCTTATCCCAGGCAACGCTCAAGCCAAGGGCCTTTTCCGTGTACATGTCCTTGCCGCTGCGAGCCGCCTCCAGGGAGATCGGGACATGCCAGTGGTCCGGCGTGGCGATGCAGACGGCGTCGACATCCCCTCGCCCGCAGACATCGCGGAAATCGTTGTATGTGACACAGTCGCTGTTCCCGTAGTGTTGATCGACAATGTCCTTGGCCTTCTGCCGCTGGCTCTCGCGGACATCGCAGACGGCGATGACCTGGGCATCCTTCTGGCCGAGAAACGCCTGCATCAGGCCGGTCCCCTGAATCCCCAGGCCGATACTGCCCATCACAATTCGGTCGCTGGGGGCGATGCCGCCGGCGTTGCCCAGAACGGATGACGGGATGACATGGGGGAACGCCACGAGCCCTGCGGCGGCGGCGCCCTTGAGAAACTGACGACGCGTGCTTGCCCTACTCTGTGACATATGCATGCCTCCTGCTAAATCTTTGGCCACAGGATACCAGACGCAGCGCCACAAGTAAAATAGTCATTTCGGCCCTATCTGTCACGTCGGCAGATCTTGACCGGCGAGACCGATTATGATATTATAAGACTTGGATGTACGCTGTATTCTTGGCTGGGGGAGTGCAGGCCGCCGAGCCATGTCGGGCCAGCAGACCGTTTTGAGTACTGGAGAAAGAGGTGTGATTTCATGAGGCTTCCGCAGGTTGTTGTCCTGTGCACTGTGTCCTTGGCAATGGCTCTGACCCCGAGCCTTGTGGCTCAGGAAGAGCCGACCCGGGGCGACACGCTGCTCATCAGCGAATTCATGGCCAGCAATGGGAGCCGGCTGCCCCTGGGGCCGGGCGACCTTCTGGATGCCGACGGCGACTCGTCGGACTGGATCGAAATCTACAATGCGACGGGGGAAGCCATCGACATTGGGGGCTGGCGCCTGACCGATGATCGTGGCGATCTGGCCAAGTGGCGTTTCCCGGATGGCGTTACGGTGGAGCCCGGCGAGTTTCTCGTGGTTTTTGCCTCCGGGAAGGACCGTGGAGGGGCCGAGCTTCACACGAACTTCAGGCTGGATGCCGATGGGAGCTACCTGGCATTGGTGCACAGTGACGGCGCTACAGTTGTCCATGAGTACGCGCTGCAGTATCCCAGGCAACTGACAGGCATCTCCTACGGGCTGAGGCAGTACGCCAGGACGCTGGTGGCACCGGGGGCGAAAGTCTCCTATCACGTCCCGACGGCTGCCGACGCCGGGGCGAATTGGACGGCTGTCGGCTTTGACGATTCCCGATGGGATGTCGGCCCAACGGGGCTGGGTTTCGGATTCGGCGGCGCCGCGCGCAAAGCGTACAACGACTGCGTGTACCGCAACGACCAGTACATCGGGGAGAATGTGACCACATACAGCATCGGCAACGGGTTTCCCGGCCAGAGCTCGGGGCCGCTCTACGATCTAGCTACCGGCGAGGATATGGGTGTCACGGTTGCGCTCACAGAGAATGGAGGCGTGAATTGGCAGGTGGAGCCGAGCGCTGCGGGAAGCGACTGCGCGATCGGGACCGATGCCTACGACACGTTCAGCGGCATCGCCGATATGACAGGTGTGATTTACTACGGCGCCGCCGGCTGGTGGGTCGATGTCACATTCGCCGGCCTCGATCCGGCCACCGAGTACACCTTTGCCACGTCATCGGCCCGCAATGCCTATTCGGATCGCCTGACGATCTACACCTTGTCCGGGGCGGACACCTACACGAACGCAAGCACGGAAGGTGTGACCGTGCTGGCCGACAACAAAGTCCGCTTCAATACAGGCAATAATCACAACGAGGGCTATGTCGCGCGATGGACCGGCATCACAACCGCCGACGGCACCTTCTCCGTCCGAGCGGAGGCTGATCCCAGCAGTCCCAACGGCAGGGCCTATGCCTTCGATGTCTTCATGCTCGAAGGCGGCTTCTCCGGCGCAAACATCCGAGAGACGATGGAGAATATCAACGCATCGCTCTGGGTCCGGGCGGAGTTCGAGATTACCGACAGCTTGGACCTGTTCGACACGCTGACGCTTCGGATGAAGTTTGAGGATGGTTTCGTGGCCTATCTGAACGGCGTGGAGGTGGCCAGAAGCAACTTCAGCGGGACGACGACATTCAACGCGAAGGCCGACGGCGACCGCTCGGATGATCTGGCGAGAGGATTCACGACGTTCGACATCTCAGGCCACCTGGGGCAGCTGCGCCAAGGGGTCAACGTGCTGGCCATCCACGCGCTCAATGATAGCGCTGCGGACGCGAGTTTCCTCATGCTGCCGGAACTGGTGGTCGCCACAAGCACCGGGGTCCACCAGTACTTCACGGAAGCCACGCCCGGTAGGTTCAACGTGTCGGGCGCCCTCGATGTGGTTGAAGAAACCGTCATCAGTCATGACCGGGGCTTCTACGATGTGCCCTTTGACGTGACGATGTCCACGCAGACGGAGGGGGCAATCATCCGCTTCACGATGGACGGCAGCACTCCGTCGGAGACGCGAGGGGTGGACTACACCAGCCCAATCCATGTGGACCGCACGATGTGTCTGCGGGCGCTGGCGATCAAGCCGGACTGGGTCTCAAGCCCCGTGAACACCCAGACCTATATCTTCCTCGATCAGGTCATTCGCCAACCGAACAGTCCCGCCGGCTTCCCGACGTCGTGGGGAGGGACCAACGCTGACTACCAGATGGATCAGCGGGTGACGAACGACGCTCGGTACCGTGGACAGATGAGGACCGCCTTGTTGTCGATCCCGACGCTCTCCGTTGTGACCGACATGGACGGTCTATTCGGCGCGCAGGGCATCTACAGCAATCCGGGCGGCGTGGGGCCCGGTTGGGAGCGGCCCGTGTCTGTCGAGTGGATCAATCCTGACAGTACGGCGGGCTTTGCAGTGAATGCAGGATTTCGCATCTACGGTGGCGCGTTTCGCGGTTTCAACTTGAGCCTGAAGAAATCATTCCGGCTGGTCTTCAAACGCGATTACGGCCCGACCAAGCTGGACTTCCCGATGTTTGACGACCCACAGGCGGCGACGAGCTTTGACGCCATCGTTCTTCGCGCGGGGGCCAATGACGCGTGGAACTCCTGGGGCAGTGCAAACGCTCAGTACATTGTCGATGAATTCATGCGCCGCACCCAGTTGGCCCTGGGCCAGCCCTCCGCCCACGGCACATTCGTGCATCTGTATTTGAACGGACTCTACTGGGGCCTGTACAACGCCACGGAACGGCCCGACGCGGCCTTCTGTGCCACCTACTTCGGCGGAGAGAAGGAGGAGTGGGATGCGCTCAATGCCGGAGAGCCCAAGGGCGAGAGCAGCACGACGACGTGGAACGCCATGATAAACCAAGCGAGGGCCGGCCTGTCCGACGTCGCCTCCTACGAGAAGATCCAGGGCAACAATCCCGACGGCAGCGACAGCCCCGGCTACGACGACCTGCTCGACGTGGAGAACTACATCGACTACATGTTCTCGAATTTCTGGGGCGGGACGGGCGACTGGCCCTGGCACAACTGGTACGTTGCCTGCCGCCGGCCTCCCAATGCCACCGGCTTCAAGTTCTTCAACTGGGATTCCGAAGGGGCGATCACGATCTGGTCCAATCTCAATGCCAATGTCACCGGCGTGAGCGACGGGGCCGCGATTCCCTATGTCGCCATGAAGCAGAATGCGGAATTCAGCCTGCTCTTCGGCGATCACGCCCATCGGCACTTGTTCAATGGCGGGCCGGCCATGGTCGATGCCTCCTACGCACGATACAAGAAGCTGGCGGACCAGGTGGAGCTGGCGATCATTGCGGAGTCGGCCCGCTGGGGCGACATGGCGCGCAGCACGCCGTACACGCAGGCGGACTGGAGAGCCATGCGGGACTACATCCTGGGCACGTACATGCGACAGCGTCCGGCGGTCGTACTCCAGCAATTGCGGGCCGCCGGGTTGTATCCGGAGGTGGACGCACCCACGTTCGCCATTAATGGCATCCCGGGCTATACCAGCCCGATTGCATCGGGCAGCCTCCTGGCGATGACGGCAAACAGCGGTCAAATCTTCTATACGGTCGATGGGAACGACCCGCGTATCCCCGTCGCAAGGTCCGCTCCGGGCGAGAGCGTGACACTCGTCGCGGAGACCGCGTCCAAGCGAGTCCTCGTGCCCAGCGCAGCCAACGGCGGCGACAAGCTCGGAACCAAGCCCGCCGAGTTTCAGGTGACTTTCTATAAGGCGACCGGGACCGTCGGCAACCTCGCCACGGCTGAGTCCGTCATCAGCAATCCCGCCAGTCGGACCACCGTCGTAACTAAGACGGCCGGCATGATCAATTTCTTCAACACCGGTGATCAGGGCCACTATGCCGCCGATAGTCCATTCCCGGGCACGACGATGGGCAGCGACGTGGACAACTACGTCATTCTCGTGACAGCTACGCTGGTCATACCGTCGGCTGGCCCGTGGGCGTTCGGCGTCAACAGCGATGACGGCTTCGGACTGACCTTGACCAAGGGCAGCCATGTCTTTTCCATGTCCTATCCCGATCCCCGCGCCCCCGCCGACACGATTGCGACCTTCAACGTGACGCAGCCCGGACCGTACACCCTGCGTTTGGTGTTCTACGAGCAGGGTGGCGGGTCGGGCCTGGAGTTCTTCGTGGCCAAGGGCAGCTTTGGAGCGTTCGATGCGAGCAAGTTCCACCTTGTGGGCGATCTGTCGGCCGGCATTCAGGTCGGGGAGGGCAATGTGTGGTTCACCAGCTACTTCAACGATTCGAGTTGGGCGGCGGGGGCGGGCGGCGTCGGCTATGATACGCACGTGGGCTACGCTGGGCTCATTGGCACGAATGTGCAGGCCGAGATGCTCGATAAGAACAGTACGTGCTACATCCGCATTCCTTTCGCCGCCGCCAACACCGAGTACGGCCGCGTGTTGCTGAGGATGCGGTACGACGACGGGTTCATCGCATACATCAACGGGACGGAAGTGGCGAGGCGCAACTTCAGCGGCGAGCCCGCCTGGAATTCGGCCGCGAACGCGGAGCATCCCGCTGCCGCCGCGGCCGTGTTCGAGGAGATCGATATCTCCGATCATGCCAACACGCTGGGGTACGGAGCCAACGTGCTGGCCATCCAGGGCCTGAACACCGCCGCCAACGACGATGACTTCCTGATCTCTTGCGAGCTGGTGGCCAGCGAGAAGAGCCAGGGCGATGTCTCGCCGGCTGCCGTCCAGTACACCTCGCCGATCAAGCTGATGCGAAGCACCGTGGTGAAGGCAAGAACGTTGGCGGGCAAATGGAGCGCCCTCAACGCTGTGACCTTCGTGGTCGGTCCGGTGGCTCAGAACCTGCGGATCAGCGAGATCATGTACCACCCGCAGGATACCGGCGGCGCCAACGACCCCAACACGGAGTACATCGAGCTGACCAACATTGGGGCCGAGAGCATCAATCTCAACCTCGTGCGGTTCACCAAGGGCATCGATTTCACTTTCCCCAGCGTCGATCTGGCCCCGGGGCAGTACGTCCTGGTGGCCAAGAGCACACGCGCGTTCGAGGTCAAGTACGGCCTGGGGTTGCCCATCGCCGGCCAGTACATTGGCACGCTCAGCAACGCGGGCGAACGCATCGAGTTGTGCGATGCCGCGGGTCGTATCATTCAGGATTTCGAGTACAGGGACACTTGGTACGATCGGACGGACGGGCTGGATTTCTCGCTCACCGTGCGAGACCCCGTTCATGCGGACCCCAATACGCTCTCCCGCAAGGACGTGTGGCGGCCCAGCGCCAATGCCGGCGGCTCTCCCGGCTCCAGTGATGCCGGACTGGTGCCGGAGCTGGGGGCGGTGGTCATCAACGAAGTGATGGCCTATCCGCCGGTGGGCGAGGCGGACTGGATCGAGCTCTACAACACGACGAACCAGCCTATCGCGATCGGCGGCTGGTTCCTCAGCGACGACACGGACAACCTGGCGAAATACGAAATCCCGGCCGGCATAGTCGTTGCCGCCGGCGGCTACGTGGTCTTCGATGAAGCCCGGGACTTCGGCAATGCGGCCTCCGTGGGCGCCCACGAGCCCTTCGGGCTCAGCCGCAACGGCGAGACCGTGTACCTGCACTCAGGTGTGGGCGGTGAGCTGACGGGCTATACGGAGCAGGTGACGTTTGGCGTGTGCGAGCAGGGTGTGTCGTTCGGCCGGCACATCACAAGCACGGGCAGCTATGACTTCGTCGCGATGAGCGAGCCGACGCCGGGGCAGGAGAATGCCGGCCCCAAGGTCAATCAATAACCTGAGGTACGGGAAAGGATGTCCGAATGTCTGCCCATCGACATTGCTGCACGGTCGCTCTTCTTGCCTTGGTTTGGATCGGCGCCGGGCCATCGGGTGCCATGGTGACGTGCGTTCGGGTGACGAGTGAGCACACCGCCGACACGACCGATCTGCAACGGTTTCGACAGTTCGCTCCGTGGAAGGACAAGACCGGCAACGAGCTGGCCCTTGCGATCTGGCAGTACCTGTCCGGTTACGAGACCGGGCTGTATCACTTCAACGAGATCCTCGAAGGCAGCGATCCGTTCGATGAATACGCCACCGTCCGCGACCCGCTGAAGATTCTCAACGTCTATAACATGGCCTACTGCGGGATCTTCGGTCCGGTGCTGGACGGCATCTTCCAGGGGGTCGGGTTCGAGCAGGGCCGGGCGTTCGGGCTGCAGCGATGGAACCACTGCGCGACCGAAGTGTGGTACGACGGCGGTTGGCACTACCTCGACGTGGATGTTCGGGGCGTGCTGCTTGGCAAAGATGGGATCGTCGCCAGTCTGCAACAGGTCCAGCAGGACCGCAGCCTGTGGGTGGCCCCGGCGAGGCGGATGGAGCCATTCTTTCCGAAGGATGAGGACAGGGCCAGGCTCTTCGACATTTACCACGACAGCCCCGTGGACTATTACTATCGCTGGTTCCAGGGCAGCCATACGATGGACTTCTACTTGCGGCAGGGCGAGTCGTTCACCCGCTGGTGGACCCCGCAGGGCGGGCGCTGGCATCATCTGCCCCGCTATAGCCAGACGAAGTGGGTACGGGAGTTGATTGAGACCCCGCCTGTCGGAATGAAGCCGAACCATCGTGATTTCACACGTTGGAACCACGGGAATGGGCTCTTCCATTATGCCCCCAAGCTGTCCGGCAACTCCACCGACTTCCGGGACGGGGCTTACGCCGTGCGGAATCTGGCTCCGGGAGAAGGGGGGCTGCATCTTATCAGGACGGCGGACGCGGATGTCGTGTTTGAGGTCTTCACCCCCTACATCATCGTGGCGAAAATCAACGATCTTGACGATCCCAATGATGACGTGGAGGCTTCTGTCGTGGCGATAGATGCAGCTCTGCCTGTTGATCTGGCCGTGTCGTTGGATCATGGTCTGACATGGCGACATGGCGGCACGCGACAACCCGGCAAGACCGTGGTCGATCTGACGCGGCTGGTCGGAGGGACCTACGGCTACCTCCTGAGACTATCCACGACCGGTAGTGACGGACAGGCGGCGATCACGTCTCTGTCGATCGACACATGGGTGCAGGTGGCGCCGATCAGCCTTCCTTGCTTGAAGAAGGGTGAGAACCATCTACGCTGCGATATTGGCGATCGGTACGGCTTGAAGACCATTCCCATGCTGGTGAGCCCGGATACGTCGGATCCCAGGGACTTGCAGAAGCACCTCGTGGCCATGCCGGATGATTATGATCCGCGACGGGACACCTGCCGCATACGAGGGGAGGCCGTGTTGCGTCTTGCGGCTCCCGCCGGACTGAAGATTGCCTGGTTCAGCGTTGGTGCAACCTTTCGCACCGATCAGGGCGAGCAGGCCGCCAAGACGAACAACCGTATCGCCTATGCTGTCGGCGAGCCGCGGGGTTTCAAGGAGATCTACCGTTCGTCCGTGCCGACCTGGGTGAACCACTGGCGATACAATTGGGACACTGACGTGAAGCTGGACGATCCGGCAGACATGGTTTACGTGCGGTTCAACGGTGACCCCGGACTGAACGCCATGCGAGCGTGCCTGCACCTGCTGCCCAAGAGGCCCCCGAACACACATGTGCAGATCGCACACGAATATACTATTGACGGGCGATCTTACCGCAGGATGCAAGATGTGACCGGGCCGGCAGTCTACTCGATCAACTGTGACGGCGACCCGGAGAATGTCTCCGTGAAGATTGGCGTTCCCTCGAATTGATGGCCCGTCAGAGGCCAGGATTTGCAAGAGCCACGGGAGACTGTTCGGATTTCTCCGCATTCCGAGCAGACGTAGTGGCCTGTGCATCTGCCGCCGGGGCTTTGGTGGGACCGTTCCACACCCGCAGCTCAGTGATCTCAACCTCGGCGTGCAGACCCTCGGCGGCGTCGATGCCATACATGCCCATGCAGGGGGCAACGAAGTACCTGCGAGAGCCCGGCATGATGGGGCCGCGCCATTCGCCGTCTGTCGCCAGCGGCGTGGCTGCCCACTGCTGCGATTCCGCCAGAAGCTGCTCGTGCTCGTCGAGGAGGATGATGCGGAGGGAAAGCAACGACACGACCTCCTGGCCGTTGTTGGTGATTTCGATAGCCGTACGGGTCAGCCCGTGCCGCCCGGATTGGGGCGACACCTTCGCCGAAATGGCCAGCTTGCCGGCGTAGTCCGGCTGGCGATGATCGTCCAGCAGGTCTGACAGCACCGGCGGCAGCGACTCTGCCAACTCGGGCAGGCCCCGGACCGCGCTCTCCGCCAGCACCACCAGCCGCTCGGACTTCTCGCCGGCCAAGTGCACCGTGTACAGCACTACCGCTGTGCAACAGACAGCAATCGTGATGATTACCGCGCTAAACCCCATTGCGGCGCTCGACAGAAACGTGTGTTTCCTAAACGTGATATAAGAAGGCTGACCTGTCATAAGAACTCTCCTGTAATCAACTACCCAATCCATTGTCTCAGTCGGTGGAGAGGCACAGATATTTCCGAGTGCTTGCGTATTTTCGCAGGGCCATGCCAGGACATGGAATCGGCCGAAAAACCTGCTGTGGCACGGTCGGATGCCCCAGCCATGTTTGTCTTGCTTCACGACGCTGCCTCGACCATAATAGCCATGTTTGCAGCGCGGCCTTGGGCCGGACTGCATGGCCACGACCTGTTGAGAGAAGGAAAGGGGTGCCTGATGAACCTGCCAAGCGACAGTCAAGAACGTTCCACTTCCCGTCGGGGTTTTCTGAAGCAGACATCCGGCGCATTGGCCGGGGCGGCGCTGGCAAGCGCCATCAGCACGCGGGCTCATGCCGGCGAGCAGAACACGATCAAGATCGCCCTGGTCGGCTGCGGCGGCCGAGGCACCGGTGCGGCCGATAACGCGCTGTCTACGAAAGGACCGACACAATTGGTGGCCATGGCCGATGCGTTCGACGACCGGCTGCAGGCGAGCCTGCGGAACCTGTCGGGCAAGTTCGCCAAGCAGGTGGATGTGCCGAAGGATCGGCAGTTTGTAGGGATCGAGGGATTCACGAAGGCGATTGACTATGTCGCCCCGGGCGGGGTCGTTTTGTTGGCGACGCCGCCGGCCTTCCGGCCAATTCACGTGGAGTATGCCGTGGCCAAGGGCTGCCATGTGTTCATGGAAAAGGCGTTCGCCGTGGATGCCCCGGGCGTGCGGCGGGTGCTCGCGGCGGGCAAAGAGGCGGAGAAAAGGAATCTCAAGATCGCCGGCGGCCTGATGAGCCGGCACTCCAAGCCGCTTGAGGAAGCAATCGAACAGATACACAGTGGCGCTATCGGCGACGTGATCACGTCCTGGGCGTACCGCGAGCACGGTGCCGTGCCATTCTCCGACAGACGCCAGGGCGAAAGCGAGCTGGCCCACCAGATTCGTAACTTTCACTGTTTTACCTGGGCCAACGGCAGCTTCCTTCTGGATTGGCTGATCCACAATCTCGACGTATGCTGCTGGGTGGCCGATGCCTGGCCGGTCTCGGCGCAGGGGCAAGGTGGGCGGCAGGTCCGGACAAACCCCGATCAGTTGTTCGACCACTACGCCGTCGAGTACCATTTCCCGAACGGGACGCGGCTCTTTGCCCAGGGGCGGCATATTGAGAACTGCTGGGGTTTCTTCGGCGACATCATCCACGGGGCGAAGGGTTCGGCCGTGCTCGGCGAAGGGATCAGCGATCCTCGCCTGTTCAAGGGGCACAACCAGACGCCCGATAATGTCATCTGGCGCTACAAGGGACCGCCCTGCAACCAGTACCAGGTCGAACACGATCTGCTGTTCCAGGCGATTCGAGAGAACAAGCCGTACAATGAGGCGCAGCGCTCCGCGTACGCCGCGATGGCCGGCATTCTCGGCCGCATGGCGGCCGAGTCCGGGCAAATGGTCACCTGGAAAGAGGCGATGGCATCGAACCTGGAACTGGCCCCCGGCTTGGAGCGGTACACGATGAACTCGAACCCACCGGTCATGCCTGATGCCCGGGGTGGCTACCCAGTGGCGATGCCCGGGACGACCAAGGTTCTTTAAGGCCCGGCGGGCAACCGACCGGGCGTGGGCGTGACGTTCCTCATCACATTGCCCGTGGATGATACAGTTCGGAGGACAACCTGATGTCTGTGTGCGAAGGCATCCCCCACGGCGGGTTGCATCGGATCGACAACTTCGAGAGGAGGTGGGCACGTTCGGTCGGCGTCGTGCTCTTGCTGGCAGGCTCTGCCGTGGCGGCAGCCGAAGCCACCGACCCTGCCCAATGGACGGTCTATGTAACCAATGACAACTGCCCCGACTACACGTGGGGCTACACGGAAGAGCAGACGCGGCAGGCATTTGCCGATATCGTCCGCGGCCATCTCGACGAGATGAACCGAACCGATGACCAGGAGCCTTGGAATCGGGACCGGTACAACATGGCCGTGACGCAGGAGGCGATGTGCTTCGTCGAGAAATACCCTGAGCGGGAGGCGGAGTTGGTCCGCCGCATCAAGGAGGGGCGAGTTTTTCTGAGCCCGTTCCTGTGCAACTCCCTCTGGGCATTTCACAGCACGGAGTGTGCGATCCGGGTCCTCTATCCAGCCCGGCGGCTTGAAGCCCAATGGGGGATTCCGATGGATGTCGCGGAGCACATCGAGGAGCCTTCGCTTCCGTGGGGGATGGCGTCTATCCTCGCCGGGGCGGGCATACGATGGCTATCCGTGCCATTCTACAACTACGATTCGACGTTCAGCCGGCTGAAAAATCCGCCGCTGTTTGTCCTTGAAGGTCCCGACGGCAGCCGGCTTCGGGTGATCCTCGATCCGTGGGCCTCGAACAAGGCAAGTTACATGCAGGGGGCTTCCGTGTTGCGAAGCCCTGCGAGCCTGACAGAGGAATGGCTGCCGCATTACGTCAATCTTGGAGAGTCGTATCCATGCCACGCGATTCTGGCCAGCGGCACGCATGGCGATATCGCTCCGCATAGCGGCTCGCAGGCGCACGAGTTTGCCCAGGCCATCATTCGTTACAATGCCGGCGGGGGACCCCATCCGAAACTCATCAATGCCGCGCTCCCGCAGTTCTGCGAAGCTGTTGATGAGGCATCACTGCCGACTCTTCGGGGATGTTTCGGGCATTCGTGGGACCTATGGCCGGTGTCCCTGGCGAGGTACGCGGCGGATATGCGCGAGGCGGAGCGAACGTACCTGGCCGCGGAGACACTGCTGGCGGTTGCCGCCTGGGACCGCCCGGCCGTCCGCGATGCGACGCGAAAGGATCGTGAGCAGGCCGAGTGGTGCTGGGCCATGCTCAGCGACCATGCCTGGAACGGCACCAACGAGCAGAACAAGCGGCATAACGCCAGCCTGCGGAAGAAGTGGAGCGAAGAGTTCGCCAATCTGGCCGCGAAGTTGCAGGCGCAGGGCTGGGCGGCTGCCGGCCTGACACCGGATGCACAGGCCATCACCGTATTCAATAGCCTGAGTTTCCCGCGCCGAGGGCTCGTGCGTGTTCCAGTCGCGCACGATGTCAATGCGGTTATGGACGAAGGACGGCTCATCCCGTGTCAGACTGTCCGTGAGGGCGATGAGCGTGTCCTATACTTTGTCTCTCCCGAAATTGCCGCGTTCTCTTTCCGACAGTTTCAGTTGGGCCGCGTGCCGGGGGCGCAAGCCAAAGCGACCGGATTGTCGGCTGCGGCTGCGGGATTGGAGAATCGCGGCTACCGGTTGACGGTCGACCCCGAGACTGGCGGCATCGCCAACCTCATCCACAAAGCCTCCGGCCAGGAGTTACGCACGCCAGGCGGCCACAGCCTCTGCCAGACGGTCTTTTTCGATGGCAGGGAACATACGCTGCAGAATGTAAAGACGGAGGTTGTGGCTGAAGGTCCCGTACTGGTCAGATTGAGAATCACGGGCACGGTTGAGAATATCGAAGTCGAGAGTTATGTCACTCTGTATGCCGAGTTGGACCATGTGGATTTCGACCTGCGTATTCACAAACCCCTCACCACGCAAGAACAGCGACTCTGCCAATTATTCCCTGTTCTGCGCGATGGCGCGGACCTGCAGATCGAGACGCCCGGCGCTGTCCTTCGTCCGCGGTTTCAGCCGCAGGGGGATTTGCTGCCAGGTGCGGACACCCGTCGATTTGCCGTGCAGGGGTTTGTGGATGTCGCCGTACCGGGTGGCACGGGCGTCACAATTGCGTCGTTCGATGCGTTTGTCCTTCGAATGGATCTGGACCCGCTGACTTTTGAGGTCGTGGGCAATGACCAGAACTATCGTGAGGTCACCCAGGATCAGGACGGGGTCACAGTATTTCGCTTTCGCTACGCACTGCGGGCACATACGGGCGGCTACGAGAATTCTCGATCCCTGGTCTGGAGCAGGGACGCAATGACGCCTCTTATGAGCATCCCCGGCGTGATCCCGGACGAGCGAACGACACATCCTGCAATCGGGCTCGATCCGTCGCGCGCGATCGCCACGTGCCTGAAACCTGCGGACGGCGACAGCGAGAAGGGATTCATCCTGAGGCTATGGGAGATCTCCGGGAGGCCTGATGCCGTTCGGATCGGCCTGAAGGGGTACGGTAGGGCGGTCAGGACCGACCTGCTTGAACGGGACCAGGAGGAACTGTCGATCACAGAAGGACACATCGACGCCAAGGTGAATCCGCACGGCTTCTGCTCTCTCCGGCTGTTGCCTTGAAGTGGGACAGGTCGCCCGAACGCCTGCCGTCATCCACAGCCTAAGTGCCAATGTGATGTCTTTCACATTTCCTGCTCCTCATCTACCGAATGGCCCCCGTTTTCACAGGGAAACTGCGGGAGTTGCATATTCTGCCATGACTCCGAGCTGTCGCACACATGAGAAGTCATAGGTGACCGCCCGGTCCTCATGATTGTGCTGATCCAGCCCAGTCCCATAAAACGGCGAATTCCCGAACACGGGACGAGAAGGCACGTACTATATTCAGAATAAGACAGTGACCCATACGGCTGTGAGAAGAATGGATGTCCCGAATGGGGCATTGCGATACGAGATTCAACACCTTCACTTTCTTTCTTAACCCCCCGGCAAACCCACCCAGTGGCCGGGGTGTATCCATGGTGCGCGGCATCTCCTGAAATCGGCGTCCTCCCCACGACACGCAATCGACTGCCCTGAGCCCTGAGAGAATGCCCTGTCTCCCCATTGACGCGACACCACAAAAATGGTATAATAAGATCGCGACAGGGAGGATGCATAGGCATTGTCTAATGGAAGATGCGCTGTATATACATCTTCGTGCCCCCGGATGCTGTCGCGCATGGAGTATTCGGTCGTGACATAGACAGGGAGGGGTTTCCTTCCCATCAGTCTTTTGTCAGAGGGCAGGTCTCGGGGGGGATGGTGGACAACTTTCCAGTTGATACCGACATGGAGACGCATACTTCGAACGTCCTGATAGATCATGTCGCTCAGCGGGTGCGGCACATAGTGACGCCACTCTCTCTGTCTGTTGAACGTATCGCAAACATCGACAGGCTGCGGATCGTGGCAGCCGTCGGAATCGTCTGGTTTCATACTATGGGGGCGCCATACAGGCGGATTGGTTATACGGGCCTGCCGATCTTCCTGCTGGTCTTCTTCTCGCTGATCTTGCGAAGTACTCACGCAGACAGCACCGCCCAGTTCCTGAAGCGCCGATGGGACCGACTCATGGTTCCCTGGTTGTTCTGGTCGATCGTGTATGGGCTCTGCAGGTCCGTCAAGGCTTTCTCCATGATGGACTGGAGCGGTCTGCGCGATGTGCTATTGTGTTGGTTCAGCGGCAATTGGACAACGAGTACTTTGGGCCAGCAGAGTAGATCGCTGGCTTACGTATAGCATTGTCGGCTCCTGTATGGCATTTGTCAAG
>Ga0315274_10009030_pt1 | contig 14423 bp, 33 predicted proteins | sample YL17G02_20_MG_FD_203700 | JGI IMG/M metagenome (GOLD analysis project Ga0315274, IMG submission 203700) | Sediment microbial communities from Yellowstone Lake, YNP, Wyoming, USA - YL17G02_20 | ecosystem: Environmental > Aquatic > Freshwater > Lake > Sediment | place: USA: Wyoming | collected... | reverse complement strand
AAAGACGTTATCGATTTTGGCGGTTTACAAATAAATATAATCCCCAACTTGATACATATAAAAAATAATGGAAATCTTTTGTCCATCCAATGACTTCAAAGAAGGCAATCCAAAGGGCAAATGCTGGGGTTGTGGGCATTATCTCTGCAGAGAATGTATATTCTATCGTGAAGATTTCAAAAGGCTTGGACAGACTTATATTGACTTTGCCCATCAAATTCAATCATTTCAAATAACTACATTATAATTATGGAAACATTAAAATTTATTTTCAGTGACGTATGGCATTGGTTAGGATTTATGTTAATATTATATATTATATTACATTATTTTTTTCTCCTAATCAATAGAATTCTGCGAAATAGTAATATAAGAAAACATGGATATCCACCACCACATTGTGATGCTGATGGTGATTTTCGTGTAATTGAAAAATATGATTAAAAACAATAAAATTATAAAAGAAAATATTTATTATTATTTTATTGTATTTATTTTGTAAATCAAATAAAATTAATTATATTTGTCATTCTAAATTTCATAATAATTGTTTAAACAAAAAAACTTTTTGTCATGAAAAAAAATAATCTCGTTCCGAATAAAGGTTTAAGTCTTTCACAAGCACAATCAATTTCTAATCTTTGTTATCAAAGAGCAATCGAAATTGGCAATAATTTACTTGCAGTAAATAATTACAGTAAAACTGTGGAAATTGTTGGTAAAAAAGAATCATATGTAATTGCTAATGGTAAAGAATTACCAAAAAATGTCGTTGACCTTCTTAAAGAAAAAGCAGAACTTCATGCTTGTCAGGCATTTTTGATGGAAAACATCAAAGCAAAAGATAATATGTTGAAAGAAACAACGATAGCAACTGCTGATAATTCTGCTGTTGTTCTTCCTGAAAAACCAAAATTCGTTAATCTTGAAAATAAACTTTTACCTAAAGTTGAGGAAGAATTTGGCTGGGAACAACTTACTGTTGGTGAATTGAATGAATATCTGGAAGCCGAAGCATTTGCATCACATATTGGTCAGTTTATTCATAGTGGTTCAATTCTTGCGGGTCTAAGAACAGAATTACGTGAAATACCTGCTATTGAATGGATGGAAATTGAAACTGGCAAAAAAATTCCCATTACAATAAAAATACATCATACTGCAGAACAACTTCTTAAAGTTCATGAAGAACTGGCAGCATTGCATCGTGAATATGAACAACGTGTTAATTATTTCAAAGCAAAGGTAAAAAATCTCACTACAGAAGAAAATGCACGTATTGCCAAACTTAATGCTGATATACAAAATGAAACAGCAAAAACAAACACTGATTTACAAAATGCTTATGAAACAGCATTAAGAAATACCAGTGAAGAAATAAAAAACATCCGTGCAGAATTTGAAAAAACCCGTCAGGCAAGAATCAAAGAAATTGCTTCAATGCGCATTGAAGTAGATAACAGGTTTCAGAAAACTGTTGATACTTTTTTAAATCAACTTCCCGTATCACAGGAATAAAAATATAACTAAGGTGAAAAGTAAATAAAGCATAAGCCGAATTTGCTTTTCTTTACGCTTGGTGGTAGGGTTCTTTAATATATACAATGGTTATTAAACCAATGAGTATCATTTCCGCTACAGGCGCAAATGATTCAAACAAACGTTAAACCGCTTCTTCTACAAATTTAAGTTTTTTATGGCTTTTCAAAAAAAGACCATGACTGCGGAATAAGTTACTGAAAAAAAGGTTAGTTGAAAAACAAATACCTATCAGATAATTATTCATGAGGAAGGAAATAGGCGTTTCCGCATTTTTGGTGTATTTATAATAAAGAAAGAAATACACTAAAAACAAATTTTACTTATTCTTCTTTTCTTTTTATTCATATTAAAGTATTAAAAATTAAATGACTAAAATATGAATATTAAAAAAATAACAATATAAATAAAAAATTTAAAAAAATGAAAAAAATTACAAAATTTCTTGGTCAATTTTTAGGAACGTTTATTCCAAAAGCCGATTCAGGTCCTTATTCACAATCTATGAGTAACTTGGAAGATAATAGGTTTCTTGCCGATTTAATACATTATTATTTGGATGTGGCGGGAACTCCTGATATTGCTTCAAGTGTGACCCAATGTGCGCCCAATAGTGTTGTAAGATTTCGTATTACACAATATTGGAAATCTACAGATGTAGAAGGTTATTATGAATTTGATATTCCTTTGGGATGTACCCTTATTCGAAGTAGAGGAAGATGGGTTGATATAAAAATGCCAGCATCAAATGGCACTGTTGTTATAAAAGGAAGACAATTTTGGGCAGAGAGTGAAGCTGGAGGTTATTGCGGTGTTCACCATAGCAATTGGAGTGCTGATAAAACTATTACTGTAAATTCTTCTTATACATATTATAGTGACGCAGCCACAGAAAATCCATCAACAATAACCGGGGATGCAACAATTTCAAATACTGCACCTCATTTATATACCATATCTACCGCTATTTTGGGTGATACTGACTTAATATGGTCTTGGGATTGGTCTGGTGCTGATGGTAAAGTATCAACTTTCAAACAAATTACTAATCGTTATAAGACTAAAGTTATTATGGCTTCTGGTGCTGTAGGAACTCTTACTATTAAATGTCAGTCATTTAACAGTTATGGTGCAGGCACACAAGTAACCAAAACAGTAACGGTTAATGTTGCCTAATTCAATTTGAATATGGTGATTTAATTATAATTAATTAAAACTGCGAAGTTAATCTTCGCAGTTTTTTTTATTATTATTTTTATATTTTAAATAAATTTCATTATATTTGTAACCATTTTAATTTATTTTCGTATAAACAATATAAATACAATTAAAAATGGAAGAACAACTCATATCATTTGATACTGCAAAACTCGCAAAAGAAAAAGGATATTTTGAATCACCAAATAAATGTTATGACCCCAAATGCTTAGATATTAATCATATTTATGATTGGTGGACAGAACGTTTTTATTCCACACCTGAAAGAATCCAAAGATTACTTCTTGCACCCACACAGTCATTGTTACAAAAATGGCTGAGAGAAGTGCATAAAATAGAAGTATTTGTTAAAGTTTTTTATTCTCCCCAATTAAACCGAGAAGGAAGTTTTATGTATTGGGGAATGTATTCGACAAAAAATTGTATTGGTGATTGTGATAAATCAACTGAATGTAAATATAAATATGAAGATGCATTTGAAGAAGCATTAGTTTTGGCACTTAATAAAATAACCGTATGAATTTCGAAATAATACCAAACGAACAAACACCAAGAGTTCCCGAAATTGAGGATATTGAATTATTCTATATACAACATCTTAAAGAACTTCAAGCATTTCTTGAATATGCTAAATCCAAATCAGATGCTATTGGTTTGGCTTGTAATCAAGTAAGTGTTGATAATGAAAGATTAATGCTTCGAGTATTTGGAATAAAAAATATGGTTGATAATACTTGTCGGTTAATTATTAATCCAGTAATTAATGAATATGTTGGCATTAAAGAACTTAAAAGTGAGGGTTGTCTGACATGGACAGGTATGTTGGTTGTTGCTGAACGCAGTCGTGCAATAAGAGTTAGTTATTATAATGAAATTGGTGAAAAAATTTATAGTGAATTTCATAAAGGATTTGATGCACAAGTCTGGCAGCATGAAATAAATCATCTTAATGGCATAGAAGAACGAATTGAAGAACGATGGTTTAAAGTACCAAAACCAATTGAAGTTGGACGAAATGAAAAATGTCCATGTGGTTCAAATAAAAAATATAAAAATTGCTGTTTCTTATATTTATAATTTATATCTTTAAAATATGAATCCTGCACAAATAGGAACAAATAATAATTGTAAATGTGCATATGGTAAAAATTATCACGCAACAATTCGTTTAACTTTGAAATGTACACAGACATGTTCACATTGTTGTTTTGAATGTTCACCACAAAAAGAAACACATATGTCTGTTGATATGGCAAAAAAAATAGCATTGTTTCTTGTTAAAAATAAAATAAATTCCACTAATCTTATGGGTGGTGAAATCTTTTGTAATCCCAATTGGCGTGAAATACTGGATGTATTAGTTCCAGCCACTAAATATACAAGAATTGTTTCGAATGGTGATTGGGCAATTAATGGTGAAAAATTTGCGGAATATCTGACTAAATTTAATAATTGTTATGTTAGTCTGTCCAAAGACAAATGGCATACAAATAAAAATATCATTAAAGCAAAAAATTTATTAATTAAAAATAAAATATTATATAATATTTCTAACCTAAAAGAATCTGAATTTAATTTAGTACCAATTGGCAGGGCAGAATTTTCATCGGGACTTTACAGTATGTTTGGTTGTTATTGCTATAATCCTGAAAAACATTATTCGTTTCTTATTGATGAAGTTGGAAAAATATTCAAATGTGATTTTGGTGTGTGGGATTATGATTATATTTATAATTATCTTACTGGTGGATTTAAAGCCAGATTTAAAGAATTTAATAAAGTATTTTACGGTCAATTCATGGCAAGTTGCAGTAGATGTATTCGTGGTTATGAACTTTATTGTAAATAATTTGTAAATTAAAATAATATTACTAACTTTGAAAAACAATTATAATTAAATGAAATTATTAAAAATTTTTAAACCCAAACCATATCCCAAATATAAACATTTGATTCCTGCGAATCCAACCGAAGAAGAATTTCGTATGGCATGGAAACATATTTTTGGTGATTATCCTGAAAATTGTGAAGTAACTAATCTTGATGGCATTTTAGAAAAATGTGGTAAAAATAATATTGGATATAATGTTAAAACTCCTTATGGTGCTATGTCACATGGTGGTTTTTGTGAACATACTGAAGAACCAGTATTAAATGATGGTCAAAGTTTTTATTATACTGGCAAAGGTTGTACTTGGGATACTGACGCTAATGATATAAGATTTTATTTGATTAACAAAGATACTAAATTACCAGTTCATTTTCATGATGTTCGTGCAATTGAAACAATCAATAATTATCTTAATATACAAATGGAAAACACAAAAAAACTTATTTATAAGAATTAAAACATGAAAACTGCAAAAGACTTAGCATTTAAAGCATTTTATGATGGTGTTCATTTAAAAAGAAAAAATTCTCTTAAGGAACGTTTTGAAAACTGGTGGTCAGAATGGTATTATAAACAAGAACACAATGATTGTTTTGATTCGAAACTCAGTGTTTTTATTGATGGTAAACGATATATACAAGCAGATTAATAATTATATAAATAAAAATTTAAATTTATGTCAAACAGAATTAAAGGCTTAACAGTAGTATTGCAATATGATTATAAAGACGAAGAGGTTACTAATATAATCAATGCAATTAAAATGATTAATGGGGTTGAATCAGTAACTGCAATTGAAGTGGATAGTAATGACTTCATAAACAGAGTACGAATGGATATAATTCTTAATGATTTTTAATTATGGCAAGATATTATTTTTCATGGGAAGAAGACCAAGAGTATAAAAAAGGCAGATGTGATGAAGAACATCACAAAACTGATTATGCCCATAATAAATATGCTTATGATGGTGTAGATCGTGCATATTGGGATGGCAGAAAAGATCAGCAAATAGAAGATGAACGCAAAGAGGAAGAAGAACGTGAACAACGTGAAATAGAAGAACGTGAACAACGTGAAATAGAAGAACGTGAACAAAGACGTGCAAATGAAAAACGCATGCAAGAACAGCGTGAAATTGACGAATATGAACAAAGATGTGCAGAAGAAAAAAGTATGGGAGAAGAACAGGAATACTAAAAGAATTTAAAGATTAACTTATAATATTATGAAAAAATTAGTCGAAAAAATTAGGAAAAATATTGGATTTTGGAATTTAGGATTTTGGATATTTTCATTCTTTTTTATAATTTGTATTCCAATTGGATTTGCATGTAAAGAAAATAAACCCACTAAAGAACCAGAATATGATTTTCTGAAAGTTCCAACATATACAACCGAAATTAGTAATAATGCATATACTACTGAAATTAATAAAAATGATAGTAATTCATATTGGTTTATTGTTGTTTCAGAAAATAATGGTAGTAAATATATGAATACATTTATCAAACAAGAACATACATATTTTTCAATGACTGAAGCAAAAGCAAAATTCAAAGAAAAAGTCTTTATTTTTAATATTGTTCAAATAAGTAAAGAAACATACGAAAAAAATCAATAATATGAGCGATGTAAGTCTCGATAAAAAAGCCTATAAAAAACTTATTGAAGATGATATTAAGTTAATTGAACAGTATGTTCCAAAAAATCACATACTCAAAGAACATATTATCATGGTACTTAACTGGTCTGTTGATAAACAATATCCACCAAAAATATGGGATAAGAAAGAAAATCTTCCTGATGATGTTGTAAGAAATGATATGGGCATTTTATGTATTGACCCAAGAATTATACCTGATATTGAAGATTAAATATGATTGAAAACGTAACTATTTTAATTTTTTTTCGTATACTTGTATGTTTATTATACTAAAACTTAAGGTAATTACAAATATACTTATATTATAATTATTAATCTTATGAAAGAAAAACTTATTACTTATTTTAAAGGTCTCTTCAAAAAACCTGAAATAATTAAAATAAAAAGCAAAGACGGTGAAAGACTCACAGAATGGGAAAAACAATTCATTTGGAAACAATTGAAAAGGGACAATACAGTAACTTGTCCTAATTGTGAATCAGGTACGATGAATGAAGGACCGCAAGGTGGCATGTCCATAAACATACGTTGCCCTGAATGTGGACAGGGAATCAATTTTATGTGGCTTCCCGGTTGCAAAGGCGTAGAAGCATTAGACTGGTGCGATAATATTGGAATTGATGAATCTTGGATTACAAAAAAAGTATAAGATGAAAAAAGAAAAACTTATTATTGAACTCAGAAATGAAGTTAGTCTTCTTGAATCATGGATATCAACCACAAAATATGGTGGTTGGAGTACCCAATTGATTGAATCAATGGAAAAAAGAGTTGCTGAACTTAAAAAATTGCTTTACGATATTTCAAATGAACGTCATCCTTGGACACCAAGTTAATGTTAAAAAACATAAAAATAGTAAATAACATGGAAACATTAAAAAATATTATTCGTAACAATAACATGAGTGCCAGACCCGAATTTTATTCAGGGAGGGGTGCAATCATGTGTGACCTCAATGGTGAAATTCTGGAAAATATTCATAATGATATTGAAAAAGAATATGGCAAAGATGCAGCAAAAAACTTCATTAAAATGATTGCCGATATAAAAGTATTATCAGCAACAACATTTCTTGAAGAACTTTATTGTCTTTTCAATAGAAACTGGAAATATGCCAAAAAAAGAAAACATGCAAGTGGTATTAGTATTCAAAAAAATGAGGATGGTCAATATGATGTAATGCATGGCATGTTAAGTATCTTTTCAGCATTAACATCAGACAGAGACGAGACCATGCTTATTAAAAGTAATTTTTTATCAAAACATGATATAAAACCAAAGAAAATTAAATATCATTTTGATAGTGGTATAGAAGAATATTATTATTAATATAAAATAAATTTATGAAAAACAGCGAAATTCATAATGGATTTGAAAAAAAAGAAATCAGAAATTTTCTTGCACAATCACTTATTGATGCAAGTGTACGTTTAAAGAATAATAAACTGGAAATTATTCCATATTCTGAGGATAAAGCTCTTGAATATGTGATAAGAAATGCTGAACTCAATATTGAATTTTTTCAAAAAAACATTCAAATTTATAAACAAATTCTCGCAATCCAACAATTAATTTCATTGAATGATTGGCAGGAATTCGATGTCAGTGATGAAACCGAAAAAAACATTAAAGAAGGTTGGATGTCATTCATTGGGACTGAGAATGAACATAAACACTTACTTGAAATAATACGAAAAATATAATGATAAATAAACTTTTTAGATTTTTAAAAATTGCTCCACATTATATCAAATGTCAAAGATGTGATGGAAAAGGTACTGTTATGCAATTTCCTTATTATGCAACACCAATGCCACCAAAAAAAGAAATGCCGTGTGAAAATTGTAATGGAACTGGTAAAATACTTGTAGTACCAAATAATGTCAAAATTATACATGAAAATGCATTATAAACCACAACAATGACAAAATTTGAATTAAATAATAACGAAATAAAAGCATACGAAAATTTCATAAAAAAATTACCCAAGAAATATCGAAATATGCCAAGAGATATGATATTTAGTTTTGGTAATGGAATTGGTGTTGGTGTTTCAATCAGAGTGGGTGATAAAGAAAAGGATATTACTGATTATGCAAGATGGTAAATAATAAATAAATAATATGGAACTAATAAATAAATATAAAATAGATGATACTGTTTATTTCATGCAAAAGAATGAAATTTGGAGCGGTAAAGTTTATCGTTATAGATTTACCGTAGATAATATCTGGTACATGAATACACACGATTATAAGGGCGAAGCTACTGAATTGGAAATCAATATAGAATATCAAGTCTGCACAAACCAATATGAAAAAACAGGAAGTAAATGGATTTCTGAAAATAAGTTGTTCAAAACAATTGAAGACATAATTAAATTTGTAATGGAAAATGCTAATTTTTAATAAAATGAAACTAATAGTAAAAGATAAAATTAAACTTTCTGAGCTTGAAGCAGGTAAACTTTTTATGACACCTGATATGGAATGCCTTGCATTAAAATCAGAATATCGAACTGCCAAAGGTGCTATTGAAGCACATATTGTTGGTACTGGTGAAATGTTTTGGGGTGGAACATCTGATATAAGAGTATTAAATAATCTTGATGTTCTGGAAGTTGAGGTCGTAAAAGATAATACAGATATCTATACTGGTAAACTTAATACGGAAAGAATTAAAAAATATCAAAAACTTGCCGAAGATTTTACTATTGAAGAAGGCACAGTAAGAGATATTTTCTGTAAAGGTGCTGAATGGGGAATTGAAGTAAGTGAAAGAATAAAATTATAATAATTATGACATATTTAGGTTATTTTGAGGTTTTAGAAGGAAGTGGATGGCAACTTTCAGATGATTTGAAACATTTAAAAAGTCAATGGTGTTTTACAATGAGAATTTTTGAAACACCAGAATTAACTCAAGAAGATTTGGATAACATGCCAAAACCAAGATATCCAAAAATTAAATCGATGTATAAACTTATTTATTCTGAAGGTAATTTAATGCATGAAAAAGAAGATTTGGATAAAATTAATATAGAATAATATTATGATAACAAGATATAAAAATATAAATTCAATACAACAAAAGAAAATAAACAATACTACAGTAATTGCAATTGTATATGCAAAAGATTGGTATGGTGAAATTATGAACCATGTGAGATATTCATTAATACTTCCTGATGATTTTGTAGTATGCCAATGGCATGATTTTCACGATGGACTGAAAAGCAATATTGAAGGTCGGACAACTATTGCAATTTGTAGAAATAAAGAAAATGCTGAACTTATTTACAATTTAAAAGTAAATCAAATGACTGAAAATTTAACAATTTGTAATTATGAAATTGCTTGGATTGGCAAGTGTAAAGAACCTGCTGTTGAAAATTGTATGTGTGAAGAACATAAAAACAAAAAATGTGTTAGTTGTGGTGCTCCTGCTACACATGATTGCCCTGAAACTGGTCAATTTGTTTGTGGTGCACCGCTTTGTAATGATTGTGAACACACAAATGCTGTTGATGGCACTAATGGTGGCGTTGGGTTTTTCAGAATATCTGAACTCCCCAATGGAATGAAAGAACATTGCAAAAAATCAGAACAGAAATATTTTCCTTGGTATGTAATGTCTTTAGCTAAAGACCATTCAGAAATTAAAACAATTGTTAGAAAGTTTAAAAGAGGCTTATTGTCATATCTTGATGCTGATAAACAAGTCAATGATTTTTGCATAAAATTGAACGAAAAAGAAAAATTGCTTGTAGAACATAATAATGGTAACCATAAAGCATAATAATATATGAAAGATCATAATACCATGAGTCACAAAATGCCAGAACCCCGAATTTTCAAACATCAAAAACTGATGAATGAATTTAATGATATGATGATACGCATAAAACGACATCTCTTTCTGATACCCGGAGAAACCATTAAACCAACTAATGAAGAACTTGATGATATCACCAATAAAATTATAAATGTTCTTCAAAAAGATAGTAAACCCTGTATAAAACATTAAAGATATGTTAGACAAAGAAACACTTAAAACCGCACCCGTACCAATGTTAAAATATTTGGGTGATAATCGTTTTTACGTAACAAACAATCCTTTTGGTGAATCTGCAACATCATACTGGTTATTTCAAGACGTTGGAGAATCATATACGCTTCATTGGTGGACTAATGGCTGGGTTATATTTTATCAGGAAAGTTATCTAATGAAAGAATTGCTTTTCAAACATAAGAATGACATACCATCATTTGTATATTCACATTATGGAAGCAGTCAAGACTGGCAACATGTTTTTCAAACCAAAGAAGATGCAATACATGCATTTAAAAAATTCTGGATTAAATTATCTAATGGTAATACTCAAGAATATGTTGATGAATATTAAAAAAATAATATGGACGAAATAAAGAAGATACAAGAAATACTGAATAAGTATTTTGGTAATGAAAAGGTCAAATTTTTTCAGTCAAGTGATGCTTTCAGTAGAATCGCAGGTGATACATTTATAACATATTATTATAATCGTAACTGTAAAGACAGTGTGGTTCTGGCAATTGGTGGAAGTCACATAGATGAGACACCTATCAGAGTCTGCAACACTGCAGAAGAACTCGAAAATTTAATTAAAGCGATTATTTTGTAACATTTTTCAATAATTTTCGTATAAGTAATTATGGAGAAAATTAAAGAATATACAGACAATGGTGATAATTACATCAAACCCGAACGCAAATTTGAAAATGAGGTATTGGAAATTCGCTTGTATTGCGAATATCAGGGTTGTAAACAATATATAAAAGGTCATGAAGGTTATAATGGAAGTTTTGTTGCAGAAACTGGACAACCTGCCGATTTAAGAAATGAATGTTGGTTTTGTGAGCAACATTCAAAAGAAATTTTATTTTTAGAAAAAATATTTTTTATTCCAAATATTGGGAAAATGGTCAGAAAGTGTTCGATCACAAGTAAAAAAGCCAATCAACAAAAATTTCAATCGGGACAACTTATAAATACCGTTAAAGATATTATAATACATCCAATACTTGATATTCCTGCATATACTTTTGAGGAAGATGAAAGTTATGTTGAATGCCGTAGATGTAAAGTCGTTGACGAAAAAATTGTTATTCCTGTTGGTAAACGACACTCATGGATAAGAGATAAAAAACAGCTTCGAAGCATACATCACCTGAGAGAATGTCGAAAATGTGGCGTTATTGAAATTAAAAGTTCTATTTCGAATGAGAAATATTATTATTTGGATGGACACACAGTTAGTAAATTACCAAGATGTAAAAGATGATTGATTTACAACCACTCAGAGAACAAGATATAATAATGCAATGTCCATATTGTTTTGAAAATCTTAATGAACAAAATATTATTGGGGAAACTGAATATGATGTGGTTAGAATAGGACATAGTATTGGTGGCATGGCAATGGTATTTGAATGTCCGCATTGTTTTGAAAAATCATTTATACATAAAGAAAGTTTAAAATGGAAAATAAAATGAAAGCAGTATATGCTATTACCGAAAAACGTCAAGAAGGACAGAAAGAACCCAAACATGTTCTTTTTGGCATTGACAAGAATAACTTGGACTATGCAAAATTATCTACCGAAGCCAGACAAAAAGTCAGTTGGGATAATTTTATTTGGGGACTGTTCTGCACTGAGAAAACCTATGAATATATCAAGAAACATTTGATATTTAGTGGTTTTGACCCATATGAAATTGAAGATGCTATAGAAATTCATTTGATAGAAATGAAATATATGCATTTTTATAAAGAAATAATAATGTTAAAATGTTAAACTGGAAAGTAGTTAAATTAAAACAAGGAGAGACTTTTATTACGAGTGAAAAGGGGAATTCTATGTCACCTGTGCTTAAATCTGGACAAAATCACAAACTTGCACCTGTCGAATTGAAAGATGTTAAAGTCGGTGATATTGTATTCTGCAAAGTAAAAGGAAATTATTACACACATTTTGTTAAAGCAAAGAATGAAGCCAGAGGTTGTTTAATTGGAAATAATAAAAATGGGATTAATGGTTGGACGAAACAAATTTTTGGAAAAGTAATTGAAATACTTTATTGATATATTTATTAGTATTTATAATAAAACCTATTCGTGAATACTACCAAAAAAATAATATCGGTTATTAAAGAAGAAATTGAAAATTGGTATCCAAACATTCCAACAATTTCACTTGTCAATGAAGACGATATTGAAAATTTAAAAAACCATCCACGTTTTAAAAACTATCCCGTTGAACAATACGTAGAAGATGTTGCAAATAATTTAATAAAAGAACCACGTTCAAATAAGGACATTCTTGCTAATATTGATATGCAACTGGCTGATGAAGCATTTAAACGTGATAGTAGTTATTATATTGATAAAAATGATAAAGGTGTTGCTAATCGCAGAGAAAAAATAAGAGAAATTATATTGTTTGGAGACCTTAAATATGCACCAATAGCAAACATATTAATAAGAAATAATCAACCAATTTTATCATTTACAGATGGCAGGCATCGTTTTGCAGAACTTAGAGATTTGGGAGCAAAATCAATTAATATTGCTTTCAGACCAGAAGCCAGAAAATATATATCATTATTACAAAAAAATTCAAAACAATAAATAATTTAATATTATTTATATAATAACATGTTATTTCAATTATTATTATTATATTTGAAACATAAAATTTATAAAACATAAAAATTTAACAAAATGAAAAAATTAATCGGTTTTTTAATTGTCGCAGCCGTATTAGGCTGCAATTGTTTAAGTCAAATTCCCACACAGACCATTTATGCGGGAGCTTCCTGTGAAGCATTACTGCCTAATTACACACAGATTGTCAGTGTATCTGATAACTGTCAGGTAGCAACTTTCACACAAACACCACCTGCAGGTACTTTACTGTCAACAAGCAATCCGCAGGTAAATGTTCTTTTAAGAGTTACTGACGTTTCTGGTAATATTTCTGAACGTAATTTTAATGTTGTATTACTTGATACAATAAAGCCAATATTCAATTTTCCTGCAGAAATGATGGGATATAATCCAGAACAAGTAAAAAATATGTTTTTGGTGGTTGAAACAGCATTACAGGAACAAATGCTTGATATGATGTATATGATTCCTTGGGACACAGTTATTTTAGGACTACCATATGATACCGTCAAAACATTTAATTATAATGTAAGAGTCACGGATGAGATGTGGGAGGCTTATATAAACAGGTAATAAACAAGCAGTAGAACCCTGTTAAAAAATAACAGGGTTTCTTATTTTTTATAATTTTCCAAATTTTTGTAACATATTTAATTATTTTACGTATAACATAATATGGAAAAGAAATGGATTTCAAATGAAATGGCAATAAAACAATTAGAAAAGGAATTTGTTACCTTTGAGATTGCTGAAAAAATGATGAAACTTGGTTTCAATAAACCCTGTTTTGCCTTTTATTCCAGTTCCTTTGCCAAAATAAAAGCCAAACTTATTATTGGAAGCATTGTTGGACAACAGGAACATTATCAAGGTCAGATATGCAGTGCTCCGCTTTGGCAGCAGGCGGTGGAATGGTTAAAAAGAAAAGATTCGGAAAGTAATAACGAAGAATTTATTGACAATAATAAAAATATTGAAATTACAATACTTGAAGCATTAAAATTATTTGAAGATGAAAATAATGATAGCGCATAAAGAATATGATACATTAAAAGGGAGAAAGATTGCCAATGACCCCACAAAACATTATCCTAATAAGGATGAAGCACATCTTTTACGTAAAATCATGGCGAAAACTGGCTTAACTGAAAAAGAAATACGTGCCGATAAACAATATAGAATACAGCTAAGTAAAGCACAAAAGCAAGGTCGGAAAGCCAAACCCCTGACAAATGAGATCACAAAATGGTATCAAGACCTTATAAAAGATGCGTGTAGACGTACTGGATTAGTACCACAGCATCCTGAAACTCTGAAAGTAATTGATGAAATTATAAAAGAAAGAAGTGGTCAAAGTTGGGGTAAGCGTTGGTTTTTACATCAACATATAACATCGGCA
>Ga0315274_10009029_pt1 | contig 14423 bp, 17 predicted proteins | sample YL17G02_20_MG_FD_203700 | JGI IMG/M metagenome (GOLD analysis project Ga0315274, IMG submission 203700) | Sediment microbial communities from Yellowstone Lake, YNP, Wyoming, USA - YL17G02_20 | ecosystem: Environmental > Aquatic > Freshwater > Lake > Sediment | place: USA: Wyoming | collected... | reverse complement strand
GCATTCCGCAATTTGGCGGTAAAGGTTTTCTCTTCTAGGTTATTCATGCTATAAAAGAGCTGAACATGGCATGAGAGTATCCAAAACCAGGAGGCCGGAGGAGGAAAATCCTTGGAAGCGACCGTGAAGAAACATCTCGAGGGTGTCCGGGTGATCGATTTGACCGCCTGGCTGGCGGGCCCTTTTCTCAGCATGCAGCTGGCCGCCCTGGGGGCGGAGGTGATCAAAATCGAACGGCCCGGGAGCGGGGACCCCACCCGGGCGAGCGTGCCCTTTGCCGGACCCGGGGGAGTGGGGTTCGGGAAAAAGGGCCCCGAGGACATCTCGCTCATTAATTTGAAGCGGAACCGGGGCAAGAAAGGCATCACCCTGGATATGAAAAGGGAGCGGGGGAGAGAGATTTTTCGAATGCTGGTCGCCAGGGGCGATGTGGTTCTGGAGAATTTTGCGCCGGGGACCATGGAGAGTTTCGGTTTTGATTATCCTGCCCTGAAGGCGATCAACCCGAAAATCATTTTCTGTTCCATCGCCGGCTATGGGCAGAGCGGCCCTTACCGGGACCTGAGCGCTTTTGACCTCACCATCCAGGCAACCAGCGGCATTATGGCGGTAACGGGGCTCCCGGATGGCCCCCCCCTTCGCTGCGGGCCATGGATTGGCGACCTGATCCCGGCCCTGTACGGGCTATCCGGGGTCATGGCCGCACTGCTCTCGCGGGAAAAGACGGGTCACGGGGAAAGGATCGATATATCCATGCAGGATTGCGGCTTCTCCATGATCATGGACGAGGCTTTGGACATTCTCGTTGCCAGGGGAATCCCCACCCGGCAGGGCAACAAGAATCCCCGGGCGGTCCCCTGGAGCACCTTTCCGACGAAGGATGGAAACATCGCCATATGTGCGTACACGAACGACCAATGGAAGATATTTTTGGGAGCGATTCAAAGAGAAGACTGTCTAAAGGACCCTCGATTCAAGAATCTTGAAGATCGGCTGGAAAACGCGGCGCAAGTGGAGACTATGGTTACGGAATGGAGCAAAAATTTGAGCAGCCAAGAAGCCATGAGAATCTTGAGGGAGAAAAAAATTCCCTGTGACCCGGTCCTGGAAGCCAAAGAGGTGCTGGAGGACCCACAGCTGAAATCCCGGGGAATGATCCAGGAGTTGATGCATCCCCTGGGCGTCAATACCGGTGTGAAGGCCGCCGGGTTTCCCCTCCGTTTTTCCGAGCTTCCCGCCGAATATCCCGGGCCGGCCCCTATGCTGGGCCAGCATAACGAAGAAATCTACATGGGCCTGCTGGGCTTCTCCAGGGAAGAAATGAAGCAACTGGAGAAAGAAAAGATTATTTGATCCTGGGCCGCTCGTAGGCAAGAGGAAGAACGCTCATGAATCTTCTTATGGCCATCCTGTTGAGTACGGTGCTTGGGGGATGCGCGCTCTCCAATCCGTCGCCAGAGACCCCGAAAAAAACCGCGCTCGACGTGCCTTACGAACCGACAAGCTATGGCATCGCCAGAGAGATGCTGAACATGACCGGGGTGACCTCGGAGGATCTGGTCTATGACCTGGGTTGCGGGGACGGGCGGATCGTAATCTTAGCCGCGAAGGAGAGGGGGGCGAGGGGGGTCGGGGTCGACCTCGACCCGGAGCGCATCAAAGAAAGCAGGGAAAACGCGAAATCCGCGGGGGTCACTCACCTAGTTCGTTTTTACGAGCAGAACCTTTTCGATACCGACATCACCAAGGCGACTGTGGTCATGCTCTACCTCTATCCGGAAGTCAACCTGAAACTGCGCCCGAAGCTCCTAAAGGAGCTGAAGCCAGGTACCCGGATCGTCTCCCACAGCCACACGATGGGTGACTGGGAGGATGACGCAACCAGGAGGGTTGAAGGACATGATCTTCACTTTTTCGTGGTCCCCGCCAATGCGACCGGCACCTGGCGGTGGGATGAACCGGATGGACGGCGCACCTCCCTTTCCCTCACCCAAAAATTCCAGCGGGTGAAGGGCTCTATGACGATCGGGGCCGAGGCCTACCCCATCGTGGACTGCTCTTTGAGCGGGAACAAAATCCTTTTTGGGGTAGAGCGGCCGGTGCAGGGGAAACAGGGGGTCTTCTCCTATGCGGGGCAGGTCTCGGGAAATACGATCCAAGGGAAGATCACGCCTAGAGGAAGAGGCCAAGGTGTAAATCGCTGGCAGGCGACCCGGGATCCCGCAACGACTGTCTCAATCGCCGAGTAAAAAAAAGATTGTAGGGGCGGCCCGTTGTGGCCGCCCGCACAGTCATCCAGGGGACAACGTTTATTGGTTCACGAACTTTGAGGAACCCGTAAAAGGAAAATGCGGGTTTCCCGTCATTCCGGCGAAATCTGAAATCCAGTTCTTTCCGCCATTTATTGGCTACCTGGACTCCGCTCTTCATCGGTCCCGGCGCACCGGAGTCCGGCAGTTGGAAAAAGCCACGTTGCCGAACCCCTTCGAACAATCCTGCCCGGAGGAATCATTCCTCCGCCCTCCATAGATTTGTAACCTTCTTTCTCGTTATTCCGTCTTATGGGAAAAAGAACCAATCTTGCCGGAGGGGTCATGAGACCCCTCAAGCGATGGGAATAAATATGATATATCTCTATGCCGTTCTGGGTTGGGTAGTGTGGTGCACCCTCCATAGCTCCCTGATCTCCGTACCCGTAACAGAGTATATGAAAAGAAAGCTGGGGGACGGCTTCCGGTTCTATCGCCTCTTCTTCAATGCTTTCTCTCTGGCAACTCTTATTCCTCTTCTCCGCTATACCGCCTCCATCCGGCAGGAGCCGGTTTTCCGATGGGAAGGCCCTTTAGGGATCATTCCTTACATCCTGTTGGCGACAAGTATCGGTCTGTTCATCCTCGGCGGCAGGAATTACAGCCTATTCCAGCTTCTGGGGATCGCCCAGATCAAAAGAGGAGGAACCAACCGTTCTTTGTCCGAATATGGCAAATTTGTTGTTTCGGGCATTCATAGGATGATCCGTCATCCCTGGTACCTGGGAGGAATCATGATCGTTTGGGCCAGGGACTTGAGCCTTTCAACGATCCTGACCAATTTGGTCATCAGTTCTTACTTCGTCATCGGGGCCCTCCTGGAAGAGCGGAAGCTGGTACGCGAATTCGGCGAAACATACCGGGAATACCAAAAGAATGTTTCCATGTTATTTCCCTACAAGTGGCTGAAGGCCAAGTGTACGGGCAAGCCCCAACGCCAGGGAAGTTTCAATCAGGAGACGATGAATCACCCACCCCTAAACTTTCCATAGAGACAGTTAGCCGCTTAGCGCCAACCTAATACCAATCCCGCGCTTCGCGGGATTGGTAAGGGTGAAATTCACCAAAGCCGAGAAAATCCCCCCATTCCCCCCTCCCTCTGTAGGTTCCAGATTCGGTCCTATTGGATTTTTCTCTTTTAAACGCTTTTGACCTGCTTTTTAGGATTTCGCTTGGCTACGGATTCGGCTTTTGATCCTGATATCACATAAACTGGTTCAGCCCTGTCTTGAAGTGGCTTCAGAATCTGCTGGATGTGAGCCCCCTTGTTTTGCAGATAAAGCGGTTGGAGCTCTTCTCCGGCAGGACAGACCCCTACACAATAGCCGCATCTATAGCTGATCCGAAACATGAGCGATTGCCATAAAAACGCCGTTTCACTGTCATTAAATCGGGAGCGGTAATCGGCAAAATCTTTGGAGGAAATTATCGTTTCGATCCATTTTTGAAAGCCGATCATGTTATCGCGATAGCAATGCGTACTGCATGCGAAAAAGTTAAATGGTTCATCTTTGCTAATGGCTCCAGTGGGGCACACCGCGGCACACAGGTGACATTTTATACAGGGGTTCTCGGTCAGGGGCCGGCTATATTCGTCCAGCTCAGCATCGATTAAAATGGAATTAAGCTGAATGAAGGCGCCATATTTAGGATGGAGGACAATCCGGTTCATTCCCATTTGGCCAAGGCCTGCCTCGATCGCCAAAATTTTGTGGCTGATGTCCCAGATCTTGCCCGGCCACCGATTTAAGTCCATGGGCCAGGACTTGGTTGGAACGACCCCTCGAATGCCCAGCTTGTTGAAACGGCGAAGGATTCCCCGACCTATCCCTGCAAATTCATCGCCCACACTATGGTATTCATCATTCGCCACGTATCGGGCGGGGCTTTGAATATTTTCACGATTCATGACTTTGATGATGGAGATGATGCTCCGGGTAAGGGGATAGACCTTGAGAATGCCCTCCCGTTCTTTCTGCAGCGCCTCCCGATCGATATTTACCAAACCAACATCATCCGCACCGACTTCAAGGCAGATCTTTCTTAGTTCTGTTGCAGAAAACTGTCGCCTCTCTCTTTCCCCATTCAAATCACTCATTTTTCCCTCCTAAAGGATTTGCTGCCCCGCGGCACTCAACCGCGATTATTGTACCTAGGTATTAAGGGGACGTGGCTTAAAGACTTAAAGTTCATTTCCTACTCCCCCCGGACGCTACTTCAGGGCCCGCACCGGTTTGCCGTCGAGAAAGGCGACGATATCCTCGATGGCATCCCGATACATTTTGGCAAGGTTCTCCGCAGATACGTAACCGATGTGCGGCGTCAGCAAAACGTTGTCGAGCTTGCGGAACGCGTGGTCCGCCGGCAGGGGCTCCACGCCATACACGTCAATGGCGGCGCCGGCGATCCTCTTCTCCTGCAGCACCTTGAGCAGCGCTGCTTCGTCGACAATCTCGCCGCGCGAGGTGTTTACGAGATAAGCGGTCGTTTTCATCATATTCAATTCTCGGGCGCCCACAATGCCGCGCGTGCGACCGCTCAGGATGAGGTGGATCGAGAGGACATCGGACTGGCGAAACAATTCGTCTTTTTCAACCCGACGGGCGCGGCATTCAGCCGCCCGCTGCTCCGTGAGATTCTGACTCCAGGCGATGACCTTCATATTGAAGGCGTTGCCAACGGCCGCTACCGCGCTTCCCACCCTGCCCAGTCCCAGCAGGCCGAGCGTTTTCCCGGCAAGGTCGTAGCCCGGACGTGTCTGCCATCCTCCCTGTCGCATGGAGCCGAACTGCCCATGAATGTCGCGCATGAGGGCAATCATCATCCCGACAGCGAGCTCGGAGGTTGGGTTGCCTACGCCGCCCGTGCCGCAGACCATGACGCCCTGGGAGTGCGCCGCTCCCATATCGAAGGACAGATTTCTCATCCCGGTCGTGATCAGAAGCTTAAGCTTCGGAAGACGGCGGATCAAGGTGGCAGGGAAGGGTGTCCGTTCGCGCATCCCGACGATGATCTCGAAATCGGCCAGTTTCTTCGCGGCCTTTTCCTCGCCGCCCAGAGGCTCGGTGAACACCTGGATGTCGGCGCGTCCCGCCAGTTGGCCCCAATCCGCCAAATGGCGTGCCGCATCGAAGTAATCGTCCAGAATAGCAATGCGCATCGATGACCCTCCCGTCCTCTTCCCAACCTCAAGACCCTAGCCGGTCTCCCGCAGCTGTTACAGCTTCTATTCATGGAAAACTACGTAGATATGATGGTACCAACTCGCTTTGAATTGGGTTTAATATATGCTGGTCGCCAGAACGCATCTTCTGGGCTACTCTCACCCTTCCATTTCTTGAAGATTACCCAAAGAGGGGGCGTCCGTGCAGAAATTGCTCGGGAATCTCCCAGCGAGATTTTTTCAAAATACCCTCTTCAGGCCCGCCGACGTCACTAATGACTTCTGGGGGACCGCCCGCCGCCTCGGCAAGAACCAGCTATCTACCGCCACTCAGCATCTGTCGGGTGAAAATTCGTCGTTGCGTGCCGCACGACCTCGCGGTCCAGGCCGTGCTTCACGAATTTCGCCCACTCGGCGAAGTGCGGCATTTCCCGGTGGGCCAGCCGCGCGGCCTCGTCCTTGTAAACCTCGTAGAAGTAAAACTTGAGCGGGTCATCGTTGTCCCGCAGCACGTCGAAGCGCATGCATCCCGGCTCATCGCGCTCCGAGTGAACCGCATCGTGCTTGATGATCTTCAAAAACTCTTCGAGTGCCGACGGCTTGATGTGAACTTCAATCAGCATGCAGATCATGGCAACCTCTCCCTTGATGGTGGTCTGACTGGCCCTGCGGTCCAACCGCTGATAACGAAATTGGCGATCGTGTGGACGGCCGCTTTGGCCAGCAAATCCGCGCTTTTGTCAGCACGGATCTTGAAGTGCGGCTTCGGGCGTTGAATAATTTGATTCTTACAGTGCATATTCATAGATCTCTTTTAAGGGATTGAACCATGGGGAACTCCGATCAATCTGATAATAAACTTTCGCTTTTGTCTCTCGCTTCTTTAGAATCCCCAAATGGAGAAGGTTCTTCAGCTCTCTCTGCACCGCCTGAAGGGAAAGACCGGTTTCATAAACAATTTCTCGCTGATAAAATGCCTGCTGAGGATGGTTTATCAGCAGGCCGAGGATCCGCGGTCTCGACGTGGATCCGAATAGTCGGACCAACATTTCTTCGGTTTCATCTCTTTTCTTTCTGGCCATCCCCTGAAGTATAAACTGACTGAATTTTTCAGTCAAGAATTCTTTGGCCGATAGGATGATCCGCTGTAGATATTGGAATTTGACTGGAAAATTCAGTTTTCCTTCGATCCCCCGAATCATCACGTGGTGCAGGGTTCCAGGAGCGTCTAACCGGGCTTGGCGAGGCATGGCTTTCTTCTACAAAACACCGCCAAAATGAAAAGTGTAAATTTTCCACTACGTCCTTCATTTTTACGTCCCCCATTTTTATGAATCAACATAAATAGCAAGATATGCTGATTAGAAAGTGAGTGTAACGAGGAGAAGAGGTGGTCAAGTGAGAATCTTGCGTCCTCCAAGATTTGGCTTGACAATCCTATTTCTTTAGAATATTTCCGCCCAATCGGCTTATGGTTGGGAAAAAGGTGGATCAAATTGAATAGGGGGCCGGGGCTTATGCCTAAGGTTATTATTCGGAAGGCAACCTACGAAAACCTTAGCCAGATCATTCGAGAGATATTCGAGATATTTCCTATGGACCTTCAAGGTAAGAAGGTCTTTATCAAGCCGAATCTGGTGATATCTTCGCCCCCCGAAAAGGCGGCCACAACTCACCCGGCTTTGGTCAGGGCGATCGCCGAAGAGGTCCAAAGGAAGGGTGGACGGCCGTGGATCGGAGATAACGGGATTGATGTCCAGACCCTGTACCGGATAACCGGCATGGAGAAGACCTGTGGTCCTTATATGGTTAACATCAGCAAGGATGCCAGGCTTTTTGAGATCGGAGGCTATCCGGTTCCCATTTCCAGATTTTTTGCGGACACCGACATTTTCATCAGCGTTCCCAAATTGAAGACCCATGAGTTAGCCGGGATGACCTGCTGCCTGAAGAACTCTTTTGGATTGATTCCGGCAAATTACAAGGCCAGAATGCACGCTCTTTCCGGACACGTAAAAAGATTGACGGAATTCTTTGTAGATCTTTATAGCTGGAGAATCCCGGATTTGAATATCGTGGATGGGGTTTTGGCTATGGAAGGAGAGGGACCCTGCTATGGAAAGCCCCGGGAAGTGGGCCGGATCATAGCAGGGCTGAATGGGATCGCCGTGGACGCCGTTTGTGCCCGGATGATCAATTTCGAAAATCCCCGGGGAATCAAGCTTATCGATCGGGCGGAAAAGAAAGGCCTTGTTCATTTCGATCTCGATCATGTTCAAACGGAAGGCGCCATGGAAGTGATTGAGGATTTTGTTCATCCCTCGACTTATACGGCCAACACCCCAGGGAAGAAATCTTCCTTTGCCGCGGATACCGAAAAATATTTGGAGGGGTGGGCTGAACTTGGGAGGGTGAGGCCCCTCTGTAACGCGGCCTTGTGTAACCGGTGTGGAGATTGCCTATCGGCTTGTCCGTCAGGGGCCATTTCCATAGAGCCCCATCCGAGGATCGATCCCGAAAAATGCTTGAGCTGCTTTTGTTGTGTAGAAGTTTGTCCAGAGAAGGTCTTCGTCCTTCCCATCCAAGAACTTCAGGAGAAGAGGGAAAGAATGGGTATGTAGAGGCTTTTAGCTCTTTTGCCTAATCTGTGAAATCCAAGGATTAAGGATCCCCGTATTCCCTCTTAGGAATTTAAAGGATGGGAGGGGAATGTTCCGGGTGGCTCCTTCCCTGGAGATGAAAAAGTTGGAGGCGATTTCCCGGCACAAGGTCTTCAAGATGCTTCTGGCCAGAGGGAGAATTACAAAAGCCCAGCGAAATTCCGAAGATACGTTACTCATTACAATGACAACTTTTCCACCCACCTCAATACCAGAGATCGAAAAATCCAGAAGCAAAGGGATGCGGCGCCCCTTTGGAAACCCAGCCATTGGTTCCCCGCCCACAGGGCGGGGTTTATAAGATTTAATCAGCCTGATTTTAGCGGAAATGGTTTGTATATAGCAACTTTTTAAGCCTAACAATTTTCAGGTAAAATAGAGGGTATGCAAAGCCGCTTGTGCCCCTACGCATGCCCCCTTTTTGCTACCCAATACACTGCTACAGCCACCAGCGGTAACGCTGCAGTTAGGCCGAAGGCAGCACCGAATCCATACCCTTCCACCACCATCCCCTGCACCACCGACCCAATACCGATGCCCACGTCCAACCCGATTCCGAAGGTGCTCATAGCCCCACCCCGCTCAGCCGGCCCCACTAAATCAATCATTAGCGCCATCAGCGAGGGCATCGCCGCACCGAGGCCCACGCCCAATATCGCCGCCGATAAGGCCAGCGACCACCACTGGCCGGAAAACGCCAACAGCCCCAGACCGGCGCTAATGAATACCATCCCTGGCCCGGCCACCGCTATCCGGCCGACCCGGTCGGACAATCTGCCGGATACCGGACGGCTGAGCAGCATCACCATGGCATAAATCGTAAAGAAGAAGCCGGGATTAGACACGCCTTGAGACCGGCCGTAAAGGGGCACAAAGGACAAAATGCTGCCGGTGGCAAAGGACATCCCCAGTACCAGTATCAGTGGCTTCAGCGCCTTCACGCTGACGAACATATTCCAGGCCAATCGTCGGGAAGGTCCGGGTACATAGTAGTCCTTCAAGAGAAAACAAAGAGCCAATGAGATTAGCGCCATGCCTGCCGAGATGCCGAACAACCAGCGGAAGCCCCATGCCTCCAAGATGAATAGGCCGATGGCCGGGCCGAGAGCCTGCGACAGGGTCTGGGACATCCCGAAGTACCCCAGTGCCTCGCCCCGGCGAGAGATAGGGGCCTGATCGCTTACGAGGGTGGGAGCGCCGGTATTGAAGGTTCCGATGCCCAGGCCGTGCAGGGTGCGCAAGGCCAGCAATACGGGGATCGAGCCGGCGAAGGCATAGGCCGCAGAGGCTGTGGCGAAGGCGGCCGGCCCCACGAGCATCGTTTTTTTTCGGCCCAACGTCTCCACTGCCCAGCCAGATGCGGGCCGCACCGCCAGCGCCGCTGCTGCCACGATGCCCATTAGCATCCCGACCTCGGTCTCCCGCCCGCCCATCTGCAAGACGTACAAGGGCATAGTGGCCAGCAACAACTGGAATGAGGTCTGGTGGCTCAGGCTGGCCACACCCACCAGAACAAAGTTGCGAGTGAAGAGTCGTTCAGACATGCGTGAGCCGTTTTGATTTTGATAGTTGAGTCGGGGGTGAAAAGGTACGGTGAAAAGGTACCGGACACCTTTGGACCTCCAAGCCCTTGAATTTGTGGAGGTGCGGAAACAATTCTTGGTTTTCCGGGTGGAAGGAGGCACCGGGCCACGAAGGCGGGGCTGCCGATGGCCCATTGCGCGGTCCAATGGGGATCGCAACAGCCCAGCCGGGGATCAAGACTGGGCCAGAGGAGGGTCCGATACTGGCATTGCCCCACCTTCGGGTACAGCTTCATAATCTTCCTGCCCAGCCTCTCGCTCGAGAAGAATCGAAAATCAGGTCCAAGAAAATCAGGCAGTTACCCTTCGAAAGGGTAGAGTAGGGAGCTGGCGTAGTGGCCAAGAGCTCTATTTCCAACTCCGCCTCATCAAACCGGACGTTCAGTTTTCCCGAATCCGGCTTTCCGATCATCTTCTTCCAGCGGCTTTCGCAACTCCTGCTTGGCCTTCTGGCATAGTTTCCTCTGAAGTTCCCGGATCTTCTCTGGAGTTCCTAGCCTCACCGGCAATCTCCTCCCTTCCCTCCTTCAGAAACATGATGAAAGCATTGCCCCTTCCCTCTCCCAAGGTTCTGCTGTCCTTGGAATGCAAACGGTACTATGGGCAACTCCGATTCCCTTACGGGCCGAGTGGAACTTCGTTTCCTTATATCCACCCGTTGCTGCCCTGCACAGCACCCCTAAGGGCCTCCCGTGCTACCCCATATGACTTCCCATGCGTGTCGCCCCTGCTTCCCCGGAAGTCCATCTGTCGGTTACGGCAGTTTTCGTTAGGACAGATGTACCAGCTTTCCCCTCCGGACAAAAGGGTCAGCAACTTCATCTTAGTTTTCGAGGCTACATATGGGTTCGCTTCCGCTGCAACCCGCAGGTTTGCTCGGCCCACTTCCTGGGCCTTTGTCAGAGAACCATGTGTTTCAGGTTACCCCTCACACCTCCCTCCAGCTACATGGGCGAACTGTCGAACTCCCATGGTCGGACTTTAACCGACAACTCATATGTCATGCACGGCATACCGTCCGGTACCTTCTCCAATCCCCCATGCAGGGGTTAGCAGGATCGTGGGGCGATCGAGGGGCAAGGACGTGGGCGGAACCAGGGAAAGTCGCCGGTCACGAGTTCTGGGACCTCTTGTATTCAATGAGTCGCATGGCCTGTACCACTGCTTCCCGGACGGACTGCTTCGACTCCTTTGCGAAAGCGGCGAGAGCGGCCGCAGCAGCGTTCCCCCCAATCTTGCCAAGCGCCTCCGCAGCCCAGGCTCTCACTCGCGGCCGCTCGTTCTGGTCGTTCATTCTCAAGATCAGACCGTCAATGGCACGCGCATCGCCGATCATGCCTAGCAGCTTGGCGGCGCTGGCTCTAACTCCCGCGCGCTCGTCCGTAAGCATGGCAATCAAAGGTTCCACAGCTTGCGGATCGCGAATCGCCCCAAGCACCTCGACCACTATTTCCCTTACGGACTCATGTTCGCTCCGCAGTGCCCTGAGAAGGCTTCCTATCGCAGGGGCGCCAATCTTTCTGAGCGCCGAGCCGCAGGCGCGCGCAACACCAGAATCAAGCATCATGCATTCAACCAACACATCAACGGCGCGAGGGTCGGCAAAATCACTTAGCGCTTCCACAGCAGAGCCCAACGCACCGTAATTCCGCAGACGAGCCACCCCCTTTTCTTGGACGAGACAGCTGACCATAGTGTCCTGTGGCTCCGGAAGCCTCCCACTAAGGACGCCTCTTCCAGCCGCGAGATCGTTATCCAACATGTGGAGCAAGGAGTCGATGGCCTGGCTCTGCTTGAGAGCGTCCCAAAAGCGGACCGCGGATGCGTGTCGCTGGCGAAAGAAGCGACCCATCGCTGCGGCGGCAATCCTCCTGACTCTGCAACTGTTGTCTCCCAATAAGCCGATGAGCGGGTCAAAGCCCCGTGTGGGCCCTATCCATTCGAAAGCCTCAGCCACGGCCTCTCTGACGTCTTCGCGCGCAACTTTCAAAAGAGCAACGAGCGACTCGACAACGCGTTCAAGAACCGCCTGGTTACGCACCGCGATATACGCAAGTGTAAGGACTGCCCAGTACCAAATGGCTGGGTTGTCGCTGTCTCTCGCCGCCTTAAGCAAAGGTTCCACCGCCGGAGTCCCAATCCTCACCAACGCGTCGCGAGCTGGACCTACCCGGACCGTGTACGTCTCATCACATTGCGGAGCACGGTCCCCGTCGGCTGTGTAGCCCTGTTTTCCGACACGCTCCTCGTCGTAAGAGTCGTCTAGTCGGCTGATGAGAGCATCAATGGCGCGGCTACCCCCGATCTTTCCCAAAGCCGATGCGGCCCGGCTTCGCACGTGGGCATCTTGGTCATTCATAAGGCAGTCACTCAATGCATCAACGGCACGGTCGCCGCCGATCTCGCCTAGCGCCTCAGCAGCTTCTATTCGATCTTCGCGGTCGTCATTCTTCGCCAGGATCTTCGTGAGTCCTTTAACATCTTTGCGGTCACTGAGCTCTCTCACACGCCGACTAAGAAACGATCCCATAGCAGCTTCCATTCATTGGCTCGATGGTTGCGTGAAAAGGTACCGGACACCTTTAGACCTCCAGGTCCTTGAATTTGTGGAGGCGCGGAAACAATTCTTCGTTGCCTAGCTTTATAATCTTCCTGCCCAGCCTCTCGCTCGAGAAGAATCGAAAATCAGGTCCAAGAAAATCAGGCAGTTACCCCCCGAAAGGTGTCCGGTACCTTCTCTTTGTACCTTCTCTTTCGGTACCTTCTCTTTTCGGTCAAAGCAACTCCCAACTCGTGCACCGCCCAAAAACAAAAAGGACTCCGCGACTTCGCCCGCTCCTGCTGTCGGGTCTATTAATCCCGCGAACCATTATGTGGTGCAGGGCGCCGGGGACGTCCAAGCGGGCTTGACGAGACATGGGATGACTCTATCGGATTTCCTGGGGGCTGCCAAGTGTTTGGCAACCTAGGACACAACGTGCCACTTCCGCATACCCTATCCCCCCAAGAAGTGTCAAAAGCAATTAAGTTATGTGTCCCCCGAATTCCCCCTCATCGAACCGTACACTCGGTTTTCCCGAATCTGCTGAAGAGAAGGCGGCAGTAAAGGTGAGAGATTGGGTTTTTGGTTGAAATGAGTCAAGAGCAGACTTGACCCCTTGTGATGACCCCTTGTATACAACACCATCTTTCTTGATGATGATTAAGGGACATAACCCTCTGGAAGATCTATCAAGATTGAGATCGCTTCAGCCATTGCATAGACAGTACCTTCGCGATCGAGCAAAGCAGACATTGTGAATGATTTCCGTCCATCTCGCCCAAGATACCGAGTAGCGACCCGATAGCCCCCTTCGACATCCATGGGCGGGACGCGCAAGAAACGAACTCCATAGGTGCCAGTCATCCACATCTTGTTTTCAAGAGCAAGCCCCACACCGAGGTCCGGTTCATTTGTACCGATTACCCACAGTGTTGAACAGTCCAAAACAGCAACCGCCATCGTCGTTGCAAGACGTCCGTTGCCATCGGTAAATGTTGGTTCGGTCTCCCAACGGGTCCAGAGGTAGCCGGGTTTCGGAATCCGATGCCGTAATTTGAGGGCTGTCTCGGTTTCGCTGCAACCAAAACATATTGGAGGGGGGTCCCAGGGAATGCCCGCTACTTTACGTTTTTCCAGAGTTTGAGTTAGCACCGTCGGCCCTTCAAGACCTGCATCAGCGAGTTCCGCAAGCTCCCTCAGATCGTTTCTCCTTTCGGGTGGTGGATCCTGAAGAACGGAACCGGGTTCGGTCTTTATGTCTGCAACCTCGACAAAGCCCGATAGGAATGTGAATGAGCCTTTTTGCAGATCCACGTTGTACCGGCCCTCTGCATGCTTAACACCGACTTTGATTGGTTCAGCCAAAGGCACGGGAAAGCTCAAACGTCCTCTAACATTGAGGGTAACAGGATCTTTCATGCCCTGTTGCTCAGCCAACTGCAGCGCCGGACAGGTCATTGCTCCGACCGCCGTTCCGCCGTGCGCCCGCCCGCGAGGGCCAACGAAACGATCCACAAATCTAAAAGTCCACCCCTCGTCTGTTCTCGTTACAATGCGTAAAGGATTTGCCTCATCACAAGAAAAGCATTTGTGCTCAGTCATAGTGTACCTCCTGATCGTTTGGCTTCCAAGTCGCCAGGATTGGGCGTCCAAAAGGGGCATTTATGGTTGCTCGATCTAACGCTCAAAAGGTTCTGACGGCACATTGTGTGGCCACGACCTGAACTCGTCGTTATTGGATCATTTTGCTGGCTAAGGGTTACCCCCGTTTCAAAGGTGTAGAAACGACATACCCTCCCGGCGGCCGCCCAGGAGCCCCCTTTGGTACATCCGGCCAAGCGGACGTGGTCCCCATCCTTTGCGCAATGTGTGCCATCATATTGAGCCCAGTGGCCTCGGCAGCCATATCACCCCCCTTCGGGCCGTCGCCCCGGCCCGCCGGTTCTGTATCCGGGCTGGCAGATTGCATTTCTTCCAAACGAACTACCATTACTCGAAATTCATTCGCGACTCGTGGATGAGGATCTAGTAGACCTGATCTATTAGGGAATAAGCTTCCTCGGGGTCCAGTCTCTCTGAGAGCGCGATTGAATTGATATGAGTGGCGAGGGCGCGTTTTCTAATGATTTGGCGATGCGCCTCAGAGAAATTGGGGTACATATCACA
>Ga0315274_10009027_pt1 | contig 14425 bp, 11 predicted proteins | sample YL17G02_20_MG_FD_203700 | JGI IMG/M metagenome (GOLD analysis project Ga0315274, IMG submission 203700) | Sediment microbial communities from Yellowstone Lake, YNP, Wyoming, USA - YL17G02_20 | ecosystem: Environmental > Aquatic > Freshwater > Lake > Sediment | place: USA: Wyoming | collected... | reverse complement strand
CGATGGCGGTTACGCCGCTGGTCAGCCCGACCACGTCCACCGGCGTGCTGCTCCCGTCGGTCGTGCCGTCGCCCAGCTGACCAGACCCGTTGCTCCCCCAGCACTTGACCCCGCCGCCCGATACAATCGCACAGGTATGAGACCCACCTGCTGCGATGGCCGTCACGCCGTTCGCTAGCCCAACCACGTCCACCGGCGTGCTGCGCTGCGTCGTTGTGCCGTCGCCCAACTGACCAGACCCGTTATACCCCCAGCACTTGACCCCGCCGCCTGAGAGCAGCGCACAGGTGTGCCACCCGCCTGCGGCGATGGCCGTGACGCCGTTCGTTAGACCGACCACGTCCACCGGTGTGCTGCGCTGCTCTGTCGTGCCGTCGCCCAGCTGACCAGACCCGTTGCTCCCCCAGCACTTGACCCCGCCGCCCGATACAATCGCACAGGTATGCCACAAAGCTGCTGCGATGGCCGTCACGCCGTTCGCTAGCCCAACCACGTCCACCGGCGTGCTGCGCTGCGTTGTTGTGCCGTCGCCCAACTGGCTATCCTTGTTCCACCCCCAACACATAACCCCACCGCCCGACACCAGCGCACAGGTATGAGACCCACCTGCTGCGATGGCCGTCACGCCGTTCGCTAGCCCAACCACGTCCACCGGCGTACTGCGCTGCGTCGTTGTGCCGTCGCCCAACTGGCTATCCTTGTTCCACCCCCAACACATAACCCCACCGCCCGACACCAGCGCACAGGTATGAGACCCGCCTACGGCGATGGCGGTGAAATCGAGTGCTCCGATGGCGGCAGGTTGGGCAGGAGCTGGAGCCGCTGTGCCGTGTGGCTCAGGGGAAGTATCGGCCCGCGTGAAGGCGCCTGCCGATGCTGGCGATGGCTGCCCCGTTAAAAGGAGCAGCAGGCATAAGGATAAGGGTAAACGAGACAAAATTGCGTGCCAAGACTTTTGGTTCATTTTTTCCTCCTATATCAAATGACTATGATTGGGGCTCGTGTGAACAACGATCTCCGTGCTTATTATCGCGCCGTTTTCAGTAACAGTATTGATCGATCCATGTGCTGTCGGCATCCCTGAGATAACCACAATCCCCGCTGTTATTCCAGATCGCCAAACCGCTGCCGTAGTTGAACCCGCATCACTCCGGATGATCTTCGTTGGTGTACACGCGGCAGACCTGTCCTGGCTGCCGGGCGATTGAAATCGCAGCAATGAAATCCTCGAAGTCGGCCTCCGCCGACTGGTTTTAACCGCCGAAGAGCGGCTTTGTGCTCTCGTAGGCTCAGTAATAAGCCGCCAGCTCGTAGATCAAAATAGAATAGCCGATGCGGTGGATCGGGGTCTCGTTGCGCAGCCAGAGATACATGCCATCCGGGTGCCCGGGGGTCTTATCCAAAAATTCATTAATCGAGATCGCCACCAAATAGTGCTCGTCGGTTGGCGGCTGATCTTGCGGGACGGGGCGGTATTTTATCCCCAGGTCCTCCGGCTTGATCGTCCCGGAAATGCCGATGTATACCGCGTCTACATTGGCTCGATCGAGATATTGCTTGAGCTGAAGCAGATCCTGGCCCCAATCCAGGTTGGAGTTGGTCAGGTATTTATAGCCGTTGGATGGCCCTACCAGCTCGTTAAAGTAACTGACGTAATGAGGATGGATCAACAGGGAACCTGGCAGAGCCGCCAGAACGCTCAGCACCGAAACATACAATGGAATGCGGGTGTTCTTGACCTTGGGCCAGGGGCCTGCAATGCGCGAGGCCAGCACATACAAATACGGGTAGATCGGGAGCAGGTAGCGGTGCCCGATGTTGATAGTGGAGCTCATGTACGTACCCAGAAATACCACCATCGGGACGATCAAGAAGATGAATTCTTCATGGCGCTTTACTTCCGTGGGTACCCAGCGGGATGGCCCAGGCCAGTGGGCCCCCAGCGAGCGCCGAATCCCAATCACACCCAGAACCGCGGCGATCATCAGCACGACCAGTAACGTAAGGGGGGTCTTGACGGCAAACGCCAGCGGAAAATACCACCACCAGCCATTCTTAGAATACATTCCCAGGGCATACTGGTACCGATCCCCGCCCCGCCAGGTGTTCTGCGCCAGCGTATGAAACATCTGCAGGCTGAGTCCTTTGAAATAATTGTAGGCCGGGATGTGAGCCTTGACGACCTTTTCGGGGGTCTGGCCGATCTGCGGGGCGACTCTTTGGATGATCTTGTAAACCGGGCCGATCCAGCGCGCCTCTTGCAGCTGCTCGTCCTGCTCGATCGAGCGCACCTCGAAACGGTAAGCAGCCAGGATCACCAGGGCCATTACCCCCATGTACACGCCGATGGATATCCAAAACTGGTTGGGAGCATACCAGGGCGCTTTGGGCCGGGCGCCGCTGCTCCTCAGCCGTAGCCAGGCTACGATACCCGCGATGATTAACAGGGAGGGGGCCAGCAGCATGGCTGAGAATTTGGTGATCTGGGCGCAGGCGAACACCAGCGCGGCGGCGAACAAGCCCAGCCAGGAAGGCGCTTGCAGATAGCGCCAGAACAGGTACACCGCCGCGAAACTGGCCAGTGTGACGGCCATGTCCGTGGTTACATAATGCCCGTGGGCCAGCATGTTGGGGTCCAGCGAGAACAGCGCCACCGCCAGGGTGCCGGCCCATACCCCGTTGCGCTGTTTCGCCCAGTGTCCGATTAACAGGCCCAGCCCGAGGGTCATGATCATCACCATCAGCCTCGGCCAGAAGATCAACGCCGCGCTGTTGACATTGTTATGGTACAGGAACTGCCGCCCGTACGTGCCCCAATCTTTATACCAGCTCGGGTCGCCCGCGAAATCATTAGGATGGAGGATGAGCAGCGGGATGCTGGCCCAATAGCGTAAGAGCGGGGGATGTGTGCCGTCGATGTAGTCCCCGCGTAGCAGGTACACATAGCCCGAAGGGATGTTGGCTGGCTCATCGTTGGTGGCCGACTCGACCAGGGCACTGGCGATCATGCGCGCCAGCATGAAAGCCAGCAGCACCGCGTTCAGGATCCTCGGGGTCCACGCCGAGGCCAGGATTTTGGTTAGCTTGTTCATGCGTTTCCAGTTGACGGATACGGGATAAGCCAAGCGGTGTTCAGTACCGCCGCCTGCCTTATATGAATCCACACCCCCGATCATACTTGGAACTGGCGTTTTTGTGAACAGGATAGGAGGGTATAAAACACCACCACGGAGAGCAAATTAACCTTCCCGGAAGCGGCGGTACACACCACCGTCTAGTGGTGATCTGTACCACCGCTTCCGGGAAGCGAAGATTTTTCAGCGTCCTATCCTTATACCAGGGTTCTTATCTGCGAAATCCTGAAAATCTGCGTCCCGTTTTATTTTTTCAGCGTGAATCAGCGTTCACCAGCGTCCTATTATATGTTTCAAGGATTACCCCATCACACTCCTGGCATATTCCTCGACCGTCCTCAGCTTGAGCGGGAAGGCCTTCAGCGTGGCGGTCATGTCAAAGGTCGTGGTGCTGGCGTAGGAGAGCATCAGCCCGACGAAAGATTTCTGCATCGGGTCCGCCGCGCCTGCCAATTGGCCCTGCAGCGCCTCCACGGGGACTTTGGTCACTTCGAAGGGCTTGCCACCGACCTGCTCGAAAATTTTGACCACACCCAGCGGGCAGATTCCCGCCGGTCCGCCCAATTTCAACGTGGTATGGCGCGCCGCCGGGTTGTCCAGGCTGGCGACAGCGAATTGAGCCACATCCAGGAAGGAAATCCAGCTAATCGGGTTCTCGCCCGTCCCATAGATAGAGGCTTTTCGGTTGGGATAATCAAATCCTACCATCGGGCTGAGCCAGGCTTCGGTGAAGTAGGTGGGCTGCAGGATCGTATAGGTCAGACCGCTGGCGCGCAGGCCTGCTTCCATGGCGAGCTTGGCATCTTGCAGCGGGAACGAAGCCGCCCAGGGCGGGAAGGAAATGTACACAAACTGTTTTACACCCGCCTGGCGGGCCGCAGCGATCAGGTTCAGGGAACCATCCTGATCGGTGGTCTGCGGGGTGTTTGCGCCCGGCTGGTAGGCGAACGGTATGGACGAGGCGGAGGTGATGACGGCGCTCACGCCTTTGCAGGCAATCTGGAGCGAGGCCGCGTCGCGCAGGTCGCCCTACACCACGGTGGCGCCCAGGCTCTTGAGCTTCTCAACCTTGGCAGGATCAGAGGTGGCCCGCACCAGGGCTTTGACGGGTTTGCCGGCAGCGGCCAGCCGGTATCCTTTGGATACGACAAGCTGCGTGCCCTGCTTGTCTATCTGGCGCTCGAAGCCGCCCAGCCGGTGCGCCGCGAAAAGCTGGCCGGGCTGTTGTGGCCCGATCAATCCGAGCAGTCCGCCCAGGACAGCCTGCGCCAGGCGCTCTCGCGGCTGCGGCAGGCGATCGGCGACCGCCAGTCAGAGCGTCCCCCCCTGCTGTTGATCGAGCGCGAAACCGTCCAGCTGCCTCCGTCCTCCGAGGTGTGGGTGGATGTGCGTGCATTTCAAGAGACCCTCGCCAGGACCGATCACCATCCCCACCGCCACCCGCAGGCCTGCGAAACCTGCGCCCAGCAGCGCCGCCTGGCCTGTGAGTATCACCGCGGCGATTTATTGGCTGATCTGTCCCTGCCAGACAGCGACCTGTTCGAGGGCTGGGCCGCTGGAGGGCGAGAGCGTTTGTCGCAGCAGGCGGTGGAAGCCTTCACGCAGTTAATCCGTTATGACGAGTGGAAGGGGGATGATTACCGCCTCCGGCAGAGTATCCTCAGCCTGTTGAAGCTCGATCCGTGGAACGAGACGGGGCACGCCGCCTGGATCGGCTGGCTGATCCGCAGCGGGCAGCGGTCTGCGGCGGTCAGCTATTACCACAAAGTACGCCAGACTCTAAATGACGAGCTGGGGATCGAGCCTTCTCCGCAGCTCACCGCAATGTATGAAAAAATCAAAGGCGATACGGGTGAGTTTCGGGGGGAGGCGGCTCCTCGCCGGGCGACCGGCCTGCCGGTCCCGCTGACGCCCCTGGTGGGCCGCCGCGCCGAGCTGGCAGAGCTGCAGGCCTGGCTGGCAGATCCCACCCGCCGCTTGATCACCGTCACCGGGCCAGGCGGGGTGGGGAAGACGCGGCTGGTGATCGCCGCCGTGGAGCAGCAGGCCTCCGCCTTCACGGATGGCGCCGCATTCGTCAGCCTGGTGGGTACGCAGGAGCAGAGTCGCTTGCTGGCCCAGCGGGTGGCTGAAACCATACGGTTGGAAGAGCCGGGGCAGATTTCCTGCGACCCAAAGACTACCTGCTGGTGTTGGACGGCTTCGAATACTGCCTCACCGAGCGCAATCTGGTGCAAGAGTGGCTGGAAGCCCAGCCCGCGCCTGGTGGTGTTAGCGGCCTCGCGCCAGCGCCTGGATTTGCCCGGGGAATGGATCTTTGGGCTGGTCGGTCTCGAAGTGCCTCCGCCGGTGATGATCGCGGAAGCCGAACAATACAGCGCCGTGAATCTGTTTGTACAACGCGCCCGGCAGACAAGCGCTGGGTTCGAGCTTGGCCCGCAAAACCGCGGCAGTACCAGCGAGATCTGCCGCCTGGTGGATGGGTTCCCGCTGGCGATCAACCTGGCGGCGGCCTGGGCGGCAACCATCCCGTGTGAGGAGATTGCCCATGAAATCCGCCGCAGCCTGGATATTCTCACCGCCCGAACCGAGTCGCAGGACATCCACCGCAGCGTGCGGGCGGTGGCTGGGGCCGTCCAAGAAGATGGTGCGCTACCTGGGCACCGGCTCGGTCTGGGGAAGCACGCCGGTTTCCCCGCTACACGCCGCTTCCTGTGCAACTACTCCGAATAGCGCATGGAAGGCGGCGCGAACAAGTTGCTGACTGGCTGGGCGAGGCCCTGAACCGGTTGTTGTTATCGTAGAGAGCGTTCAGCAACACATTCCGCTGCATGATCTGGGTCTGGGAAAAACTTGCCTAATCATACAATTTTTGGTATATTAACGCCGATACGGGATAACGAAAAAAGAGGTGATTTAGGGTTGTTGTGGGCGGTGAAACCACCCACAGCAACCCCATAGTCCCATTATTCCGTACTCACGTTATAGTAAAGTACTTGGCCAAAGGAATCCATGATGCCAACCATACAAGGAGATCTTTTAGAATGTCAGTGAAATTAAGAAAAGTAGGTTCCCCCCTTAGAATTGCAATGAGGTATTTTAAATATAACCTGGTACAGCCTCTGGTCAAACGCCCCTTTTTACCCAAGTATCTGATCTTTTATGTAAACTACCGTTGTAACGCCCATTGCATCATGTGTGGGATATGGGAAACCAATGCCTCCTATCCCCAGGTGAACGATTTTACCCTGGAAGAATTGGATCGAGTTCTAGCGGATCGCCTTTTTAGCAAGATCGAGAGCATGAATATCCAAGGTGGGGAATTAACGCTGCGAAGTGATTTGCCGGAAATGGTCCAAACAGCCGTGAACAGACTGCCGGCCTTACGTGAGGTCCGCATGGTCTCGAATGGCTTGTCGACCACTCGACTGGTCAGTCATGTCAAGCAGATCAAACAAATCTGTGCTTCGCAGAAACTTGCTTTTTCAGTCTGTATTTCTGTACACGGGTTAGATGAAATCGGGGATAAGGTTTATGGGATCAAGGGAGCTTTTGAAAAGCAGGTAGAATCAATCACTGCCCTGCAAGAGATCGCCGCGGAGGGGAATTTTCAACTGACCCTATCCTGTGTGATCCAGAATGAGAACATAGACCATCTTCAGTCGCTGCGGCAGTGGGTACATGACCGGAAGCTAAAAATCGGATTTGTGATGGTCGAGAAGAGATTCCGGTTCGGGAATTTAGAAAAGGGGGACCAGTTTGAAATTGATGCCAGCAATAAGCCTGCCGCGATCGAGTTTTTCCGAGAGCTATCCAACCATAAGAGCCTGTCACCATCTGCCTATGTCTACGATTACCTGGCTAACCTGTTGCAGTATAACCAGGTGCGAACCATGTCTTGTGATTACAGCCTGGGAGGGGTCATTCTGGGTTCACAAGGTGAGATTTACTACTGCCCTCACGATGAGGCAATTGGAAACTGTAGAGACAGATCGGCTTATGAGATCTATTACGATGCACACAATCTGGAGCATCGCAATGCCGCGTTGATCCAGCAGAAGTGTTTGCACTGCCCCCCGAAAGAATACGGGCGCGAGTCGATCCAGGCGGATGTATTTAAGTATATGAAGTTTCTAATTACTACCCGCCTCCGCCGAAGGAGAAATCCGGTCGACTTATCCTAGGAAACCCTCCGCGCTAAGGTCAGAGTCGGTTTTTGCATCTTAGCCCATGGACAAACTCTCCAAACTCCTGGCTCCCGCATGGACCCCGAGGATCCTGAACGCGGTGCTGTTGGGTTTCGTGCTGGCGCGCATGGTAGCCAGCGCTCTGGTCGAGTCGCCGACCGACGATGAGCCGGCCAACATCCCATCCGGTTATGTATATTGGTTACACGGGGACAACATTGACGGCACACATCCCCCGCTCTTGCACCCGGATCGCATTCGGCAGACAGGTATAAACAACCCATGAGGAGCACGGTATTACAGGATCTATCCGACGCATCCCTGGTGGATGCAATCGAGGCGAATCTATACGAGTTCCTGGGTATGCAGCGTCAATGGCCGCGAGCGGAGGTGCACACAAACGCGGAACTGGCATGGGCAATCACCGGTGTCTCTTTAAGCATCTTCAACAGCCTCTGGAATACCCGGCTTACGGCGGAAGCCGCGGAGGCTGCCATCCAGGCTGCCATCGCTCGTGGGCAGACCCGAGGCGTGCCACTGCTTTGGTGGACTGGGCCAGCCTCCAGACCAGCCGACATCGGTGCGCGTCTTGAACGATATGGTTTTCATCGAAGCGAAATGGAACATGGCATGGCCGTGGATTTACGGGCTTTTAAGGACAGCCAATCCGATCCCGCCGGTCTGACGATCGAGCCAGTTCAGGACCTCGAGACTCTGAACACCTGGTGCCACACCTTTGTGGCCGGATTTGGATTTCCAGTTAATGTGGAAAGCGTTTTTCTGGACTGGTTTTCAGGCGCCAGCCTCGGCTTGGCACACCTGCCGTTGCGCCACTATCTTGGCAGGTTGAACGGAGAGGCTGCAGCGACCTCATCGGTGTTCTATGCGTCGGGCGTAGCGGGTATCTACAATGTCGCCACACTGTCGGATGCCCGGCGGCGAGGGATCGGCGCGGCCATGACCCTTGCCCCCCTGCGTGCGGCGCGCGCGGCCGGTTATCGGGTAGGTATTCTCCAGGCATCCGATATGGGGGCCCCAGTCTATCGTAAACTTGGATTTCAGAAATACTGCGACATCGGTATTTACGAATGGGTCGGTGATCCTGCCAGTGTTTAAATTTTAATCGTGCCCACTTGGAGCCTGCCTGATTTCGCGTCCTTTCGCGTTGTTCGTGTTCCAACCCCTTTCGCGTTTATTCGCGTTAACCCGCTTGCCATCCCCTCACTTCTGATCTATGATATACATGACCCGCGCATCTAACGAAAGGAGGTTATGCGATGATCAAATTTCAAGAAAGCAACGTAATCCACCGGCCGGTGGAGGTGGTGTTTGCCTTTGCCACCGACCCCGCAAAATCCCGCCTGTGGCAGACCGAAAACGTGGTCGCCGAAAAGGCCCTCGCTGCAGATCCACCTGGGAAGGCCAGGCTGGTGAGGACGGTGAAAGGAATGGGGAGTAAGATTGAAGTTACTCTGGAAACAGTTGAATTTGAGCCCAACCGGAAGATTGTGACAACGGTCACTGCGGGCCGTAGATACGCGCATCTTTCAGGCCGGGGGGTGTGGCGGTTTGATGCGGTTGCCGAGGGCACGCGTGTGACGTTCGATTGGGAGGTGGAGTTAGCTGGTTTACTCAAATTGGCCGCACCTGTGTTGGCGCCGCTGGCTCGCCGGACCCTGCGCCGCGACCTGGCAGGCCTGAAGAAGGTGTTGGAAGCCTAGATATTCATTATAGGATCTGGGAGTGCCCCAAGTTTTATCTTCCCGGAAGCTGCATTATGTACTCTGATTGCGCAATAGCCTCGTTCAGCTTCCGGGAAGGTGTAAAGGGAAATTAATACCGCATCTGCGCTGGCCCGCCGCCGAATGAATTCGGCGTCTGGTATGGGAAAAACCGACTATAAGTCGGTTCTCCAAGGTATTTAACCCGCTTATGAACGTTAAAAAATTAATGCCGTAACCCACATCCATAACCGGAGATTGAAATCTCGTCTACACAAGGCACGAAACCCCGCCTGCGCGGGGTTAAAACCCCACGCCGTGGGGTTCAATCCCCCGCGGGGGGGATTTCGTGAACTTTGTAGTCGAGAATTCATTCTCCAGGCATGCCCTGAAGTTACTGAAGTTACGGCAATAATTATTTAATGTTCATTTTGCCGCCAACCGCATATATAACGATCCTGGACTACGGAGACCTTATGGATAACCCTAAAGTGATGACCGTCACCGGCGCGCTGGAGCCGGGCGAGATGGGGCTGACCCTCCATCACGAGCACGTAATGTCAACCTTCGGCGCCGAGTCGGTCCGCTACCCATTCTACGACCAGCCCAGGCTGTTCGAAGTGGTCCCCCCGTATTTACTGTACCTCCACAGCCTGGGCGTGCGCACCCTGGTGGACTGCACGGCGGCTTACTTTGGCCGCCACGCGGAGCTGCTACGCCAGTTTGCGCTCGGCAGCCGGCTGCACATCCTGACCAATACCGGTTATTACGGCGCAGCGGACGACCGCTACGTGCCACCGCATGCCTTTAGCGAGACCGCCAGCCAGATCGCCGCCCGCTGGACGCGGGAGTGGACGGACAGCATCGACGAGACGGGCATTTACCCGGGCTTTATCAAGACCGCGGTGGACGGAGGCCCTTTATCGGAGATCGACCGTAAGCTGATCGTCGCCGCCGCCATCACCCACCGCCATACCGGCCTGACCATCCAGACCCACACCGGCGATAACCTACCCGCCGCCCAGGCCATCCTCGAAATCCTCGCCCAGCAGGGGGTGCACCCCAGCGCCTGGATCTGGATCCACGCCCACAACCTGGCTGAGATCGGACCGGCCCTCCAGGCCGCCGGGCAGGGGGCCTGGATCTCTTTCGACGGGCTCCACCCCGATTCCGCCGCCCATATTCTGGAACTCATCCAGGGCATGCAGGCGCACGGCCTCCTGGAGCATGTCCTGCTGTCCCACGATGGGGATTCTTACATGAACGGCCAGTCGCGGCCCTATCACTTTTTGATGACCGATTTTATCCCCATGCTCAAAGCACACGGCTTCAGCGAAGCGGCCATCCAGCAGATGGTTGTCACCAACCCGAGCCGGGCGTATGCGGTCCAGATCAGAGAAAGATAATAGGACGCTGATGAACGCTGACAACGCTGAAAAAACAAATAGGACGCAGGTTTTCAAGATATCGCAGCTAGAACCAATGAAAAACGGACGGGAGGCTGGTAAACACCGCTGGCGATATAGAATATGATCCTGTAAATCCTGGAAATCTGCGTCCTGATCTTGAATAGGACGCTGATGAACGCAGATTACGCAGATTATCAAGATTCACGCAGATAAACATAAAGAATCAGCAAACCCATGTGAACCCAAACAGTTCGTAGAGGCGGAAATTGGTTCTGGAAATTCCTGCTTATTTTGTCCCTGACGGTATTGGCCGTACAGACCGTTTCATGCAGTGCGATCAAAGGATTGCTGGCTACCAAAACACCCACCCCCCCGCAAGGGGGATTTGGTGAATTTCGTAGCAGAGAATTCATTCTCCAGACATTTTGTGGTGAGAATCCTCATGAACCCAGTCGAACCCATCTTCACTGTCGAATTGTTCCCGGGCCTCAGCACCGAGCTACTCGGTGTGCTCAAGAGCCTGCCGTCAGACGCATGGGATCTGCCCACCGCCTGTGCAGATTGGTCGGTCAAGGATGTGGCCGCGCACCTGCTGGGCGGGAACCTGGGCCGGTTGTCCTTCGGGCGCGACCGGTTGGAGCATACGCGGCTGGGTGCCCTCTCGATGGATTACGAAGCGCTGGTGCAGGCCATTGACCGCCAGAATGCCGAATGGGTCAGCATTGCCCAGCGCTTCAGCTACCCGCTGCTGGTGGATTTTGTGGAGCTGACCGACCCGCAGCTGTACCAATACTTCCGCGCCCTCCCGCCGTTCGAGCCCAGCGGACCAGCTGTGGCCTGGGCGGGGGATTCCCAATCTCCCAACTGGTTCGATATCGCCCGCGAATACACCGAGAAATGGCTCCACCAGCAGCATATCCGCGAGGCCGTGGGCCGCCCGGTGCTGGCTGAACGCAAATGGCTGTTCCCGGTGTTGGACACCTTCCTGCGGGCGCTTCCGCACACCTACCGCAGCCTGGAGGCCGCGGATGGGACCGCCATCGGGTTTCAGATCACTGGCGAGGCGGGCGGCGATTGGTGGCTGCGGCGCGAGCAAGCCGCCTGGCGCTTATACGCCGGGCAGGCGGCTGGCGCAGCTGCCAGGGTGAGCCTGGACCAGGATACCGCCTGGCGCTTGTTCACCAAAGGCTATCGCCCAGGCTATCGCCCAGGCCTCCGCCCGGAAACAGCACAGTCTGGCATACAATTCGAGGGCGACGCAGCCCTTGGGATGCGCATCCTGCAGATGGTAGCCATCATGGCTTGATCCAGGTTATATGGCCTTGACGAATCATCCGATCGGGTGTATCTTCTTTGTAGACACATACAGGAGAGAACCCTTATGCTTACCAAAGTTCAAAAATGGGGCAACAGCCTGGCCCTGAGAATCCCTAAAGCGTTCGCGGCTGACGCCCAACTGGAAAACGGTACGGTGGTGGAAATGTCGTTCGTCGATGGGCAGATTGTGGTCAAGCCTGTTATTCCGCCTGCGTGGACTCTTGGGCAGTTATTAGCGGGTGTCAATTCCGAGAATATCCACCCCGAGACCGATACGGGTAATCCTGTGGGAAAAGAAACCTGGTGAGCTATGGCCTATATACCAGGTCGGGGTGATATGGTGTGGATCACATTCAATCCACAGGCCGGATACGAGCAGGCCGGGCGTAGACCCGCGTTGGTTTTATCGCCTGCCGCGTATAACGAAAAAGTTGGTTTGGCGATTCTATGCCCGGTCACCAGTCACATGAAAGGATATCCCTTTGAAGTGCTGATCCCGGATGGGCTGGAGATCGGCGGGGCGGTTCTATCGGACCAGGTAAAAAGCCTGGATTGGCGGGCGAGGCAGGCGGAGTGGATCTGTGAACTGCCAAAGGCAGCTCTGGATGAAGTGCTGCAAAAGCTGTCCACATTGATCACATAATCCGAGCAGCGGCTGAAGCCGCCACTACAAACCTGAGCGGCTGACACCACTACTACAAACCTGAGCGGCTGAAGCCGCCACTACAAACCTGAGCGGCTGACACCGCCACTACAAACCTGAGCGGCTGAAGCCGCCACTACAAACCTGAGCGGCTGAAGCCGCCACTACAAACCTGAGCGGCTGAAGCCGCCACTACAAAACCGTTTGAATCTGTTCGTAGTAGCGACTTTAGTCGCCAATTCCAGCGTATTATCCAAAGGAGGCAGCTCATGTCTAAACTTACCCGCCGCGAATTCTTACTCACTGCCGCCGCTGCCGGGGCGGCCCTGCTCCTTGACCGTTGGCCCGTGCGCAGGACGCAGGCCAGGCCGCGGGCGGTTCCACCGCACCGCGTGGTGCATACCCACAGCCGCGATGCTACCGATTGGGATTATGCCAGCGGCTGGTACGGCGATTCTGTCAACCAGGCGACGGTGGACGCCATGACCGATCGGGGCGTGATGGCCCTGACCGACACCACCATGCTCGCGGAGGCCTGGGGTGCGCTCCTGCCGGCCTACACGTCCGGTCAAAAGGTGGCGATTAAGATTAATCTCAACAACGCGGCGTGCGACAGCTCGGATAATGTGATCGATGCGCTGCCTCAGCCGGTGAATTCCGTCATCCGCGGGCTAAAATCGATCGGCGTATCCGAGAGCAATATCTACGTGTACGATGTGACCAACGGCTGGCACCAGGGCGCTATGCCCGAGCGGCTGGTGGTCAAAATTGCGGCGCTGTATCCCGGGGTGCAATATGACGCTTACGCCGACTGGTGCACCACGCCGCTGCATCTGGGGTACAGTGGTACCGAAAAGGTACATTTCAACGTGCCTGCCGGGAAGCCGGCGATCAGCGACCGGCCGGTATGCAACGTGCTGGCGAACGCGGACTACCTGATCAATATGCCGATCATGAAAAAACATGGCATGGCGGGTGTCACCCTGTCGTTCAAGAACCATTTTGGCTCGCTGGAAGGCTGCGACCAGGTGCACTGGTCGGTGGATCTGGGTGACGGGTCTTATGTCCCGACCTACAACGGCCTGGTGGACATTTACAACAATCCCCATATCCGCGACAAGGCGGTCCTGACGGTCGGCGATGCTCTCTATGGGGCACGGGTAAACAATTATGATGAAGTCCCCAGCCCGTGGCCTTCGTTCGGCAACCAGTCGCCCAACAGCCTGTTCTTCTCGACCGATCCGGTGGCGATCGACAGTGTGATGGTGGATTTTCTGAATGAGGAAGACGGGGTCCCGGACGGTTCGGACGATTACCTGACGCTGGCGGCTGCCAGCGGCCTGGGCGCCTTCGAGCGCTGGGACGCGTCGCACCAGTATCAGGTCATCGATTACCGGCGCATCGAAATCGACCTGGATTTGCCCAATCACATCTACCTGCCGCTGGTCGGGCGGGGAGGGTAACCTTCCCGGAATCGGCGGTGAAGGCGGGCAAAGGCGCTGATGTCGGTCGAGTAGGATGCGTACTTTGCATCCGTATCGAGACCCAGGAAGTTGATTTCGATACGGGCGGATAACCACCGCCCTACTCAATCAACGTACTCGGACAATTCATCAAATAAGATATCTCATGAACTCTATCGAGCGATTTCAAACCTGCATGCGCCACCAATCCCCCGACCGACCGCCGCTGGACCTGGGGGCCACCAGCCTGACCGGTATGCGCCCGGGCTGCCAGAGAAGGCTGTTGGACCTGCTTGGTTTCAGCGGGCCGGCGCAGCCCTCCAACAGCGGGGTGGACGAGCGCATCCTGGAGTGGGCCGGCACCGATTTTCGCTCGGTGGGCGCCATTATCGATCTGCCCAGCCGGCACACGCGGCAGATCTCCGAAACCTGCGCCGTGGATTGCTGGGGCATCCAACGCCAGAAAATCTACGGCGAGTGGCAGATCACATCCTCGCCCTTGAGGGGTGCAACCCGCGCCGACCTGGACCGTTTCGCCTGGCCCGAAGCGC